>SMVB01263705.1_pt1 | contig 13548 bp, 12 predicted proteins | sample 2456461 | NCBI WGS metagenome assembly SMVB01 (sample SAMN11095934, study PRJNA526329) | marine sediment metagenome | biome: Marine sediment; feature: Surficial sediment; material: Deep marine sediment; isolation source: Hadal surficial sediment | place: Pacific Ocean | collected 2014-05 | depth...
CTGCGACTGACTACGGCCCGGTGGTATACGCCCGTAGGTCGATCGATCGACCGCGACCCCGATGCCGTGGTCGACGTGGCCGGCCGCCATGATCTCGCCATCTCGGGCCAAGTCGTGAGACCGACCGTCCTCGACGGACGCCCGGAGTACGAGTCGGTCGGTGGCCGCACGTTGTTGGGCGGCGGCGGTATCACCCCCGATCTGTACGTATCACCGGAGACGCTGTCGCCCCAGGAAGCCGAGGCGGTTTATCGGGTCTTCCGACGCGCGGGAGACTTCAGGACGGCGCTCTTCAACTACGCTGTTTCCTTCGTTCAGGACCATCCGAACGCCCAACCGGGCTTCGTTGTGGACGACGCCGAATTGCAGGCTTTCTACGAGACGCTTCCCGAGTGGCGCGCCGAGATCGACTATGACGAGTTCATGGCCGCCCAGCGCTTCGTCCGCTATCGCATGGAGCGGGAGATCGCCCTCCAGGCGTGGGGTGACGCGGGGCAGTTCGAGCAGTCCAGGAGGCATGACACCCAGCTGACGACGGCGATCGAGCTACTGCAGCGGGCAACCAGCCCAGCGGATCTGCTCGAACAGGTCGCGGCCGCGGCAAACGGGCAAGACTCGGGCTCCTGACGCTGTGGCGGATTCGCTTGAATTCGGCGGCCAGTCCGATTCCGATATTCCAGTGCCCCTTTGGGGCCGCTTTCTTACAGCCGACCCCGATCTCGGATTTATGGACTTGGCGGACAAATGGACGTAGTCGAGGTCGTGCGCGGCGACCTGGTGGAGGCGAGACACTCGCTTCGTGTAGTCGTCGCGGACCGCGAAGGAACCGTAGTCGCGTCCCTCGGTGACATTGAGGAGCTGACGTACTACCGCTCAGCCGCCAAGCCCTTGCAGGCGCTTCCTCTAGTGGAAGAGGGCGTCGTCGACCGCTTCGGGCTTTCGGATGCGGAGTTGGCTCTTTGCTGTGGGTCGCACGAGGGTGAGGCGGAGCACGTGGCCGGCGTCCGGTCGATTCTGCGCAAGGCCGGGCTCGAGGAGTCGTTGCTACGCTGTGGGCCACACCTCCCGTTTTCGCCGGAGGCTACGCGTGAATTGCTCGCGGGCGGCGGTCAGGCAGCGCGCGTCCACAACAACTGCTCGGGCAAGCATGCGGGCATGCTCGCGCTTGCCGCCGCCCTTGGGTGGGATCCCGTCGACTATCATCTACCGGGGCATCCTGTGCAGCTGCGCATGCTCGATGAGATCCGACGCTGGACGCGGCTGAGCCGGGAGGAGATCCGAACCGGTGTCGACGGATGCGGCGTCGTGTGCTTCGCTGTGCCGCTGCGCGACATTGCGGCCTCCTTCGCCCGGTTCGCAGCCGCCGCGGCCAACGACGACGGTGTGAGACGGATCGTGAGCGCCATGACGACGCACCCGTTCATGGTGGGTGGCACCGGGCGCGCTTGCACCGACGTCATGAGGCAGGCGGCGGGGCGGGCTTTCGTGAAGGTTGGTGCTGAAGGCGTGTACGCCGGGGGTGCGATCCAGCGAGGACTCGGATTCGCGATCAAGGTCGCTGACGGCGGGCGCCGCGCGGTCGAAGTGGCGCTCGTGCGTGTACTGTCCGAGCTCGGCATCCTTTCGAGCGACGACGTCGACGCGCTGCGCACGCACGCGAACCCGATTTTGCACAATACTCTGGGTGAAGAGGTCGGGGAGATCCGGGCCGTGTTCGATCTGGCCTGTGCCAACGTATGACCACGCACACCTCCGATTCCGTGGAAGTGCTGCTCCGCCTGAGCGCGGTGCTCGCGTCGCGCGACGACGACGAGCTCGAATCCGTGATGCATCACGCGGCGGAGCGCTGTTCCTCGGATGCCGTGGAGGAGGTGATCCTGCAGAGCTACTTGTTTCTGGGCTACCCGATCGCTTTGAACGCGATGGCGCGGTGGCGTGCGATAAGTGGAGCGCACCCTCCGGAAGACGCAGCGGTCGACCGAGACACATGGCTCCAGCGCGGCGAAGACGTGTGCGCTTCCGTGTACGGAGGCCAATATCAGCGTCTGCGTGCGAACGTGCGCCGCCTGCACCCGGACATGGAGCGCTGGATGGTCGAGGAAGGTTACGGAAAGGTGCTCGGGCGCCCGGGCCTGTCCGTGCGCGACCGCGAGCTCTGCATCGTCGCTCAGCTCGTCGTCCTGGACGTACCGCGTCAGTTGTATTCCCACTTGCGTGGAGCGCTCAACGTCGGAGCCAGCGACGCCGCGGTAGAGGCGGCCCTGCACGTGGGACTGGACTACGCCGAGCCTGAGGCGGGCCAGCGTGCCTCGGAGACTTGGAACTCGCTTCGCGCACCCGCTGGCCGGGAAGGCTGAGCGGTGTTCATCGACCGCGCGGTAATCGAGGTGATCGCGGGAACGGGAGGCTCCGGATCGGAGGCGATGCGTAGGGAGAAAGGAGTACCGCGCGGTGGGCCCGCAGGCGGAGACGGGGGCAAGGGCGGCGACATCCTGATCGAGGCCGATGCGCAGCTCGCGACTTTGCTCGACTATTCCTACCGTCGGCTGTACAAGGCCGACCGCGGGATGCACGGTGCCGGCAAGAGCATGACCGGGCGCTCCGGCGACGATCTCGTGCTCAAGGTGCCACCGGGCACGCTCGTCTTCGATGCCGACACCGACGAGTGCCTCGGGGAGTTGCTCGAGGCCGGCCAGAGCATCGTCGTCGCTCTTGGCGGCCGAGGAGGCCGTGGCAACACACATTTCAAGACGTCTACACAGCAGGCGCCTCGTCGTTGGGAGCCCGGCGGTGAGGGTGAGCAGCGCCGCGTGCGTCTGGAGCTCAAGCTCATCGCCGACGTCGGGCTCGTGGGCGAACCCAACGCGGGCAAGTCGACGTTCCTGGCGGCGGTGACGGCGGCCCGCCCGAAGGTCGCCGACTACCCGTTCACCACGCTCGCGCCCAACCTCGGCGTCGTTCGACTGTCCGATTTCCGGACCTTCGTGGTTGCGGACATTCCGGGGATCATCGAAGGCGCCCATGAGGGCAAGGGACTGGGGCATCAGTTCCTGAGGCACATCGAACGCACACGCACGCTGGCGCTGCTGATCCCGGTCGATGCCCTGGACGTGCAAGTGGAATACGAGGCACTGCGCTCGGAGCTGGAGGCGTACTCGAGCGAACTGTCGGTGACACCCCACTGCGTGATGCTCACCAAGACCGACTTGCTGCCGCCTGACGCACCGCTACCGGAGTTGGAAGCCCCGGACGCGTGGGGAGTATTCGGTGTCTCGTCGGTCGCTCAGACGGGGCTGGACGAGCTGCTCCAGCAGCTCTGGGAAGCGAGTCGCAAGGCGGGGGCCGAGGAGACGCCCGACCCCGACGAGGGTTGGTGGAGTTCTTGACGCCAGCCGAACGCCAGGCCGAAGTACGCGCGCTGCTCGTGCTCGACCAGATACCGGGAATCGGACTGAAGACGTTGGCGGCGCTCGTCGCGCGGTTCGATTCGGGGCGGGCTGCGCTTGCCGCGCCCGAGCGTGCGTTCTCAGCACTCGCCGGGCAGCGCGCCGCCGCCGCGAGGCGTGACTCCGAGATTCACGACCGGGTCGCCGCCGCGCTGAAAGTCGCGGAGCGGCTGCGTTGCGTCGTGCTGACGTGGTCGGACGCCGAGTATCCGAGCATGCTGCGCAACCTCGCCGACCCGCCGCCCGTGCTCTTCTTGCGGGGGCGAGCCGAGCTCTTGTCGACCCCGCGCATCACCATCGTAGGCGCGCGCAAGGCGACCGCTCGCGCTCGCGACTTCGCTCAGCGGCTGGCATCCGCGCTCGCGCGTTCGGGCTACACGGTCGTGAGCGGAATGGCTCTCGGCATCGACGGCCGCGCACACGTAGGCGCGCTCGACGCCCATGGCGGGACCATTGCCGTGCTCGGGCGAGGTCCCGACCGAGCGTATCCGGCGTCTCATGGACGACTCTTCCGGGACATTGTGGCGTCGGGGCTCGTGGTGTCGGAATTCCTCCCGGGGACTCCGGCGCTGCCGTATCACTTCCCGCGCCGAAATCGAGTGCTCGCGGCGCTAGGGCAGGCTGTTGTCGTTGTGGAGGCGTCCCGGCGCAGCGGCGCGCTCATTACGGTCGAGCATGCGCTCGACCTCGGCATCGACGTATACGCGGTGCCGGGACCGGTCGATCAAACCACTTGCGAGGGCAGCAACGCGCTACTCGCTGACGGCGCTCGACCGCTGGTATCGGTCGAGCGGTTCCTACAAGACATCGGCGTCGAATCGGTGGCCGCAAGCGATCGGCTCCCGCCCGGAGGTGACGAGGGTCTCCTGCTGGTCGGCCTCGATCGCGGCCCCGCACATGTGGAAGAGCTGGCCGCGATGGCGGGCTTGGGCGTGTCCGATGCATTGGCGCTGCTCGCAGAGCTCGAAGTCGACGGATGGGTCGAGCAACGACCCGGGTTGCGGTTCGAGCGTGCCTCCTGACAGCACACCGGAGGCCGCGACATCGGTGGGCTCAGTGTACGTGCACGCACCGTTTTGCATACACCGCTGCCCTTACTGCGACTTTGCGGTGCATGTCGCCAAGCACGGCGACCTCGCCGTGTGGCGCGAGGCGCTCGAGTGTGAGCTGCGAGCCGTCGAAAGAGAGGGACTCTTCGCCCTCGAAGACTCGTTGCAGACGCTCTACGTCGGTGGCGGAACGCCTTCCCTACTCGGCGAGCACGCGATGGAGGCGCTCGCGGCCGTCCTCGGGCCGCAGCGCCTGGGGAGCCCCGACCTGGAGTGGACGGCGGAAGCGAATCCGGAGGGCCTGACCAAGGAGTTGGCCACGGCCTGGCGTCGATCAGGGTTGAACCGCCTTAGCATCGGAGTGCAGACGTTCAATAACGAGGCACTTCGGTGGCTGGGGCGGCAGCACGACGCCGACGCTGCCGAGCGGGCGGTCCACACTGCGAGGGCGGCCGGCTTCAGCAACATGAACGTCGATCTGATTTTCGGGCTGCCGGGGCGGCTGAAGCGGTCATGGCGAGACGACCTCGAGCGCGCGCTGGCGTTGGAGGTGCCGCACGTGAGCCTGTACGGGCTTACGGTGGAGGACGCGACCCCGCTTGCGCGAGCAGTGCGAGAGGGGACCGAAGAAGTGGTCGACCGGCAGCAATATCAGGACGAGTATCTGCTCGCGGCCGAGGTATTCGGCGCCGCGGGATACGAGCACTACGAGGTGTCCAACTTCGCCATTCCCGGCCATCGTTCGCGCCACAACACAGTGTACTGGGACGGCCGTCCCTACCTCGGGCTGGGCAACGGCGCGCACAGCTTCGCGGCTCCCGTGCGGCGATGGAATCTCCGTGATTGGCCAGCGTACTTCGAATGCGCGCGCGCCGGCAACGTACCAGAGCACGACCGCGAATCGGTCGATGCAGAAGCGCATGCGCTCGAGCGTCTCTGGCTCGGGCTTCGCACCAAGGAAGGTTTACCGCTGGCGGAACTCGACGAGCGGCAACAGGGGCTTGCGAGCGCATGGTCGGACCGCGGCTGGACACTGACGTCGGAGGGCGCGCTGCGCCTGAACGCAGAGGGCTGGCTCTTGCTCGACGAGCTCGTGGTCGAGCTCGACGATGCAGCTACGGGTTGACGGCGCGATCTGTAATTCTCGATCTTCGGGGATGAGCGGGATGGAAAAACAAGAGCTGGTCGGCAGCGAACTGACCGACCGAGAATGCCGGGTCTTGGATGCCGTGGTGCGCAGCTACGTGGATACGGCCGAGCCGGCGGGGAGCCGCACGATCTCCCGCGGCTTCAACCTCGGCGTCTCCGCGGCCACGGTGCGTAACACGATGAGCGACCTGGAAGAGAAGGGCTATCTCTTCCGCCCGCACACTTCGGCAGGCCGTGTCCCGACCGACACCGCGTACCGCTTCTTCGTGGATCGGCTCATGGAACCCGTCCTTCTCACGGACGCCGAACGCTCGAATCTGGAGCGCGAGCTCGACGTCGGCGGGTCTGCGGTCGAGCGACTGGTACGTCATGCGACGCGAGCCTTGAGTCTCCTGTCGAACGAGTTGGGCGTGGCGGTGGCGCCTCGCCTCGAGGACGCGGTGCTCGAGAAGATCGAGTTGATCCAGGTCTCGAGCAACAAGGTTCTGCTGGTGGCCACGATTCGTGGCGGTGTGGTGCGTACCGTGTACGTCGACTTGCCGGTGGAAGTCCCCGAGAGAGCCGTGGTGACCGTAACCCTCGCCCTCAACGAGCGGCTTGCCGGCCTGAGCCTTGAGGAGATCCGAAAGACTCTGCCGCAGCGCCTGAGGGACTCGCATGGCGGGCAGGCGGAGGCGGCGGAGCTGCTCAACGTTTTTGTGCAGTCGGGAGCCGAGCTCTTCGATCTCAGGGACTTGGACGGGACCGACATTCATCTCGGGCACGCGAGCGTGCTGGCGGCGCAGCCCGAGTTCGAGAGCGGGGATCGGCTGAAGGGTCTCATCGAGCTGACCGAGCGTCGGGATCTTCTCGCGCAGACCGTGGGTAGTCGCGAGCACCGGGGTCGAGTCGTCATCACGATCGGCGGCGAGAACGACAGCAGCGAGCTCGCTGAATTTACCCTCGTCACCTCGGAGTACAGGGCGGGCGACCTCAAGGGCGTGATTGGCGTGATCGGCCCAACGCGCATGCCCTACGAAAAAGTGGTCACGATCGTGGACTACACGTCGACACTCGTGACACGCATGCTGCAGGGCTGAAGTTCTGAAACTTCGAGGGTTCTGAAGGGAATAGATGTCCGACTATTACAAGTTACTCAGCGTGCCGCGTGATGCGGACACGGAGCAGATCAAGAAAGCGTACCGAAAGCTCGCGCTCCAATATCACCCCGACCGCAACCAGGGCTCGAAGGAGGCGGAGGAGCGCTTCAAGGAGGTCACGCAGGCCTACGAAGTCCTGCGCGACTCCGAAAAGCGCGCGATCTACGATCGATATGGGGAGCAGGGCCTCAAGGGGCGGGCGGGGCAGGGTGGCATGGGTGGCTTCGATTTCAGCGACGCGATCGATGTCTTCATGCGCGACTTCGGCGGCTTCTCAGGGCTCGAGGACATCTTCGGCGCACGAGGCGCCCGGGGGCAGCGTACGACGTCACGCAAGGCCCAGACGGTTCGAATCCGGCTTCCGCTGACGCTTCCCGAAGTGGCGCACGGTGTCACCAAGACCTTGCGCGTCGCGCTGCTCGATGTATGCGGAAGCTGCAATGGCTCGGGGGCGCAGGCGGGCACCGCACCGATCGTGTGCAACACCTGCGGCGGCTCGGGTGAAGAGCGGCACGTCCAGCGATCGGTGTTCGGACAGTTCGTGAGCGTGCAGCCATGTCGGACCTGCCAGGGCGAAGGGAGGGTGATCGAGCAACGCTGCGACACGTGTCACGGCGAGGGCCGGGCTCGACGGGAAACAGAGATCGAGGTGGAGGTCCCTGCCGGAGTCACGTCGGAGAACTTCCTCACGCTGCGCGGGCGAGGAAGCGTCGGCCCGCGGAGTGGCCCGCGCGGAGATATCGTGGTCCTGCTGGAGGTGGAAGACGATCCGCGTTTCGTTCGGGATGGCACCGATCTGGTTTACGAACTGCCGATCACGTTTGGGCAGGCAGCGCTCGGCGACGAGGTCGAAGTTCCTACCATCGAGGGCACGGCCCGCGTGACGGTGCCGGCTGGGATTCAGAGCGGTGACTTTCTGAGGCTGAAGGGGCTCGGATTCCCGGAGCTCAATGGCCACCACCGTGGGGATCAACTGCTCAAGGTGTTGCTCTGGACTCCCGACGAGCTCACGCCCGAACAGGAGGAGGCGCTGCGTCGTCTGCGGGAGGTCGAGTCGCCTGCGCCTGAGCGTGTTCGTTCACACAAAGGGCTCTGGTCTCGGGTGAAGGAGGCGTTTTCCCCAGGATGAGCGACGCGGGCCGACGCTGGCTGGAGGTGAGCGTGCGCTGCCCTTCCGTGGAGGAGTCGATACCGATGCTCGCTGAAGGGCTCGTCGATTTGGGGGGGCGCGCTGCGCTGGAACAGGAGGGCTGGTGCGTGACGCACCTGTGCGAACCCGACGACCCGGAAGCGTTTGTCACGGTTCTCCGCGACGCACTGGTAGCGAGGACCGGGCTGACCGACCTCGAGCTGCGGACGCGTTGGCAGGCCCACGAAGATTGGGCTGAGACCTGGAGGCGGGGGCTCGCCCCGCGCCGCATCACCGACCGGCTCGTGGTGCGTCCGTCTTGGACCGACTTCGACGCCGGCCCGGCGGACTTGGTCATCGTATTGGATCCTGGGATGGCGTTTGGCACCGCGGAGCATGGCACGACGCGGGGGTGCCTCAGATTGCTCGACCAGACCGTATCGCCGGGCGAGCGCCTGCTCGACATCGGGGCCGGGTCCGGAATTCTGTCAGTCGCGGCGGTGCTCCTGGGCGCGGCTCACGTAACCGCGGTGGAGTCAGACGAGTTGTCGGCCGAGGCGTTACACGAGAACGTGCAGAACAATGGCGCGACGGACCGCGTCACCGTGCTGGTCGAGTCGGCCGATGCCGAGAAGCTCGAGGCTTGGGGTCCGGTCGACGGCGTCGTTGCCAACCTCGAAACTGGCCTCTTGCGGCCGCTCATCGTCGGCTTCCGGGCCGCCTTGCGCACTGGCGGATGGCTTCTGCTGTCGGGGGTGCTCGATCAGGAGTGCGATGAGCTGCGTGACGCGACTGAACAGTTCGGGTTCACCTGCCGAGAGATCGACCAAGACGGCGAATGGCGCTCGCTGCTCTTCGCTGCCACGGTCCGCTAGCCGGCTTTCCGTTGCATAACGCTGCTCGCTCGCCGTTCGGCTAGAACGATCGCGTACCACCGATTGACCTCGTAGGCCGAGCGCGCGTCGATGTCGTGTGCCAGCCAACGGACGCTCTCCCGCAGAGTCAAAGCCGCCGGCCTCTGCGAGTGGTCGGCTCCATTGGGATCGGTCACGATGACGACCCAGGGATCTGCCGCATGCGAAGCCGCCCGTGATTGTGCTGGACTCCTCCACAGGCCGCGCCATGGATCGAGCACTCGGAAGACCTTTGGGTGGTCCTCGAGCATGCCTCGCAAGCGCGCCCGTTCGAGGCCTCGGTCGAAGCGTTCGGCGAGCAGCTCGTGCAACTCGGTGAGTCGGAGGGCGGGGTGCGGGTGTTCGAGCAGAATGCGCTCGGCACACTCGATGATGGGATTCATTGCTCCTCCTCGGTGAGCGGGTGTTCTCGTGGGAGTAAAGCTCTCGCTCGGGAAGGGGCGTCTCCATGGGCCGGACGGCCTCACTTTGGGACGTCGACCGGTCCTCCTAGGCGTTTTCGCATTTGCGCGTGGCCCGTCGCTGCCCCTAGATGTTGAGAAGCAACTCCGCTCGACCGACTCGCCGCTTTCGGAGCACACTCATGAGCAATCCAGACTGCCTCTTCTGCAAGATCGTGGCAGGCGAGGTCCCCGCCGACGTGGTGGACCGTGCTGAGGGGCTGCTCGCTTTTCGTGACATCAACCCTCAAGCGCCGGTACACATCCTCATCATCCCCACCGAACACGTCACGTCGCTCGAGGCTGCGTCGGACGACCATCGAGACATGCTGGGGAACATGATGCTTTTGGCGCGCGACATTGCTCGCGCGGAGGGGGTTGCCGAGGCTGGATACCGGACCGCGATGAACATTGGTGCCGACGGGGGGCAGAGCGTGCACCACGTGCATCTGCACGTCTTGGGTGGGCGCGCTCTGACGTGGCCGCCAGGCTGAGTCGAGGCACGTTGACCCTTTCCGCAACGCGGCCCGCCGTACTTCTGCCGCGGCACGCTACCGGGTAGCTTCTTCCCTTCGACGCACGTCCCACCCGAACAAAGAGACGGACTGCTCGTGTCCAGCGACCTCAAGATCCGGCTCAGGGCGGACCTCATCACAGCCAGAAAATCTCGTGACAAGCTGCGCACGCTCGTGTTGTCGACCGTGCTCTCGGAGGTGCGCAACAAGGAGATCGATCAACGCAGCGACCTCGACGACGACGGCGTGCTTCAGGTCGTCTCGAAGGGCATCAAGCAGCGTAAGGACGCCGCCGAGCAGATGCGGGCCGCGGGCCGCGAGGAGCTCGCGACGACCGAGGATTCACAGTCCGAGGTCCTGAAGGAATACCTGCCTGAGGGGCTCTCGGAAGACGAGGTGCGAGCGCTCGTGAAGCAGGCGATCGCCGACGGCGCCGACCAGATGGGCTCTCTCATGGGACGCATCATGCCTCAAATCCGGGGCCGTTTCGACGGGAAGGAAGCGAACCGGATCGTGCGGGAAGAGCTGGAAGGGTGAACCACCCGGTCCCCTTTCCGATCACGCGCCTAGAGGCGTGAACCGCGCGTGAACGAGCACGCGCTCGAGGTTCTCGAGTTTGGTCGGGTGCTAGAGTGCGTGGCGGCGCGGGCGAGTAGTGACCTCGCCCGCGATCGGATATTAGCTCTGCGACCGGAGACCCAGGCTGCCACCATCGCCCGGGAGCTAGCGCGTGTCGGTGCGGCGATGCGCTTCGTCGAGGAAGATCCGGCGTGGGGCATGCTTCCCGTTCCTGATCTGACGCACACGCTCGAGCAGCTTTCCGCCGAAGGCGTCGTGCTCGAGCCCAAGCAGTTGTACAGTGCCGGAGTGCTGCTCAATTCGTCCCGCCGTCTCTCGGCGGAGCTCGAGGCGCGTGATGGTCGCTATCCCGAGCTTCTGACCATCGAGCAGATGCTGGTGTCGCGCAGGGAGATCGAGGACGCCATCGCACGGTGTGTCGACGCCGAAGGCCATGTGCTCGACGGCGCGTCTCGGGAGCTCAAGAAGGTTCGGAATAAGCTGCGCGGCGCGCACACCAGAATCGTGAAGAAGCTCGAGGCGTTCGTGGCCACGCTTCCGGAGCGCTTCGTCGTCGCGGACGGCTCGGTAACGATTCGAGACGGGCGATACGTCATACCGGTACGCCGGGAAGGCAAAGGCGAGGTCGGAGGCATCGTGCACGACGAGTCTCAGTCGGGCGCCACGTTGTTCGTGGAGCCACCCGTTGCGATAGCGCTCATGAACGAAGCGCGCGACCTGGAGCGCCAGGAACGAAGAGAGATCCGGCGCGTGTTGGGCGAGCTCACCGCGGAGATCACCGAGCAGCGCGACGCGTTGCGTGGGTCGCTCGACGCGCTGCTGGATTTTGACAGCCTCCATGCCCGCGCTCGTACCGCGCTCGCGTGGAAGGCTGCGGTCCCGGAGCTTGCCGACAGCGACGATCCCAGCCTTCATATTCGTGACGGTCGCCATCCGCTGCTGCTGGAGAATGACTCGACGTCGGTGGTGCCATTCGATCTCGAGCTGGCCGAGCATGAGCGAGCGGTGGTTGTTTCGGGCCCCAACACGGGAGGCAAGAGCGTCTTCCTCAAAGCCATTGGCTTGATCTGTGCGCTGGCGCAAAGCGGAGTGGTGCCGCCGGTGGGGCCGAAGACCCGTCTACGCGTCTTCGACTCGTTCTTCGCCGATATCGGTGATGAGCAGTCGATCGTGCAGTCGCTCTCCACCTTTTCGGCTCACCTCGCCAACTTGTCGGCCATCGTGACGGAGGCCGGACCGCGTTCGTTGGTCCTGATCGACGAGATGGGGACGGGCACGGACCCGGCGGAGGGAGCGGCTCTCGCACGCGCGATCCTCGAAGAGCTGGTGGCGAAGCGAGCGACGACGATCGTTTCCTCGCACCTGGGTGAGCTCAAGCGTCTCGACGGGGAGGGCAGCGGAATCGTCAACGCGTCCCTGCAGTTCGACGCGGAGCAGATGGAGCCTACCTACCGTTTCCTGAAAGGGCGACCCGGCCGTAGCTACGGGCTTGCCATCGCACGCCGACTCGGATTTCCCGCCCAGGTGCTCGATCGGGCCGAGACGTACCGCGAGGACGATGGGGCACGCATGGAGGAAACCCTCGCGCGTCTCGAACAGCTCGAGCGCGAAGCGGAGAAGCTCGTGCACCAACTCGATCTGGAGCGCGCTCAGACAGCCCGCCTCAAGGCGGGAATGGAGGGCAGGGAACGCACGCTTCGAGACTTCGAGAGCAAAGCGGACGACCGCGCGCAGGAGGGAGCGCGTCAGTTGCTCTTGGAAGCCCGCGCCGAGGTCGAGGCCGCGATTTCGGAGTTACGGCTGGCATTCGAGCAGGGTGCCGACCTCGAGGCGAGCGAGCGTCAAGCTCGTCGGCGAGTGGAGCAGGCGGCCGGTCGCCACCGCAAGTCTCGCGCGCAGGCCCGCGGCGCCGGACGCGCCGTCGACATCGCGGTCGGCGACCGAGTGCGCATCCGGGCGACGGGCGCACGCGGCGGAGTGATCGAGCTGCGTTCCGGGCGCGCGGTGGTGGTGGCCGGGTCGCTTCGCTTCGAAGTGTCGGTGTCGGACTTGGAAGTCGTCGACGCCGCTCCCGAGCCAGAGGTCCGAGCGGGGGGATGGAGCGCACCGAGTCGAGGCCAGGCACGGCTGGAGATCGACCTACGCGGCATGCGCGTGGACGAAATACAACTGGAATTATCGCGCGCGCTGGACGAAGCGATTCTCGACGACCTAGCAGACCTCCGTATCATCCACGGCAAGGGCACGGGTGCGTTGCGAAAGCGAGTAACCGAAATGCTCGACGATGACGCCAGGGTCGAGACCCATCGAATGGGCGGCCCGCGCGAGGGCGGGGCGGGAGTAACCGTCGCCAGCTTCCGAGGCTCTTCGTGATCCCGGACGACATGGTCGAGGAGGTCCGCGCCGCCGCCGACATCGTCGATGTCATCGGCGAGTTCGTTCAGCTCAAGAAAGCCGGTCGCGAGTACAAGGCGAACTGCCCCTTCCATGAAGAGCGCACTCCGAGCTTTTACGTCGTCCCGGCCAAGGGCTTCTACAAATGCTTCGGATGCGGAAAATCGGGCGATGTCTTCTCGTTCGTCATGGAGCGCCAGGGTCTGGACTTCGTAGAGGCGGTCAAGCACGTGGCGGGGCGTGCTGGTGTGCAGGTCCGCGAGGTGAAGAGGAGCCAGGAGGAAGAGGACCCCAACCGGCCGCTGCATGAGATCAACGGCTTCGCGCGTGACTGGTTCCGACACCAGCTGGAGGATGCCGGCGTCGGTGCGGCCGCGCGAGAGTATTTGGGGGGGCGGGGCATCGGCGCAGACGTTGCGGAGCGCTATGGACTCGGCTTCGCCCCCGACGAGTGGCGCGCGCTGCGGGATGCCGCGGCGAAACACGGGCTCGACGAGGAGTTGTTGCTCGAGGTCGGTCTGCTGGGGACCAGCGAGCGCTCTCGCGAGCCGTACGATCGCTTCCGAGGGCGCATCATGTTCACCATAGAAAGTCGCTCGGGGCAGGTCATCGCTTTTGGTGGCCGTATTCTCGAGGGAGACGCCAAGGACGCCCCGAAGTATATCAACTCGCCCGAGACCCCGGTCTACCACAAGGGCAGCAACCTGTATGGCTTGTCCTGGGCGCGGCACTCGATCCGGCGGGAGGAGTCGGCGCTCGTCGTCGAGGGGTACATGGACGTCGTCTCACTCGCC
>SMVB01322722.1_pt1 | contig 13547 bp, 10 predicted proteins | sample 2456461 | NCBI WGS metagenome assembly SMVB01 (sample SAMN11095934, study PRJNA526329) | marine sediment metagenome | biome: Marine sediment; feature: Surficial sediment; material: Deep marine sediment; isolation source: Hadal surficial sediment | place: Pacific Ocean | collected 2014-05 | depth...
AAAGACCGAGGTCAGCCTTCATGATGGCCTTCTCGATATCGCCCATGGCACCCTTGTCGTAGGGCGAAACGACGATCAGGCGAGGATCCGGCGTGGTGAGGTTGGCGAGTTGATTCAGCGGCGTCGGCGTCCCGTAGTATTTGACCTGAACCCCATCGAGCAGCGCGACGTTGGCGCGTCCTGTGCGGATCTTCTGGAGATCTGCCTTGAGGCTGCGAATCGCCTTTTCCATGCCCTCGCGGGCTTCGTCCTGGATCAACGAGACGTCATTGTCTGCCATGCTGGCTGATTCCTTTCGCTTTCGGTCCGAAGCCCCGGGCGGTCTGCTCGCTCGAATCGCGGGGACTCGCGCCCCTAGCCCTCGACCCGTGTACCCACCGCCTCGCCGGCGGCGAGTTTCCGGAGATTCCCCATCACTCCCATATCGAACACCACGACCGGCAGCTGGTTCTCGCGACACAGCGCAAGCGCAGTCTGATCCATCACCCGGAGATTCTTGATGAGCGCTTCTTCATAGGTCAACTTCGCGTAGCGCTTGGCGTCGGGATTGGTTTTCGGGTCCGCGCTGTAGACCCCGTCGACGCCCTGCTTGGCCATCAAGACGATCTCGGCTTGAACTTCTGCGGCGCGCAGCACCGCAGCGGTGTCCGTCGTGAAGTACGGGTTCCCGGTGCCGCCCGCAAAGACGACCACCCTTCCCTTTTCGAGATGTCGGATTGCGCGACGGCGGATGTAGACCTCAGCGACGGTCTTGACCTCGATCGCGGATTGAACCCGGGTGTCGAGGCCTTCTTTTTCGAGCGCGTCTTGCAGCGCCAGCGCGTTGATGACGCTGGCCATCATCCCCATGTAGTCGGCGATCGCCCGGTCCATCCCTTCATCGGCTGCGGAAATGCCCCGGATGATGTTCCCACCACCCACGACCACACAGATCTGGATGCCGAGTTCGTGCACCTCGCGAATCTGGGCCGCGGTCTGCGCGATGATGGTCGGGTTGATCCCGAATCCCTTCTCGCCGGCGAGCTGGCCGCCGGAAAGCTTGATGAGCAACCTTCGATAGGCGGCCTTCACGCCTCCCCCGCGTCTCCTTCGCCGAGCTTGTAGCGCTGGTACCCGTTCACAGCCGTCTCGGCACCCACCTTGGCTCCTACATCTCGCAGCAGGTCACCGATCGTGCGATCCGGGTCCTTGACGAACGCCTGCTCGACCAGACAGATCTCCGAAAGGTACTTGTTGATCCGGCCCTCGACGATCTTCTCCACCACCCCTTCGGGTTTGCCGCTCTGGACGGCCTGATTGCGATAGATCGTACGCTCCGAATCGAGGAACGCGGAATCGATGCCCGACCGGTCCACCGCGATGGGACTCGGGTCGGCGGCCGCCACGTGCATGGCGAGATCCTTGGCGAGGGCTTCGAGTTCAGCCCCCGAGCCCTCGGTGGCGAGCGTGACGACGACACCGAGATTGCCGCCCGCGTGAACGTATCCACCCGCGATGCCGGAAGCTCCCGCGTCGAGGCGCGTCACGCGCTTGATGACGACGTTCTCGCCCAATCGATTGATCACGGCAGTCACCTTGTCGGCGACCGTCTCTCCGTCGATCGACGCCTTGAGGAGCGCGTCGGGGCCATCGATGCTCTGGTCCTTCGCAACCGTTTCCGCGAGCTGATGACCAAACTCGATGAAAACATCGGTGCGCGCGACAAAATCCGTCTCGCAACCCACTTCGACCATTGCGGCGATCGCGCCGTGGATCGCGATCGACACAGCTCCCTCGCTGGTCGCTCTCCCGCCGCGCTTGCCCGCTTTGGCGAATCCGCGCTCGCGCAGCAATTCGACGGCCTTTTCGACGTCGCCGTCGGCGTCTCCGAGCGCTCGCTTGCAATCCATCATGCCCGCGCCGGTCTGGTCGCGCAGATCCTTGACCGACATCGCTGAAATCTTACCCACCGAACTTCTCCCTATTGCCTGCGTACTCCGATTACCGAAACCCGTTCATTCCGCACGCCGCCCGGATCCCTGTCGCTCTCTGTCGCGCCCGTCGATCCCTCTGCCGCTCTCTGCTGTTACCCCACCGCCGCGAGATCGGTGCGCGTCAGGCGCCCTCAGGGGCTTCGACTTGCGCAGTGCCTTCACCTTTCTCGGGCTCACTGGCGGGCTCATCCTTGGGCTTCGGCGTAGGTTTGGGCGTCGCTTCCAGCTCCGACTCTCGCTTCTCGGCGACCCGCTCCGCACCTCGACCACGCCGTGGCGGATGCTTGATTTCGACCACCACACGGCCCGGTCGGGTTGCACCCTTTTCGCCCTTGCCCGAAGCCTTGGCCTTCTCCCGCTCGGCCTCTTGGCTCTGGATACGATCGTTGTGGATCGCCTCGCCCTCCAGGCAGGCGTTCGCCACCTTGGAACAGTAGAGCTGGATTGCGCGAATCGAGTCGTCGTTGCCCGGGATGACGAAGCCGATATCCAACGGGTCGCAATTCGAGTCGACCACCGCGATGATCGGGATCGACAGGCGACGCGCCTCCTTGACCGCGATCATTTCGCAATTCACATCGATGATGAATAGGGCCTGCGGAAGGCGGGTCATTCCCCGGATCCCGTCGAGGGACTTCCGGTATTTTTCCACCTGCCGATTCATCCGGGCGAGATCCTTCTTCGAAAGTTCCGCCGTTTGCTCCTCGTCTGCGAGAACTTCGAGCATGGTGTTGAAGCGCTCGATCGATTTCTTGACGGTCTTGAAGTTGGTCAGCATCCCGCCGAGCCAGCGGTTGTTGACGAAGTACTGGTTGGAGCGCTCGGCCTCGAACTTGACCGGCTCCTGGGTCTGTCGCTTGGTGCCGACGAAGAGCAGCTTGCCGCCTCCGGCAATGATCTCTCGAATCAAATCGAGGCTGTCGCGGAATCGAGGCAGTGTTTGATCGAGGTCGATGATATGGACGCCGTTGCGCTGCCCGAAGAGGTAGCTCTTCATTCGAGGGTTCCATCGATGGGTCTGGTGGCCGAAGTGGACTCCGGCCTCCATCAATTCGCGCATCGTGACTTGCGTACCGCCGGCGCTGGAAGCAGCGGCCGCTGCCACTTCGGCGCTCGCTTCGCTGGTCTCTACGGGGCTTGTGGCGCTCGCGGATCCGGCTTCTGCTGAAGCCGGCGGCTCAGCCGTCGAGTCGGCCATGGTGACTCTCCTTCGCGGTTATGCGTCCGCTCCGACCCGTCGTTCCCCAACCGCTGACCTCGGACAGAACGCCATCCGCAAGTGTCAGGGCACCGCAGGGGCAGGCCTGGAACGTGTGATTTGTTCAAGGGTTAGCAGAGTCCACAGACTCCGGCTATCCGGCCACCCGCAGCCAGCCGCAAGCCACCTCCGGTCCACCAAGGCGCTTTCAAGTCGTGTATTCGGCGTTGATCTTCACGTAGTCGTAACTGAGATCGCAGGTCCAGAGGTGCGCGGATGCCCGGCCGACTCCGAGATCGATCGCCACCTCCACCTCGGACGCCTGGAGCTTTCGAGCAGCCCTGCTGCGCGCCGCGGGTCCCGCAGAAGTGCCGGCCCGAAAGACCGTAACTCCGCCGAGCCGCACCACCGCGCGGTCGAGTTTCAACCGAACCCGGGCGGCGCCGACCGTTTGCAGGATCCGGCCCCAGTTGGCGTCGCCGCCGAAGAGCGCGGTCTTCACGAGCACCGAGTTGGCGATTCGGCGCGCTGCCCGCTCCGCGTCGGCAGCACTTGCGGCACCCTCGACGCGGACCGTCACGAGCTTCGTGGCGCCCTCGCCGTCCCGCGCGATGTCGCGGGTCAGCGCGATGGCCAGGCTCTCGGTCGCTGCCGTGAACGCCGCGGCACCCGGGCTGCGAGGGCCGCGCAATTCGCGATTGCCTGCGACACCGTTGGCGAAGAACAGCGCCATGTCACTCGTCGATGTCTCTCCATCGACGCTCAGACGGTTGAAACCGGCGTTCGTCGCCGCACGCAGGACGCGGACCAAAAAAGTCGCCGAAACCGCTGCGTCGGTCATGAGGAAGGCGAGCATCGTCGCCATATTCGGCTCGATCATCCCCGATCCCTTGGCGATCCCAGCCAGTGTCACCTCACAGCCGTCCACGTCCGCGGTCACCACAGAGATCTTCGCAAAAGTGTCGGTGGTCCGGATAGCGTCGGCCGCGTCTCCCAGGCCGCCTTGCGCCAAGGCGTCCGCCGCAGCGCGAATGCCCCGCCGAATCTGAGGCATCGGCAAACGTGAACCGATGACGCCCGTCGACGCGACGAGCACCTGCTCTGCCGGAACACCGATCGCGACCGCGGCGCGCTGCGCCATCTCGGCCGCATCGCGCCGGCCCTGCGCGCCCATCGCGACGTTCGCGGCCCCGCTGTTGATGACCACGGCGCGCGCGCTGCCAGCTCGAACGCGATCGCGCGAAAGCTCGACAGGAGCACCGACGACGGTCGATTGTGTGAACACGCCCGCCACGCGAGCCGGTACATCGCTCGCGATCAGCGCGAGATCGAGTCCGGCCTCCTTCAGGCCGCAGTGGACCCCTGCGGCCTTGAAACCGGGAACGCAAACCGAGCTGGTGGATTTCACGTCACGTCGCGCAATCAAAGTGCTCCGCAACACTTCTTGTACTTGCGGCCCGAGCCGCACGTACAGGGATCGTTGCGCCCGATCTTGCCCCCCTTCGGGCTCGCGGGGCGCGCTCCGCGCACGGGAGCGGGCGCACGCGATCCCGAACCCGAAGCTTCCGGCGGCTCCGAACCCGTACCAGATCCGGGATGCGAACGCGCGGCGGATTGCGGCACTGGCTCGGGGAGCGCGAACTTGAAGACGACATCGGCGGCCTGCGTATCGATGCGCTGGTTCATCTCTTCGAACAACGCGTAGCCCTCGCGCTGATACTCGAGCTTCGGATCGCGCGACGCATACCCGCGCAGGCTCACGCCCTCACGCAATCCGTCCATGGTGTGGAGGTGGTCCTTCCACTGAGCATCGAGGATCTGCAACATGATGTCCTGCTCTATTTTCTGGAACCTCGGGTAACCAATTGCAGCGTGCTCTTCGGCAAGATCGTTGCACGTCTTCTGCTTGGCTTCGATGAACGCCGACAGGCGATCGAAGATGGCGCGTCCGAGCGCATTGCGATCGGTCGCGGGGCGACCGTCGACGACGAACGGTTCCTGGCTCACATCCATCGATATTCCGAAATGACCTTCGACCGACGCCGCCAACGCGACCAGATCTTCGGACTCGGGCTCGCCCTTCTCCGGGAGATGGTCGTCGAGAACCGTCACGAGCACGCCCTCGGCCATTTCGAGCACTTCGTCGTGGATGTCGCGATTGCCGAGCAACTCCCGACGTCGGCTGTAGAACGCCCGGCGCTGTTTATTCATGACGTCGTCGTAATCGAGCAGGTGCTTGCGAATATCGAAATTGCGCGCCTCGACCTTGGTCTGCGCGTTTTCGATCACGCGGGTGAGCAGTTTGTTCTCGATGGCTTCTCCGTCCTCGACGCCGACTCGATCCCACCACTGGGCGACGCGCTCCGACTCGAAGATGCGCAGCAGATCGTCTTCGAGCGAGAGGAAAAACTGACTCGAACCCGGGTCCCCCTGACGGCCGGCGCGACCGCGCAGCTGGTTGTCGATACGACGGCTCTCGTGACGCTCGGTTCCCATGATGTGGAGGCCCCCGGCTGCGACGACCTGCTCGCGCTCCTCCAGACACTGCTGCTCCAAGGTCGGGAGGTAAACCGCGTAGTCGGGGTGTTCCTTGTCGTGCCCGCATTTGGCCAGCGCGAGGAACTCGGCGTTGCCGCCGAGTACGATGTCGGTGCCGCGACCCGCCATATTGGTGGAGATCGTGAGCGCCCCGAAACGTCCGGCCTGGGCGATGATTTCGGCCTCGCGCTCGTGGTGCTTCGCGTTGAGTACGTTGTGTCGCACGCCCCGTTTCGCGAGCTTCTTCGAGAGCATCTCCGACGTTTCAATCGAGATGGTTCCGACCAGAATCGGCTGGCCGGTTTTATTGCGCTCGATGATGTCTTCGACGGCGGCGTCGAACTTCTCGCGTTTTGACTTGAAGACGACATCCTGCTCGTCGATCCGGATCATTGGCTGGTTGGTCGGAACCACCGTGACGTTGAGCTTGTAGATGTTGGCAAATTCGGGTGCCTCGGTATCGGCGGTACCCGTCATGCCGCCCACCTTCTCGTACATGCGGAAGAAGTTCTGGAACGTCACGGATGCGAGCGTCTGGTTCTCGCTTTGAACGGTGATGCCTTCCTTGGATTCGACGGCCTGATGGAGCCCATCTGACCAGCGGCGGCCGGGCATCAGGCGCCCGGTGAATTCGTCGACGATGATCACTTCTTTCTTGCCGCTCTCGCCAACCTTCACCACGTAATCGACGTCGATTTTCTTGAGCGAGTGGGCTGCCAACGCCTGGTTGACGGCATGCAGGACGGGGACCATCTGCGGGTCGTAGAGGTTCTCGACGCCGAGCATCTTCTCGACCTTGTGAACTCCGACTTCGGTAAGGGTCGTGCTGTGCGATTTCTCGTCGATCCAATAATCACCCGTCTCTTCAATCGCCTTGCTGACCTCGCCCTTGGTTCCCTCGCTCAGCCGGGGAATGATCTTGTTCACCACGCCGTAGATGTTGACGTTCTGCTCTGAGCGCCCAGAGATGATCAACGGTGTACGGGCCTCGTCGATCAGGATCGAGTCCACTTCGTCGACGATCGCGTAGGCGAGTTCGCGCTGGACGCAGTGCTCGAGCGAAAGCTTCATGTTGTCTCGCAGATAGTCGAAGCCGAGCTCGTTGTTGGTCACGTAGGTGATGTCACAGCCGTAGGCTTCCTCTCGCTGCGCATCGTCGAGGTTGTGGAGGATGACACCGACCGACAGCCCCAAAAAGCGGTGCACCTCGCCCATCCAGGCAGAGTCGCGCTGTGCGAGATAGTCGTTGACGGTCACGATGTGGACGCCGCGCCCACTGAGCGCATTTAGATAAGCGGGAAGCGTCGAGACGAGCGTCTTCCCCTCGCCCGTCTTCATCTCGGCGATCGAACCCCTGTGGAGCACGATGCCGCCGACCAGCTGCACGTCGTAGTGGCGCTGGCCGAGGGTTCGCTTGGCCGCTTCGCGAACGGTGGCAAACGCCTCGGGCAACAGGTCATCGAGGGTCTCGCCATTTTCGAGACGCCCCTTGAACTCGTCCGTGCGCGCGCAAAGGGCCGCATCGGACAACTGGGCATGTTCCGGCTCGAGCCGGTTGATCTGCTCGACGGTGGGTTCGAGCTTCTTGATCAGCCGGTCGTTCGCGCTGCCGAAGATCTTCTTGGCTAGGCCGAGCATTTAGCGCGCATTCTCCCGGGGGGTGAGTGGTGCGGAATCAGTGTACGAAAGCACCGTCCACGAGCCAATGAAGCTCGCCACCACACAACCCGGGTCAAGGGGCTATGGGTGTCCGGCTCCTGTTCAAATTCCGTTTCGGGGGTACTGCGCTCTCTTGCGGGGGTTAGTGCTCGGGTGGGGTGACGGGAGGCCATCGGTCTCAGGCCCATGTCGCCCTCAAGCCTCCCGTCACCCCACCCAAGCAACGTCCCCTTCCATCAGCCCCCCTGAACTCCCGTCACCCCACCCAAGCAACGTCTCCTTCCATCAAGCCCCCTGAACTCCCGTCACCCCACCTGAGCAACGTCTCCGTCAATCAGGCCCCCTGAACTCCCGCCACCCCACCCAATTGTCGTCACCCTCATCAACGCCCCCCAAATGCAATGGTTCACCTTCACGCGCGAGCCACCAATTCCCAGGGGAGCTGGGGGGAAGGGGTGTGAGCGACATGGGGTTAGAGCGAATACCCCTTCCCCCCAGCTCCCCAAGGCGAAGGCAACGCGATTAGTCGAAGATGTAGTCAAGAGGGTTGACGGCTTTGCCCTTAACTTCGACCACGTAGTGCAGGTGGGGGCCGGTGCTGCGACCGCTGTTGCCCAATGCCGCGATCCGCTGACCGCGCTGGACGACTTCACCGGTCTTGACGTAGAGATCGTCGCTGTGACCGTATTGGGTCCGCACCCCGTAACCGTGGTCGATGATGATGCTCTTGCCAAGCGGTCCGCGATTGCCGGAGAACACCACCCTGCCCTGGGCCGGCGCGACGACGTCCGTCCCGCGTTCTCCCGCGATGTCGATCCCGGCGTGGAACTGCTTCTGGTTCGTGAAGGGCGATATGCGCGTGCCGAACCTCGAGGTCAGCCAACCCTTGGTGGGCCAGATGGCGGGCGTCGCGGCCAGGTGCGCGCGCTTGCTCTCGAGTTGAACGGCAACCTCCGCGAGCGAGCGCTCCTGGGCGATCGCCACCTCACCGAGCTGTTTCGCGCTGCGCTGCAGCGCCGCGATCAGAGATTCGTCAGAGCGGATTTCGATTCGCGCCTGTGGCTCGGAAGGCACATCGGACAGAGGGGCCCCCGTTGGCGCTGAAACTCCAGAGCCGTCCAGTGGCGCCTTGCGTTCCGGCGAATCGACACCGACCTCGGCCACCTCTTCACCGCCGGTCGCCGCAGAGCCGGGCAGGTTCGCGATGATGCGCACCTTGCGCTCAAATTCACCGATATTGGCGAGCGTCGAGCGAACGCCACTGAGCGTCACATCAAAGTTTTGGATCTGGTCCCGCTGATCAGCGACCTCGATGCGCAGCTCGCCGAGTTCGGAGTAAGCGATCCGAACGCGAATGTAGTCGCCGAGGCACACGGTCAGCAGCACGGCCGCGACACCTGCGCACCAGATCAGCCGTCGAACGAGAACCTTGCGGATCTCGAAGCGTCGAACCGGCGCGGTCTCCTCCGCCACCACGATGATCGAATAACGATCCATTCCTACCCTTTCGCTCCTTCCAATCCTTTCACCCGCTCCAATCCCGCCCAGCCGTGTTCAAGACACGCTGGGGGCTCGGTCCATCCCAGCCAGTCGCGTTCAAGACACGCTGGGCAGTGTCACCCGCAGGCGCAATTTGCCGAGCTGGATCTCGTCTCCCGTGTTGAGCGCCGTTCGTGGTTTCCGCTTGCCATTGACCGACGTTCCATTGGTGCTGCCCAGGTCCTCTACAAAGAATTTCTCGCCGTCGAAGCCGATCGCCGCGTGGGCCCTGGAAATCGTCGGCTCCGTGATCAGGAGGTCTGCACCGCGCCCCCGCCCGACCACCATCCAATCGCGGTCCACCGGAAGCTCGAGCCCCTCAAAAAAACCGTGCATGACCCGGACCGAAGCCCCCGAAGGGACCGGGCCGGCGAGTTCTCGTTGCTCCAACACCGCGGCCATTCCGCCTTCCTCAATATCGGCCCGACCTCGGCCTGAATGGGTGACCGGGAACACAGATGGATCCGTGAGCCGGGTTCCCCAGCACCCTGATCGGAGGTTTTCGCGGCCGGCTTGAACGTCGAGGCTCCCCCACGGGGGAGGCCAGGAAGGGCTGAGCTGCGATCCAGCGCAGCGAGGTACCGGAGTGGACGCCGAGCGGACGACTGATGGGTATTTAGAAGCGGGCGGCTGTTGGGTGTCTAGAGCGGAGAGCAGGCTCGAATCAGTTCGCGGGCGTGGCGCCGGGTGGATTCCCCGATCTCTTCGCCCCCTGCCATGCGCGCGATTTCCTCGACGCGCTCATCGCCCTCCACGCGCAGGAGACGCGCCGATGGGCGCCCCTGCACCTCGCACTTCTCGACCCGGAAATGAGCGCTCGCGTAGGCGGCGATCTGCGGGAGATGGGTGATGCAGAGAACCTGGTGGCTGCCGGCGAGTTCGGCCAAGCAGCGCCCCACCCGGTCGGCGGTGCGACCGCCAATTCCGGCGTCGACTTCGTCGAAGACCAGCACCATTCCCGCGTCGGCTTCTCGGACTGCGGATTTGATCGCGAGGAAGATCCGCGAGAGTTCACCTCCCGACGCCACCCGGCGCAACGAAAGCAGCTCGCCGCTCGCGCTGGCCGAAAACCGGAACTCCGGTGTTTCGAATCCACCCGGCCCGCAGGGCGCTCGGTCGGGTGCGGCGGCCGGCTCGAGTGCCACCTCGAAGCGCGCCTGAGGCATCGCCAACTCGCGCAGCGCGGACTGCACCGCACCACCCAGGCGCTTGCCGGCTTTGCGCCGACCCTTCGACAGCCGCTGCGCGTCGGCCGCGAGCTGTTCCAGCTGCCGCGCCCGCAACTCGCCGATCGCCTGCGCGCGCTCGCTCGCTCCCTCGAGCCGCTCGAGTTCGGCGGCGGCGTCGCTTCGAAAGCGGAGGATCTCGTCGATCGGGCCCCCGTATTTGCGCTGCAGGGATTCGATCTGGGCGAGCCGTTCGTCGAGTGAAGCGAGGCGCGCCGGGTCCGCTTCGATGCCCGCCACGTAGCGTTCGAGTTCCGTCGCGGTGTCCCGGAGTTCTTCCCGGGTCGCGCGCAACCCGGCGAGCAGCGGCGCGAGCTGGGGATCGAGCGCCTCGATGCCTTCCAACCGCCGGGCCGCCTCGGAAACGAGATCCGCGGCATTGGAGATCTCGGCGCCTCCGAGATCTCCCACCAAGCGTGCCAGCGCTGCGGAAGCCTCCTCGCGCAGGCGCTCCGCGTGAGCGAAACGCGAACGATCGGCGCGCAACCCTTCGATCTCATCGGCGTCGAGTCGCGCATCGTCGATTTCGCCAACTTGGAACGACAGGAAATCCCGCCGCCTCTCGCGTTCCATCTCCGCGGCGCGAAGTTCGGCGAGTTCGTCATCGAGCGCACGCAGCTTCGCATGACCCTCGGCGACAGCGCTCCGCAGCGGCAGGAGTCCCGCAGCAGTATCGAGCAGCCGGCCGTGGAACTCCGTTTTCAACAGCGACTGCGAATCGTGTTGACTCGAGATCTCGATGCGCCCAGAAAACAATTGCGTGAGTACCGCAACCGGCATCAGCTGCCCGGCCACTCTCGCGCGGCTGCGGCCACCGCGCTGGACGCTGCGCTGGACAACGAGTTCGTGTTCGTCTGCGACGAGGCCGAGCGCCTCCAGGCTCGACTCGAGGTCCGGCACGTGATGGGTGCGAAAGACGGCCTCGACGACCGCCTCGTCGCAGCCTTCGCGGATCACCTGAGGGGACGCCCGCGAACCCGCCAACAGCGACAAGGCACCCAATACGATCGACTTTCCGGCACCGGTCTCTCCGGTGAGCACGTTGAGGCCCGGGCCAAACTCGATCTCCTCGCTCTCGACGATCGCGAGGTTCCGGATCCGCAGCGTCTCGATCAACGAGCGCCCCAGCGCAATTTGTTCCGCATCACCTCGAAGCGATTTCGATCCGCCGGAACGAGCATCTGCAACGGCCGATTGGAGGCAGACACGCTGATCCGGTCTCCCTCTTGGAGTTCGCAGCCCACCTGACCATCGACCGTCAGATGCACCTCGCCTCCGCGCATATCGAACACCTCAATCGCCACCCGGCACGTCTCCGGCAACACGATCGGGCGCTGGGTCAGCGCGTGGGGGCAGATCGGTGTCAGCACGATCGCACCGATGCCGGGCAACAAGAGCGGCCCTCCCGCAGAGAGCGAATAGGCCGACGAACCCGTCGGCGTCGCCGCGATCAACCCGTCTCCGTGATAGGTGGTGACCTCGACGTCATCCGCCCAGGCTTTCAGGTCGATCATCCGGGACAGCGCGGTCTTCGCGATGACCGCGTCGTTGAGCGCCAGGTAATGGCCAATCTCGCGGCCGCCGCGCTCCGCGTGAACGTCGAGCCGCATGCGGGTTTCGACCCGAAGATCGCCTGCGAGCACGCCTTCCAAGGTCGGGAAGAGTTCGTCGAGCGAAATTTCGGCCAGATAGCCGAGCGTCCCGAGATTCACGCCAAGAATGGGAACCGCGCGCTCACCGATCGCGCGCGCCACCGCGAGCAACGTGCCGTCGCCCCCGAGGACGACCATCAGATCGACTTTGCCGGCGAGTTCGCTGCGCGGCATGCCCGGCAGGCCCGATGCCTTCGAGGCGTCCGGCCCGAGCAGCAATTCGACCCCCCGGTCCTGCAGCCATTTCGCGATATCCCGCACCACCGATCCCAGTCGAGGCTGGTCAGATTTGAGCGCGATACCGATCGTTTGAATGGCCATGGTCACTCTCAGCGGGACGCCCGGGAACTATCCCACGTTGCTAGCCTTCCCGCATGCCCCCCGATGATTCTCTGAACCTATTTCCCACCGAATCCCTCCCCGGGGACGGCGCCGCCCCGGAGACCCGCGCCCATGCCCCGCTCGCGGAGCGCATGCGGCCCCGGAGCCTCGACGAAGTGCTCGGACAGGATCACCTGCTCGGCGACGCTGCGGCGCTGCGATCCCTCGCAGAGGCAGACAGCCTCCCCTCGCTGATTCTCTGGGGGCCACCGGGTTGTGGCAAGACCACGCTCGCGCGACTGCTCGCCATCCAGAGCGGCGCCCACTTCGAGCCGCTCTCGGCGGTGACGGCAGGCGTCAAGGAAATTCGCGAAATCGTGCAGCGCGCGCGCCGGATCGAGCGGCGCACGGTGCTCTTTCTCGACGAGCTGCACCGTTTGAATCGCGCGCAGCAGGACTCCCTGCTCCCGCACGTGGAGACCGGCACGGTGACACTGATCGGCGCCACCACCGAGAACCCCTCGTTCGAGGTGATCGCGCCGCTGCTCTCGCGCTGCCGGGTCTTCACGCTGTCGCGCCTGGATCCTGAGGCCCTCGAGTCGCTGATCCGCCGCGCGGCGCTCGACGAAATTCGCGGGCTCGGCAAACTCGGTGTCGCCGTCGAAGAAGACGCGGTGGCGGCGATCGCCCACGCCGCCGATGGCGATGCGCGCCGCGCGCTCGGATTGCTAGAAACCGCCACGGCGGTCCACCTCCGCAGCCACGAGAGCGGATCGCCACTCTCGCTCGGGGCCGTCGAAGAGGCCGCGGGCCAGCGCCTGTTGCTCCACGACCGGGATCGAGAGGAGCACTACAACGTCGTCTCCGCGCTGATCAAGAGCCTGCGCGCGAGCGATCCGGACGCGGCCCTCTACTACGCGGCACGCATGCTCGATGCGGGAGAGGATCCGCTCTTCGTCGCGCGGCGATTGGTCATTTTCGCATCGGAGGATGTCGGCAACGCGGACCCCCAGGCGTTGGGCATCGCGACCTCCGCCTATCTGGCCGTCGAGCGGATCGGCATGCCCGAAGGCCGCATCCCGCTCGGACAAGCGGTGACTTTCCTCGCCTGCGCGCCCAAGAGCAACGCATCCTATCTCGGAATCAACCGTGCAATCGAAGCGGTGCGCGAGCACGGATCGCTACCGGTTCCGCTTCATCTGCGCAACGCCCCGACCCCACTCATGAAGGGGATGGGATATGGCCGCGACTACGTGTACCCCCACAATCGGCCGGAGAAACTCGTGACCGCGCAGAACCTGCCGGACGGACTCGGACAGCCGACCTTCTACGAACCCAACGGCGAGGGCGCGGAGTCCGAGATCGCCCGCCGCCTGGCCGATTGGCGGCAACAGCGCAAGAGCGGGAGCCCGCCTGGCAAAAAGAGCGGGCATTGAAGCCA
>SMVB01427089.1_pt1 | contig 13545 bp, 14 predicted proteins | sample 2456461 | NCBI WGS metagenome assembly SMVB01 (sample SAMN11095934, study PRJNA526329) | marine sediment metagenome | biome: Marine sediment; feature: Surficial sediment; material: Deep marine sediment; isolation source: Hadal surficial sediment | place: Pacific Ocean | collected 2014-05 | depth...
CACGGTCCCGCGTCGTACCTGGAACCAGCGGTTCTATCAAAGCCCAGCTTCGATCACTGATAACAAAACGCTCTTTGCGAATTACAAACCTCCATAAAAGGAAGCTAGAATCACATCTGAAGTAAAAAGGGAATCCTAAATGTCCACAGACCCTAGAGCATTTCCGAGATTAATTGACTCATGAAAATGCTCTAGATTCCTAGTTTGGTCGCGTTTTCGGACGGAAAACCGGGTCCACTTTTCCTGAAAACGCTCTAATTGAACTGTTAAGCTTGTGCGTCGGGGACAAGTTATCTTCTACCGATGCGATTTTGCCATGTGTTTTTCGCTTTTGTGCGCACATTACATGAATTGGATCGTGGAAGCGTGATGGCGGTTGCCTAATCAGCGCATTGCAATGTCAGCTGCGCACCTTCACATAGCTTCCCGGTGCGTCTTCGATCACATCGAGGTGGCGATCGCCCGGCTGGCGTGCCGGCACTTTCTCGCCGGATTTCGCCCCTAGCCAGGTTTCCCAATGGGGCCACCATGAGCCGGGTCGTTCCTCGGCTTCGGCCCACCAAGCGTCGAAGTCGTCCACATCCTTTTTGGCCAACCAAAACTGATATTTTTGGGCATGGGGAGGATTGATCACGCCGGCAATATGCCCTGATCCCGCAACAATGAACTCGGTCGGTCCGGCAAACAGGTTTTTCATTTTGAACACCGATTTGCACGGCGCAATATGATCTTCGCGGCTCGATTGCAAAAACACCGGAATCTTAACTTTAGCCATGTCCAGCCTGACGCCGCCGAGAACCAATTCTCCCTTGGCCAATTTGTTGTGATGGTAAAATTCGCGCAAATAGAACATGTGCAGGCCCTGGGGCATACGCGTCGCGTCGGCGTTCCAATACAGGAGGTCAAATCGGAAGGGTTCTTTGCCCAACAAATAATTGTTCACGACAAAGGACCAAATTAAATCATTGGCACGCAGCATGTTGAATGTTTGCGCCATGTTGGCGCCTTCCAAATAGCCGCCTGCCGCCTCCATCTTTTGTTCGATGGATTGCAATTGTTCGTCGTCGATGAAGACCTTCAAGTCGCCGGCCTCGCTAAAATCGAGCTGAGCCGCAAGGAACGTTGCCGAAGTAATGCGATTGTCCTTTTTTGCCGCCATGTAGGCCAGGGCAGAGCCCAAAAGCGTTCCGCCAACGCAATAACCGATGGTATTAACCTCGTCTTCGCCGGTGGCTTTCTTAACGGCATCGAGAGCCTCGAAAATTCCTTCGTTCAGGTAATCCTCAAAAGTCTTTTTCACCAATTGCCCATCAGGGTTGACCCATGACACCACGAAAACCGTGTAGCCCTTAGCCACGCACCAACGGATAAAGGAATTATCCTCGCGCATATCGAGGATGTAATATTTGTTGATCCAAGGCGGAAAGATAAGCAGGGGACGCCGATAAACCTTGGGCGTGGTTGGCTCGAATTGCAGTAACTGCATTATATGGTTTTGATAGACCACTTTGCCCGGCGCCGTGGCCAAGTTGCGACCGACCTCGAAATATTCCATGTCGGTCTGCTTGATGTTCAGTTGACCGCCGCCCCGGTCAAGATCGTCCAATATGTTGTTGAGACCTCGAACGAGGTTTTCACCGTTTTCATCAATCGTCGCCTGCAGAACTTCGGGGTTGGTCCAAAAGAAATTAGTCGGTGAATAAGCATCGGAAATCTGTTTGGTGAAGAATTCGACCTTATGCTGGGTTCGATCGTCGAGTCCCGCCGTTCGTGAAACCAGGTTCTGCAGCCAATCGGCGGTAATGAGATAGGACTGCTTAATCACGTCAAAGGTTAGGTTTTCGGACCAATCCTGGTGTTTGAACCGTTTGTCTCCGGTGACGGGTTGGGCGGGCGGTTCAGCCTGTTGGCCCATGGCCCGCTGACCGGCATATTGCCAAAGGTCGCCATATCGCCGCCAAAGATCCGCCTGCGCTTTGATCAGACGATCCGGATCCGCCACCAATTGGGTGAGCAGCTTGGCGAAAGCGTCGGCCACATTGAGTGGGTCGGATTCCGTGTGATCCGCGGATTGTTGCTTTTGCATATAAGTGGCCGCCAGTTTGTGACTGGTTTGCCAAACTTTCATCATGTTATTGGCCAATTGCACCGGATCCGGCGCGGATTTTCGTTGGTTGGCGGTGTCGCTCGCGGTTTGGCCCGGGCGCGATTTGTTGTCTTGGGCGGATTTTGCTTTGCGGCCCGACGACCCGTTTTTCTTCGACGGGCCGTTCGCAGCGGTTTTTCTTTTTGTTTCAGAAGATTGTGCGGTTTTCTTTAAGCGCACTTTAGGGGGCGTCCGGCCATTGGCCTTGGCCGCTCCCGATCGGGATTGTCGCGTGTTGCTCATGGGATATTTATTTACCTGCCAGCGCCTTAACGAGGCTTATAATCAAACACGGATAATCGCCCCAGCCTTTTGTGATGAAGGTTAACACGCTTTTCGTGTAGAAAGAGGCAGGCGCGTCGGAAAAATGCGGACAGTCATGGAACAAGAATTATCCCAAGAATTATCTAAGGGGCTTGGCACGGCACGGCGAGGTGTGGCCGCTGCCGCTGTAGCGGTCCTGGTCAGCGCCTGCTCTTCCCTGCCCAGTCCGACAGCTTGGATAGAGGACGGGCGGCTAGACTCCGCCGAACAGGGTGAATTTCGCAGCCTGGCAACCGTACCGGAGCACCCCGAGCAAACCGGCGCCACGGCAAAACAACGGCAACAGCAGGCCGATGAGCGCAGCGACCGCGCTAAATCGCTGGTCTCCGATCGTGACCTTATCCGACACACCCGCGAGATCCTGAGCGACGATGAACCGCCCCCATTGGTCACCGATGAACCGGATCACAGCAGTGATGCCTCGGGTGTGACGACGACGGCCCGCGGATTGGCGTCGTCCGACCGGCCCTATGTGGGCGACGGTGACAACAACAGCGAGGACAACCAAGACCGGTCTCCGAACACCGCCATGGTGTCTTCGGCGCCTGTGTTGACGGCGAAAGTGGCGGCGCTTGATGAAGGCCGACTGCATGATGCCATTTACCTTAGTAAACTCAAGGCATCGGCGTTATCCCAACAAGCGGCTGTGCATCCTGAAACCGCCCAATTTGCATGGTCCTCGGCGCCGCCTTTGCCGGCGCGGGCACTGAAGCTGGCCACCATGTTTAGCGCATTGACCGACACCAATGAAAATTTGCGCAATTCCGTTGCGCCTGCCGGGACCAATTGGCCGGCAGGCCGATTGGTGCGGACGTCAACAGGTTACGAGCAAGGATCACCAATCGGTGCAGCGGTCGGCCCTCAAGATCGATCACGCGATGTGTTACTGGCACGCGCCAATGAGCGCGGGGTGATACGGGCGCAAGATGGGCTGGCACCGAACGCCGACGGCAATAGGCCAAATGCCGAACCGGCCCACGTCATCGCGCAAGTACGCCCTGACATGGCAGACGACACCGGTCTGCGTCCTGTCTCGGCACTTGAAATTCCCGGCATGGTGCGCCAACAACAGTAGCCTGATGCCATCATCCGTGTCGCCAATGGGGTCCCAGTGTCCACTTTTCCTGAATGCGCTCTAAGTCTTTGTTTTGTCGCGCATTCGGACGGAAAACCGGTGTCCACTTTTCCTGAATGCGCTCTGAGCCGCCGCCTGTGCTATGGGGAAGGCTGAGGAGCTTGAACGGATAGGGCCATGAGGGCTGATTTTCATAGAATTCTTCGCCTGCCGCCTTACATTTTTGAAGAGGTCAACAGGCTCAAAGCCGCGGCGCGCGCCCAAGGCCACGATATTATCGATTTCGGCATGGGCAATCCCGATATGCCGACGCCGGAGCACATCACGGCCAAGCTGATCGAGACGGCGCGAAACCCGCGGACCAATCGCTATTCGACGTCGCGTGGCATACCGGGTCTACGGCGGGCAGTGGCCGCCTTTTACGATCGCCGCTTTGGGGTCAAGATCGATCCGGATCGCGAAACCATCGTCACATTGGGATCGAAAGAGGGCTTCGCCAATCTGGCGCAAGCGATAACCGCACCGGGCGATGTCGTGTTGGTGCCAAGCCCGTCCTATCCCATTCATGCCTATGGCTTCATTATCGCGGGCGCGGTGATACAGCATCTTCCCGCGCTCGATCCCGATGCCTTCTTGGCCCATATGGTGGAAACCGCGAAGCAATGTGATCCGGCGCCGTCGGTCATCGTTCTCAACTATCCATCCAATCCAACGGCTTCGGTGGTGGATCTGGCGTTCTACCGCGAGGTGTTGAGATTTGCCGAACGCTACGATCTGATCGTGATCTCTGATCTGGCCTATTGCGAGATCTATTTTGATGGCAATCCACCGCCGTCTCTGTTGCAATTGCCCGGTGCCAAGAACCGGGCGGTCGAGTTCACGTCATTGAGCAAGACATATGCCATGCCGGGATGGCGTATCGGTTTTGCCGTGGGCAATGAGCAATTGATCGCGGCCCTGGCGCGGGTCAAGTCGTATCTCGATTATGGCGCCTACACACCCATTCAAGTGGCGGCCACGGCGGCGCTCAACGGACCTCAAGATTGTGTCGACGAGATTCGCAATATCTACAAATCGCGGCGCGACTGTTTGGTCGAAAGCATGGAACTGGCCGGTTGGACCATACCCAGTCCTTCGGCCTCTATGTTTGCCTGGGCGCCCCTGCCCAAAGAATTCGAGCAAGTTGGTTCGCTCGAATTTTCAAAACTGTTGATACAGCACGCCAAAGTAGCCGTGTCGCCGGGCATCGGCTTCGGTGAGTCCGGCGAGGGATATGTCCGTATTGCTTTGGTCGAAAACGAGCAGCGTATTCGCCAAGCAGCACGCAATGTGAGACGCTTTCTCAATAACGCCGATCAGATCATAAACGCCCAGACCAACAAGCAGGCGGCGGTATCGTGAACGCTCCTTTACGTATTGCCATTGCGGGTCTCGGGACAGTGGGGACCGGTGTCATCAAATTGCTTGATGAATCCGGTGAGCTTATTGCCCAGCGCGGCGGTCGTCCCATTGAGATCGGCGCCGTCAGCGCGCGCAATCGCGACGCCAACCGGGGCGTCCATATCGATCGGTTTAAATGGTGGGACGATGCTCTGGCTCTGGCCGAGGATCCGGATACCGACGTGTTTGTCGAACTGATTGGCGGTGCCGACGGCATTGCTTTGCAAGCGGTAATGGCGGCTTTGCGTTCCGGCAAACACGTTGTGACCGCCAATAAAGCTTTGATCGCTTTGCACGGTGTCGAACTTGCCCGTCTTGCCGAACGACACAAGGTCGCACTGAGATTCGAGGCCGCCGTAGCGGGCGGCGTTCCCATCATCAAGACTCTAAGAGAAGGATTGGTCGCCAACCGCATCAGCCGAATCTATGGCATCTTGAACGGGACCTGTAATTACATCCTGACGAATATGGAAGCGACAGGGCGCGATTTCCATGCGGTCCTGAGCGATGCCCAAGCGCAAGGTTACGCCGAGGCGGATCCCGCATTCGATGTGGGCGGTATTGATACGGCGCATAAGCTGGCCATTCTTTCGAGTTTGGCGTTTGGCTGCGAAACGGATTTTGCCAGTATTTATATCGAGGGGATCGAGAATATCTCGGCTCATGATATTGCCGTTGTTGGGGAACTCGGCTACCGCATCAAACTATTGGGTTTGGCAAGCATGACCGAACATGGTGTGGAACAAAGGGTTCATCCCTGCCTGGTGCCCCTGAATCGTCCCATCGCGGCGGTCGACGCCGTCACCAATGCGATTGTCGTGGATACCGACAAAGCCGGCCGCATCGTGTTGGAGGGACCGGGCGCGGGACAAGCACCAACCGCCTCAGCGGTCATGGCCGATTTGGTTGATCTGGCGCGCGGTCATGTCCATCCGGCATTCATGGTGCCGGCCGATCGTCTGAAGCCCATGTCGCCGAGCCCCATGGAGCATCATGTGGGTGCCTATTATTTGCGTCTCACGGCGCTCGATAAAGCGGGGGTGATGGCGGCCATTGCGGAAGACTTGGCTGAGGAAGGCGTTTCCTTGGCAAGCATCATCCAACGGGGCGCGGAACATCTTGAGACCGTGCCGATCATTCTTGTCACCCATGAGTGTCAGGAATCGGTTATGAAAAGAGCGTTGGCGCGTATTGCGGCTCATGATTCGATTGTCAAGCCGCCTCGAATGATACGGATCGAGACTCTTTAACGGGCCCTATTAGAGCGCATTCAGGAAAAGATGGACTCCCTAACGTGCTCTAAGTTAACGCCAGCGTGACGCGATACGTGATCCAAGCGGCCGCATAGGCCAGCACAATTAGGTAGGTGAACATGAAGGCCGGCCATTGCCAAGAATTGGTTTCCCGCCTTGTGGCAACCAGCGTCGCCACACATTGCGGCGCAAACACATACCACGCCAGTAAAGCCAGGGCCGTGGGCAGGCTCCAAGACGCCCTCAAAACTTGAGACAGGCTTTCAACCACCGCATCCTCAGAACCGCTTAGCGCATAGACCGTGCCGAGGGCTGCGACAGCCACTTCCCGCGCGGCCAGGCCGGGGATCAAGGCGATCATAATTTCCCAGTTAAAGCCGATAGGGGCAAAAAGAGGTGCCAGCGCGCGGCCCATCATACCGGCCAGGCTATAGGTGACGGCGGATTCGGTCGCACCTGGAGGCGGCGCAGGGTAACTGGCCAACGCCCACAAAATAATCATGATGCCCAAAATAATGGTACCCGCTCGCTTCAGGAAAATCTTGACTCGGGTCCAAACTCCCAACAAAACCTGACTGACCTGAGGCACTTTATAAGACGGTAGTTCCATAAGGAGAGGTTGGGAGCTGCCCCTGGTCACCGTTCGCTTTAACACCGCGGCAACCAAAAGAGCAAAGACGACGCCTGTCAAATAAAGCGCAAACATAACCAGCCCTTGCATCCCGGCGCCGAAAAAGATGGTTGTATTCGGCACGAAGGCGGCAATGAGCAAAGTGTAAACCGGCAGCCGCGCCGAACATGTCATGAGCGGCGCCACCAAAATAGTGGTTAAGCGATCGCGGGGATTATCAATGGTTCGGGTGGCCATAATCCCCGGCACGGCGCAGGCGAAGCTCGACAACAGGGGAATGAACGCGCGGCCGTTAAGGCCGACGGCGGCCATTAGTTTGTCCATAAGAAAGGCCGCACGGGCCATGTAGCCCGACCCCTCGAGCAACAAGATGAGCAAGAACAGAATGGAAATTTGCGGCAGGAAAATCAGGACGCTGCCAACCCCGGCCAAGATCCCGTGGAGCAGCAAGCTTCGAAGGGGTCCGGCGGGAAGCGACCGGCCTAGAACTTCCTGAAGCCAAACCACACCCGAATCGATCAAATTCATGGGCATTTCCGCCAAGGTAAACACCGCCTGAAACATCAGGAACAAGACGGCCAACAAAATGACCGGCCCCAATAACGGATGGAGCAATACGTCGTCCAATTGCCGAGACACCGTGCTCGCCATGCCCTCTTTCACGATGACGGCTTGAGCAATTCTCCTGGCCTCACCATGCAAATGCCGAAATTCGGCGATCGACGGCGGTTGCCAGGGTTCATCCGATGGTTGATCACTTTCCGCTAAAGATTTGATATCCAACGACAAACGCTGCACCAGTGCTTCTATCCCGGCTTTGCGGACCGCCACCGTCGGCACCACGGGCATAGCCAATTCCTGCGATAGTTTCTCCACATCGATTTCCATGCCGCGACGTTGGGCCAGGTCCATCATGTTGAGAGCCAGAAGCATGGGTCGGCCATAGGCCTTAAGTTCAAGCGCCAAGCGCAAATGGTGGCGTAAATTCGTGGCATCGACAACGCAAAGGATGACATCGGGGGGCGCCTCCCCGGCAAATTGCCCAAGTACAAAATCTCGCGTGATTTCTTCATCGGGGCTGCGTCCCCGCAAGCTATAGCTGCCGGGCAGATCGATCACATCGACCACAACGTCGCCGGTCTTGATTCGTCCGGAGCGCCGTTCAACCGTCACGCCCGGATAATTGGCCACCTTCTGCCGGGCACCGGTCAACGCATTGAACAAAGATGTCTTGCCCGAATTAGGGCTTCCGACCAGGGCTAATCGATAGGCAACTTCACTTACACTCATCATTCCAACTAATCATTAGAGCGCATTCAGGAAAAGTGGACCCGGTTTTCCGTCCGAATACGCGACAAAACAAAAACTTAGAGCACGTTAGCGATTCCATCTTTTGTCAACGTGCTCTAGACTTTCACGATGACGGCGCGGGCTTCAAACCGCCGGATCGCGATGACCATGCCGCCGAGACGCACGGCGATTGGATCTCGACCAACCGGTCCCTCATGCAAGATTTCAACCTCCTCGCCCTCAAGAAACCCCATTTCCAAGAGCCGACGTTCCAATTCTACCTCATCGATACGCCCGGGCTTGTCATCGGCGCCTTGGCCGATAATTTTGACAATCTGGGCCGGTTCTCCGACAGCGAGATCACCTAAGGTCTGCAAATCATCTGCTTCCATTGGAGCCGGGGATCCTGTCTTACATAATAATCATTTGCAACTAGAAAACCACTATTATGAACCCCAGGTGGGTGCAAGGCGTCTCGTTGACCCGCTGCGGGCTTGCCCGGAGGGCGACGCAGGTCGATTTTCCTTGCATTTTCGCCCCCCTATGGCCCGCCAACAATCTCATGTCGCCGTTTCACATTAAGCGCGGCTTAACAGCGCACCCGCCGATCGCGTCGCAATCGCCGTTCGCCTCTCTCAACCGCATCTTGTTTGGGCCCCCGGGCCGCCCCGTGAAAGCGAAAGGGCCCATAGCGGTGACTGTTTCAAACAAGCTGGCGTTGCAATCCATTGACCTGCTCGGTTCGCCCGGCTCATTTGGCGTGATAATTTTTAGCGGCCTTAGAGCACGTTCACAAAAGATGGAATGGAATCCCTAACGTGCTCTAAGTTGTTGTTTGGTCGCGCATCCGGACGGAAAATCGGTTCCCACTTTTCCTGAATGCGCTCTAAGAGGCCACAACGCCGTATCACATATTTCCGCACTCTATAAGGACTAGCAATCCCGATCATGATCATCGATTTCTACAACTTCTGGAAGCTGGTTCAGATTCTGTTGTTGTTCAGTTGGCTGATTGCGGACCTTGGCATTTATTGGACGGCTAAACAGGCGACACGAAACGATCTGACCACCGATGAGAGAAAACGCTTCTTAGAGCGCACAATCTCCATGAACATGGGCTCACACACCGCGCTCATTCTTCTTCCGGCCGTGGGGTTCCAACTATCCGACATGGCCGGGTTTGCCGTCATGAGTCTTTCGTCACTTATCTTCATATGGATAACCACTGCAGCTTGGCTTTCCCTGGTGTGGCTGGTTTATCTCAATCGCCATGAACCAAACATTGACGGCTGGCTCAAGTTCGATTGCGTCGTCCGGATTATTGTGATCTTGACGATAGGCAGCAACGGATTTGTGTCGTTTTTCACGCAATATCCAGTCAAAACTTTCTGGTTGGCCATCGTGTTCGTTCTCTATGCCTGCGTGGTTGCGCTCAGCATTTCTATGCGCGCCACGATCATGGCTTGGCAGCAAGGGTTCCCTCTGATCGAGCAAGCCGAAACTCGGTCGCAAGGCAACGCCATCATCACATCAGCCCATCTGAAAGGCGAACGATATGCCTTAATGACGTGGGGATTGATCATTGCCATCCTATTACTGGAAGTCATGCAGCCGATATGATTGGCCACACCGAGCCGTCGGGTGGATTGCCTCGCCGACAACCAAGCGTAAAAGGACTTTAACGTTTCGAGAATTGGAAGCTGCGCCGCGCTTTGCGTCGGCCGTATTTCTTGCGCTCCACCACACGGCTGTCGCGGGTTAGAAAGCCGCCCTTTTTGAGCGTCGGTCGAAGGTCGGGTTCAAACAAAACCAGAGCTTTCGAAATACCGTGACGTACCGCACCGGCCTGGCCCGATAGCCCGCCCCCTTTGACGGTACACACCACGTCGATTTCGCTGGCGCGATTGGTTGCGACCAAGGGCTGTGTCAGAATCATGCGCAGCACCGGCCGGGCAAAATAGATCTCGCTGGTCTTGCCGTTGACCTTGATTTGACCGATTCCTCGCTTGATCCAAACCCGCGCAACCGCATCCTTGCGTTTTCCTGTGGCGTAAGAACGGCCAAGCTCATCTATCTGCGGCTCCGGCAAAGCGTCATCCGAAGAGACAATGCCGGTTGCCACCCCAGCCTCGCCCAATGCGTCCTTTAGATCTTCCAACGATTGCTGCTCGTCAGCCATCAAGCGGACCTCACATTCTTACGATTCAAAGAGCCCACATCGACTATCGTTGGGGACTGGGCATCATGGGGATGTTTGGAACCCGAATAGACACGCAAATGACTGAATTGCTTTCTGCCCAACGGTCCCCGCGGAAGCATACGTTGCACGGCCTTCAAAACCACCCGCTCGGGATACTTGCCTTCCAAGATCGCGCGCGCTGTGCGATGTTTGATGCCGCCCGGAAAGCCCGTGTGCCAATAATATTTCTTGTCGGTGTATTTCTTGCCGGTGAACACCACTTTCTCCGCATTGACCACGATCACGTTATCGCCGCAATCCATATGGGGGGTGTAGCTGGGCTTATGCTTGCCCCTTAGTCGCGTCGCGATGATGGCCGCCAACCGGCCGACCACCAAGCCTTCGGCATCGATGAGGATCCACTCCTTGTGGATGTCCGACGGCGTTGCGCTAAAGGTTTTCATGGCCACCCCGGTCTTGTCTATGGGACGTGTTTGGCGCGGTTCTGGAAGGCCGGGTTTTAGGCAAGGATGGGGTTTGTGTCAAGTGCATAAAGCAGAAAAAAAGCTGGAAATACAAACATTTGCCTTTGGGGTAATATATTACCCCAAAGGCACGGCGCCACACCCTAAACGTCTTAAGCCGGCTTTTTTAAGCTCATCACAAGGCGCTGCAAACCGTCGTCAAGACCGATCGGTGACACCCGCAAAATGTCGCGCATGTCACTCACATCGAAATTCTTGTCCTCCAAAAGGCGCTTCACCTCCGACTTGGCCACAGCAGGCAATCCCGGCACAATGCGGGTGACCGCGGCCAAAGCGAAAGCGACCGCCAACGGAATCGGAATAATCATCACCGACTTGCCAATGGCCCGGCCACACGACCGGATGAAATCCGCATAGCTGACCGGCTCAGGTCCCGCGATAACAATGGATTTGTTTCGTGCTTCAGGGCGTTGCCAAGCGGCAACCAGACTGGACACCACGTCGTCCACATAGATCGGCTGGATCAATGAATGCCCGCCTTTTGGCATGGCAATGACCGGCGATAGGCGCAAATACTTCATAATGCGCACGACATTGGTTTCACCGCCATCGCCATAAATCATGGCCGGGTGCAACATGGTCGCCGGCACCGGTCCCGCCAGAGCGGCCCTCTCCGCTTCACCAGCCTCTTTCATGCGCCGATCAGGATACTTGGTGAAAAGACGGGTCGAGCCCAGCGCGATGAAATGCTCCGTCTGATCGCCCAGCGCGGCCAAGACCTGCGGGACAAATCGGGGATCGGTACAATGAAAAACAATGTCAGCCGACTGCAAGGCAGCTTTGAGCCCTAGGTGGTTGGTTACATCGGCGGGCATCCATTCGGGTATTTGCGCCCCGGCCTTGGCGCAAGCATCGGACACCGCCGCCATCTTTTGCGCGTCCCGGCCAATACCCATGACCCGATGCCCTTGCCCGCTAAGCCGTTTAAGAAGCGCTTCGCCGGGACCCGATGTGGCCCCGATAATGGCAATGCCAGTCATGGCGACACTATGCCGTCGTCAATTGACGATGACCAGCGGTTAGGGAGAATAAGGAATGTGTCAAGACAATGCTTGCGGCAAACAGCAACAGCGCACCGACCTGATGGGCCAGAGCCAGCCACAGGGGAACCACTGCCAGGAGCGTCCAAATTCCCAAGCCGACTTGCACTCCGACCAATCCAAGCAGCACATGAAGCCATTGCCGAACCGCTATCGCCGACGATTTCGAACGGCCCATAATGACCAGGGCAACAATGACGGCGGTTACCGCATAGGCCGCCATTCTATGATTGAACTGAACGGCTGCAATGTTTTCAAACAAGTTCAGATACCATGGCGATTGAAATAAATAGCCCGCGGGAACCAATTGGCCGTCCATCAATGGCCATGTGTTATAGGACAGGCCGGCATGTAGACCGGCAACAAAGGCGCCCAAGATCACTTGGATAAAAACAAGAACCGTAAGCAGCGTCGCCCAATTCCTAAGTCTCACAAGATCGCTGCGTTTGGACCGCAATTGAGGCATGAGCAAGTCCAATGCGATCCATAGAATATAAGCAAAGATCAAGAAAGCTGCGGCGAGGTGAGCCGCAAGCCGATATTGACTCACATCGACTCGATCCACCAGGCCGCTTTGCACCATAAACCAGCCAAGCGCCCCTTGCGCGCCGCCGCCGACAAACATGATCAGAAGCTTCGGTGCGAGACCGCGTTCAACTTTTCGCTTCAAAACAAAAAAGACAAAGGGAAACAAAAAAGCGAATCCGATAAACCGCCCCAAAAACCGGTGTCCCCATTCCCACCAAAAAATGGTCTTGAACTCGGCCAGGGTCATTCCTTGATTGACCAGTTTATATTCCGGAATCTGCTTGTATTTATCGAATTCAGCCTGCCAAGCTTCCGTGGTCAAAGGCGGTATGGCGCCGGTCACCGGTCGCCATTCGGTAATCGACAATCCGGAATCCGTAAGCCGCGTGGCACCGCCGACAACCACCATGAGACCGACCAAAAGCGCCATCAGCACAAGCCACCATCCGATTTGACGCCGCGACGCCTCATCCACTCGATCCGGCAGGAACCGGCCGGAAGCCTGGTCTTGTTCAACGTCTCGCGGGGCAGACGACCCGTGGTCGGAAGCGGTACGTGCCATCGTTCAAATTCGCGATTCTGTTAAGTCCGGAAACGCTCTGGCGAACGTGTTGTATGAAGAGGACAATGACATAGACAGGCCGCGTGATTTAAACAAGTTTAAGACATTCGGCGATGACGCGGTATAACGTCGCGTGAATTACACGGGGAGCAACCCCATGACGGTCCGGACCAAAAAGCTTGTGGGGATGCTTTTTCTCACATTCGCCTTAGGGCTCTACGCTATGGCCTGTTTCTATGTGGCGGTGACGTTTTTGCCCGACCATTGGCTGATCGAACTGGCCTATTACGCAATTGTCGGAATGGCGTGGGCGCTTCCGGCACGTACCGTGTTGGTTTGGATGCACCGCACCGACCAAGCGGCGTGACCGATTAGAGCATTTTCGAGCGAAGTGGACACCGGTTCGCGTTAAGAAAATGCGACCAAACAAGGACTTAAGAGCGTTTTCGCGATTCTGTTAAATTCGGAAACGCTCTAGCGGCGCTCCACCCCGTCCCTACACGACCTGTCGGCCGATTTTGCCTTATGGCCC
>SMVB01371382.1_pt1 | contig 13543 bp, 10 predicted proteins | sample 2456461 | NCBI WGS metagenome assembly SMVB01 (sample SAMN11095934, study PRJNA526329) | marine sediment metagenome | biome: Marine sediment; feature: Surficial sediment; material: Deep marine sediment; isolation source: Hadal surficial sediment | place: Pacific Ocean | collected 2014-05 | depth...
GAAATAAATAGCTTTTTGAAAGCGGACGATATTTGCAAATTTCTTCGGACTGATACCGACAGAATTCTTGAATCGCCTGATGTACTGTCTCCTGCTTAAGCAAAAAACCTTTGATAATTTATTTACTTCAACATTGCCTTTCTCCTGATTGATTTTGAAGATGGATTGCATAACCAGGCTATCATGTACAGGATTACTTAGCAATTGAACCAGAAAATTCTGCAGAATGTTAACCCGCTCCAAATTATTACCCGCTTCCAAAACTTTACTCTCAAGGGAATGAATTGATATCGGATTCATAAAAGAGCTCAATTCAATTGCACCGTCCTTAAATTCATACAGGGGCAGACGAAAGAATGGCGCCGCACCCCAGGGATAAAAACTGAAAATAATAATTCCTGTTTGACCCCTGGCAGCGACTTCAATTGCTTTTGTTCTTTGACCAATTAAAAAAAACTTTGGCAGAACAGTTGTTTGTCCATTTTCAATTTGAACAAAGGGGTCGCGGTAAAAAAAGAGCAAATCAATTTTTGCAGACGGCAGAATGATGTTGGGTCTAAAATTCTCCATGGATGCGTCTCTCAACTCTTCCTGAATCCAGATGCTTTCCACAAAAGGCCGTAACTGTTGGAGGGGTTGGATTTTTTGGTATGGCATGTTTTGTTTTACGCATTTTTAGGACCGAAGTTTTCAATCATTAGAAATTGACTATGGCGGTAAGTCACCGGTCTTCCTCGTAAGCTTTTTTATATTGAAAAACGGTAAAGTCACACACTTGCCCCAGTCAAAATTTGATTTTCACCAGCGGGACGTATTTTTTCTTGACTAACTTGTCATGTTTTCTCACCTTCTGAGGTAAATCTCGCCAAAAAAGTTAGAGATAATGATGTCTCGTGATGAAATTCATAATGAAAAAACCTACAGAGATGCTCGTTAGGCACAACTTGAAATAACAACAATGTCAGAACAACAAATCAAAAAATATCACTTTTTAAGAAACGAGCCTAAAAAACGACAGTTTGATCTTTATGATTTGGCAGAATATCAAAAAATGTATTTCAAAGATGCATCAAAGCCTCACACCCATAGTTTTTATCAAATTATTTGGTTTAGAAATAATAGTGGCAAACATTTTATTGATTTTGAAAGCTATGATATAAAGGAAAACAGACTATTTTTTGTTGCCAAGAATCAAGTCCATTACTTTGAAAAGCGTTCTGATTATAGAGGTACCCTAATTCATTTTAACGAGTCATTCATCATAAGCAATGAGACTGATATCAATTTTTTTCTGACCTACAATATTTTCAATAATAGTGCAGAGCCATATTACCAAATCCCGAAAAGACTTGAACATCAAATAGTAAGTTACTTCCACCAAATTGAGAACGAGCTGAAGTATCTAGGCGAATTTGGCAACAATTCTATTCTTTCCAATTTATTAAAGGCCTTACTTTTAGTTATTGAACGGGAAAAGAGAAAAACCATCAAAACCCACACCAATGAACCCAATAGAAATGCTATCTATTTAAAATTCCGAGACCTTTTAGAAAATAATTTCCATAAAAATTGGTCGGTCTCTAATTATGCAGATGAACTTGCCATTTCAACAAAAACGCTTAACAAAGTGATCAAAACTGAAATGAGAAAAACGGTGTCCCAAGAAATTGCTGATAGAATTATTCTTGAAGCTAAAAGAAAGCTTACACATACAAATGCATACATAAATCAAATTGGCTTCGATTTAGGGTTTCGTGACCCTTATTACTTTCTTCGGTATTTCAAAAAACACGTTCAATGTTCTCCCACAGCATTTAGGAAATCCATCGCCTAAAATTACCAACTTTAGTCGATTTTGTCCATTTCAGATAACCTCATTTCAACTTACCTTGTCCTATAGGAATTGTCTACATTTGCAGCAATAGACGCCTCCTAAAGTTTAGATAGAGGTTCGCTCTCTAACTTAAACCGGGTGATAAATTAGCGGACCATCATTTAATATTTATATAAAATTGGAGATTAGCATGGAAAACTACAATATGGATTTATCTAAGAAAGTGGTGATAAATACGACTAAGGAAATCTTTATAAGTTCTCCTGCAGGTGGAGTAAATAAAATTGCACTTGAAAGAGAAGACACAGAATCAGGACGAACAACTTCAATTGTTGAATACATTGCTGGTGCAGCCGCCCAGAGCCACTCTCACCCGCTTGGTGAAGAAATATTCGTCTTAGAGGGAATTTTTTCAGACGAAAATGGCGATTATCCGGCGGGAACATATATTAGAAATCCCCCTGGAACTTCACATGCCCCATTTAGCAAAAAGGGGTGCAAGGTATTTGTTAAGTTAAATCAAATGGACATTAAAGACAAAGAGCATGTAGTCATTGATAGCAACAAAACGAGTTGGCATCCGGGTTATGGAAAGCTTGAAGTAAAGTCGCTAACAGAAATTGCGGCCCTTGTGAAATGGCCGAAGGGCGCGAGATTTGTAGACCATAGTCACAACGGTGGAGAAGAAATTTTTGTTTTAAAGGGTGAGTTTATTGATGAACATGGTCGCTATCCAAAAGGAACGTGGATTAGAAGCCCTCATTTATCGACCCATTTCCCATTCGTTGAAGAAGAGACAATAATATTCGTTAAAACAGGTCACCTGCTTGAATTAGAATTGGTTTCCTGATTTTTACCAAGTTTAGTAGGTTTTGTCCATTTTATATGGCTTCGTTGCAATGTATATTTGTTCTGTAACAATTGTCGGTATTCGCGACAATAGCATTATTAACTTTTACATGAATCACAAAGGAGAAAAAAATGGCAACGAATGCCTATTTAGAAATTACGCTCGATGTTAAGCCAGAAAATCGTGAAAAGGCTGGTGGCGTGTATGTAAAATACAAAGAACCCTTTTTAACACAAGTTAAGGGAGCAACGTCAAAAGACCTTCTTTTAAGAACAGAAGACGTTCAGGTACTTCACGGTTTTGAATCAGAAGCAGATGCAAAGGCTTATCTATCATCTGAATTATTTGAGAATGATGTTGTCAGAGAGTTGAAACCATATTTAGAGAGTAATCCGGAAATTAGAACATATTCGGTATTCAAAAATTAGATTACTCATTGTTGAAAGAAATAAAAACTGTGCCTAACGAGGTATTTAAGCAATAGCGGTTTGAGTGCCAATTCAAACCGCTATTTATTTAGTTTAAGTAAAATTTCAAACTGAAAGGTGGTACCTCTAAAATCCGCCACTGCTCATATACAAGGCCGTTAGCACCAGTAAAAAAGAGGTAATTAAGGCTGAATAATTGATGAACCACAGAGACACGAAGGCACAGAGATTTGATAATATTGGAGTTATTTAATATAAATCACCATAATGGGAAACTCGATAATGTAAAACTAAATTTTTAAAAAGGGGGAACAATGGAAAAAATAAAACCATTGAAAACGATGCAAACGACTATAGATGACGCGACTGCGGCGGCATTGGAACGACTCGAACTTTGTTTTTCAGGTCCGGATTGCGACTGGACCAGATTTTACAAACCAAAAGACGAATCGCAGGCCATGGGGACCCGGTACCAACTTATTTATTCGGCGCTGGGGTATTTCCTGGAGCTTAAACGAGACCCAAGCCAAGCCGATAAGCTTCGGCAGCAACTTGATACAATTTATCGAGGCCTGTTTGATGATCGATCCTGGAAGTATTGGTATGCCTCCTGGCAAAAAGAGCGGACTTGGCCACTTCAGAAGGGAAACCTGACGTATGCCGGCCGCCTATCGACGTTTATCGGCTTCTACATTGATGCCTTTGGAGAGCCGCCTGCCGACCGCATCGAGCTCGACGGCCAATCGACGACCTACAGCGATCTCTCCCGCAATCTCTGGAAACAGGCGTCAGAGTCTCCCAGCTGCGGCGTGAGTTGTTTCAACAATGTGTCAATGCTGCAGTGCAATGCACACATGTTGATCAATAACGTGCTTCATGACCGCCTATTCGAAACCAAATTTTCCACCGCGAATGCCGATTGGCTATTGTCCGTTGAGGATAATCTCCTGTGCGACGAGAAGACCGGCTCGATGTTTTTCTTCAGCACCCAACCGAACAAGGCTGCCGCAAACGTTGAGAACCGCGCGGTTGGGACCGATATCTGGGCGCTTTTCCTGATGAGTGGGATCGTGCCCGAACGGGTGTCCGGCTGGTTCGAGACCTGGCAGCGAAATTTGGTGTTCGAGGGAGATGTCGCCCATGTTCAAGTCGACGCACGTGCGCCCGAGGAGGAATCCTCGACAAACGAACTCGCGACATCTTGGGCCTATTGCCTGGCCAAGGAACTGGGGCAAGCTGACCGGGCCGGAACAGCTGCGACGATATCTCGCACCAAGAGCCGTAAAAGGGTTTGAAATCGATCCCTATACAACGGGACTTTTCCTTATGGGCGAACACCTTGAAAAAGGCGCCTTTTATAGTCTGATCAATGGTGTGTCCAGAACATCGTAGTGTGCAGGATACCGCAAACGATTGTATTGTTTATCGCCTCAACCGTATTGATTGGCACGAGGAGTGAGAGTGACTCTATTCCTCACAATACTCAATAATTCAACCAATCTATCAATTTGGATTCAGATTCAAGACTTTTCATTTGCATATTCCCGTTTAGTCTCAAATTCACCAACATCATTTCAATTGTCTCATTCCTTCTTTTTGTTGTGAACTGAAGTTCAATCAAGTTGGTGAGTCATGTAGGTTGGATTCGTCCTTCCAACCCAACCCAAATCAAAACCAACACTTTTGCTGAAGGTATCTTTGGAGAATAAAGATGTTGGGTTCAAAAAAAATGAACCCAAACCTACGCAAACGGTGCCCCAAATATAAGTCATAGAAGCATCAAATTTACGTGCGTGAATGTGGCGTTTTAAATGATGCAAAATCGTTAGTATTTTCCCCGCACCCTCTCCTTCACCGGCAAAATCTCCAGACACGTCGTCCACCAGCCGGTCAAAACCGTGTCGATAAACTCTTGTGGAAGATTCTCTTCTTTCATCTCACTTGCCAGGTTTTTGGAGTCATATTCCAGCGGAATGAATTCGATGCCAATATTGCCGTTTTCAGTTAAAAGGGCATACCAGACATGGGTCTCACCGTCATTTTCCGGGCGGCCAATGACGCCGATATTCGCGAACAGCTTGTCGTCCGACAGTTGCCTTTGCCAGTGAATGCCGGTGTGCGTTGTCAGGATAATGTCTGATTCATGATTTTGAAAAAGTTTTTCCAGGAAGTGATTCGGAGTGGCTGACTCCCAGAGAAATTCATTCGTCTGCCGGGGAGACCCGTGACAAAGCAAAACTTGCTTGCCGCCGAGCTCTATGCGGATTTTTTTGGGTAGTCTTTTTTGATAGGACTTAAATTCGGCACTGGTGTTTGCAAAGGTATAATCATAACTAATTTGCGCAAAGTAGTTATCCTGCGGGTCAGTGTAGCCGCACTGGCAATCGCTGAGATCGTTGCCAATGGAATTATCGTAGTTGCCCTGCACCACTTCGATATTATTTTCTAATAAAATAGGGAAAACTTTGTCCGGGTTGGGGCCAAAAGCGCCGAGGTCGCCGAGGCAGTAGAGCTTTTCAACGCCGCGATTTTTGGCGTCTTTGACCAGCGCTTCGAGGGCGAGGTAGTTGTTGTAGACGCCGCCAAAGACGGCGATTTTTTTGTAAGCGAGTTTTTGCATGAAACTAGAAACCTTGCAGGTTTTTTAAAACCTGCAAGGTTTAAGTTCTTCTAACAGCATCCGTCCGGGCCGCAAACCGGGCCATCCGCCAGTTCAGTTTTATCATACTCCAACCCTTTTGTCTCGCGGGCGTGGCGCCGGGCACTTTTATTGCAGGCAAAGCTCTCAGCTTCTTGCAGTGGAATGTCTTCGTAGGGCTCAAGGGGAATAATATCTTCAAGGTATGGTTCCTTAGAATAAATCTCAAATGTCTTAGCGCAAACTGCCATTCTTTCACCGCGATGCAGCGTGTGACCGTCGTCGTCAATCACCGCTTTCCAGGGGCCGCGGTAAATGACGGCCTGATTGCGTTCGAGACACGGACCCTCTTTCCCTTTATATGCGGTAAGAGTCAGTGAGCGAAATTCAATGCCTTCGATGGTCTGCCACGGTTCCTCCTGGCGGCTTTCAATGCGGATGCCGTAGAAACCGACATCGGCAAAGGCTTGCAGGAACTCGTCTTCCTTCAAGGCGCCGGAAATACAGCCGCTCCAGAGTTCGGGATCGTTTTTGAGGTGCTCAGGAATCTCTTCATCTGCAACGATATCGGAAATAGCGACCCGGCCGCCTTTTTTTAACACCCGGTGGATTTCGCAAAAAAGTTTTTTCTTGTCCTCATCTTTTACCAAATTCAAAACGCAGTTTGAAACAACTAAATCTACCGAAGCGTCTGCGATCAGAGGCTGATTTTTTTGTTGTCGTTCAATAAATTCTTCATAACCTGGCAGATCGCTGGCATCTTTGATTGGGTTCTCTTTGAGGAAGACATCGGCTTTATCCAGGTCGAGTTTCAAGTCCTGAATTTTGCTACGACGAAACTCAATATTATGATAGCCGATTTTATTGCCGATTTCTTTTTGGTAGCTTCTTGCCAGGCCCAGCATTTCATCATTCATGTCGACACCGATCACCTTGCCCTCCTTGCCGACCTTTTGGGAAATGATGTAGCAGATTTTTCCGGTGCCGCTGCCCAGGTCGAGAACGGTTTCGCCGGGACGCGCATATTGAGACGGGTCTCCACAGCCGTAATCACGCTCGAGGATATCCTCCGGAATGACTTCCAGGTATTTTTCATCATAATCAACCGGACAGCACAGGGCGGCTTCCGGAGCCCGGGCGCCCTGTTCGTAGCGCTCGCGAACTGCTTTTTCTACGCTGATTTTCTTTGTGGAATGATTGGACTTGCTACTCATGACTTTTCCTTTTATTTTAAAAATTTGAACCACAGAGGCACTGAGACACAGAGAATAAACTATTAATTCTTTATTGAATTTTTAAGTTTTCTTCGTGAACTTTGTGCCTTCGTGGTTCAATTTTAAAATTTAATTTTCAGAAGCCGAAAAATTATGACAGATTGCCCCGGAAATATAACAGGTATAGCAGGCCTGATGTTTTAACGGATAAGGTTCAAACGACTCGGCCAGGGTGTCAGAAACTTTCGCTTCCGGAGAGTCGATTAAAATCGGACAAACGTAAACGCCTTTGTCTGTGACCATGCGGCCGGTGGTGCATTGCAAGAGGTGGTCGTCGTAATCCACCATCATTTCTTTAGTGATGTATTCATATTTGTCGTATCCATGACTGCGAACTTTTTCTCGTCCGATTCGAAGCGGTGGAATCATTTTGATTCTCGGACGATTGTAGCCGACTTCGGTCAAGGTCTTTTTGAAGCCGTTAAAAATTCTTTCGGTTTCGGAATCTTCCCAGGTCTGCGCAACCGTAATAATTGGCAAAAAACCGTTTTCAACCAGATTTTTGACTCCCGCCATCGCTTTTCTAAAACTGCCTTCGCCACGAATTTTGTCGTTGGTCTCCTCGGTAAAGCCATCGATGCTGACACGGATTTCCAGGGAATAAATCGAGTTTTCTGAAATCGCCTTGAGCCGCTTGGCCACTCGTTCTGGAATCAAAATGCCGTTGGTGAGAACGGTTGCGGGTCCAATGGCCAGCGTGTCCTCCAGAATACCGAGCATGTCCCGGTTCATAAACGGCTCGCCGCCGGTAAAATAGTACTCCTTCACGCCAATCTCTTTTGATTCTTCCAGATGTTTCATGACCTCTTCGCGGGGCATAAAACCAAATTTGTGATTTTTCGGGCTGCAGCTTATGAAGCAGTGAGTGCACCAGAGGTTGCAGATCGTGCCACCGACCTGAAACCAAAGGGTGTCCAGGGAGTGAAGCGGCGCCGAAGGGATGTCATCAAACTTCGGTTTATACTTAGGAATCTCGGCGGCTATGATTTCCCAAGTCGAATCATGAGCTTTTAGACTTTCAAGGCTCAAGCAATTGCTCCTTCACTTTCCGTTTGATAGAGATTTAATTTTTCGTCCCCGGAAATCAGAGAGAAAATCTCGACGATTTGGCTCAATCCCATGCGAATCAGGAAAGTCGGATTGCGGCCGTAGCTTTTGTTGCCAATGATAAAAAAGTTGGGTTCAGGGTTTTTGAGCGTATCAGCCCCGGCACTTTCCTGGGCCAGGCAATCGGTTGCTGAAGCACCTGAAAGCGCTGCAGCCAATTTCATTGGCCCGCGCGAGGCGTAGCATTCATGAATCTGAAGTTCGCGATAAATCGAATTGTCCGGCCCATAGCCCACTGTCGCAATCACCCGGTCGACCTCGATTTTTTCGACCTGCGCATCACTTTTAAGACCAACAGAAAATGTCTCTTTATTTTCAGAATAGTGGATGGAATCAACGGTCGTGTTATTTCTGAATTGAATGCTTTCGCCAGCATCTCGTGATATGGAATTTGCCTGATTGGTTAGACCGGCGCGACTTGGCAGAGGGTCATCTTGGATAAGGGGAATCGGCTCCGGGCGGCTGCCACGAATGGCCCAGATTAAAGAAGTCTCCGGTTCTTCACGAATGAGATTTTGAAAATCACAAACTACTGTCGCAGCCGAGTATCCCGCACCCAGCACCAACGATTTTTTACTCGCAAATTTCGAGCGGTCTTTGCCATAAACGTCAGGCATTTGATAATCGATAAAGGGCTTGCTTTTTAATTCACCTGGAGCCGGGATGCCGCCTTCACCCAGCCAATTGGGGTTGTTGTAAACACCGGTTGAATCGATCACTATGTCCGCTGTGTGCACTTGCTCATGGCCGGCGGAATTTTCAGTTAGAATCCGAAAGGGATAAGAGGTGCGCGCAGGGTCGCTAATGAGTTCGCCTTTTAAAATGTTCTCCCGGCCCATACTAATAATTTTCATGCCCGTGTTAATTATATTTTTCAATGCCGATAATTTGCTCATGGGCACGAGATAGGAATCTACAAATTCCCTGCTGGTCAAATAGCCTTCCGGATCCGGTTCCTGCCAGTTGGATGATTCCCGTTTAAGACTGATCACTCCTAGACTCGAATGGTTCATCTTAAACGGAGTAAACAAACGCACGTGACCCCAATCGAGCATATTGGCGCCGACCTCGCCTTGCTCAAAAATTTCAACTTTATATCCGAGCTGGCTTGCATACAATGCTGCTTCAAGCCCGATTGGACCGGCTCCGAGGATAGCAATTCTCTGACTCATTTAATGTACTTTGTTGTTCGGTCGTTTCAATATATGCATGAGTATGCATGTGTTAACATGAATGTAGGCAGGATTATTCCAATTTGCAACAAGAAAGTTTTGAATACCATGATAATAGAATCGCTGTTGCAATGGCAAATTGTCAAGGACAATATAATTGGAGTCAAAATGATTAACCCTTTTAATAAAGATTTGAAGGACTGTAACCCGGACCAAAAAGTCAAAATGATTAACTTTTAGTACGAACTAGTTGACAAAATTATTTCCGCCGAAATGCGCCGAATTAGTGGTTATGACTTTAGGACTGATGTGCATTTTGCAGTCATTAATAAGAACACTCAAATATCTTACTTTCGGTGACCCTCGGCGACTTCGGCGTGATTCGGTGGAAAAATTATTCTGCTGCGATTCAACTTAACAGGCAAATAAAAAAGGATTCCAGATACAATTTGGAATCCTTTGCAAAATATCTTAAAGTTTTTGAGAAAGAAGCTACACGTTCAATTTTTCAAAAATTTCCTCGTGTTCCGGAAAACGACCCAGCTGTTTCTTGGAGAAGATCAAATCACCATCTTTCTCGACTTCGAAAACACCGTTTTTGCCTTCGATGAGCTTGATTGAAATATCCGAAAATTTTTTCTCAAGATCTGCCTTCAAACTGGAGGCTTTGGGATAGTAGTTTCACATTCCGCAGTATTCAATGGAGATTTGCATGATGTCCCTCTAAAAATGATCGTGTTATAATTAACTTACAGGGGTAAGCTAAAAGTTTTTGCAAAAGATGCAAGACAATATCTGCAAATCAGGAGATGTTTTTCGTTGCTTTCAACAAACAATTTGTTTTTCTTTCGTATTAAGATAATTAATCTGGATTATTTATTAATTTTCACCGCGGAGGCACTAAGACGCAAAGAATATATAAGATATAGGGAGTTTTGTTTTCAAACAGAGTTTTAATGAAATAGCTGAAAAAAATGAATTTAATTTCTTATGTATTTCAATACTTTGCATTTCTGTGTCTGAATTATTCAGGTTAAGTTAACCATAAATCAAATTATTGTATTTATTTTCCAGGAGACCGATTTTGAAATCATTCCCTAACCCTTTTAAAGAACGCAAAGGAACAATTATAGGTGTCATCATTCTTTTTTGGCTGGTTTTTATGCTGGCGCTGATGTTTTATTGGGACAGCAATCCGGAACTCTTCGATGTCAGGCAAGCAGCTCAAAAGAGAGCGAGCCTCGCAAACGATAAACTGGTAACCGGTTATGTTACAACAAATACCTTAATCGAAGTGGCCGGCAGACTCATGGATAAACCGGGCGGCTATTTAAGCAATGATATTATGCCGCCCAGCACTTTCATGGATAACATCCCGCGCTGGGAATTTGGTGTTCTGGTGCAAGTCAGGGACTTTACCAAGGCGCTGCGCAACGATATCAGCCGGGCACAGACGCAGTCGCTGGAGAACCCGGATCTGGCTAAGGCGGAACCGCAGTTCAATGTCGACAGCCAATCGTGGGTGTTCCCGGCGGCGGAGAGCGAATATCAAAAGGGGATTGTTGCTGTAAAAAGATATTTGGCAAGCCTGAGTGATGCAGAGAATCGGACCGCGCAGTTTTATGCCCGCGCCGATAATTTGCACGACTGGTTGAAAATCGTTGCGATCCGGCTCGGCAGCATATCGCAGCGCTTGAGCGCCAGCGTTGGCCAGACCCGGATTAATACCAATTTGGCCGGCGATGCCGAAGCACAACTTTCGACGACACAGGCTGATGAAATTCGGGTGAAGACGCCGTGGCTGGAACTCGACGATGTTTTTTATGAAGCGCGCGGCACCTGCTGGGCTTTGATTCATTTCATGCGCGCTATCGAAATTGATTTTCAAGAAGTGCTGCGCAAGAAGAACGCCGTACGGAGCTTAAGGCAAATCATCCGCGAGCTGGAATCTACCCAACGGTCTGTCTGGAGCCCTTATATTCTCAACGGTTCGGATTTTGGATTCTTTGCCAATTACTCTTTGGTGATGTCTTCTTACATTTCGCGGGCAAATGCGGCGATTATTGATTTACGGAATTTGCTGGCGCAAGGTTAATATTAAATAAGCCAAATTTCAGATTACAATTCTCCTTCAGGAATAGATACAGCAATTACGGCTGGCGCATGATGGAAGGGTTTGATTGCTATAACCCGTCTTCCGGGTGCAATCAGTCCGTTTGGAACTGCCGATCGTTGCTTACGACCATGGCCGGGGTTGCTCGGTGACGGGCGGCTACCTTTACCGGGGCTCGGTCCATCCCGAGCTTGAGGGCGCTTTACATTTACGGTGATTATTGCTGCGGCAGAATCTGGATGTTGCGCTATGAGAATAATTCATTGACAGCAGACTCGCTGCTGATCAACGCGACTGTCCCGCTTTCTTCTTTCGGAGTTGATGAGCAGAATGAGCTTTATGGGGTTGGTTATGGAGGAGAGGTTTTTAGGTTTTCCCAAAGGGATTAAAAGTAGCGCTCAAACTGCATTCGAGGTGTTGAGAAGCTTCTAATTTTCAAGTCACGATTTACGAATTTATCTTAGATCCGGTTACTCCTTCTACAATGGACTTGAAAACGCGTGACTCCTCCTGTCTTGCTGAATTTCTTTTGAAATAGTACGAAAATGACGATTTTTTTGCTTGCATTAATAGCAGAATTTATTTAAATGTTTTTCTAAATAAATTCAAGTAAGAACCATCTTTCAAACCATGAAAATTTCAATTCGTGAACTACGTTCTTCATTTGAGCCACACATCTTTAAACGTGGTCAAAGGTACTACCAGGAGGGTCGGGTTGAAATCATTTCCCTGTCAAATGATTCTTTTACGGCCGAGGTAGCGGGTACGGATGTTTATGAGGTAAAAGTATGGAGCAATAAAAATGATGATATCCAGGGCGAATGCACCTGCCCCTATTGGGATAATTGTAAACATATGGTTGCGGCCGTCCTTGAAGCCAGAGAATGCTATGAATTTGGTTTGCAGCCGGAAAACGAAAATAAATCCGGTTGGCAAAACTACCTGACTCAAATCGGTGCGGCTGAGGAGAGCCAAACAACAAAACGGAGATGGCAGTTACTTTATACGCTTGGCGTCGAATCCGATGGCTGGACACTTAGTCCACAAAAACGAATGATCAAGAAGGACGGCGCTCCCGGCGTGCCGCGAAATCTTGCCTATGATGATTTTGGCAAGCCAGAAATTGAACGCAGCCGAAATGACAATTTGGTTTTAAGCTTTCTCGAAAAGCGGAACCGGACAAACTCATTTTATAATGCGTATCACGGTGATCTCGCCCTGTACAAATTCGACTTTGGCGCTGACGTTGGTGTTATCTTCGATCTGTTGCGTGAAAGCCGGGTATATTTTTCACCGCAAGACGGTAAAAACAAAACGCTGATTTATCACGATTCTTTGGGCAAAATTGAATTTCGGCTGCTTGAAGAAAAGGATGGCATGAACTTCTGCCCTTATTTGCTTTTAGATAATGATGAACTCGTCTTGGATCACAATTTTTGTGTTTTGACCTCGGAACCTGTTTTTTTACTCAGAGACAATGAGATCATAGAAATTGCCGGGAAACATGACGCCAAAAGCCTGATTCCCTTTACTCGAAAAGATTACCGGGTGCTTATTCCCAAAGAAGAGGTGTCAGAGTTTTTTGGGGTGGTCGCACTGCAAAAAGACATCTTTAATCATTTTCGCTTGCCCGATGAGATAGAGACTGAAAGTATCAGCGAGATCACAGAAAAACGATTATACCTTAGTGACTTTGATGAGGGCATGGAAATTCAACTGAAATTTTGCTATGGACCGGTGGAAGTTGAGATGTCGGATCCCCGGCAAAGTATATGGGCCGGCGGGCTAAAAGAAAATAAATTTGTCAGGATTACTCGTGATCGAAAGGCTGAAGAAGATGCACATAATCTCTTATTGAACAGCAATGTGAAAGTTATATATGGCGAGAGAATATACACACGTAAGAACAAAACGGTGGATTGGTTGTACGATGAGATTCCGAAACTGCTGGCCGCGGGATTTGTCGTCTATGGCGAAGAAAATTTAAAGCAATTTAAAATAAACCGCTCGGCTGCCAGGGTAAGCGTGAATGTGACGTCCGGTATTGACTGGTTTGATTTGGAATTGGAAATCGATATCGGCGGGGTTTTGGTTTCGCTTGCAGAAATTAAAATAGCGTTGAAGAAA
>SMVB01429683.1_pt1 | contig 13541 bp, 11 predicted proteins | sample 2456461 | NCBI WGS metagenome assembly SMVB01 (sample SAMN11095934, study PRJNA526329) | marine sediment metagenome | biome: Marine sediment; feature: Surficial sediment; material: Deep marine sediment; isolation source: Hadal surficial sediment | place: Pacific Ocean | collected 2014-05 | depth...
ATTGAAGGGCGACGCTGCTCAGCAGAATCACGACCGTGTTCACCCATAGCAGATCCGGTTCAGGCAATGGGCGCCAGTCGGCAAGCTCCATACGGACGTAGTAGGCAACGCAGAACAGCGAGAACAGTACGCATACGATTGCCAGGAACACCCGAAGCGCGACCTTGGCCGGCGGTACGCCCATCGCCAGGGCCCCTGATTGAAGATCGGAGACCACATCGTCCGCCGGAGCGAGCCACGGCTTTTCCATAAGTTGTTTGAAGATGTTCACTTCCTGCTATTTTCCAAAGTGATTTCCCAAATCTACTTCCTAGCCGTGAGCGGGCGTGGTCTCGCTGTGGGGCACGTTCTGAGGGATGTAGTCCTTCTCGGCACCGGGAACGCTGTAATCGTAGGCCCAGCGATGCACCACCGGCAGCTTGTCTCCCCAGTTTCCGTGTACGGGCGGCGTGTCGGGGGTCTGCCACTCCAGCGTCGTGGCTTCCCACGGATTGTGTCCGGCAGGCTTGCCTTTACGAAGGCTGACGATCGCGTTGTAAATAAAGATGAGCTGCGCTACGCCCACGATCAGAGCCGCGACGGAAATGCCGGCATTCAAGGTCGCCGCGGATTCCGGAACGAATTCCGCACCGCCCATGGCATAGTAGCGTCGCGGCAGGCCGAGGAATCCGAGGTAGTGCATGGGGTAGTAGATGGCGTATGTGCCAATGAACGTTATCCAGAAATGTACCTTGCCAAGCGTATCGTCCAGAAGCCGTCCGGTTATCTTCGGGTACCAGTGGTACATCGCGGCGAACACAACAAGAATGGGCGAAACCCCCATGACCATGTGGAAGTGGGCGACGACAAAGTAGGTGTCTGACAACGGCAGGTCCACGGTGACGTTGCCCAGGAACAATCCGGTCAGACCACCGTTGACGAACGTGAATATGAATCCGATTGCGAACAACATGGGCACCGTGAGGCGGATGTTGCCCCGCCACAGGGTGAGGACCCAGTTGTAGACCTTGATGGCTGTTGGAATCGCGATGATCAACGTCGTGGTGGCGAAGAAAAAGCCGAAATATGGATGCATGCCGCTCACATACATGTGGTGTGCCCACACCACGAAGCTCAGGCCACCGATGGCGATGATGGCCCACACCATCATCCGATAGCCGAAAATGTTCTTGCGTGCATGGGTGCTCAAAATGTCGGAAACGATGCCAAATGCGGGTAGCGCGACGATGTAGACCTCCGGGTGGCCGAAGAACCAGAACAGATGCTGGAACAGCACCGGTGTGCCACCGCTGTAGCTAAGCTGCTCGCCCAGCGAGACCACCGCCGGCATGAAGAAGCTGGTACCAAGCAGGCGGTCAAGCAGCATCATGACGGCGCTGACCAGCAGCGCGGGGAATGCCAGCAAGCCGAGAAGCGTGGCCATGACGATGCCCCACACCGTCAGCGGCATCCGCATCAGGGTCATCCCACGGGTTCGTGCCTGCAGCGTGGTAGTAATGTAGTTGAGACCGCCCATCGTGAAGGCCACGATGAACAGCGCCAGCGATACCAGCATCAAAATGATGCCGGTCTCTGCGCCGGGGGTGCCTGGCAGAATGGCCTGGGGCGGATACAACGTCCAACCGGCCCCGGTTGGACCGCTGCCAACGAAGAAGCTGGCCATGAGCACGATCACAGACAGCAGATACACCCAGTAGCTCAACATGTTCATATACGGAAACACCATATCCCGTGCGCCGAGCATTAACGGAATGAGGTAGTTGCCGAAACCGCCAAGAAACAACGCGGTGAGCAGATAGATCACCATGATCATGCCGTGCATGGTGATGAACTGAAGGTAAGAGGCAGGATCGATCAAGGAGAACTGGCCGGGGAAGCCCAGCTGCAGGCGCATGAGCCCTGACAGCGCCAAGGCGACCAGACCCACCGCGATCGCGGTGACACCATACTGAATGGCGATGACTTTGTGATCCTGACTCCAGACGTACTTCGTGAAGAAGCTCTGGGGATCATGGATTGGCTCGTCTCGATCAGCGATTGCCACGTATGCCATCAGATCCTCCGCCTGCCGGCAGGTCGATTAATCATTGTCGTTACCCTCAAAATGCTCTCTAGCGTCTCGGGCCCTGGGGGCCCCGGCCTACGAACCGGTTGGTGCCATGGAGTTGATGTAGGCCACCACGTCGTTGATATCCTGGTCGCCGTAAAGCTGCTTGGACATAAAGCCCATCTGCTCACCGTATTTGTCGTCGGGATGAGTCCCTCGGATGCCGTCTTGAAAGTTGTTCAACTGACGGACCAGATACCAGTCGCTCATGCCCGCGTAGCGAGGCGCATTGGTGGCGAACTTTCCGCCGCCTCGCGAGCCGTGGCACACAACGCAGCCCTGATACAGCTCCTCGCCATGTTGCAGATCCCCGACGACGGTCGTTGGAGCGGGGTTGTCTGGCAGCGACTCGATATAGGCCACTACGTTGTCTACGGCGGCATCGTTGATCAGCGTGGCCACCATGGGTGCCATCTGCCGTCCATAGGTGTCTTGGGGATGGGTGCCACGGTAGCCGCGTTTATAGGCCTTGATCTGGCGGCGCAGGTACCAGCCACCTTGACCGGCAAGTTTCGGACCGTTCATGGCGACATTGCCTTCGCCCTGCATGCCGTGACAGGCAGAGCAGATCGCGTATGAGGCTTGGCCGGCGACCGGGTCACCACGCCCGTGCGCCTGGGTTTCGGCGAAGGTCGGCTGCCCCGCGAGCCAGATGTCGAAATCGGCCTGCTCTTCCACGACGATCCGTCCGCGCATGGTGAAGTGGCCGACGCCGCAGAGTTCCTCGCACAGAATGTCGAATGTCCCGGTGCGCGTCGGAATCAGCCACACGTAGGTGACCAGGCCCGGCACGAGATCCATCTTCACGCGGAACTGCGGCACCGTGAAGTTGTGCAGAACATCTTTGGCTCGGAGCAGGACCTTCATCGGTTTTCCGACCGGAACATGCACCACAGGATCGTAGACGACTTTGTCATCCTGGCCGTTTGGGTCGTCGGGATTCAGCCCGAACGGGTTGTTCTGCGTAATCAGCGTCGCGTCGCTGGTGCCGTGAATACCGTCTGCACCGGGAAAGCGGTAGGTCCAATGCCATTGCTGGCCTACGACTTCGAGTTCCCAGGCGTCTTCGGGTACATTGACGAACTCGGCCCACACGAACAGACCGGGCGCAAGCATCGCCACCACGCCAATGGTGGTAAGGCCGGTCAGCCACCACTCGAGCTTGTTGTTTTCCGGTTCGTAAGCGGCACGCCGATTGTCCTTATGGCGGTAGCGGATAATGGCCCACGCCAGGAACAAGTTGACCGCAACAAATACCGATCCGGTCACCCAGAACGTGAGGTTGATGGTGTCGTCGATGGTTCCCCAGTTGGATGCCAGCGGTGTCAGCCACCATGGGCTCCAGAAATGGAACGCAACCGATCCAATGACCAGAATGATCAGTACTATCGCCAAGACCATGTATCAGTCCCTCTACGCCCAGCTAACAGCGCGTACGCCCAGCTAACAGCGCGTACGCCCAGCTAACAGCGCGCCATGGTTATTTTCATCGAAAGTGCCCACGCATGTCGCATCACGGGAAGATGCAACAACCCGTTGTTGACTACAGTGATGATTCTAGTTCACCAGCGGGCGCGTCTGCCGCGCCTGTTCAATGAGTTCCAACAAGCTTGCCTTAATTGCAGAAAAGTTCTGCATATCCATCTGCGGTAATTCGGATTGAATGACACCTTCGTTGTTGATCAGGTACGCGGCGGGAAGCGTCGATACGCCAAACTTACTGGCCGCGATCCCGGTGATATCGCTGGCAACGGGATATGCGATGGCGTGCTGCGCCATCAGGCGCCGGCCATCCGCCGGGTGAGCGTCGAGGTTCACAGCGACGATCTCGAAATCTTCGCCCGCAAACTGTTTGTACAGTTCGCTGAGCAGCGGCAATGACTCGCGGCAGGGTGCGCACCACGAGGACCAGAAATCCAGGTAAACGGTTTTGCCCCGATAGGATGACAACGTAATGGCCAGATTGCGGTCTGAAAGAGCGGGGAGGGTGAAATCTGGCGCGAGCTTTTCGAGATTCTGGGCTGGGTCGTCTGCTTCGTTGTGCGCAGAGACGCCTACTGACATAGCCAGGGCGGACAACAAGATCCCCGCACACAGGCTGCCCGTAAAACGTTTTCGTCCATATTCCAAATTCGCTCGCTCTCTCACATCGATAGAATGCGTAGGAATACCGCATTCGGGCGGCAGTCTGTCAGACGCGTGAGCCGAGGGCAAGAAAACGCAGCACGATAATGCCCTGCGAAGGTTTCTGGCCCGTTGGCGCGGTTGCGGATTCTACCGGGGGACTGGTTTGTCGAGCAAGGGATAATGCGGCGTTGACCGCCTGCAATGATAAATCGCCGGCTCGCCAACCGATGGCGAACCACTGACGTCGAAAACGTTTGCAGCGGGTTGAAAACTTTTTGGGGTGACGGGGCTGAGTCGCATAAAAACGGAGGGTTGTACGCTTATCCGAATTTTCGGAACGTCCTATAATTTGACCGATTCAAAGTAAGGGGCCAGGTCTTGGAAGACATCAACGGCAGAGTCGCATTTGTGACCGGCGCGGCGAGCGGGATCGGACTTGGCATCACCCGAGCGCTGCTCGCCGCCGGTGCGCGCGTGATGATGGCCGATATCGAAGCGCCGGCGCTGGCCGCGGCGGCACGGAGCGTGCGTGCCGAGGGCGGGGAAATCGATACGGTGGTGTGTGACGTGTCTGACCGCGACTCGGTATTCGCAGCGGCCGACGCAACCCTGGCTGCGTTCGATCGGGTGCACCTGGTTTGCAACAACGCCGGCGTCAGCACGGGTGGATTGATCGAGGATTGCGACGAAGGTGACTGGGGATGGTCGGTGGGCGTCAACTACCTCGGGGTGGTGCACGGCTGCCAGGCTTTCGTTCCACACATCAAACGCCAGGCCGAGGGTGGCCATATCGTCAATACCGCATCCATGGCAGGACTGCTGGGAGGCATGGCCGGGTGGGGGCCGTACAACTCCACCAAGTTTGCAGTGGTCGGTCTTACCGAGGTACTCCGCCAGGAAGGCAGAATCGGAGGGTTTGGCGCCTCGGTGCTTTGTCCTGGAGGGGTGAGGACCAACATCTACGATGCGCCCCGAAACCGGCCTGAACGGTTTGGTAAACAAGTATCCAAGGTGGCTTTCGAGGACATTTCCGAGGGCATAGCTCAGGGTCTCGATCCGGACATCGTGGGGCGCCTCGTGGTGGAGGCGGTGCGTGCGAATCGCCTGTATATATTTACGGATCCGCGATTTCGCAAACTTCTGGAAAAGCGTTTTGCGCGTATCATCGAAGACATCGAGTGGGCGGCCGATTCGGATTCGCTCAAGACGGCTGGAGCGCCGGGAACACGGCGTTGAGCCAGGCATGGGTCTATCTGTCGGGATTTGCCAATGAACTCGGCTATTCAAAGGGAGGCGGAGCCACATGAGTGAAGCAGCCAACATCGTTCAGGACTGGGAGGTAACCAGGCTTGCCGGTGCGCTGGGGGCGGAAATCAGGGGCGTTGACCTCGCCGGGGTAAGCAAAGCCGACATCGAGTCAATCGAGTCGCTGTTGCTCGAAAATCTGGTGCTGTTGTTTCCGGACCAGAAGCTCAGCGCAGAGAAGCATATTGCGTTTGGCCGTCAGTTCGGCCCGTTGGAAGGTCATCCGAATCTGCAGAATCCGTTCGACTCGGAGCACCCGGAGCTCTTCGAGCTGGCTGCCAGTCACGGCGGTGTCGCAGATGAATGGCACACCGATATCACCTTCCGACCGGAGCCGGCGTTGATCTCGGTGCTGCACATGCTGCGTTGCCCGGCTGTGGGCGGCGACACGATGTGGGCAAGTTTGTATGCAGCGTTCGAGGAGTTGTCCGCGCCGATGCAGGAGCTGTGCGAGGGTCTCAGCGCTCTGCACGACGCGCTGCCGCACAACCACCCCGAGCAGATGACGGTGCATCCGGTGGTGCGCGTGCACCCTCTGACCGGGCGCAAGGCGCTGTATGTAAACGAACATTTCACTCGGCGTATCGTCGAAATGAACGCCACAGAGAGCGATATGCTGTTGGGCTACCTCACCAGGTGGGTGCAGAATCCGCGTTTTACGGTGCGCTACCGCTGGACGGCTGGAACCGTGGCGATGTGGGATAACCGCTGCACCCAGCATTTCGTGTTGAACGATTTCGAAGGGGAGCGGGTAATTCAGCGGGTGACTGTCATGGGCGACAAGCCCGAGGGTGCCGCTCCGCGGTGGCAACCCTGGGTACGTCCGGGCCGGCTGTCGGCCGCCAGTCGCCACGATCGCCAGCTGTACCAATACCTCAAACGCGAGGCGCACGACGAGTCAATCTGATTCGGGTTCGCTCAACAAATCCAGGTTCACCGTAAAATCGCTGATCGTGGCGCTGCCCAGGTCCCGGGCGCGGCGCACGATTCCCTCGCCATATTTCTGCGCCAGCTCATCGAGCGCGGTTTCCAGCTGGCGGCGACGCTCGTCGACATCCAGCAGCGACAGCTGTGTGGGCTCAGGCTCGCTCACGAGCGAGTGTGCGGCAAGCCCCACGAGACGAAACGGGCCTGGGTGGTCGAACCTTTCTAGCAGCGTGACCGCGGCATCGTAAAGCTCGCTGGACGTATCCGTTGGCTCTGCGAGCGTGCACTGTCTTGTGAGCAGTTCGAACTTGCTGGTCTTGAGCTTCACCCGCACGCCACCGGCGAGAAAGCTCTTCCTTCGCAGCCGACGTCCGATGCGATCCGCCGAGCGCCTGAGGTGCTGGCAGATCTCGCTTTTTGCGATCACATCTTTTCGCAACGTTCGATCCGAACCCATGCTGCGAGCTACCCGGCGGGTCTGGACGCGTCTGGGATCCCGGGCATGGGCCAACTCATAGAAGTGCCGGCCGGCGTGGCCGAGCTTGTCAATCAGCATCTCGGGATCGGCATTCGCGACGTCGGCGATGGTATTCAAGCCCAATGCCTTCATTCGAGCTTGGGTTATCGGGCCCGCGCCCCACAGCCGCGCAACCGACATCGGTGCCAACCAGGCTGCAGCTTCCTCGGCGGCCACGATGGTCATGCCATCGGGCTTGGCGTAGGCGCTTGCCACCTTGGCGACGTACTTGGTGGCTGCAACGCCGACCGATGCGGTCAGTCCGCCGGTTGCGTCATACACTGCGTCCTTGATCGCCTGGCCCATGGCCTGTGGAGGACCGAAGAAGTGTTCCGCACCGGACATTTCGATGAACGCTTCGTCGAGGCTCAGCGGTTCCACCCGCGGCGAGAAATTGCGAAAAACGTCCATGATGCGAGCGGATAGCTCGCTGTAGCGTTCGAAGCGCGGTGGCACCACCAGCGCCTGAGGGCAGAGCTCGAGCGCTTTGGCCATGGGCATGGCGCTGCCGACTCCGAACGGGCGGGCTTCGTAACTGGCGGTAAGCACGACCCCGCGGCCGCTTCTAGGCCCCACCAGCACGGGCTTTCCGCGTAACAACGGATTGTCGAGTTGCTCTACGGAGGCATAAAACGCATCCATATCGGCATGGACGATGATGTTCGGCCATCTGCCGAGCATAGCGTGAGCACCTTCGCACAAGCATGAGAACCCTGTATGTATATACAGTATTCAGGCGCTTGGCAACGCTTCGTTTTAAGAGGCTGAGGCTCCACCGGATGCCGCTTGCCCCTCGCCGACCTGGTCGGCGCCCAGAACGTCCAGGACGAACGCATTCAACATTTCCGCAACGGTGGCAAAGGTCTTTTTCAGAAAAGCCGTGGATTGCACCTCGGGGCGTCCCACCAACCACATCTCGATCTCCTCAACCCCGGTGTCCAACAGCACCCGTTGCAGGTCGGGGTGGTGCCTGGCGATGTGAACGGGCAGGCCGACGATGCCCCAACCAGCCAGCGCGCCGTTCAGTTGTCCCGTGATCGAATCGCTGCGAAACACGAATTGCTCTTTGGCGATGGAATAGCCCCGTCGCTGGGCACCTCGCGCGAAACGTGGCACGCTCACCGCGTCGATGTACCAATGCTCAGCCATGTTCGATAGCTGCGGGAGCCCCCGTTCGCTCACGTAGCCCGAGCTTGCATACAACCCGAAGGGCAGGCCGGCAAGGCGCCGACAGACCAGGTCCTGCTGACGGGGTTCGATGTGTCTTATCGCGAGATCGGCCTGGCCCTCCAGCAGGTTCAGGGACTGGTTGGCGATCAGCAGGTCCACGTTAATGAGCCCGTCGTCGCGGGCTCCGCGCAGGGGCGCGAGCAGTTCGGGAAACACGTCGGCCAGGAATTCCGAGGCGGTGATGCGGACCGTTCCTGAACAGCTGGATTTGAACGCGGTGCTTGCGGTTTCGAAGGCGTTGGCGCCGTCGAACATCGAGCGAGCCGCAGCTGCGAGCGTGGTGCCGGGTTCGTTCAAGACCATTCCGCTGCTGCGCCGGTCAAACAGGCCCAGGCCCAGCTTGGCCTCCAGCTGTTGGATATGTCGCGCCACGGTGGGGTAGGCAAGATCGAGAGTTCGCGCTGCGGCGGCAAGACTGCCCTGGCTGGCGACGCAGGCGAACGTACGCAGGAGGTTCCAATCGGTGCTCCAGCCGGGATTGCTTGTGGAGCGTGCGGTCATGGACTACCTCCCTCGGGGCTATGACATTTCCGAGAACCCATTTATACGTTACGTTTATTCCCAGGTCGCTGGCATATTGTTACGTTAGGTAACACTTTTTGCAAGAACGGATGTAACCATAGATATGAGAACTTCCTTCAAAACAGGCGCAGCGCTCGGATCTTGTCTAATCGTGGCCGCCACTGCTGCCATGGCAAATGCACCGAGTTCCCTGACGGAACAACGTGGCTACGGGAACTGTGTCCAGGCCGTCCAACGCGAGTTGTCTGACCTCAGAGTCGAGAGCACCTACTACACGAACACGTATGCAAACTCACGTGAGTTCTACCTGAATGCTCGTGCAACCCGGGGCGACGTCGGCTGGGGAGCCGTGCGCATCGCTTGCGAGACGAGCCGCAGCGGTCACCGGGTTCTTTCGGTCAACCACGAATCGGGGCGCTACCTGGGGCGTGTCGCGCCTGCCGTTATACGCGAGGTTACAGGCAACTGAGGTTTTTAGGGGCGGTCCAGCGACCGCCCCGGACTCACCTTAGGCAACGCCGCTGGTGTGGCCCTCCCACCAGGGCGCGCGCAGTTCGCGCTTCAAAATCTTGCCGGTGCCCGTGCGTGGGATCTCATCGCGGTACTCCACAGAGCGAGGCACCTTGTAACCTGCCAGGTGCTCGCGGGCGAACGCCTCAATGGCTGCATCATCGAGGCTCGCGCCTCGCCGCTTGACGACCACGGCATGCACGCTCTCACCCCAGTCTTCGCTCGGAATGCCGAACACGGCGACGTCCAGAATGTCCGGGTGGTGCTCCAGGGCTGCTTCGATTTCCGCCGGGTAGATGTTCACACCCCCGGAAATGATCATGTCCTTCTTGCGGTCGCAGATGTAGTAGAAGCCTTCTTCATCGAAGTATGCGATGTCGCCCACGGTCTGCATGTCGCCGCGACGGTCCTCGAGGTACTTGTCCTGCGCTTTGTGATAGGTGCTGAACACGCTTGGCGAGCGAATGAAGATCTCGCCCGGGGCGTGGGGCTCGGTAACTTCGTCGCCTTCCTCGTCGATGAGAATGATCTCCACCCCCGGGGCAGCCTGGCCGCACGAGCCGGGTTTCCGCAGCTGATCCTGGGGCAGCATGATGGTGTTCACGCCAAGTTCGGTAGAGCCGTACACCTCGAACAGCGAATCCGCCGGGAAGTGCTCGAGGTAAGCTTTCTTCAAGGCAAAGCTCCAGGGTGCGGCGTTCGCAACGGTGACGCGTATGCTCGAGAGGTCGTAGCGGGCGAGGATTTCAACCGGCAGCTGGGTCGCGAGCCGCACCGGGGTTGGGGCGCTGAAGGTGAACGAAACGCGGTATTTGTCGATCAGCCGTAGCCAGTCCTGGGCGTCGAACTTGCGTTGCAGTACCACCGTGTTGCCAAAGGCGAAAGCAAATGCCATGAAGCCGCTCGGCCCGGAGTGATAGAGCGGGCCGGTGGTGAGGTATACGTCGTCGGACTGCAGCCCCATCATCTCGATCAGTGCGGCGATCTGGGAGGGATCGCCCAGGTTTTTGCGCACGGCGCCCTTGGGTCGGCCCGTGGTGCCGGAGGTATAGATCATGGTGCCCGCTGCACCGGGTTGTGCGTCTACGATCAGCTCGTCACCGCTCACGTTCTCCAGCAGTGGCTTGACCTCCAGCTGGCCGGCAGCGGGGGCGCCATCGAAAATCATCACCTCGCGCACCTGGGGGATGTCGCCTCGCATGTCCGCAAACAGTCGCGCATAGGCGGTGTCGGCGAATATCAGAACCGCATCGGAATTATCAACGACATAGGCCGCTTCCTCGGCCGTCAGGCGGTAATTCAGCGGTACGGCTACGGCTCCGATTTTGCGCGCCGCCATGCCTGTGGCGACTACCCAGGATGAGTTCTGGCCACACCAGATGATCCGATTTCCGGGTTCGACCCCCGCATTCTGGAATACCCTGCCCAGGGCGTTTGCGTTGGCTTCGAGCTCCGCGTAACTCCATCTGATGATGGTCCCGTCTGGCCGGTCGTCGACGAGGGCCAGTTTGTCCGGGTGGTTGTGCGCCAGTTCGGTCAACAGGTCCGTCATGCTCTTTTCTCCGTTGATGTGGTTGCGAACGACCACCACACGGGCAAAGAAATCCGCAAGATCGTAGTCGATGGCGTCCTCGCCACCCACAACGTCTCGCGCGCGTCTTCACGATCCCTTGCGGACGCTCGGGCCATCGTCGTACTCATCCCGGCTTGAGCGTTCATGGTATCTTTGCATATCAACTGTTTTTTGCCAGGAGATTGTTCCCATGGCCAGCACACGGCAAGCGAGCGACGTCTCGGACATTGCGCTATTCGACATTCCGACGTTGAAAGACCCCTGGGAGGCGTACGCCCGACTTCGTGAACACGCGCCCGTGTTTCCTGTGCCCGGTTTCGGCCTGCACGTTGTCACAACCTACGACCTGATCCGTGAGGTCATCAAGGACACCGAGACTTTCTCCAGTAAGTTCGACACGGTGCTCAACATGTCGCGGGATATGGCGTTTCAAGCGGCTCCGAAGCCCGTGCAGGATGAGCTGATGCGTTTGAACAAAGAGATGATCGAGATTCCGCCCACGATGCTCACCCTCGATGAACCGGATCACACCAAATACCGTTCGCTGGTCTCCAAGCTGTTCACGGCCAGCCGCATCAGGGAGGCAGAAGACGCCGTACAGACGGTGATCGACGAGACCCTGGAGTCCTTCATCGATGCCAGCGCCGTCGATTTCATGCCGGCCTTCGCGGCTCCGGTACCGCTGCGAATCATCGCCGACCGGTTGGGCATTCCGGAGGAGAACCGCGAATTGTTCAACGCTGGTGCCACAGCTGCGGCCGATGGCTTGCGGCTGACCCCGCTGGAACCCGACGCGATGGTGCAGCGTGCTCAGCTGGGCGTAGATCTGCAAAACTTGCTGGTCCGGATCGTGGACGATCGTCGCGCGGATCCGAAAGAGGACATGATCAGCATCCTCGCCAACACCAACCTCGAAGATGAGGATCGACCGCTAACCCATGGTGAGTGTTTGAGCATACTCAATCAGTTCCTCGTGGCGGGCCACGAGACCACCGCCAGTACCTTCGGCTGGGGCATGCTGTTGCTGTGTCAGAATCCAGAAGCCCAGAAGGCGTTGCGCGCCGATCCGAGCCTGACGAAAACATTCGTGGAGGAAGCCCTGCGGCTGCAGGCGCCGGTGCAGGGACTGCCGCGGGTGGTGACGAAGGATACCGAGCTGGGAGGGGTGCGCCTCAAAGCTGGCGAGCCGATCATGATTCGTTATGGTGCTGCGAATCGCGACGAACGTCAGTTCGAGAACCCCGACGCGCTCGACCTCCACCGCAAGAAGGCGGGCATGCAGCTGGCGTTCGGGTCTGGCGTGCACCACTGCATCGGCGCGCCGCTGGCGCGTCAGGAGCTGAACCTGGGATTCCCGGCGCTACTGAAAAGAATGGGCAATATTCGTCTGGCACCAGGCCATCCGCCACCCGAAGCCGAAGCGAGCTTCATACTCCGGAACCTGCCCGAGCTGCACATCGAATACGAAGTCCTACCCGGCTAACCCGAAGGCCTTATCAACCAGGCTGCAGGTCGTCACGAAAAGCCCTTTGTGAGTAATATGCGCGTAGCAGAACACGTTGGGAGAGACCATGGCAACGCCGTGCATCGCACACTACGGGACGACCATCATCGAGCGCGCGCCGGCGCACGGTGTCGATCAGAAAGAGGTTCCGATCGAGGGCCAGTTGGCCGACACGCTGCAGTTTCTGGAGCTGTTCGGTTTTGAGCCGTTAATCGAAAACTTCTACCCGGACATGGGGCGACAGTACATCTGGCGTCGCGGTGAAACCACGGATGTGGACTATCTGGAAAAAGACAACTTCACCTCCTACCGTGCCGAGGAACGACCTGCCACCGCCGGACCTCGTGTGGGCGACACGATATTCCGTCTTACGCACCGTGATCCCGTGGGGATATACCGGCTCTGGCAGGATCGTGGACTCGGCGCGCCGCTGTCGGAGCGAGCTGAAGCGGCATTCCTGGCCGGCGAGCAATCCTGGCTGCTGCTGCGCGGACCGGATGGTCAGCTATACGAGGTCGGGCCATCCCAGGCGCTCGCGTGCGCCAACCATCGCATATACGTCTGGACCGCCGATGACCGAGTGGATGAGGCGGCATTGGCTTATCAGGAACACTTCGGGCTGCAGGCGGTGGCTACCGAGAGCTTTCATAGCCTGGGCAAGGTGCGGCTTTTGAGCCGCGATGATCCAGGCGTCAGCCTCGGCTTGCTGTTTGGTTGCGTTGGCGGCGTTCAACCGCGTTGGACAGACGACATCTTCGTCGAGGCCGGCTACTCACATTTTCGCCTGGGCGCCATCGATATGCCGGCCACTCAGAGTGATTCCCGTGAAGCCTTTCCCGCCGCCGGGGACGTAGGATTCATATATTTCCAAGATTCGTATCTGGAGCTGGTTCAAGCCCCGGCAAGCTGAGCCTAAATGACCACCGGGCGTCCGTTCTGGTACCGATTCGCCTGGTTCCTCGGCAGACCCCCAGAGCTTACCACCCGGCAATGGCGCATTCTCGGGCTCGTCGCGGCCGTTTCGTTTTTCGAAACCTATGACATGTTCCTGTTCTCGCTGAATCTAAAGCAGATTCAGGCGGACCTGGCTATTGCCGAGGCGGATCTCGGTCTGCTCGGGTCGGTGGTACGGGCGGGCGCATTGTTTTCGATATTGCTCGCGCTCGCGGCCGATCGAGTAGGCCGCCGGCGCATGCTGCTTATCACCATCGTCGCCTAC
>SMVB01107656.1_pt1 | contig 13539 bp, 12 predicted proteins | sample 2456461 | NCBI WGS metagenome assembly SMVB01 (sample SAMN11095934, study PRJNA526329) | marine sediment metagenome | biome: Marine sediment; feature: Surficial sediment; material: Deep marine sediment; isolation source: Hadal surficial sediment | place: Pacific Ocean | collected 2014-05 | depth...
GGTAGCATCGGCCATGGCGGGGTCGGTCATGATAGTGGCGGGGTTGGGGTTCACCAGAATGACGCGGTAGCCCTCTTCACGCAGGGCCTTGCAGGCCTGGGCACCGGAGTAATCAAATTCGCAGGCCTGGCCAATAATGATGGGGCCGGCGCCCAGGATCAGGATGCTTTCAATGTCGGTTCTTTTTGGCATACCAGATCAACTTCTCCGCGCGCGCGCTTCAATTAACTCAATAAAATGGTCGAACAAGATCGAGGCCTCATGCGGCCCAGGGCTGGCCTCGGGGTGCCCCTGAAAGCTGAAGGCCGCCTTGTCAGTTCTGTGAATACCCTGCAGCGAACCATCAAACAACGACTTGTGGGTGACGCGCAAGGTGTCAGGCAGGCTGTTTTCATCCACCGCAAAACCGTGGTTCTGGCTGGTAATCATCACCGTGCCATCGTCCAGGTTCTGCACCGGGTGGTTGGCGCCGTGGTGGCCAAATTTCATTTTTACGGTAGAGGCACCGCTGGCCAAGCCCAGCAGCTGGTGCCCCAGACAGATGCCAAACACCGGAATGTCTGTCTCTAAAATAGCCTGAATAGCCTCGATAGCATAGGTACATGGCTCCGGGTCACCGGGGCCGTTGGACAGAAACACACCGTCTGGATTCAAAGCCAACACGTCCGCCGCGGGCGTCTGGGCCGGCACCACGGTCAAACGGCAGCCTCTGTCGACCAGCATCCTCAAAATATTGCGCTTTACCCCGTAGTCGTAGGCCACCACATGCCAGGGCATTTCATCATCGGGCCGCTGGGTGTAGCCCTCGCCGAAAACCCAACTGCCCTGGGTCCAGCTATAGGCCTCGTCAGTAGTCACTTCCCTGGCCAAATCCAGGCCCTTCAAGCCCACGAAGCCCCTGGCCTGTTCCAGGGCCAGCTCTTCGTCAATGTCGGCACCCGCCATCAGGCAACCGTGCTGGGCACCCTTGTCGCGCAAGATACGGGTGAGCCGGCGCGTGTCTATGTCTGAAATTGCCACAATATCGCGGCTGCATAAATAGTCCTGCAGGCTCTGTTCATTGCGGTAATTGCTCGCCAACAGGGGCAGGTCACGTATGATCAGGCCCGCTCCCCAGTTCCTGGACGACTCCTCATCCTCCGAATTGGTACCGGTATTGCCGATATGGGGGTAGGTCAGTGTCACTATTTGCCTGGCATAAGAGGGGTCAGTGAGTATCTCCTGATAGCCACTCATGGCGGTATTGAATACCACTTCACCCACGGAGGAGCCCTGGGCACCTATGGCCAAGCCTCTAAAAACACTGCCATCTTCAAGGACCAATATGGCTGGACTGGACAAATAAACCTCCATCAATCAACAATAAACCGCCGGGGCGCGCGCTCGACAAAAAGCGAGATGGGAAATCCTCATCTCGCTTTTTCATAGGTTCAACTCTGGTTATCCACGCGGCCAATACATGGCTTCGGGGCTCACCGAAGCTATGATTTCTGGGCGCTGATTTTAGGGGATAGTCTGCATTGTGTCTAGGGCAATTGCTTTAATGCAATAGTGCCCTATTATGTGTGCTCCGTAACTGGCTGGAAAAAAAGCATGGCATACGCCAATAATAAAATCGCCGTTATCACCGGGGCGGGCTCTGGTATAGGCCGGGCCCTGGCACAGCAGCTAAATAGCGAAGGCTGCCGGCTGCTTTTATGCGACGTTAACACCGACGCACTGGCGGATACTGTGCAATCACTGAGCCGCAGCGATGTGGCGGTGCAAACCCGGCTGCTGGATGTGTCTGACAAACAGGCCATGCAGGCCTGGGCCAGTGAAATTGCCAGCGAATATGGCCATGTCGATATTGTGATCAATAATGCCGGGGTGGCCGCCGGCGCGCCGGTTGAAGAGAGCAAGTATGGAGACATCGAGTGGCTGATGGGCATTAACTTCTGGGGCGTGGTCTACGGCACCATGGAATTTTTACCCTTGCTGCGCAAAGCCGAACAGGGGCATCTGGTCAACATTTCCTCCATCTTCGGCATTATCGGCGTCCCTACCCAGTCGGCCTATAACGCCGCCAAGTTCGCGGTGCGCGGCTATACCGAGGCCCTGCGCCAGGAAATGGCCGGCAGTAATGTTCATGTCTGTTGCGTACACCCCGGCGGCATCAAGACCAATATCGTTCGCAATGCGCGCATGACGGGCACCGACAACGATCGTAAAGAAGCCATTGCGAAGTTTGATCAGCTGACCCCCACCTCACCCGAATCAGCGGCAGCGCAAATTATTCGCGCCGTAGAAAAACGCAAGAAAAGGCTGTTAATCGGCATGGACGCGAAAATCATGTCCCTGGCTTCACGCTTGTTCCCGGTAAACTACACCCGCTTTCTGCCTGGACTGGGCAACTTGGGCAAGAACAACAATAGCTAAGCGACAACAATCAAACCCAACAAGGACACCCCAATGAGCACAGCAAGCCAAGAGTCGTTGTTCGATCTGACTCGAACCGACGACCAACGCATGAGCGCAGAAACCATGCAGCGATTTGCCGCAGCCGAAATTCGCGTCCAGGCCGCCAATTCTGAGACTTCCGGCGCCTCACTAACAGATTTTTACCAGAAAACCGTTGATCTGGGCCTCACCCTGATGCCCATCCCCGAGGCTCTGGGCGGCGCGGGGGTGGCACGCGCCTGCATCTCCAATGTACTCAATACGGAGGACCTGGCCCACGGCGACCTGGCCATGGCACTGGGTGCCATCACACCTCTGGCCTTCGTGAACACCCTGCTGGACCAGGGCAGTGCAGCGCAACAGGAAAAGTACCTGCCGCGCTTTTGCGGTGAGGTGTTTGTACCAGCCAGCACCGCCCTGATGGAGCCGCGCGCCACCTTTGAGCCCAGTGAACTGCATACCAAGGCCAGTCGCAAGGATGGAGGCTTCGCGCTGAACGGTGTGAAAACCATGGTGCCCCTGGGCATGGATGCGCAGCTGCTGCTGATTATCGCCGAACTGGAGGGCGAAGGCCCCGCTGCCTTCATCGTCGAGGGCACGCCGACAGGCATGACCCGCGCGGTGGAGTCCCACATGGGTCTGCACGCGCTGCAGCTGGCCACCCTCAACTTTGACAATGTGCAATTGGATGAACACAGCCTGCTGGGTGGTAAAACCTTCGACCTGCAGCGATTTGTTGACTTGTCACGCATCGGCATATGCGCGCTGGCAGTGGGTTGCTGCCAGGCGGTGCTGGACTATGTGAAGGACTACTGCAACCAGCGCATTGCCTTTGGCGAACCCATTACCAACCGACAATCGGTGGCATTTATGATCGCCGACATCGCCATCGAGCTGGAGGGCATGCGCCTGATGACCTGGCGGGCCGCCTCCCGCGCCGAACAGGGCCTGGATTTTCACCAGCAGGCCTATCTGGCCAAAGTGTTTTGCGCCGAGCACGCCATGAAAATTGGCACCGACGGTGTGCAGTTGCTGGGCGGGCACGGCTTTTGCTGCGAGCACCCGGTGGAGTTGTGGTACCGCAACCTGCGCGCTATCGCCCTGCTGGAAGGCACAGCCAGCGTATAAGACCTACCGGATTAGCCGAACTCAGACAAATTCAGGAACCCAATATGATAAATCTCGAACTCAATGCCAAGCACCGCGAGACCTACAGCAACCTCATGCAGGTCGCCCAGCATATGATGCGACCCTACTCCCGTAAATACGACAGGGAGGAACATACCTACCCTAGGGAGATGGAGGATGTCGCCAAGCTTATTGCCGGCAACCGCTCCGCGGGAGCGGCAGGTGGCGGCTCACCAGACAGCGGTGAAATCAAGAATGGTGCCAGCCTGATGTCGGTAACCGCCATGGAGGCCATGTCCTGGGGCGATGTGGGCCTGATGCTGGCCCTGCCCGGCAGTGGTCTGGGCAATGCCGCCATCAACGCCGTGGGCACCCCCGAGCAAGTCAAAAAATACGGTAAGTCCTACGCCGCCATGTGTATCACCGAGCCGGGTACCGGCTCCGACTCAGCCAACGTCAGCACCACCGCGGTGGCCGATGGCGATGAGTGGGTGCTCAACGGCGAAAAAATCTTTGTCACCGATGGCGAGCGCTGTGACACCCTGGTGGTGTGGGCCACTCTGGACAGGTCCCTGGGCAAAGCCGCTATCAAATCATTCATTGTTGAAAAGGGCACACCGGGCTGCGAAGTGACCCGCCTGGAACACAAAATGGGCATACGCGCGTCGGACACCGCCGCCATTACTTTTGCCGACTGCCGCATTCCCAAAGAAAACATCCTGGGCACTGCCGCCGTGGCCACCAATGCCGAAGAGCGTAAAAAGGCCTTTGGCGGTGTGATGCAGACCTTTGATAACACCCGACCCCCGGTGGCCTCCATGGCCATTGGTGTGGCCAGAGCCGCACTGGATTTGAGCCGGGAAATCCTGGCCAAAGAAGGAGTGGAGCTGGACTTCGACAAAAAGCCCGGCAGTGTCTCGGCGATACAGGCCGAGCTGTATAAAATGGAAGCCGAGTGGAACGCGGCAAAGTTACTGGTGCAAAAAGCCGCCTGGATGGCAGACAACAAGCAACCCAATTCCATGGAGGCCTCCATGTGCAAGGCAAAGGCCGGGCGCATGGGCAACTATGTCACCCTGCGCTGCGTGGAACTGTGCCAGAGCCTGGGCTACAGCGAGAACGAGTTGCTGGAAAAGTTCGCCCGGGATTCAAAAATTCTCGATATCTTTGAGGGCACCCAGCAAATACAGCAACTCATTGTAGCCAGGCGTGTGCTGGAGAAATCCTCCAGCGAGTTAAAATAGTGTCTTCGGGGAATCAGTAGACAGCACAGAGAGCTTTTTTGTCCCGGCAACTCACACGGCATCAACTGACCATACTGATACTGAGCCTGATGGCGACCAGTATCGGACAATCACTGGTGTTTGCCATTCTGCCGCCACTGGGTCGTGAAGTGAATCTGGGGGAGTTGCAAATCACCTCCATCATCGCAGTCTCCGCCCTGATATTCGCCATAGCGTCCCCACGCTGGGGCCGGCTCAGCGATCGGGTCGGCCGAAAGCCGATTATCATCACCGGCCTGGTGGGTTACACCGTGGGCTCGGTTATTTTCACCACCGTGTGGTATGCGGGGCTCACCGGTGTTCTCAGCGGCCTCAGCCTGTACGGCGTACTTCTTGTCGCCCGCTGCAGCCAGTCGGTAATAATGGCCGCGACCAGCCCCACTACGGCCGCCTATGCCGCGGACCACACATCGTCGGACCAGCGCACCGGGGCCATGGCCAAGCTGGGCACAGCCAATAGCATGGGAACCATATTGGGCCCCGCTGTGAGTGGGCTGTTGGCGACCCTGGGCCTGCTGGCGCCGCTGTATTTTGCCGGCATTCTTACCGCCATTGCCGCACTGCTGACCTGGCGATTGTTGCCGCGCAACCCCCGGCCGCAATTGGCCAGCAGGGCGGCCAGAACCCGGCTGCGCTATTCCGACCCCAGGATAGTGCGCTATCTGGCATCGGCGATTGGACTCTTTGTTGGCTTTTCCGGAATACAACAAACACTGGGGTTTCAGCTGCAGGACAAGCTGTTACTGAGTGGTATCGAGACCGCACAAATGACCGGCGCTGCGCTGATGGTATCGGCAATCTTCACCTTTACTATTCAGCTTACCGTTATGCAACGGCTTAAAGTTGAGTCCGCACAGTTTATTCGGCTGGGTTTGCTGTCGGCTCTGATCGGCGCGGGGTTTATCGCCAGCTTCGAGACTTTTGCGGTGCTGGCAATAGGCATGGCATTTTTGGGAACGGCCCTGGGCTTGTGTATGCCGGCGATCTCCGCGGGGGCCTCCCTGGCGGTGAGTGCTGAAGAACAGGGCGCGGTGGCCGGCATGGTCAGCTCCTGCCCCGCCATCGGCTTTGTGGTGGGGCCCGTCTGCGCCGGGTTTCTCTACCAAATCAACGGCCCGCTGGCGGCGGTGTTTAGCGGCTGCGTATTCTTTGTGGTGCTGCTGGTACTGCTACTGACAGGCAGAGAGGCCACCCGCTAAACGCGGCACCGGGGCGCCTTACTGCCCTTCAGCCCAGGCGGGCTTTCGCTTGTCGATGAAAGCGGCAACACCCTCTTTAGCCTCGTCCCCCAGCATACAATCCGCAAACAGATTGCCGGCGAATTCCAGGGTGGGGTCCAGCCCGTGATCCAGGTAGTGAAACAACAGCTTTTTGGTCATGCGAGTGGCCTGCGGCGCACATCGGCGCACACTGGCCAACACCTTTTCCAGGCGCTCATTCACCGCATCGGCATCAGCTTCACAAAAATGGGCCATGCCCAGCCGCAGGGCTTCCTCACCGTCAAAACGCACACCGGTCAGCATCAGCCGCCGCGCCTCAGTGAAGCCAACACGCTGTATCACGAATGAGGCTATTTGCGCAGGAATAAGTCCCAGCGATGTTTCTGTGGTGGAAAACCTGCAATCCTTTGACGTAATCATGACATCGTTACAGCAGGCCAGGCCCACACCTCCACCCATGGCGGCACCTTCCACCACCATGATAACGGTCTGTGGCAGGCGATTAAAACCATTGAACAGTTCTCGCCCCGCTTGCCAGTTAGCCTGGGCAATTTCCCGCTTTAGCGCCTGTGTGTCGACACTGTCGCCGTGATACAGCTCAGCGAAGCCCTTTAGGTTTCCCCCCGCGCAAAATACCTTGCCGCCACCGCGCACAACCACAGCCGCAATTTCTGTATTATCCCGCAGGGCGGTTAGAACGCGAATCAGGTCGGCCGCCAAATCCTCTGACAGCGCATTTCCGGATTTTGGATCATTGAGCGTCAGGTGGAGCACTGAGTGATCTACCCTCAGTTGAAGTTTTTCAGTCGTTTCAGGTATTTTTGTCATCATGGTTCCCACGAAAAGAAGGGAGAGTCTCCCGGTTACTTGTCGGGACAAATTACCAGTAATCCATGGCGGTCTTCAAGCACTTGGGAGATAATTCGGCACCAACAGTAGCGAGGGGTTATCATTATCCTCCACTGAATAAACGGATTTTTTTGAGGATACCCTAGCCTTTATGCTCGAACAAAATATGAACCTGTTCCAGAGCATGGCTGCCCTGCTGGAAAAGGGCATAGACCCCACCAGCTGTGAACAACAACTGTGGAGCCGCTACGGCGAGACCGTGGCAACTCTTGTTTTGGACACAACAGGTTTCTCCCGCACTACGCAGAGCCACGGCATCGTGCACTTCCTGTCGCGGTTGATGTAATTGCGTACGCTGTGCCAGCCTGTATTCGAGCGCCATAACGCCAAGCGCTTCCATTTTGAAGCAGATAATGGCTTCGCTTTTTTTGACCACATTGACGACGCCATCAAAAGCGCCAGAGCGGTACATGAGGCGATCTATGCTGCGGGACTTATGTTGACCGAGGATGAGCGGTTTCGGGTGTGCATAGGGCTTGGCTACGGCAAAATGCTGTTCTCGGAAACACTGGAATGTTATTTTTCCAATGAGATGAACCTCGCCTCAAAACTGGGTGAAGATATCGCCGATGGCGATGAAATTTTAATAACCCAGAATGCCTACGAACACACAGACAAACGCCTTCTCGAGGGTTTTACCGAACGTAAAACCTGTATTTCCGGCCTGGACCTTTGCTATTACCGGCACCAATTCAGCCCGGGTTAGTAGGCCGCTGTATATATCGACAGGGCATCTTCATAACTGACATCCCGGGGATTATTGATGAGCAGGCGCTGCTGCAACATGGCGTCCCGGGCCAGCATTTCCAAATCGCTTTCAGCGACCTTGGCCTCCCGCAGGGTCGCTGGCAAGCTCACATCATCGATGAGTTGGCGCAGTGCGTCGATTAACGCGGCGGTCTTCGCCTCATTACTACCGGCGACAGATCGACCCACAACAATATCTGCAAGTTCCGCGTACAGACCCCCCGCTTGCGGGGCGTTAAACTCCAGCACCGACGGCAACACCAGGGAATTACTGAGACCATGGGGAATGTGATAGTGCCCCCCCAGGGGGTAGGCCAGGGCATGCACCGCCGCAACCGGCGCGTTGGCGAAGGCCTGCCCCGCCAACATGGCGCCTAACAACATATTGCCACGCACCTCGCGGTTGCCACCGTCGTGTACCGCAGCCCGAATATTGGTCGCTAACAGTTGCAGCGCCCGACGCGCCAGGTTGTCTGACAGGGGGTTTTTCTTGTGTCGAGATGTGTAGGCTTCTATGGCGTGCACCATGGCATCCACACCGGTCATCGCGGTAACTGCCGGTGGCAAACCCAGGGTGAGGTCTGCGTCCAACACGGCGACATCGGGTAATAGGGTTGCCGAGGAAACACCCGCCTTGGTGGTCTCTCCAGTAGTGATGACGGCCACCGGCGTCACCTCGGACCCGGTGCCCGCGGTGGTAGGCACCAAAATCAAGGGCAGGCGCCCACCACGCAATTGGTCTACACCGTATAACTGTTGTAGCGATTGATTCCCCGCCAGCAGCGCAGCGGCCAACTTGGCAACATCCATGGAACTGCCACCGCCCACTGCCAGCACCCCATCGACTTCCTCGGCCCGGCCCAATTGCACCGCCTGTAAAACGGTTTCCTCCGGCGGGTCTTCTCGCACCTGGTCAAACAGTACCGGTGTAAGGCCCGCCTCGGCCAGGGCTTTGCTCACCGGCTGTATAAGGCCTATGGCGACCAGACCCGGGTCCGTCACCAGCAGGGGCCGTTTTACGCCCAGTGCAGCACACTGCTCGGACAGGCGCAGTGCACTGCCGCAACCACTGACAATGCTGGGAGCGGTGTTGAAGACGAAGGAGTCCACGGCTTCTAGTTATCGAAGTTCATTATGACTTTACCCCGCGCCCGGCGCTCAATCAGGCAATTAAACGCATCCTCGTACTGCTCAATGGAAAAGCTGTCGGTCACCACCGGACTAATTTTGCCCTGGGCGAACATTTCCCACAGCTCCTCAATGTTTTTTCGGTTTTCCTCTGGCTCTTCCATTGAAAACCTGCCCCAGAATACACCGACAATAGAGCAGCCTTTTAACAGAGTCAGGTTCAGGGGAATTTTTGGAATGGGGCCGCTGGCAAAACCAATGACCAGGTAACGACCCTTCCAGGCCATGCCGCGAATGGCCGGCTCGGCGTAGTCGCCGCCCACTGGGTCGTAGACCACATCCACACCCTTGCCACCGGTCAATTCCTTGATGGTATCCTTCAGGGAAACCTCATTGTAGTTAATGACCTCATCGGCTCCCAGGGACTTGCACAGTGCCAGTTTTTCTTCGGTACTGGCCGCGGCGATCACCCGCGCGCCCATCAGCTTACCCAGTTCAATGGCCGTGGTGCCAACCCCCCCGGCAGCCCCCAGCACCAGCAGGGTTTCCCCGGCCTGCAATTGAGCGCGCTGCTTCAAGGCATAATAAGAGGTGAAGTAGGTGATACTGATGCCCGCAGCCTGCTCAAAGCTCAAGCCCTCTGGCATGGGGAAAACCGCGCTTTCATTGGCGGCAATCTGTGCGCAAAATGCCCCTGCAGCCCCCATGGACAACACCTTGTCGCCCACCTGGTATTTGCTGACCTTGGCGCCCACCGCAGCCACCACCCCCGAGCACTCACCGCCGGGAATAAAAGGCATGTCGGGCTGGAACTGATACTTGCCCTGGATAATGAGGACATCGGGAAAATTGAGCCCCGCCGCCTTTACCTCGATTAAGACATCATTGTCACCCAGCTCGGGCTCCGGCCAGTCCTGTACCAACTTTAATTTGTCCGCCAACCCATGTTCTATACAAGTCAGTGCTTTCATTTTATATCCCCGATACGACGTACGGCGCCCACGGGCGCCGTATAGTTATAGTCTATGTTTTAGGCAACTTCAAATAGGCCCGCTGCGCCCATTCCACCACCGACACACATGGTAACCACCACGTACTTGACCCCACGGCGCTTGCCTTCGATCAGGGCGTGACCAATCATACGCGAACCACTCATGCCGTAGGGGTGGCCCACAGAAATGGCACCGCCGTTAACATTCAACTTGTCGTTGTCTATACCCAGACGGTCGCGGCAGTAGATAACCTGCACGGCAAAGGCCTCATTCAACTCCCACAGACCGATGTCGTCAACACTCAGGCCGTGTGCCTTGAGTAACTTGGGCACGGCAAAGACCGGGCCTATACCCATTTCGTCCGGGTCGCAGCCCGCCACGGCGATGCCGCGATATATACCCAGGGGCTCCAGACCTTCCTGCTCAGCCACTTTGGAATCCATAATGACCTGTGCGGAAGAGGCATCGGATAACTGCGAGGCATTACCCGCGGTAATAGTGCCGCCCTCTATTATAGTTTTCAGTCCGGCCAGGGCTTCGGGGGTAGTAGCACGCAGCCCCTCATCCCTGCTCACTGTCGCTTCAACTTCCGAGGCTTCGCCGGTTGCCTTGTCCCATATGGTGCGCTTGCAAGTGACCGCAACCAGTTCGTCATCAAACTTCCCGGCCTCATAGGCCGCGGCTGTGCGCGCCTGCGACTGGGCGCCGTACTCGTCCATGGCTTCGCGGCTAATGTCGTAGCGCTTGGCTACAACTTCTGCCGTTTGCAGCATGGGCATGAAGAAATTGGGTTGCATGGCAATTAGCTCTTCATCCACCATGCGGTGCAGGTTCATGTGTTCATTTTGTACCAGGGAAATTGAATCCAGACCGCCACCCACCACGCAGTCCATACCATCGTACATAACCTGTTTGGCGGCGGTTGCCACAGCCATCAGGCCCGAGGAACACTGCCTGTCCAGCGTCATACCAGACACGGTGACGGGCAGACCGGCCCGCAGGGAGATTTGCCTGGCAATATTGCTGCCAGTTGCACCTTGCTGCAGCGCGCAGCCCATAACCACATCATCAACCCTGGCCGGGTCAATGCCGGCGCGTTTTACCGCCTCGGTAACGGAGGCCGCGCCCAATGTCGCGCCAGCCAGGTTATTAAAGCCGCCTCTATAAGCCTTGGCGATAGGGGTACGCGCGGTCGATACGATAACTGCTTCTCTCATTTGAAAATCCTCGAATTAATCTAACTTGATGCCAAGACCTTCGGAGGCCAGGGCCAACATCCTCACGGTCTGCTCAAACCCCGCATTCAGTACCTTCTCACCCTCTGGCGAACTGATGCTATCCCAGTTTGCGGCAATGCCTTCCGGTGTCTGGTCTTCGGGCTTCAGCCACATACCCGCTGTCTCGACAATTTTTGCCACCGCGAAGGAGCCTGCACCGGCGCCCAGAATAGTACGTGTGGGCGCATCTTCGCTCACCAGGAACAACACCGCGGGGGTGACTGTTTCAGGGGTGAGCAGGTCAAAGGCTTTCTCAGGTATTAAACCCTCCGTCATGCGCGTGCCCGCCGTGGGTGCCAGCGCGTTGATCTTGATATCGTATTTCGCGCCTTCCTGGGCCAGTGTGTTCATCAGGCCTATGACAGCCATTTTGGCCGAGCCATAGTTAGATTGGCCGAAATTACCATACAAGCCACTGGAGGAGGTGGTGACCACGATACGACCATAGGCCTGCTCGCGCATGATGTCCCAGCAGGCTTTGGTGCAATTCACCGTGCCCATCAGGTGCACGTCCAACACCAGCTTGAAGTCTTCCAGTGACCCCTTGGCAAAGCTCTTGTCGCGCAAGATACCGGCATTGTTGACCAGGATATCTACCCTACCCCACTTATCCATGGTCTGCTTGACCATGGCTTCCACTTCATCATAGTTGGCGACGTTGGCGCCATTGGCAATAGCCTCACCGCCCATGGCCTCAATTTCAGCAACCACAGACTGCGCCGCTTCGCTGGATCCGCCGGTGCCATCTTTGGAACCCCCCAGATCATTGATAACTACCTTGGCACCGCGTTTAGCCAACTCAATAGCATGGCTGCGTCCCAGACCCTGGCCTGCGCCGGTAACGATGGCAACTTTGCCGTCATATCGAATAGTCATTGTTCACACTTCCTCTTGGCAATAAAATAAAAAATGTTTTTTGTGCTAGCCCTAGCCCACGATAACCATGGACAGCCACTCGGCGACCAGGGCGGGCGTTTCCTCGCCTTCAATTTCAACCGAGATACCATTTTTGATTAGAAAACGGTTGTCATCTTTTTGAGTGATATCCAGTATTTCCATGTTGGCGCGAATGCGCTTGCCCACTTTTACCGGCGCCAGAAAGCGAACTTTATCAAAGCCATAGTTCAGCCCCATCACAACATTTTCCGGGACAATGGCGTTGCCCTCACACATTTTCACCAGCATAGAGAGTGTCAGGAAACCGTGGGCAATGGTGCCACCAAAGGGTGTTTGCGCGGCCTTTTCCAGGTCCACATGAATAAACTGGTGGTCTTCCGTGCAATCGGCAAAGGTGTTCACGCGCTCCTGGGGCATTTCCACCCAGGCACCGGGGGGAAATTTGTTACCAATTTGATTGACCATTTCTTCTTTAGGAACGACGGTAATCGCCATGAGGGCACTCCTTTAGGGTTGTGTGGCAGAGACAATGTCTGCCAGAGAATCGAGGGCTAAAACAGGAATTTGAACATACAGTATGTATTTACTACTTTCAAGTATTTTTAGGGGTGTAAGCCCAGTACAGTTCTAGAAACTGTAGTCCAGTCGCAGCCCATAAACCCGGGGTTGAGTGAGGGAGGCGGTGGCATTGTGGGTGACCGTACTGGGGCGATTGCGCAACACAACATCGCGGTCATTGGCAATATTTTTAATGTAGGCCGCGAGCGCCCAGTTACCTTGAATTGAAGCCGCCCCGAGGCGAACATCCCAGCGTTCCCAACTGCCCACATAGTCATATTGGTCATTATTAAACGGCGACATAGTCTGATCGCCAGTGAACATATAGCTGGCCATTGCCGTCCAATCCAAGGCAAAAACCTGCCAATGGTAGGCGCCATTCAGCGATAGCTTGTGTTCCGGCGTCAGTGGAAAGGTGTTGCCCTTGAGGTTCAGGTCTTGCTGACACAGCGGGTCCTGCCCGTGCCCGTTAGCCAGGGGCCCCAGGGCGCAGGCATTGGCATCCTTGGAGAAAAAATCCTTATACTCGGTATGGTTATAGGAATAGGTACCACTGAGGGTGACGTTCTGGCCCAGCAGCGCCATTATTTCCAACTCTATGCCCCAGGCAGTTGCCTCATCTGCGTTTTCAAAGGTATTGAGCCCTATTCCCTCCACCACATCCTGCTTCAATACCTGTAAATCACTGTAGTCATAATAATAAAAGGCCGTACTGACGTTCATGCGCTGGTCCAGTAAACTGGCCTTGTAGCCAATCTCAAGGGATAGCAAATCCTCCGGGTCAACCACATCCACATCGGGCGAACTGGTGGGTTTCTGAAAGTTAAAACCACCGGAGCGATAGCCGGTAGCAACAAAGCCGTACAGAAAATGGTTCTCGGCCAGAGTGTGGTCAACGCCCAGGCGCCAGGTGAACTGCCCCCAATCATCTTTCTCGGTGCGAAAAATCGTCGGATCCGAC
>SMVB01453785.1_pt1 | contig 13538 bp, 7 predicted proteins | sample 2456461 | NCBI WGS metagenome assembly SMVB01 (sample SAMN11095934, study PRJNA526329) | marine sediment metagenome | biome: Marine sediment; feature: Surficial sediment; material: Deep marine sediment; isolation source: Hadal surficial sediment | place: Pacific Ocean | collected 2014-05 | depth 0-1...
GCCTTCGACGTCGGCCTCCAGGAACAAGAACTCACCAGCCCGATCACCGTCCACGACATCGACCAGAGCTGTTTCCAGGCCCCGCCGCCGCCGGCGGCGAGCGCCGAGGCAATCGAAAAGACCGTCGAACTGCTGGTTCGTGCGCGCTTCCCGCTGATCGTCGGCGGCCGGGTCGGCTACCTGCCGGCGGCGACAGGGCCGATCCGGGAGTTGGTGGAGCTGTTGGGCGCGGCCTATCGCGACGACCGTACCTTCGTCTGCATGCAGACCATCCATCCCCAGAACCTGACCGGATCGCGCGATGTCCTGGCCAAGGCCGACGTGGTGCTGGCCATCGATTGCGCCGACGTGCGTTGGGCACTCGGCGGCTACGGCAAGAACCGCCATGCCTACAAGGCCAAGGACACCAAGCGCCAGCGGGTCATCGACCTGTCCCAGAACGAACACGCGTCGCACACCTGGAACCGGGTGGGCGGCGCCATCGCCGACACCGAGCTTCAGCTGCTGGCCGATCCCCTGACCGGCCTTGGCCAGATCATCGACGGCGTCAGGAAACGGCTGCGGCGCGACAAGGCGTTGGCCGGCCGCTTCAAGCGCCGCGCCCAGGCCATCGCCCGGGAAAAGGCAACCCTGGTCAAGTCCCAGCGCCGGCGCCTGGAAGCGCGCTGGGACGACAATCCCATCTCGCCCGGCCGCATGGTCGCCGAACTTTGGCAGGCGGTCCGGGACAAGCCCTGGTACCTGACGCTCCGCAACCACCGCTCCTGGCCCGAGGGCGCCTGGCAATTCGACGGCGCCGGTCAATATGCCGGCCATTCCAGCGGCGGCGGCCTCGGCCACGGGCCCGGCGCCTCGGTGGGCGCGGCCTTCGCCTGCCGCGACGATGGCCGCTTCCCGGTCGGCATCATCGGCGACGGCGATTACCTGATGGCCACCGGCGCGGTGTGGACCGCCGTGCACTACCGGGTGCCGCTGTTGATGGTGATCAACAACAACACGTCGTGGTACAACGACGAGGAACACCAGGCGAATATCGCCGCCATCCGCAAGCGGCCGCCGGAAAACGCCTATATCGGCACCACCACCCGCGACCCGGACGTCGATCTCGCGAAAAATGCGGAAAGCCATGGCGCCGTTGGGATCGGCCCGATCACCGAACCCGGCGACCTGGCCCCGGCCTTCAAACGCGCGGTGAAAGTGGTCGAGGACGGCGGCGTCGCCGTGGTCGACGTGAGGACGTCCAACCTCTAGGCGGCACTATCCACCCGGTTGATCAGGCGGCGGCCTTGCGGCCGGATGCTTCGAGACACGCGCTGCGCTCGTTCCCCGGCATGAGGGTAAGCTATCATTCCTTATCCTGAGGAAGGCCCTGAAGGGGCCTGTCTCGAAGGATGGGGCAACTGCTTCAAACGGTTTTTCAGCAGCCTGCTAGAGCCGGGCCGCCGGTGGCCTCAGGCAGCGGCCTTGCGGTTAGCGGCGAGGCGCGCATCGACCAGGGCGACCGTCGCGTCGACCACATCAGATTGCATGCCGTGCTGGGCGGCGAGCGTCTTCACCAGGCAATCCACCCGCTCGATATTGGGCGCCCCGGCGAACAGGGCACGGGCCGCCGATGACGGCTTGACCAGCCCGTTGGCCGCGGCGGCGTATTTCTCAAACGGAACCTGGTCTTCGGGCGCGGCGCCCAGCGCCCGGCACAACTCGGCCACCCATTCATAGACCGAACGCGAAAGCGCGATATCGCTATGCACGGCGTCGCGGATGGAACGCGCCGCGTCGGCCTGCACGCAACGATAATTGCCGGTCAGCAACATGCACCACTTGGCCAGCGGCACGAACACCGAATCATGGACCTTGAGCTTGACCGGCAATTCGACGACGCCGTCGCCGGTGTCATAGCGGATGGCTTCGATATCCGCCTGCATGCGGCGCAGCATGGCGGTGTGCTCATCGGATTCGAACCGCGCCGACTTGAAGTTGGTGGGCAGGGCGACCTGGAGAATGTTGGTCTCTTCCTCGGGCGGGCGGAAGGCCTGGGGGTCGGGGCTGCACAAGGTCATCAAGGCTGGGTCGAAACCCTCCCAGACGCTGGGGTCGGTATAGCACTGCGTCACCGTGGCGGGATCGAGGCCGGGAATACGCGCCAGGTAAGGCAACGGCGGCATGTTCATGATCGACATGCACGGAACCCGCGACTGGGCCACCGCGCCGAGCAGTTCGCGCACCCCCGGCGAGCGGTACTGGGGCTCCTGCATGGCCAAGGCCACCAGGTCGTAATCCGCGGGATCGACGGCATCGGGGGCCGCCGCGGACAGGCTTCCCGGCGCATTCCGCGAATCGATCTCGACCAACCCGTCGCGGCCCTTGACCGGCAAGCGGACCCGGGTCCCTTGCGCGTTGATCAATTCGGCCTCTTCGGGCAGGCACACCAGCTTGACGTTATGCCCGCCGAGCAACAATTTGGTCGCCAGCAGCGAGCCGTAGGACGCCCCGAAAATCAGCGTGTTGTAAGCGGTCGCCATGATCTATTCCTCCCCGGTTTCGCTGGGCGCGGACGCGCTGGAACCATCGCGCTCACTGGTGCGCTCGCCGGCCCGGATCGAGCCCAAACTGTGCCCGGAATATGGGGCCCCGGTCAAGCGCCGCCCGCACTCCAAAACAGCGAAACAAAGCTTTTGATTTCGCCGCCGGGCATCCCGCCTTGGCCGCCGTGGCAATCCTCGGCCCGGAGCAAAACCCTTTTGATTTCAACGCCTAGTTTGAGCCACGCCCCCTCAATTCATCTTCAGCAAGGCCTTGGCGGCGCCGCCCATGATGGTCTCGCGCTCGGCATCGCTCAGCCCCGCGACCTGGTTGACCAGGGCTATGGGGTCGGGCTCGCCCATGTCGTAGGGCCGGTCGGTGCCGAGCATCACCCGCTCCGCCCCCACCAAATCCACCAGGATGCGGATCTGTTCGGGGCGGAACACCACCGTGTCGAACCACATATTGGCGAGGAAGGAAGACGGCGGCGCATCGGTATGTTCGCGGCATTCCTCGCGTTCCCGCCAGGCGTGATCGAAACGGCCCACATAGAACGGCATGAAGCCGCCGCCATGGGCGAAATAGAACTTGAGCTTGGGGTGCCGGGCGATGACGCCGGAATGGATCAGGTGCGACATGGCCAGGGTGGTTTCCAGCGGGTTGCCCACCACGTTGGTCATGTAATAGGCCTTGAGGCGCTGGGGATGAGTGAAACCCTGGGGATGGACGTAGATCATGGTGCCCAGCTGCTCGGCGGCGTCCCAGAACGGCTCCAGGGACGGGTCCGACAGTTCCATGCCGTTGATCTCGGTCGGGAAACGGATGCCGCGAAGATCGAGATCGCCCACCGCGCGCTCCATCTCCTTGATCGCCAGCCCGACATGGTGGAGCGGCCCCACCCCCATGGAGACGAAGCGGTCGGGATAGCTCTTGACGATCTCCGCCGCCCGGTCGTTGATCAGCCGCGCCACGGTCATGGCAAGGTTGGAATCGGCCTCGTAGAAGCCCCGGGGCGGCGCCGGGCTGAGGGCGGAAATATCGACGCCGATCCTGTCCATGTCGGCGATGCGTTTTTCGGGGTCGGCCAGCACCGCGGCGCGTTGGGCCTGTTCCTGGGAAATGCCGATGCCGCCTTGGCTCGCGGCCTCGGCGCCGACATCGCCCTTCTCGGCGGCGGCCTTCATCATGGCCCGCGATTCCTCCACCACCAGGTGGGCGTGGATATCGATTACTGTTGCCATGTTTTCAGCTCCTCCCTGGTCAATGACCCCCCTTCCCCGGTCGCGGCGGCAGGGGGTCCATCGAAGCTAATATCCGACGTTTGACGCGGCGCGTCTAACCCTTCTTCTTTTTGCCCTTGCGTTTGCCGCGGCATTTCTTGGAGACCTTGGGATTGCAGCGCGCCGTGCGGGTCTTGAACGCCTTCTCCGCCCGCTTCAACACCTCGCCCGGCGTCGCGTAGAGCTTGTTCAGGATCGCCATGACCTGTTTGCCGTCATTGGGCCGGGGAATGAACTTGTAGCGTTTCATCTCGGCCAGGAAGGCCTTGTCGGTGGTGGTCGCCGCCCAGGCCGCGCGCCACTCCTTGATGCGCGCCGCGGGCACGCCCGGCGGCAGGGCAAAGGGATTGGACATCGCCAGCGGCCGCGCGACGAAATCGACCAAGGCCTTGTCGGCCGCGGTCTTGGCGTAGTCGCGGGCGAACGGCACGTTGGGGATATCGGGGTGCTTGGCCACGCCGATCTGCACCACAAAGTTGATCTTGCCGCCCTGGACCCAGTCCGCCTTGGTGGAACGGAAGGTCTCGTAGCCGGCGCAGCGGCCCACCACCTCCTTGCGCTCGACCGCTAGATTGGCGCCGCCCGGGCCGCGATAGCCCAGCACCGGCCGGAACCGGGTGCCGATGGCGGCGTTGAGGGCCAGCGGCACCTTGGTGCCGTTGGACCGCGCCCCGGTGCTGGAAATCTTCATGGACTTATCGAACACGTCCTGGATGGTCTTGAAGCCGGCCCCTTTCCAAGCGATACAGACCTGCACCTGGCCCGCCATGTTGCCGAGCCAGTTGAACTTGCGCATGTCGTAGCCCCAATTCTTCTTGGGCGTGAGAATCGGGTCGGTGACCGGGCCCAGCGCCCAGGTGCCGATATGGGTGCCGTCCTTGTCGGCCCGGGTATAGAGCGTCCTGACGGCGCCGATGCCGCCGGCCCCGGGCAGGTTGCGCGCCACGTAACTGGGTTTGCCCGGCAAAAACCGGACGGCGTGCTTGACGAAGGTCCGCCCGATCAGGTTGGTGCTGCCCGCCACCCCGCCGCCGATCCACAGGGTCAGGGTCTTGTCCTTGAAGAACTCGGCCGCCGGGGCGTTGCCCGCCGCCACCGCCAGCGCGGCCGTAGCCACCGCGCCGAATAACGAAAATCTGCCAAACCATCCCATGGTGTCCGTCCTCCTGTTTGTTTCGCTCCCCGATCTTGGCCGCTCAGCCGTCATCACGGATCGCGTTTGTCATGGTTTACGCTCAGGCGACTGAAATCGGCCCTCCCGACCGATGCCCTGCCGATTGATGCCCTCCCAAGCGATGCCCTCCCAAGCGGTGATGGACTAGGCCCAGGGGCCGAGGAAGGGCTCGCCCATGAAGCTGTCGGTCTCGGCGTCGACGGTGTCGGGCCAGACGCCGGGCGTGAATTGCAGACGCTCGGCCGCCGGCCTCACCCGGCCGTCCCAGCCGACCTGTTCCATGTGATGATAGAGAACCATGGCGTGGCCGTCGGGGTCGAAGGCGATCGCCGTCTTGCCCATGCCCGGGAACAGCGCCTGCTCGAGCTCGCGAATCTCCGCCCCTTCTTCCTTGAGGAAATCGACGGCGTCTTTCAATTGCCGGTAATTGCCGAGCTGCAGGCCGAAGCCCATCAGGGTCGAATGATCCGAGAAGCCGAGAGCGCCGCGCAAGCCCAAGGGATAAAGGGCGAGGCTGTGATGCTCGGTCGAACAGCGCAGGAAGACGCAGCGCTGGCCCTCAAAGGTGGTTTCCTCGGAGATCGTGAAACCGAGCCTGCTTGTATAGAAATCCTCCGCCGCGGCGAGATCCTCGACGAACAGGCCGACCGGGCCGATGCGCACGATCTTGAAGGGGCGGGACATGAGGATGCCGTCGACGTCGAAACGCGCCGGCCGGTCCTCGGCATCGCCTTGGCCGTCCATCAGGCCGACGCCGCGGGCGAGCGCGTCTTGGACCTCTTGGTATTCGGAAATCTGGGGCAGCTCCGGCACCTCGCGGAACGCGCGGTCGTGCATGTCCCAGGGCTTCGAACGTCCGGCCCAGCCGATCTGCTCGATGCCGTAATAAAGCTCGTTCTGGTGCCAGTCGGGATCCATCAGGTAGGTGTGCCAGTTGGAGCCCGGCATGTCGCGCCCGACTCTAACCATGTTGCAGCCCGCGTCAGTCAGCCAGTGATGGCCGTCCACGACCTCGGCCAGGCTCTGCACCTGCCAGGTGATCTGGCCGATGGTGACCCCTTCGCGGGTCTTGCCGTCGCGGTCGCGCAGCATGCGGACGCGGTGGTTGTTGATGACGAAGGCATGATGGTCGGAGCCAAAACGGGTGAAGTACCCCTTGGGGTCGCCGAGGTCCTTGAATTCGTCCGGCACGTCTTTGCCGGCGAAGGGATCGCGGATGTCGGTGAGACGAAAGCCGAGCAGGTTGCGGTAGAAGTCCAACCCCTCTTCCATGCGCGTGAGGTTGATGCCGAAATGGCCGAGACGTCTGATCTTGAAGGGCTGGTCCAAAAGGACCCCGCCCACGTCGTGCCGTTCCGCGCTCGCCATTGCCGCCTCCCTGTGTTTTCCGGCGATTATGGCGGCACCGGCGGGCTCTTGTCGAGGACGGAACCGCCCGGAACACGGATGCCCCGGGCCGGTCAAGAAAGGGCCGCCCGGCCCGCCCCTAGCGGTTGGCCTCGACCTTGAGGTTGAGGGCGCGGACCAACGAACCCGGTGCGTTGGCCCCGAACAATCGTTGGAACCGGTGAAAGGGAAACGGCGGCGCGGGCGCCACGGTGATTTTCAGGGTCTTGGGGTCGTCGAGGAACTTCTCCAGTTCATCGGCCAGGGATTTGAGAAAGGCACTGCCGCTGCGTCTCGCGGTGCGGCGCGCCTGGTCGAGCATCGCCGCGATCACCGCCCTGGCGCCGATCCCCTGCTTGCGCGCCGCGGCGGCCAGGCTCAACTGGATGAGCCGGGTATTGGACAATACCAACGACCCGCGGATCAGCGTCGCGTTCAGCATCTCCGCCATGAACCCCGCCATCTCTTCCGGCTTGAGGCTCAATTCAAACACCGCCTTGGGCAGGTTTCTGACGCCGAGCTTGAAATCGATGCCGGCCAGTCCGGCCATGCGCAACGACAATTCCTCGATGGCCATGGTGCGGGTCGCATGGTCTGCGGTGGTCACCATTTTGAGCCGGGCCTTGAACGCGTCCAGGCCCGAATCCCGGAGAAACCCAGCCATGGCCGGGCTCTTGCCGCGCGGCTTCATGACGATGTCGTCCATCAGAAACGTCGTCTTTCGGGCGTAGGGACGGCCTTGGCCGTTGGTGGCATAGATCGCGTCCAAGGTCCCGCGGCCGATCACCAGATCGATCTCGTTGGCGCGGATTTCAAAACCCTCGAAATTGAATTTTTTGATCACCGGCTTGGTGAAATAGGGCAGCAGGCCGGGCCGCCTCACGGCGGCCACGATCTCCGCGAGATTAAGGCCGGTGAACTCCAGGCGGCCGAGGACGACTTCCCCGGGGTCGCTGCCCGATTTGATATAGACGTTCAGGTCCTCCAGGAGGAAGCGGCCGATAATCCCGTTGCCCATGTTTTCCAGGGCGACGGTCCTCAGGCTCAATTCGCCTCGATTGGGCGTGGTCACGGTCAGGGCGCGGAGCCTGAATTCGGTGACGTCGAGACGCTTGATCACCGCCTCCATGGTCAATTCCCCCCGCGCCGCGAGGTTGAGCAGCAAACGGGTTTCCAACGTCAGGCCGGAAAGGCTTATCCCCTCGACCCTGGTCTCCATCTCATCCTTGGCGAAACTGAGCGCGCGGGCCTCCACGGCGCTGATCTCACCGGAGAACGGGTCGATGCCGAACTCGAGGGCAACGGCCTTGAGCACGTCGCCGTTGGCATGGCTGAGAGAGACCTCGGCGACGCTGACGCTGGCCGTCAACGGGTTCGCCGAAATGGCGCCGTGGGTCAAGGTGAGCCGGGGGGCATCGCGGGCAAGGACGGCCTGGAGATCCTCGATGGCGCGGGCGGCCGAGGCCGACATGGTGCCGGGCAGATAGACCAGCCCCCAGCCGGCGACAAGGATCGCGGCGAGGGCGAGGACGGCAAGCAGGCCGGCGACTAATTTATTCATCGGCGATCCATCCCCGTGGCGGCCCGGCCCCCTGGGCCTGATCTTCGGACCAGGCCCGCGCCGGCCCAGGCGCCGCGGGAATTCCCCGTCCGCTACAAGCTATAATCGCCAATGGCGGCAACGCAAAGCGTTCCTTGATGCCACCGGGCGGAACCCTGGGACGCCGGATGGAATCCCCAACGGGATGGAAAGGGACACCATCGCCCTTGACTCCCTGCCCTTTCCCATTTAGAACAAATCAGGAACATTTTAAAAGCGCCGGGTTTCCCGGCATCGGGGCGCGGGTCCGCCACAGGCGTGGCGGTTCGCGCCCGCTTTGTCCCCGCCCGCCCTTCGGCAAACCAGGGGCGGCAAACCAGGGGCGGCAACGCGGGGACCCGCAAAGACAAGGATCCGCCATGAGGGAGCACCCATCGCCATGACACCCATGCCCCCGGCAGGGGACGCGAGAAGCGAGACCATCGCCCGGCTGAGAACCGAGATCGCCCGCATCGAAGCCGCGGGCGCGACCGGAGGCCCCGGCACCACCGCCCCGGGGCCGGTCACCTTCGGTATCGCCGCCATCGACGGGCATCTCCCGGGCGGTGGTCTCGCCCCCGGCGCCGTGCACGAAATCATCGCTGGCGATGACGGCATGGCCGCCACCGGGCTCGCCCTCGCCTTGGCCGCCCGCCTGTTCGCCATGGCCGGGCGGCGGTCCTGGTTCTGGTGCGGCCAAGGGCTGCCGCTATACGGCCCCGGGCTCGCCGCCTTCGGCTTCGATGCCGGGGCGGGGCTGATGACGCGCGGCGGCTCGGACCGGGAGGTGCTCTGGGCCATGGAGGAAGGCCTTGCCTGTGGCGCCTTCGCCGCCGTGTTCGGCGAGGTGAAAACCTTTGCCCCCCATGCCGGGCGCCGCCTCGCCCTGGCCGCCCGGGACAGCGGCGGCACCGCCTTCGTGCTGCGCGGCCGGGGGGCCGAAGGCGCGCCGTCGGTGGCGGCCACCCGCTGGCGGGTGCGAAGCGTGCCGCTCGCCCCTGGCGCCCTTCCCGGCGCCACCGATTCTCCCGCCGATTCCCCCCCCGATTCCCAAAGCGCGGACGGCGAGGGATATGCCTGGCGGCTCGACCTTCTGCGCGGCGGCGGCGCCATGCCCCGGAGTTGGCGGGTGCTGTGGCGGCCCGGCCGGGCGGCACCCCCTTTCCCCGCGGCTTGCGAAGATTGGCCCCAGGATCATGGATGCGAAGACCAAACCGGCGCCCCGCCGGGTGCTCTGTCTCTGGCTCCCCCGCTTTCCGGCGGAACGGTGCCTCAAGGAGAGAGAATCCTCCAGCGTGAAGCGGGCCCCCGGCGCGAAACGGGCTGAGGACCGGCGCCCCTTCGCGGTCTGGATCGGCGCCGGCAACCGGCTCGGGATCCTGGCCGCGAACCGCGCCGCCGAGGCCGCCGGAATCCATCGAGGCCAGAGCCTGGCCGATGCCCGGGCGCTCTATCCGGCGCTCATCACCGCGCCCGCCGACAATGCCGCCGATGCCCGGGCGCTGGAACGCCTTGCCGCCTGGTGCCGGCGTTTTTCCCCCTGGACCGCGCCGGTGCGGGCCGAGCGCGACGGCACCCCTGCGCAAGAGGCCGGCATCTGGCTCGAGACGACCGGCTGCGCCCATCTCGTGGGCGGCGAGGAAGCCTTGACCGCCGCCATCGCCGGCGCCATGACCAGGGCCGGATTCACCAGCCGCGTGGGGCTCGCGGGGACGCCGGGGGCGGCCTATGCGCTGGCCCGCTTCGGCGGCAACGGCGCCGGGCTTGGCGCCATCGCCCGGCCGGGGCGGGAAGCCGAGGCGCTGGCCCCCTTGCCGATCGCCGCCCTCCGCCTGGAGGCGGGCATTCTCCAGGGCCTGGACGGGCTTGGCCTCAGGCGCATCGGCGATCTTTACCCTTTGATCCAGGGCCCCAAGCGGGCCACGCTCGCCCGCCGCTTCCCGGCGATTCTCCTGGAACGGATCGACGCGGCGCTGGGCCGGCGCTTCGAGCCCCTCGGCCTGGGCCGGGAACGTCCTCGTTTCGCGGCCCGCCTCACCTTGCCCGAACCCACCCGCGGCACCATTGTCATCGCCCGGGCCTGCGAGCGCCTAGTGGGGGAACTGGCCGCCCTGCTGGCCAGAGACGGCCTGGGCGCGAGGCGCTTCGTCTTCACCGCCTTCGGCGCCGCCGGGCAAAGCCGGCGGGTCGTCATCGGCACCGCCCGGGCGATGGCGGCGGCGGCGCCGCTCATGCGCCTCTTTGCCTTCGAACTCGAAAAGATCGACCCCCGGCTTGGAATCGACGGCTTTTCCCTGGAAGCCTTCGCCACCGCGCCCTTGAGCCCCCGCCAGGGGCGGTTTGAGCGGCCCCCTTCGATCACGCCGCCCGGGCCCGCGGGCGATGATCCCGGCGCCGATCTCGCCCCCCTGATCGACAGCCTGCATAGCCGCCTTGGGCGTAAGCGGGTCGGGCGCATGGTGCTCCGCCCCAACCACCTGCCCGAACGCGCCCAGGCCTGGACCCGGGCCGAGGCCGGGGACCCCCACCTCCTCCCGGCGCGCGCCCTGCCCCCCACCCGGCCGGTGCGCCTCTTGCCCCGGCCCGCGCCGATCGATGCCATGGCCGAGGTGGCGGACGGCCCGCCGGCCTGGTTCCGCTGGCGGGGGGTGCGCCATGGGGTGGCAAAGGCCGCGGGGCCGGAGCGCATCGCCCTTGACTGGTGGACCCTGCCGGGCTGGCAGGCCAATCCTTTGGGCCCGGCCCAGCCGCCCGGCCTTGGCGCCGCCATCCGCGATTACTACCGCGTCGAGACCACCGCCGGGGCGCGCTTCTGGATCTACCGGGCGGGGCCCCATCGCCCGGACGCGCCGCCAAGTTGGTTCCTGCACGGGGTCTTCCCATGACCCCACCTCCCGATTACGTCGAGCTTGCCGTCACCAGCAATTTCAGCTTCCTGCGCGGCGCTTCGCACCCCGAGGAACTGGTGGCCCGCGCCGCCGCCCTTGGCCACAAGGCCATGGGGCTGGCCGACCGCCACACCCTTGGCGGCGTGGTGCGCGCCCATGTGGCGGCCAAGGCGGCGGGGATCCGGCTTGCCGTGGGCTGCCGCCTGGTGCCCGAAGACGGCCCGCAGCTCTTGGTCTACCCCCGCGACCGGGCCGCCTATGGGCGGCTTGCCCGCACCCTGACGCTGGGTAAGCGGCGCGCGGAAAAGGGCGCGTGCCGGCTGGAACTAGCCGACCTCGGCGGTCTGGGCGGCGGCCAAACGATCCTCGTTCTGCCCCCAAAAAACGGAATTTATGACGAGTTATTTACCCATAAATTCAATGTATTAGGAAATATACTTAAATCACGTTATTACCTTGCGGCGGCCCCCGCCTATGACGGCGACGAGCCCCGCCACCTGGCCCGCCTGGCCCGCCTCGCCGCGCGCGCGGGGATCAAAATGGCCGCCGTCAACGACGTCTACCTGCACGGCCCCGAACGGCGCCCCCTGCTGGACGTGCTCACCTGCATTCGCGAGAAATGCACCCTGGGCGCGGCGGGGTTCCGGCGCGCCGCCCATGGCGAGCATCACCTGAAGAGCGCGGAGCAAATGGCGCGCCTGTTCGGCGGCGACCCGGAAATGGTCGCGCGAAGCAATGAGATCGCCGCCGGACTTCGCTTTTCCCTCGATGAACTGGCCTACGAATACCCGCTCGAGCCGGTGCGCGCGGGGCTCAGCGCCGATTCCACCCTGGCCCGCCTGGCCCTGGCCGGGGCGCGGGTCCGCTATCCCGGCGGCGTGCCCCCAAAGGTGCGGGCCAGCCTCGCCCACGAGCTTAAGATCATCGCCGAGCTCGGCTACGCGCCCTATTTCCTCACCGTCGACGATATCGTCCGCTTCGCCAGGGGCCGCGGCATTCTTTGCCAGGGGCGCGGGTCGGCCGCCAATTCCGCGGTCTGTTACTGTCTCGGCATCACCGCGGTGGACCCGGCGCTGAGCGATCTTCTGTTCGCGCGCTTCGTGTCCGCCGCCCGCGACGAGCCGCCCGATATCGACGTCGATTTCGAGCACGAACGCCGGGAAGAGGTGATCCAATACATCTATCGAAAATACGGGCGCGAGCGCGCCGGCCTCGCCGCCACGGTGATCCGCTACCGCACCCGGTCCGCCTTGCGCGACGTGGGCAAGGCCCTGGGCCTGTCCGAAGACACCGTGAGCGCACTTTCCAAGACCGTCTGGGGACGCTCGTCGCGGGGGCTGGAGGCCACCCAGGCGCGCGAGGCCGGGCTCGATCTTGCGGACCCGACCGTCGCCCAGGTCATCGCCCTTTCCCGCCAGCTGATCGGCTTTCCCCGGCACCGGTCCCAGCACGTGGGCGGCTTCGTCATCACCCGGGGGCCGCTTTCGGAACTGGTCCCCATCGAGAACGCGGCCATGGAGGGGCGCACCGTCATCGAATGGGACAAGGACGATCTCGATGCGCTCGGCATCCTCAAGATCGACGTGCTGGCGCTCGGCATGCTGAGCTGCCTCAGGCGCTGTTTCGCGCTGCTTGCCGACCATTATCAAAGGCCCCTCGACCTCGCCACCCTGCCGGCCAAGGACGCGGCGGTCTATGAAATGCTGAGCCGCGCCGATTCCATCGGCGTCTTCCAGGTGGAAAGCCGGGCCCAGATGTCGATGCTGCCGCGCTTGCGCCCGCGCTGCTTCTACGACCTGGTGATCGAGGTCGCCATCGTCCGCCCCGGCCCCATCCAGGGCGACATGGTGCATCCCTATTTGCGCCGGCGCGGCGGCATCGAGCCCGTCACCTTCCCGTCCGCGGAGCTCGAGGGCGTGCTGGGCAAGACGCTCGGCGTGCCGCTGTTCCAGGAACAGGCCATGAAGATCGCCATGGTCGCCGCCGGCTTCTCGGCGACCGAGGCCGACGCGCTGCGCCGCGCCATGGCCACCTTCAAGCACAGCGGCACCATCCACACCTTCCGCGACAAGATGATCGGCGGCATGGTGGCGCGCGGCTACCAACGCGATTTCGCCGAACGCTGCTTCAAGCAGATCGAAGGCTTCGGCACTTACGGCTTCCCCGAAAGCCATGCCGCCAGCTTCGCGCTCCTGGTCTATGCCTCGGCCTGGTTCAAGTGCCATTATCCCGATGTCTTCGCCGCCGCCCTTCTGAACAGCCAGCCCATGGGCTTCTACGCCCCGGCCCAGATCGTCCGCGACGCCCGCGAACACGGGGTTTTGGTCCGCCCGGTGGACGTGAACGAGAGCGACTGGGACACGACCTTGGAACCGGGCTTGGAACCGGGCTTGGAACCGGGCCTGGAACCGGGCTTGGAAGCGGGCCTGGAAGCGGGCGGCGGCGCACCCCACGCGCTCCGCCTCGGCTTGCGCCAGGTCAAGGGATTGGCGCAAGCCCAGGGCGATGCCATCACCAAAGCGCGCGCCATGGACGGGCCCTTCTTCGATGTTTCCGACATGGCCGCGCGCACCCGACTCGGACGCGGCGTGCTCAACCGCCTCGCCCGGGCCGACGCCTTCCACTCCTTAGGGCTCACCCGGCGCGAGGCGTCGTGGGCGATCCGCGGGCTTGAGATCGAGGCCGCGCCCCTGCCGCTGTTCGCCGCC
>SMVB01180502.1_pt1 | contig 13523 bp, 10 predicted proteins | sample 2456461 | NCBI WGS metagenome assembly SMVB01 (sample SAMN11095934, study PRJNA526329) | marine sediment metagenome | biome: Marine sediment; feature: Surficial sediment; material: Deep marine sediment; isolation source: Hadal surficial sediment | place: Pacific Ocean | collected 2014-05 | depth...
CCAAATTTGGCACCGCCAAAAACCCAGGCAAAAATTGTCACAATCATCAACAAAGCAATTGATTTCTCACGCCGGGTCATTCGGCCCATTTTCTCTTCTTTTTTCTTCAAGGCGGTTCGCGCTTGATCGATATTTTTAATTTCCGGCACAAACATTTTGCATAACACAAAATAGGCAAACGCAAGCATGGCGAAAACTGTCGGCAAAGCGGCTAAAGCCCAGTCTAAAAAGTCGATTGTCAGACCGGTATTCTGTCTTAGAATACCAACTGCCAGGGGTGCACGTGCGCCTCCCAAAAATGTCGCAATCCCGCCAATGATACAGCCCCAGGTCATGGCGAGAAACAGGCCGGTACCGAAACGGCTTTTTAAAGGAACCAACTTTAAAGCATTCACAACCTCCAGGACAATGGGGAACAGCATCGCGGCAACGGCATGTTCCGACATCCAAAAAGATAAAAAGGCTGACAAACATAAAAAACCGAGAAGTAAAAAATTTGGTGATCTGCCAAAATGCCGCAAGACCAGTAAAGCCAATCTTGTGCTGAGTCCGGAGCGCATGATTCCTGAGGCTAAAATAAAAGCGCCCAGAATAAAAAAGATCGCCTCATTACCAAATAGGGCATAAGAATCATGTGTCGATAACACGCCGGTCAAAGGAAACAGAATCACCACCAGCAGGCTGGTAATCATCAAAGGCAAAGCATGAGTTACCCACAAGAGAATACAGACGGAAAAAATAGCCAGAGCTTTTTGCGCCTGGGGAGTCAATCCTTCAGGAGTTGGCAAATTTAAAATTACGAAAAAAACTACGAAGGAAATTATGATTAAGAAAGGACGAAACGCTTTTTGGACAAAGGCTTCCACCTTTGAATGACCGCTCAGCAATCTAATCATATTGTGCGGCTCTCCCTATTAATTCCAGGTGATGAACTGTGCTCTTTTGGCGGGCTGACAACTTGGGCAGAAAAATGTGTCGTGCCCTAAAACACCCGCTCGCCGGATGGTCGTTTTGCATTTCGGACAGGGCTGGTCTTTGCGATTGCGTACTTTGACGTGATCCCGGACTTTTATATCGATCGGCTTTGCTGCTTTATCAACTTGCTCGATGCCCCATTTTATCACGCGAAGAATGCTGTGGTGCAAAGTGTCGACTTCTGCTGCCGCTAACTGATTGCAGAAAGTCTTCGGGTGCAGTCCGGCATCAAAGAGAATTTCATCGGCATAAGCGTTGCCGATGGCGCTGAGCCGGGTTTGGTCCATTAAAAAAACGCGCACTTGCTTACGCTGTTTGGCAATCAGATTTTGGAAAGTCTCTAGCGTAAACTTTTTGCTCAAAATATTAATGCCTTGCTGCAGATATCTTGGAATTTTATCATAATCATCGGCTTTGGTCAGGTAGACCTTGCCCATCTTTTTGTCGTCAAGGTAATTAAAAAATGATCCATCGTCAAGGTGTAAAGAAAAACACATGCTGCGACCCGGCTTGTCTGCACGCTCAGCGATTTTGAATTTTCCGGCCAGCATCGGATGAATAACCAACTCTACATCGATCTCAAAAGTAAAGGTTAAAAATGGTCCATGGCGGTAAACTTTCTGAAAACAAGCGTTCTTTAGTCCGTCCTCAAACCCCTCCGGAATGAGCGCCCGGAGGACAATTGGCTCCTTGATTTCGACCGCTTTGATTCTCTTGCCCGGTAAAAAATCAGCAAGATGTTTTTTAATGTAAACTAAGTCGGGTAGTTCAGGCATAAAAACCTGTCCTCGGCTTTGTAGACCACACCCATGCCGCCTTCGCCGGGCTTTTAGGTGATTTTGTAGTAGAGTATAGTTTGCCAATCATTCTTCAAACCCCACCTTTTTCAACAATTCAACAAATTTTGGGTCATCACGCAGGTTATCCCAGAATGCTTCAACTTTAAGGAAAACGAGCTGCCACTCCCGCTGTTCAAGACACTGCTGTAATAATTCCATGGCCTTTCTTTGTTTCCTAAACCTGCATGGATCTTTGCGAAATCGCGTAAGCATAGCCAATCGCTGCTAATACTTGCGGATACATCATCCAGCCGCATGGCTTCTACGTAATTCATCCATGCCTTTAGAAATTTCTCCCTTGAATATATAAGCGACGCCGAGGAGATAGTGTGCGATATAAAAATTTTGGTCCATTTCTATCGTGTTTTGTAACTGCTCGATAGCAAGATCGTAGTAGCCGGCCTGGCGATAAACAGTTCCCAGTTCCGATTTTATGATGAGCGATAACGGATCAAGCGCCAAAGCTCGTTTCACCTCGGTAAGGGCTTCATCAAAACAAGCCAGAAAAGCTAAATGCCCTGCACCGTACCACTGATGGGCAGTTGCATAATTCGGGTTCAACTCAATGGCACGAACAAAACGTTCTTCGGCTGATACCCAATCCCAGTCAAATGCAACATAGGTCATAGCCAGGGCAGTGTGCGCTTCTGCGAGTTGATCATCTATCTGCAAGGCTTGTAACGCTGCTGCCTTCGCTTTGGGAAAGGATTCTATGGCAGTAAGAACTTTATACCAGGCAAGTAAGACATAACAATCAGCTATTCCTGCATAAGCGAGCGCATAAGTTGGGTCTCGGTTTATAGCTTGTTGAAAATAGTCGACGGCGGTCCTAAGAGCCTCGCCGGTCCGCTGATTCCAATAAAAACGTCCTTTCAGGTAGAGTTGATACGCTTCCGTATCTTCGGTGTGCCGTTTGACCAATCTGCTCTTGTCATCGCTGCTCAGTTTCAGCCGCAGGCTGGTTGAGATCTGCTCGGAAATGGCATCCTGAACCGCAAAAATATCATCCATCGTACGATTATATTGCTTGCCCCAGAATTGCGATCCGTCTGAGACATCGACCCATTGGGCGTTGAGACGTAGAGCATTCCCTCGTTGAACTATCGCTCCCGTTAATACGGCTCGTACATTAAGTTGCTCTCCTGCCTGCTGGGGTGTCATGTCCTTGCCCCTGAAACGGGAACCCGTACGGGCCATGACCTTAAGTTGCGGCAGCTGCGAAAGTTTCGTGATGAGCGTTTCGGTGATGCCGTCGCTGAGATATTCGATGTCGGGATCATTATTTGAATTGACGAAGGGCAGAACCGCGATGGAATCGATCGGCTGGCTGCGGTTGAGGAAATAGGCGAAGCTCGCAAAGAGAATAATGAGAAACGCAACGCCGCCGTAAAGAAAAACGTGGTTTCCCGGTAGGGGCGAATGGCCATTCGCCCCTACCGGTTTGGCAACCCCGGATGTCTGCGCTGTATCAAATGATTCGAGATCCGCGAGGACTTCGCCAACATTTTGATATCGTTCCTGCGGATTTTTGGCAAGGGCCTTCAGCAGAAGCTGCTGCAGGTTTGCCGGTATCTCCTCAGAAAATTCCGGCTCTTCATTCAAAATGGAATAAATCACCGCCTGCTCGTAATCACCCGGGAACGGCATTTTTCCTGTGAGCATTTCGTACAGCACAACCCCGAACGACCAAATGTCAGTTCGGTGATCTGTTTCCAGGCCTTGCGCCTGTTCCGGCGACATGTAGGCGGCGGTTCCGAGGGTCGTGCCGACTTGAGTGAGTTGAACGCCGCCTCGGACTTTGGCCAGCCCGAAATCCATGATTTTGACCTGGCCTTTGCCGGTGACCATAATGTTGGCAGATTTAATATCGCGGTGGGTGACATCTTTTTCGTGGGCCGCCTGCAGGCCAGAGGCGATTTGGGTGGCGTAATCGACGATTTTATCCAGCGTTAACGTAGGGGCGGGTTTGAAACCCGCCCCTACAAGTTCGTGCAATTCCTGCCCTTCAATGTATTCCATGACAATGAACATCTCATCATCGACTTCTTCGATGGCGTAGATGGTAGCGATGTTCGGGTGATTCAGTGCCGCTGCTGCTTTGGCCTCAATCTCAAAACGTTTTCGTTCTTCTCTATTCGAAGCAATTTGGCGCGGCAGGAATTTGATGGCGACGTCGCGTTTGAGTTTGGTGTCCTCGGCTTTGTAAACGACCCCCATGCCGCCTGCGCCGAGTTTTTCGATAATTTTGTAGTGAAGAATTGTCTTGCCGATCACTTCCTTAGCCTTCGCGTTTACTGAAATTTAACCGGTCCCAATATTTCATCCAACCAGGCGTTGATAACAGGCGCCCGGAGTTCTACCGCGGGGACATGACCTCCTTCTAAAAGTACCAGCTTCTTTGGCTCGCTCAACAAGTTGTACAAAGGCAGCCCGCGGGAATACCAACTATGCTCCTCGTCATACTTGCCATTCACGACTAGTTTTGGAGGTTTGATGTAAGGGATGAAATTTACATTATCCGCTTCCGGAAGGGTCGGTTTCACCCGCTCATCAATTCCAGCTCCAATAAGAACCACAGCCTTGAACCGCTGGTCAATGGCGGCGAAGCCGACTCTCGATCCCGCACCCCAACTCAGGCCAACATAGGCGAGTTTACCCATGTCGATGTCATCGCGCGTCTCAAGGTAATCGATACCCATTCTCAGCTCGGTCGCATGCAGCACCATCTCCTCGCGAAACTGGACCGAATGAGTGGCCGGCCAGACATGGTCGGGCCCCCACTCCCTTTCAGTCATTCCTTTCAAAACCACTGCCAACACTGCTCTGCCGGATTTGATCTGAGGCGTCAATAACCATTCTGTTGCCTCGGCGAGATTTCGACCCAAAAACATATCGCTGCCGGGCACCTGGACAAGACACTGCAACGGGTGAGCAACCCGCCTGGGAAGATAGAGGTAGGCGATTATCTTGTCGCCTTTTACACCTGCAAATCTTATCTTTTCTCTAATCCAGTCCGCGGCCTCTACTGTTTCTATCCTTTCGCCGCTAATCGGTTTTTTGTCATATTTGTAGTGGCTCAAGAAGCCGTTAAACGTCTGTTCATCGACAGGCGAGTAAGATGGCGTCCTGTCTTCAACATTGATGCGCATAGCCCCTTGGTCGCCTATGTTTCCGGCCAGGTTACGGACGCATCGAAATCCAATTGCGCTGGAACTAAAAAATCCATCGAATGTGCCATACTGATGAAACAAATACATTGGATCTTCATATGAGCCGCCGGTGGTGGCGTACCCGCCGGTTATTTCGTTGCGGCACCATTCCTTGACGTTGCCGGCCATGTTATAACAGCCGTAAGGGCTGATTCCGAATTCATAGCTATCCACAGGGCCCGTGGCCCGGCTGTTGAAATTGGCTCGAGACTGACTGGTCTGCCCCGGTCTGACCAAACCCCATGGCATCACCACACCGTCGTAATGAGTGACCGCGCCGGCTCTGGCTGCTATCTCCCATTGAAAAATGGTTGGCAGACTCTTGCTCGCAAACTCGGCATAGGCCGCGGCTTCGTACCACGAGATGCCCGTCACCGGATAAGTCTCCTTTCCGTCAGGAACCTCCTGGTTCACCCATGTTCTTGGGCCCGGGAGTCCACTGCGATCCCTGAAAAATTGCAATGCCTCTTCCCACGAGATACCTCGCCCATCTTTGATAAATGGGTGTATCCAATAGGACTTGTTCGAATAGCCGCCTCCCAAAATGAACGCTTTATATTGGGCGTTATTTACTTCAAACTTGTCGATGAAAAAATCGTCCAGGTTGACCTCCGTCGTCGTAGGTGATCCTGCGCCAACCAATCGGTACGGACCTCCTGGAATGAAGACCATGTCCGCGGGGGTCCCGGCGGAATCGCGTAACGTAGTTTCGATCTTGATTGCCGGATTGGGTCCGGTCATGGTTTCGACGCGACTTAGCTCACTGGAGGCAATTCGTTCCACCGGGACGAATCCATCTTTTTCGATAGAAATCTTGTAATCACCGCGGGCAATCCGCAAATCGTGGATGGGCGTCTCCCCGACAAATTCTCTTGGCGGGAATTCACCGCGGCCATTCGGTGCAAATAGCTTCAGGTAGACTTTCGCGCCTTCGGGCTGTGAAATGACAGTCAGATTATTTGAGATGACCGGCATCAAGCTCCGAAAGGTGGAATCATCTTTGAAATGCTCTTCTGCTTCCAAGGCAAGTTCGTACGCCTGGGTGTAGTTGCCGGTTTGAGATAGCTCGACGATTTGAGGCAGCATGCCCGCCACCTTTTGCCGGTTAAGCAAGCGTTGAAACGGCACCCAGAAGGATATACCCAATACGATGATGATAACGACTGCGATGCTCAAAAATCGCCGGTTTTTGAAAAGCAGCAAAAAAGATTTGAAATCCGTGGCTTTTGCAAGAATGCTGCCCTCCGGCTGACGCAACTTTTTCAGCTCATGCAGAAGCTCCCCTGCGGATTGATACCGCTTGTCGGGCTCCTTTTCCAATGCCCTTTCTACAATCTCTTGTAATTCATCGGGTAAGTCATTCCGGAGTGATTTTAGAGGCTCCGGTTCTTCATTCAAAATCGCATAAGTCACCGCCTGTTCGTAGTCACCGGGGAACGGCATCTTGCCTGTGAGCATTTCGTACAGCACTACCCCGAACGCCCAGATGTCTGTCCGGTGATCTGTTTCCATGCCTTGTGCTTGTTCCGGGGACATGTAGGCCGCTGTTCCGAGGGTCGTGCCGACTTGAGTGAGTTGAACGCCGCCTCGGACTTTGGCCAGCCCGAAGTCCATGATTTTGGCCTGGCCTTTGTCGGTAATCATGATATTTGCGGATTTGATGTCGCGGTGGGTGACGTCTTTTTCGTGGGCGGCTTGCAGGCCGGAGGCGATTTGATTGGCATAATCGATTGCGGATTGCAGATTGGGGATTTCGGATTGAACGATTTCCCGCAATTCCCGTCCTTCAATGTATTCCATGACGATGAACATTTCATCATCGACTTCTTCGATTGCGTGAATGGTGGCGATGTTCGGGTGGTTTAGCGCTGCCGCTGCTTGCGCCTCGATTTTGAATCGCTCGCGTTCCTCGTCGCTGGCCGTAATCTGGCGCGGCAAAAATTTAATAGCGACGTCACGTTTGAGTTTGGTATCCTCGGCTTTGTAGACCACACCCATGCCGCCTTCCCCAAGTTTTTCGAGGATTTTGTAATGGAGTATGGTTTTGCCGATCATGCCCCCCACTCCCGTTCCCCTGAAGCATCGATGACACCGTAAATCAAAAGTGGCTGCTGCGTTTTTTCAGATGAGATTGCAAAAGCTTTTGAGAACCGGGTTTTATTTTCAGCCAGAAGTTCTTCGCTGTTGGAGTAAGCAAAAGCCAAAGTTTCATCCGCTTCTACTTTATCCCCGATTTTTTTCTTCAAAACAATCCCCGAAGTGTAATCGACTGCATCGTCCATGGAACTGCGGCCGGCGCCAAGCGCCATTGAAATTTGGCCGATCTCCCGCGAATGAATTTTAGATACATAGCCCGGTTTATCGCTCTTAAGTTCAAAACTAAATTTTGAGGTTGGATAGCTCTCCGGCTTTTCTACGCTTGCGACGTCACCGCCCTGCATCTCGACAATTTGTAAAAACTTCTCAAATGCTTCGCCGCTTGCGATTTTCTTTTCCAATAAACTCATTCCCTCGGAGATGCTTTTGACGATTTCGCCCTGCACCAACATCTGTGCGCTCAGCGCTAAGGTCAGCTCAACAAAGTCCGCCGGCCCTTCTCCTTTAAGCGTTTCAATCGCCTCTTTGGTTTCCAGCCAGTTGCCGACTGCATTTCCCAAAGGCTGCGCCATCGATGTGATAATCGCGCTGGTTTTTAAATCAAAATGATGTGCGGTTTCAACCAGCTTTCTCGCCAACTCCCATGATTTCTCTTTTTCATCGAAAATCGCGCCGCTGCCGGCTTTAACATCGAGTACCAGGGCGTCGATACCCTCAGCTAATTTCTTGCTCAGAATACTGGCACAAATTAATGGAATTGAACTCACCGTCGCAGTAGCATCCCGGAGGGAGTAGATTCTTTTATCAGCCGGGCACAGGTCTTCGGTCTGGCCGACCATGATCACGCCGATCTTTTCAAGCTGCTTTTTCATTTCAGAAATGGAAAGACCGGTTCGAAAGCCGGAAATGGCTTCAAGTTTATCGAGCGTACCGCCGGTGTGGGCCAGGGCCCGGCCTGAAATCATCGGTACGATCAAGCCGGCAGATGCCACCAGCGGCGCTAAAACCAGCGACACTTTGTCACCGACGCCGCCAGTGCTGTGTTTGTCAGCTTTGAAGCCGGGGATTGAGGAGAGGTCCAAAACAGTGCCGGAATCCCGCATGAGTTGCGTGAGAGTTGCTGTTTCCCCGGCGGTCATGCCTTGAAAATAGACCGCCATGAGAAAAGCGGAGATTTGATAATCCGGAATCTTGCCGTTTACATATTCAGTGATGAGGTAGTTGAGTTCATCCGGGGTGAGCGCGCTGCCATCGCGCTTTTTTGAGATTAGATCAACCGGGTTCATTGTCCAATCATCGCGATACTGGCTGAGGCGCCGATGCGGGTGGCGCCCGCTTCGATCATTTTTGCGGCGCCTTCATAATCCCGAATGCCGCCTGCCGCTTTGACGCCCAATCGGGGTCCGACCACTTTTCGCATTAAGGCAACGTCGGCGAGAGTGGCACCCTGCTTGCCGAATCCGGTTGAGGTTTTTACAAACGCGGCCCCGGCTTGCTGTGATAGAATGCTGGCTTTTATTTTTTCCTGATCGGTGAGATAGCAGGTCTCAAGGATAACTTTGACATGCCCTCTTTTACCCGCAGCTTGTACGACCGCCTGAATATCCTTTTTAACAAAATCATAGTCGCCGGACTTGAGTTTACCGATATTGATGACCATGTCGATTTCATCGGCACCCTGCTCGATGGCTTTTTTCGTCTCCATTGCCTTGGTTTCAATGGTTGTCGCTCCCAGAGGAAAACCGACGACCGTGCAGACCAAAACTCCCGATCCGCGCACCAAATCTCTGCACAGTCTCACCCAAACGGGATTTATGCAGACCGATGCAAAACCATATTGCACGGCTTCCTGGCAAAGTTTTTCGATTTGGTCTTGGGTCGCATCCGGTTTTAAAAGCGTGTGGTCGATTTGTTTTGCAAGTTCGCTCTTAATCGGTCCTAAATTTGGTCCGGCAGCCACCCGGGCGGCGCCGTTTTCGACGATTTCTTCAACGACCTGGGTGCGGCATTCCGGGCAGACCCAGCACCAGTTGCACTTAGGAGTTTTAAGACCGGGAACCGGTGTACAATCCTTTTTCACCCTTTCATCTACGACTTTGTCGATTAGTTTATCTACATCCATATGTTAATCCTGGTCGGGTATATCCATTCCGTCAATGACACCGACGATAACAGCCTGCACCGGGTTTTCATCATCAGCCAGTATAAGCCGCGCAGAACTTCCTTCTTTATTAACCAAAACCAGATCATCTTTTCCGGCATTCACACTGTCGATGGCGATCATGGAATCGCCTTTGGGTGTTTTCTGGTCCAACTCGACCGGCTGCACGAGAAGTAGCTTGTGTCCTTGCAAATGTGCGTTTTTGTGCGTCGAGACGATGTTTCCGATGATTCGGCAGATTGTCATTTATTTGTTCCCCAAATTAGGCTGTTTCCGAAATTTCTCTTCGTCTAAGACTGATGATTCAAGCCATTTTTTTGACCCAAATTAATTTACGGCCTGCTTCTTAACTTCTGCACAAAGCTGCTCCGACTCCTCTTTCGTCGGCGCCTCTGCAATCACCCGGATAATCGGTTCCGTATTCGACGGTCGGATATGAACCCAGGACTTGTCCCGGACGATCTTCACGCCGTCGGTGAAATCGAGTTTCTCGTTTGCGTAAGCTTGCTGAATTTTTTCCAAAGCGGCTTTCGGGTCCAAATCCTGCAATTCAACTTTGTCTTTGGTGATGACGTATTTCGGTAAAGTATCGTTCAGCTCGCTGATGGTTCCGCCGAATTCCGCCAACTGCTGTAAAATAAGCGCGATGCCCACCGGTGCATCCCGGCCTAAATGAATATCCGGCAGAATTACCCCTCCATTGCCTTCACCGCCAATCACCGCGCCAATCTCGCGCATTTTCTTGGCGACGTGAATTTCGCCGACTTTGGTTCTCACAACCGATGAGCCGTACTGCTCTGCGATATCTTCAGTTACCCGCGAAGTCGACGCATTGATAACCACTGAGCCGGATTTTTTACTGAGTATAAACTTGACCGCCAGGGCGAGCGTCTTTTCTTCTCCGAGAGGCTCACCTTTTTCTGAAACCAGGGCGAGCCGGTCTGAGTCCGGGTCGACTGCAATACCGATGTCAGCAGCTTCTTTTTTTACAGCTTCACAAAGTTCGGTCAGATTCTCCGGCACCGGCTCAGGATTTCTGGGGAACAACCCGCTGGGTTCGCAATTCAAAAGCACAACTTCACAGCCCAGCTCATCTAGGAGTTGAGGAACCATGTTGGCACCGGCGCCGCAAACACAGTCCAAAACCACCTTAAATCCTCGGTCTTTAATTTTGGCCAAATCAATATATTCTAAATTTAAGATGGCTTGAATATGTTCTTCAATCGCTTTTGAATATTTCAAGGCAACGCCAATTTTATCCCACGCTGCAAAGGAGAACGACTTACTTTCTGCAATTTTTATAACCTCCTGACCCTGCTCCGCATCCAGAAATAAACCGTCCGGGCCGATGAGTTTCAACCCGTTCCACATGATTGGATTGTGGCTGGCGGTAATCATAAGTCCGCCGTTCGCTTCCAGGGTTTCGACCGCCAGTTGAGTCGTCGGAGTCGGGCAAACGCCAATATCCAAAATATCGCAGCCAACAGCCATCAGCCCGGAGCAGACTGCGTTTTTGAACATTTCGCCGCTGACCCGGGAGTCCCTGCCGATTACGACTTTGCCTTTTTTTACATAAGCGCCGAAAGCCTGTGCAAAACGGGTGACCACTTCCGGGGTCAACCCTTCACCGACAATTCCACGAACTCCGGAGACACTTACCATTAATTCAGACAAAAATATTCTCCTCTACTGGATCCTGGCCATAAGATACAGTTTTTAGAAAAATAATGCAAAGAGATTTTGTTATTACTCTGGTTCGCAGCTCAAGCTTTAGCTTGCTCATGCCAGTCTAAAGGCTGGACTACGAACTTAAAATCTTCTCCAAATCCTGCTTCGTATTCATATTCCAAAGAATGCTGTCATCATCAATCTCTACTTCACTAACCTTGTGTGCATAGTTGCGGATGATTGCAGAGGTTTTCAGGGTTGGGTTCGCAGTGAGGATTTCATGAAAAAGCCATTTAGGAAGCAGCGGCGGATGTCCGCGCTTCCCCTTCAACGTGGGGATTACAATTTTATCAGGATTGTCCTCAAAATTCTTTCGAATCTTCGCGATTATATCTGAGCCAATCTGCGGTTGATCCACCAGGGCCAGAAAAACACCGGTGCAGTTGGGCTGCAAATTTTTCACTCCGGTCTGAACTGAAGAGAATTGGCCAAATTGGTAATTTTTGTTTACCGTAAAGTCGTCAGGAGACAGATTTAATTTTTTCGTAATTTGATCTGCTTTATGGCCGAGGACGATCAAAATATCCTCGATTCCGGCATTTTTGAAATTTTGGAGGATAGTTTCGAGAAAGGTCTGCTTGCGGAACCGAACAAGGGGTTTCGGTTCACGCATCCTTGTAGATTCACCAGCGGCCAAAATGATGGCGGAGATCATTTTCGTTTAATAATTTCAGAAGGTTTTCGATGTCCATTGCCAACCAGCATTTGTGCCAATTCTCTGGATTTCGAAACATCATTTCGAACGTTGTTGTATGGTTAGCGAAAGTTGATAATCTATTTCAAACTCCAATTCTTTTTCGCTGTCATCTTTTTCCAATTTTAAAATCGGTGCCAAACTGAATAAATATACACATCCGACAGCCCAAAGTCAACGAAACTTTGACAGCGCAAGTTTGAAACTTGCATTCTTCAAGCCGTTGTGACTCATTAATTTTATTATATTTAGAATATATCATTTTGAAACATGGACTAAAAAGAAACAGTTTTATGCAAGGATTACTATTTTTTAAAAATTAAAATTTTGGAATAAATATCTATAAAAACAATGGCTTATAAAATTTATAACTATTTCCAGGTTTTGGATCGGTAATTGCATAAAAAACAAATACTGATAAACGTTTTTTTCGAAAAAACCAGACTAGATAGCTAATGCTCTAAAAAATCGCGTAAAATTGTTGAATTTCGGAGAAAGCTTTTGTATATTGAATTAAATTTACCATCGCAAAAAGGTATTCTGAACTCCCATCACGCTAACCGCCGCTCGCTTTTACCTTTAAATGATTTGAGTCCCACACAATGAAAGCCTTTATTTCGATTCTTTTGTTGTCCCTGTTAGTTTCCCACCCATCTATTAAAAATGATTCCTCAAATCCCGATGAGCTGAAAATTGCCCAAGTCATGCGTAAGGCAGTAAAAAATGCAGATTCGACTCTGCTCAAATCAACTTTGTTGGCCAATTGGCGCGAATATTTGAAAATCTCAACTATCGATTTAGATGTTGAGCTGCAGCCTCTGCTGTTAATCAAATTCGATGAAGACATGGCTTTTCGAAAGCAGTTGAAAACAATTATTGACTGGCAAAGTAACTGGCTGCAAAAAGAAACCGAACATTTTATTTACTATTATCGTTGGGATCAGCCACCGCCGGAATTAATTCTGGAAATTCTGGAAATTCATTTCAAAGCACTTGCCAAACTGTTTGCCATCGAGATACCGGAGAAGATTCCGTTTCGTTATGATTTAACCGCCGAACACAGTACGGTTTTTCCGTTCCAGGATTTGCGGGGAGGGATTGTTTCGTCGCAGCTTTTTGATCTGGAAAAATCAGCGCTGGCGATCTTTTATTTCATCAATTCCGAGCCTCCATCCATCCTTGAACCTTTAGTCCGTATTTACGGGAGTTACTTTCAAAATCCCTCAACTTCAGAAGCTTATTATGAGCATTCTCTGAGAGAAATCAAAAAAAAGAAATATACCTCTGCTCTCAACCTTTATCGGCAGGATGACATTTCTAATTTTACCAGCCCGGACTGGTTCTCTTCATACGCTTTTGTCTACGGGCTCAATCAGCAATTCGGCCCCGAAAAACTTGCACAATTCCTATCGAATGTTAATTGTCAGAAACCTGAAACTGAATTTCAAAACACTTTTCAAGAAATTTTCGGGATAAGCCTGCCGGAATTTGAAAGTCGGTATCAGCAGTCTGATGCCGTCATTAAAATGTAACTGTGAATATCGAACCCAAATCCAAAAAAAATCAAATGCTTGATGCTGGCTACAGGATGGAGTTATGTGAGTATCAAGCATCATAATAAAAGAACCCTTTTCAGGAAAAAGCCAAAGAAAGTGTCTACTGCTGCTTAATTTATTATTTGTAATTTAAGCTATGGAAGTACTTCCTAATCATTTCGTTGCGATAATTGGCGGCGCCATCGCCGGTTCTGAGGCAGCTTCACGGCTTGCCGACCGCGGAATTTACACCGTTGTATTCGAACAGAATCTCCGGCCCTATGG
>SMVB01083483.1_pt1 | contig 13522 bp, 13 predicted proteins | sample 2456461 | NCBI WGS metagenome assembly SMVB01 (sample SAMN11095934, study PRJNA526329) | marine sediment metagenome | biome: Marine sediment; feature: Surficial sediment; material: Deep marine sediment; isolation source: Hadal surficial sediment | place: Pacific Ocean | collected 2014-05 | depth...
AATACGCCAGCCAATGCGCGCCCCAGGGAAAGCATCGAAGCACGCACTTTCGTCTTCTTTTAAGTTCCCATATCCCGAAGGCCTCGGGTACCGGCCGCCCATGGTGCGGGGCCGATCCGGCGCGCCTCCGGCCCGCCATGGCGGCGGCTAACGGCTTAGTTACATTTTGTTCACGCCATGGGGGCCCGCGCGTGGCCCGCGACCCTGCCCGTCAAGAACCAGCATAAGTTAATGACATAAATTTACCTATTAAATCCTCTCGAATCTACCAACGGTGCCAATAATGGCGCAAATTACTGTATTATCCATTTGTAAATATTTTATGCAAAAGCGCTTGCGTCTATGTTACCGTTAACAATCCATTAATAAGCTGTTAAAAAACCGTTGATGGGGTTGAGGTATGGAAGCAGCGTTAACTTTGCCGCGGCGCATAGCGGGCTCGGAATCCGGCGTTACCGCCATCGAATATGGCCTGGTGGCGGCATTGATCGGCGTGGTGATCATCGCCGCCGTGGCTGCGGTCGGGGTCAGCCTCGGCAACACTTTCGAAGCCGTCGCGGAGGCGACCTCGGACAGGCCCAACGGTCCCAATACCAGCAATCGGCCTAGGCAACCGGGGGAAATCGTCCGCCGCCCTACTTTCCCTTCCAAGCCCCCACAAAAACTCAGTGAAGATGTCACCGAAAAATTTCCTGGCGAAGAAGACTCCTCTTCTGACGGCACCTCTTCTGGCAGCACCGACCGTTTCCCCTTGGCCTCCAACGAGACAAGCACCACCGGAGGTTCCAGCGGGACCAACAGCGGCAACGCACCGTCCGGCGGCGGAACGGCCGACAGCGGAACGACCGACGGCGGTTCTGCCAGCACGGGCTCCGGCGGAACCGACACGGCCGGCGGAACCAGCACGGGTTCTGGCGGAACCAGCACGGCCGGCGGTGAGTCCTCTGATTCCGCATCCGGTCCGACGACGATTTCCGCGCGAGACCTTCTGGCCGCGGCCCAAGGCCAGCCCCTCACGGTCCAGCCCGCGGCCGGCGGCACCAATGGGGACGCGGCTTCGCTATTCCCCGACGAACCGGGCGCAGGCGAAAATTCCGCTGGCGCGGCCGGAACCGGCGGTGGATTGTCCTTTGCCCTTGCCAGCTTCGAGGTTGCCGATGGCCAGGGGTCGGCCAGCGCCAAGGGAGCGTCTTCGGGTGGATTCGGCGGCGAGGATAACCAGGCGCCATCGAATTTGAAGTCTGAAGCGGTGTCGGGTGACGGCGGCGTGGAGTTGAAGGGTGGGCGATATTCCACCACCGAAACCCCAAGCGATCGAGTCGGCCTGATGAACCTGGCCATCCTGCTGTTCGGTTTCATCGTCATCGTGTTGTTGATTTGGCACGCCTTCCAGCGGGTCATCAAAGAGTCCAATAACAAGCGCGAGCGTAGTGAATGGGAAAAAGACAAATCCAAACGCAATGTCCGCAATCTCAAGGTGTTCAGCAAAAATCATGGGATGGCCACCTGAGTTCCCTCACCGGGTCCGCCCATGATCGCCCTTTGGCATAAAGACCGGGCCGGCATGCTCTCAGCGCCGGCCCATTTGCGTCGGTGGATGTGGCGACCGCCAGGCGGCGGGCCAGTTCGGGTCACGGGCCCAAGCGCCCCACCCCCGGTAATCTGAGGGCCAAATCCGCGAAATCGATACCGATCGATAGGCCGAGGATGTTCACCTCCAGGCCTTCCTCGGCGGAAACCAGAAACCCCAGAAGCCCGAACACAGACACCTGCAGGCCGCCGCCACTGGGCGTCACGGCGACGAAGGACAATCCCGGCAGGTAATCCTTGCCGATGGCGGTCGGCGGCAGATCGGCCTTCAATTCCGGCACCCGGCGCAAGACGTAGGCGGTAAAGGTGTTGCTGTTGGGGCCGGGCCAGGTCCGGTAGCGATCCTTGTAGGGGTAGTCGGCCACCGCCTGGCGAATTTTGGCGATCGCCCCTTGTGCCTTGACTCCGCGCAACTCCGCCACCAGGCGGGGACGCGATCCGTACCAATAGCGGTCCGGCGCGCCGCTATGGATATTGAGGGCCCTGCCGCCGTGGCGCAAATGCCAACCGGTGACCTCGAAAGTCGTGTAACCGGCGGCGTTGGCCGGCTTGACCGCGATCCAGGTATGCACCGCGAAGGCGCCGCGCCATTTGAAGGCGCGCGCGGCATAGACCTGCACCACCGCTTCCGCGTTTGCGCCGGGGTCGGGCGCCAGCCCCGCGACCCGCCGGCTGGCCTCGGACCAGTCGCCCTCCATGCTGACCTTGCCGCTGGCCACCAGGCTGAACGGCCCCAGCAGCAAAAGCACCAACAGGATCAATAAGTTGCGACAATGCTTCATGCCAACCTCAATGCCCTCCCCGGTTGCCCGGCGGGCTGGGTTCTTTTCCCATCCTAGCGTGGCGGGGATGTGGCGGCGAGCCCAATCGGCGCCATCCGCGGGCCATGGGACGCCCGGGAATATTCCATCCGCCATGAACCCTCCCGCCAAGACCCGTGCACTATGGCGTGCCCCGGCCTAAAATGCCGCCATGCGATGGGCGGCTGGGCCCGCCGCCGCGCCACAAGGGGGACACGACCGATGCCCGACACCTCACCGCCCTTTCGCGCCGATCACGTCGGCAGCCTGTTGCGTCCCCAGGCCCTGATCGACGCCAGGGACAGGCTTAAGCAGGGCGCGATCGGCGCCGATGAGTTGTGGGAGATCGAAAGCGAAGCGGTCCGCGACGCCATCGCCCTTCAGGAAGGGGCGGGACTGAAGAGCATCACCGATGGCGATTTTCGCCGCGGGCACTGGTGGAACGATTTCGTGCTCGCCATCGACGGCATTGAAATCCAGGGCGGCATGGCCGTCCATTTCCGCCAGAAACCGGGCGAGGAAATCGCCCATGCGCCGCACCGCGCGGTGGTCACCGGCCGCCTCCACCGGCCCAGGGGAATCTGCACCGACGCCTTCCGCTTCCTCAAGGAAAACACCTCGCAGACCCCCAAGATCTGCATTCCGTCGCCCTCCATCGTCCATTTCCGTTCCGGCCGCGAAGGCATCGACCGCAAGGCCTATCCCGATATGGCGGAATTCTTCCACGACCTGGCCCGGATCTGGCGCGAGGAAATCGCCGACATCGCCGCCCTCGGCGGCCGCTATATCCAGCTCGATGAGGTCAACCTCGCATTTCTTTGCGACCCCAAACTGCGCGATGCGGTCAGGCGGTTGGGCGAGGACCCCGACACGCTGCCCGAGACCTATGCCGGGCTGATCAACGAGACCCTGGCGGGCCGGCCCCATGACATGGTGGCCTGCCTGCATCTTTGCCGCGGCAACCACCGCAGCAACTGGGTCGCCGAGGGGGGGTTCGAGCCGGTGGCGGAAATCCTGTTCAACGAAATCGACGTGGATGCCTATTTCCTGGAATTCGACAGCCCCCGGGCGGGCAATTTCGAGCCCTTGCGCTTCGTGCCCAAGGGAAAAACCATCGTCCTCGGCATCGTCACCTCGAAATTCCCCGATCTCGAATCCAAGGACGACCTCAAGCGAAGAGTCGAGGAGGCGTCGAAATACCTGCCCCTGGACCAGCTGGCGTTGAGCCCCCAATGCGGCTTCGCTTCCACCCTGTTGGGCAACAAGCTCACCGTGGAGGACGAAAAAGCCAAGCTGCGGCTGGTGGTGGAAACCGCGCAAGAGATCTGGGGCTAGGCGCGCCATGGCTTCCCCCGCACCCGACCGCGGGGCGGCGGCGCCACCCGGTGGCCGCCGGATTCTCGCCCGCTGGCTCAAAAGCACGTCCAACCGCTCTTTTGTGCTTTATCCCGTCTGCGTCGTCGCCTTGGAGGTGGTCCTGGGCGGCGGCGAACTTGGCGTCTTTCCCTGGGGGGCGCCGCTCATGATCTGGGGGTATCTGCAGTACCTGTTGGTGGGACGATACCGCGCGCGCCTGGGCGGCGGCGGCCCGGGGCTCGGCGTCCCGCCGCTCAGGATCATCGATAGCGGCCCTTATAAAGTGCTCCGCAATCCCATGTATCTTGGCCATCTGATCTTCATGGCCGGCCTTGCCATAACCTTTCACTCGCTGCCCGCGGCGGCTTTGGTCGCCTTCCACATGGTCTGGTTCAATTGCCACGTGCTGGAGGACGAAAGGCGCCTGGAGGAAATCTTCGGTGCCCAATACGCCAGGTACAAGGCGCGGGTGAGGCGTTGGATCCCGGGCGGCTTCTGAGGCGGGCGCGGGCAACAGAGAGGGAGACCATCATCCATGACCAAAAAAACCGTGATCGTGACCGGCGCCGGCGGCGGCATCGGCCTGGCCTGCGCCGAGGGGCTCCTCATTGACGGCCATAACGTTACCGCGCTCGATCTCAAGCCGATCCCCGCCGGGCTCACGGGTGCCGGGGACGGCGCCGGCGCCTGCCTGGCGCTCACCATCGACGTCACAGTCGAGCGCCAGTGCCGCGACGCCGTCGCCCGCACGGTGGAGACCTTCGGCGGGCTCCACGCGCTCTGCCATTTCGCGGCGATCCATTCCACCGACAATTGGGAAACGCTGAGCGCCGAGGAATTCAACCGCGTGCTCGAGGTCAACGTCACCGGCTCGTTCCTGATGGCGCGGGCGGCGGCGGCTTACATGAAGGACCACGGCGGCGGCGCCATTGTGCTGACCTCGTCGGGCTCGGTCGGGATGAGCGGCGTGGGCGGCTCGGGCCGGGGCGGGCCCGCCTATGTCAGTTCCAAGGCGGCGATTTACGGCCTCAACCGGGCGCTGGCCCGCTCCCTCGGCCCCCACGGCATCCGCGTCAACACGGTCAGCCCCGGGGCCACGGAAACGCCGATGATCTCCGAATACACCGAGGCCGCGCGCGAAAATGCCGCCGCCCGCACCATGGTCGGGCGGATCGGCCAGCCCGGCGACGTCGCCGACGTGGCCCGCTTCCTGATTTCCAACCGGGCGCGGTTCGTCACCGGCGACGTGATCAGCGCGTCCGGCGGCGGCAGCGTCTGACGGCGAACTTCCCAAACGCCGGGCCCAACTGGTATCCTCCATGCCATCGCGCAGGAAAGGACCGTTTCATGGCGATCACCATCGAGCCCGTCTCCCCGGCGCTAGAGTACTTCCCGGTTAAATTGAATCAATTTGATGGGGCTCATCATGCGAAGCGTGCATTGGCACGACGGCTTCCAGGGTAGGCGCGGCCCTTGCCCGATGCGGTGCATCGGGCAAGGGCCGCAACGCACCCTGGAAGCCCATGAGCCCCACCGTAGGCCGGGTGTTTTTACCCGGAAGTGCTCTAGGCGCGTGGGTCACCGGCATCGACCTCGCCGCGCCGATCCATGAGGCGGATTTCGCCACCCTCCACGCCGCCATCCTCGAGCACCTGGTGCTGGTCTTCCCGGGCCAGGAGATGACCGAGGCCGACCACCTGCGGTTTTCCGAACTGTGGGGCACGCTGCCGTTGCGCCACCGCTACGGCACCCGGCGCGAAAAGGCGGTGGGCCACAAATCGGTCATGCTGGTCAGCAATATCCGCGAGGACGGCGTGCCCATCGGCTCGCTGCCCGATGGCGAGATGATGTTCCATTCCGACGGCTCCTACGACGCGCTGCCCTATAAATACACCCTGCTTTTCGCGGTGGAGATCCCGTCCGTGGGCGGCAACACGCTGTTCGCCAATATGTACACGGCGTTCGACACGCTTTCCCATGAGCTCAAGGCCAGGCTCGCCGACTGCCATGGGCGCCAGCTTTATTATTCGGGGACCATGCAGAAGGACCAACCGGCCGGCGAGATCAACGGTACCGCCGTGCACCCGCTGTTCATCGCCCATGACGAGACCGGCCGCACGGCGATCTATATCAGCCGGCTGATCACCGATGCCATCGTCGAACTGCCGGGGGGCGAAAGCGATGCGGTCCTGGCGCGATTGTTCGACCATTGCGAACGCCATGAGCTGATCTACGAGCACGCCTGGCGGCCCGGCGATTTCCTAATGTGGGACAATCGTTGCGTGACCCACGGGCGCAGGGATTTTCCCAGAACCGAGCGCCGGCTGCTGCGCCGCACCGTCGTCCAGGGCCCCGCCCCGCGCGCAGCCAAGGCCTCCTAAGGACTCCGTACGCCTGCCGCCAACCAGTGGCGCTTGGTACACTTCATCCTCAAACTAAAATGCTTCAAGAAAATTCCAACTGGCGTCGAAAATACCTTTAAGCCACTGCCAAAAACTCTTGATCTTCCCCTTTCCTTTTCGCAAGCGGGACACGAATTGTCTGGTGACATAGGTAATCACCGTGGCAAAAAATATCACGATGGCAAGGATTACAGCCAACTTAACTAGGGCAAGGACAACTTCCGGCAAGGTATCCACTCCCATTCAAATGCAGCCATCGGCGGCAGCGTTAAATTTAATATCGCCCCACGCGGTGGCCACCAAGAATAGAGATAGGTCATGTTCACTGTTTGGCAAGGTTGGGCCCGATGAGCCTGCGCGAGGAATGGGGGTTCGCACCACGGTTTTACCCCGCCACCGATCGGGACGGCAAGGGAGGCGGCCACGCCCGCCGTCACTTCACCGTGATACAGCTGCACGGGGCCAGGTGGCTCACTTTCTGTGAAACGCTGCCCATCAGGAGGCTCTTGAGTGCACCCAGACCACGGCTGCCCATGACGATGAGGTCGGTGTTCTCATTCTCCGCCACCTTGAGAATGGCACCCGCCGGATCGCCCCCCTCGGTGAGGCAGCGCACCCGCTCGACGCCGTGAGACGCCGCATGTTCCTTGGCCTCGGTGATGATGATTTCGGCGAGCTCCGCCTGCACCCGGGCCGTCGACAAGGTGTATTCGGCATGAAGGACGATAGGCGCGCCCTCGGGCGCCGCCGCGGTGATGTCGATGCCGGCCAGGACCGCGCTGATATCGATGCCCTTCTGCTGCGCTAACCGCTTGGCGTCTTCGGACAGCGCCCCGCCCTCGATCACCGACAGGATGACCAGCGCGGCGCCGTATTTCGATGCGATATCGATCGCCAGCGCCTCCGCTTTTTTTGCGTGCGCAGACCCATCGGTGGACACGAGAATGTTTTTGAGCATGGCCGTTTTCTCCCCTTTTATAGACATATATTCAATATGGGCATGGCGATATGGATTACCAACCCCAGCGCGGGTGTTGCCGCACGGCCGCTATGTCAAACACCTGATTCCAGGACCGAAGCGGGCATTGGCCCCCGGTTTCGGTTAGCATGGGGGGCCGCCGCCCTGGGGGTTCGCGCCGAGGAGAACGGCGGGGCGGTTGGTGGTCCGCTTTCAGTGAACCGTGGAACAGGTGAAACACGTAAAAAACGAAAGGTTGCGGCATGGCGGAGACCGGCCTCGGGGCGATGACCAAAAGCGAGCGGGTCGCCGCGTTCATCGTTGATTTCGACCTCGGGGACGCGCCCGATGGGCTGATCGACATGGCCGAGACGGCTTTTCTCGATACCGTGGGGGTGATGCTGGCCGGCAGCCGCGAGCCCGCCGCCAGGATCGTCTGCGACGTTATCGACGCCGAAGGTGCCGCGCCCGCGGCGACGGTGGTCAGCCGGAGCACCAGGACGTCGCCCCAGAACGCGGCCCTGGCCAACGCCATCGCCGCCCAGGCGCTCGATTACGACCTCTCGTTCATGAGCGGGCAATCGGCGGCGGCGATCATCCCCGGCCTGCTTCCCCTGGCCGAAACCATCGATGCCGGGCCCCGGGACCTGATCGGCGCGTTCATCGTCGGAGCTGAGGTTTGCGCCCGGCTGGTGCGCGCCTTCCCGACCCTGTCGAGCGAGGGCGGTTGGCACGGCGCCGGCATCATCGGCACCATTGCCGCCGCGGCGGCCTTCGCGAAATTGACCCAGGCGCCGGCGGAGAAGGTCCCGGCGATCATCGGCATCGCCGCGTCCATGGCCTCGGGCCTGGGGGAGAATTTCGGCACCATGACCAAGCCGCTTCATCCCGGCCTTGCCTCGCGCAGCGCCATGATGGCGGTCGAACTCGGCGCGCGGGGCTTCACCGGGAGCGCCACGGCCATCGAGGGGAGGCAGGGATTCCTGGCCGTGTTCGCCCGCGGGCTCCATTGGGACGCGGCGCCGTTCGATGACCTGGGGGAGACCTTCAACCTTCTCGATCCCGGCTACAAGATCAAGCCGTTTCCCTGCGGCGGCCTGCTGCACACCGCCATCGAGGCCGCCCTTCACCTTCGCGACCAGGCGCTGCCACGCCTCGACCGCATCGCAAGCATCACCATCGGCGCCACCTTACACGCGGTCGAGCGGGTCATCGACGCCTATCCCTGGTCCGAGGACAGTTCCAGATTCAGCCTGAAATACTTGATCCCCTACGCGCTTGTCCACGGCCCGCCGATGATCGAAGCCTTCAGCGCACAAGCCATGGCCGATGAACGGATCCGCGCCATGGCCGAGCGCGTGGAAGCCGTGGTCGATGATGAATTCGCCGGCGTCACCGGGTCGGGATACAGCCCCAGCCGGGTCACCATCGTCTTCGAGGACGGCGGCCGCCTGGAGGAGGTCGTCACCCATGCCAGCGGCTCCATGGAGGCGCCCATGAGCGAGGACCAAATCAGGAAGAAGTTCCTATCCTGCGCCGCCCGGGCGGCCGGCGAGCCCACGGCAGCGGAACTCTACGCCACCTTCCGCAATTTCCGCGACCGGCCGAACCTGGAAGACCTGTGGCCGCTGCTGCGCGCCGATGACTAGTTGCCTAGGGCACGGCGTCTTCTTCGGGGTGCTCGATTTTGGTGATGACGGGGAAACGCCGCATCCACTCGGCCACCACCACCAGCGCCGCCGCGCCGCCTAGGAACACCGACCCCACGGCGCCGATCAGCGCCGCGACGACGCCGGATTCGAACTGGCCCAGCTGGCTGCCGACGGTGACCGACAGGTTGGAGACGGCGGCGACGCGCCCGCGCATGGCGTCGGGGGTGCGCAGCTGGATGATGGTCTGGCGCAGCACCTGGCCCAGCATGTCGCCGGCGCCGACCACCAGCATGCAGGCCATGGACAGGATCATGTTCTCGGAAAACCCGAAGACGATGGTGCCCACGCCGTAGACCGCGACGCCGGTGAACAGCCAGCGTCCGGCCCGCCTTCTCACCGGAAAGCGGACCAGCACCGCCGCCATCAACAGCGCGCCCACCGCCGGGCCGGCGCGCAGGATGCCGAGCCCCACCGGCCCGACATGGAGAATGTCCTTGGCGAAGATCGGCAGCAATGCCGCCACCCCGCCGAAGAACGTGGTCAGCAGGTCGAGGGATATGAGCCCCAGGATGACCGGGGTCTTGAAGATGAACTGGAGGCCGGAAAAGACCGTGCTCCAGGTCCGGTTGCGGGCATCGCGGTCGCCATATTCGGGCGCCGGCAGGGCGAAACTGGCGGCGGCGGCGATGGCGGTCAGCGCCAGGCAGACCCCGTAATCGACGGTGGCGCTGATGACGAAGATCGCCCCGCCCAGCGCCGGACCCACCAGCGCCGACATCTTCTGGGCCGAGGTCGACAGGGAGATCGCCTGGGCCAGCGCATCGCGGGGAACCATGGAAGGCAGCAGGGCCTGCTGGGCCGGGCTGTCGAAGGTGCGGACGATGGCCAAGACCAGGAGAAGCCCGTAGAACCCCGCCAGGGGCGGGGCGGCCATATTGGTCAAGACGATGAAGCCGGCGGGAACCGCTATCTGGCTGGTGAGGCCGACGCGCAGGACCCAGCGCCGGTCGTAACGGTCGGCGACCTGGCCCGCAAAAAGAGTAAGCGCCAGCGGCGGCAGGAACTGAATCAGGCCGATCATGCCCAGTTGAAACGCGCTGGCGGTAATTTCGTAGATCTGCCAGGACACGATCACCCCCATCATCTGGCTGGCGGTGTTGGACGCTATCCGCATGACGAACAGGAGACGGAACGGCCCTTCGCGGAACAGCGCGAGGGCGGAATCCTTTGGGTCCGGGGGACTGGTCATGGAGGGGGCGAAAGGGACCTTCGATGTGGATTTGGTCCCCTGAATCTACCGCCAAACGGCGTTTTGTCACGCTAAAAGGGCGGGCCCGGCGGCGCCCGGACGGCAAAACCGGCGGCACCCCTGTGGCGTGCCGCCGTTATCCTGGCGATCCAATGGTCGGGAAATCAGGGGCCTTGGGTCATCTCGTCCAAGGGCGTGTCGGCGGCGGCGGCGGCGACGATCTCGACGATCTCCTCATCGGTATCGAACAATGCGACCAAATCGACGTCGATGTGCGGATCGCCCAGCGCCTCGTCCTTGGCGGCGGTGCTCTCGCCCGGCGCCTCATCGATAGTGGCGGTGGCGCCTTCGGTGATGGTTCCCTCCGCCGGTTGCGGTTGGCCGCCTTCGGGAACCGGATCATCGGTCACGATTTCAACCGGGTCGGCGGGATCGGCGGGCGGCTCGGCGCCGTCTCCCTCATCGCTGGGGGCGGCGATCTCTTGGCCGTCCCCGGATGGCGGAACGGCGGCCGGCGGGGTGAGCTCAAGGGACCCGTTGGCCAGGCCGGAGACCACCTTGCCGAAGGGCATATCGGCCAAGTGACTGAATTCCGCCATCAGCGCCCGCGCCCGGTGGGCGGTGGATTGAGCCGAATTGCCGGGGGCCGCGGTTGCGGCGTTCTCGACGATCATCCGTGCTTCGGGGCTGAGGTCGACCGGATCGAGGATGGCGGCCCCCGTCCCTGGGGCGCCGGCGGAAATTCCCTGACGGGGCAGCGGAACATGCGGCGGCACATACGGCGCCAGTTTGACCCGCTCTATCGGCTGTTGATGAGGGTTTCCGTGGACGACTTGCATCGGCCTCTCTCCAAGAGTTTAAAGTTGGGATCACGCCCGGCCGCCTGCACGGCAAGGGCGGCGGTGAACCCATGGCGGAATGATCGCCGAATTTATCTAAAATTTTATGAAAATTCGAAATTTTCCCGGTGCCGGGCGTCGCCGCCCGCGTTCCGACACCATCGGCGGGTGATATTCGACCTGGGGCCTGGCCCTGGATCGGGCTAAGCTGTCGGCCAAAATCGGCCCGGAGGGAGCATCCATGAGCGAAAAATCCTACCAAAATATCATCGTCGAAAAGGCCGACGGCATCACCTGGGTCACCCTCAACCGGCCCGAGAAACGCAATGCCATGAGCCCCCAGCTTCACTACGACATGGATGATGCCCTGGCCGAACTGGCGGTGGACGAGGAGACCAAAGTTCTGGTCCTCACCGGCGCCGGCGCGGCGTTCTCGGCCGGCCAGGACCTGCAGCTTTATTTCCGCGACACCGCCCATGACCCGGCCGAGCGGCGGCGGTCCAACGAGGCCGCCCATTCCTGGTTCTACCAGCGCCTGACGACCTTCCCCAAGCCCACCATCGCCATGGTCAACGGTTATTGCTTCGGCGGCGGGCTGACGCCGGTCTGCGCCTGCGACTTCGCCATCGCCGCCGAGGACGCCCTGTTCGGCCTGTCGGAGATCAACTGGGGGATCCTGCCGGGCGGCTACGTGAGCTGGCAAATCGCCAACGTGATGAGCTTCCGCGACGCCATGCATTACGCGGTCTCGGGGGAAACCTTCGACGGCAAGAAGGCCGCGGAACTGCGCTTCGTCACCTTCGCCGTGCCCAGGGAGGAGCTGCGCCAGGCCACCATCGACTACGCCCGCATGCTGATGGCGAAGAACCCCGCCGCCGTGCGCTTCACCAAGGAAGCCATCCGCGCCGTCAAGGGGATGCCGGCCGCCCAGGCGTTGGACTACCTGCGGGCCAAGGGCGACGCGCTGAAAGGCGCCGATGACGAGGACGGCCGCGCCCAGGGCATGAGCCAGTTCCTCGACGAAAAGAGCTACCGCCCGGGCCTGGGGCCTTACCAACGCAGGCGGGCCAAGAAGGATTGAGGCCGGGCGGCGGACCAGGCGGCGCGCGGGGGATGGATCAAGGCAGACGCGTCCCCCTGCCATCACGCCCTGTGATCATCCCCTTTCGGCGGCGGTGATGGAGATGCGAAAGGAGCGGCCATGAGGTGCCTTGCGCGGTGGGTTTTGGGGGGCTTTTTGCTCGCCCTCGGGGCGCTGCCTGTTGCCCTTTACGCGGCCGGTGACGCCGCCGGCGCGGCGGATTTTTCCCAGCAACGGGCGCGCTTGGTGGCGACCGTGCGCGCCCATGCCGCCCAGCCCGGGTCCGGGGCCCCCGGCGGACGCATTTCCCCGCGCGTGCTGGCCGCCATGGCCGCGGTGCCGCGCCATCTGCTGGTGCCCAAACGCTATCGGCGCCTCGCCTATGCCGACCGGCCCTTGCCCATCGGCCATGGCCAGACCATATCCCAGCCCTACATCGTCGCCTTGATGACCGAGCTTCTCGGGGCCGGGCGCGAGGACGTGGTGCTCGAGGTGGGCACCGGGTCGGGCTATCAGGCGGCCGTCCTGTCTGGCCTGGTGCGCCATGTCTACACCATAGAGATCGTCGCGGGACTGGCGCGGCGCGCCGCCGCCGACCTAGCCCGGCTCGGCTATGGCAATGTCACCGTGCGGGCCGGGGACGGCTATCGCGGATGGCCGGAGCACGCGCCCTTCGACGCCATCATGGTGACCGCCGCGCCCAAGGTCATCCCGCCGCCGCTGATCGCCCAGCTCAAGCCGGGCGGGCGCTTGGTCATGCCCCTGGAGGGCGCCTTCGGCCGACAGTCTCTCATGGTCATCGAGAAGGGGGCCGACGGGCGCATCGTGCGGCGAAAAATCATCGCCGTTCGATTCGTGCCGCTGACCCGCAACCGACGATAAGCGGGGGGCATGGTGCGAAAGTATCCTACCCGGGCGCGGCAATAACGGCTGGCGAAAGCGGCCGGGGTAGGCCTCGTAAGCCATTGAAAAGAGTGGGGGGCGATGAGGGACTCGAACCCTCGACCCGCTGATTAAGAGTTATATGCTTAGGATACTGCATACACGCGAGGTTTACGCTGACATACGGTATCCCTTGTATATCAATGCGAACAGAGCCGCACAAATTACTGGTGTTTACGATATACCGTGGTAGCTTGGTGGTAGCAGAACTATCGAGGCTACCATGCCTAAGATCACCAAACGCCTGATAGACGCCCTCAAGCCTGGACAAAAGCCACTATGGGATACCGAGGTGAAGGGCTTCGGGGTCCGTGTTGCCTCGAAAGGCAGTAAGACCTATGTGGTTGTCTATCGCCCCCACCCCGGTGGCCGGGGAGTTCCAAAGCGTTGGTATGCTATCGGCACCCACGGCACCCCCTGGACCGTCGATAAGGCCCGTACAGAGGCCAAGAGCATCCTTGGAAGGGTTGCCGATGGTGAGGACCCCCAGGCCGAGCACATGGCCGAGCGGCGGCACGAGGGCAAGACCATCACTGAATTGGTGCCTTCCTACATCAAAGCGAAGAAGCGACAGCGTAGCTGGCGTGAAGTGGAGCGGGTTCTCAACAAAGACCTTGTTCCCGTCCTTGGCACCAGACGTCCCCAGGATGTCT
>SMVB01157310.1_pt1 | contig 13520 bp, 11 predicted proteins | sample 2456461 | NCBI WGS metagenome assembly SMVB01 (sample SAMN11095934, study PRJNA526329) | marine sediment metagenome | biome: Marine sediment; feature: Surficial sediment; material: Deep marine sediment; isolation source: Hadal surficial sediment | place: Pacific Ocean | collected 2014-05 | depth...
AATCCCTCGGGCACGAGGCAGCCCAACCGAAATCCTTCAAAGCCTGCTGTCCGTCCCCAGCGCCAGAGACCTTCCTTGATCCACCGGGCCTCCGAACCATCTCGCATCGATTCCAAGCCCTGTGGCTTGTATGGGGGAATCGGAGCCCCTTTCCCGTCGCGAGTCAGCATTGCACTTGAATAGAGCCTGCGTTTGGGCTTGCGCCTGATCAGCGCTACGGTGCGTTTGAACCAGGACAAAAATGCTCGGACGATTTTTTGCGGCCTTCTCATTCTTGAATCGCTTCTCGTGGGCGCTCGCCCCCACCCTATTCTTCACCCGCCAGATGGAACGGATTGATTGGCCTCGGAAGGTTCAGTTTACACCCAGGGCGAACGCTTGGAGCGGTCCTTCTGCGAGGTGGCGGCGGAGAGACCCTGGCGTTCCAGGGAGTCGGTCAGCAATCGGCGAAAGACACGGCGGTCACCGGCGTTGATCACCGCCTGCTCGTGGGACTCGGAGATGGCCACGGGGTAGCCCTGTCCCCGCTGGCACTGGTCCCAGACCAGTCCGTGGGCCAGAGAGAGCAGGGTCTCGTTCTTGGCCACCCACTTGGGGACCTCAACCCGGCCAATCTCCTCACCGGCGTTCAAGTAGAAGAAGTAGACCTTGTTGCTCTCGTCGTAGGATTCCCTGGAAACAGAGGAGTTGGTCTTGTAGACCGGCGAGCGCCAGCCGGGTTCGAGAAGCCGTTGGAAAAGGTCCCGGTCCAAGAAATCATTGGCCCTGGCGCAGGGTTGCTGGGTCGAGCGGCGGTTGTTGCACGACTCGGCGCAGATAGATAGGTCGTGGGGGCAGAGGGAGCAACGAACGGCGTTCACCACCTCGGTGCTTCGGGGGAATGACATGTAGGCAGCCAACGCCACCGGGCGCGCCTCGGCCAGCGATTCCAGACGATTCATGGCTGGGAGGAGGCCATCACGGATGATAGCGTCGCTCACATAAGGACGGAAGGCCTGTCCGGACAACCCCCACAACACCAGGGAGCCATCAACCAACGCCAGCACCGGCAGGCCCGGCAAGCATTGTTCCACGGTGTTAGCCAGGGTCTCCAATTCCCTGACGGTGCGCACCAAGCCCAGGAGCGCGCCGCTGATAAGCTCTTCGCTATTCGAATTCTTGGGGTCCGAGAGATATAGCTCTTCGGGAGTGGTGGCGAGGTGGGGCTGGCTGAAAAGGGTGGCGCCAGGATTGGAGCCGTAGGTCAGCACGCAGCCGCCGAAGTTCAACAGGTAGCAGGCGACGGGTAGATGCCGGTCGACATCGATGTGGGAGCCGTCCACTGCGGCCACAACCCAATCAGCGGGCGGGTCCGGCGGCGGATAGACGCCCAACAGGGATTCTTCGACCTGGGCCGCCAGATAGGGTCGCTGTTTGGTGTCTGAGGTACTCTGGGCGGCCGTGTCCAGATCGATCCCGGAGGCGGCGTTGAGCAGGGACGTGAGGCGTTCTTCCCGGGCTTCGCTATCCCGGCGCGCGGACTGGGTTAGCCGGTCCAATTGGAGGACAGTCTGTCCCATGTCCAGTCCCAAGTCAGCCTACCTCACCGTCGGCTCGCCGACATTTCCGAGGGTGATCTGTTGCGGGTCTCTGCGATCCAACTGATGCCTACCTTAGCACCCGTTCGTCTCCGGTGCGGCGGGTGATTTGCTGTTGGTCCATGTATTCCAGAAGCGGCAGGATGTATTTGCGGCTGGTGCCGAACATGGTCCTGGCTTCGGCCACGGTGATATGGCTTTGATCCTTCAGATGCTGGATGATGCGCTCGGTCATCTCCCGGTACGCCGCTGCGTCGAAGATGACCCCGTCGGTTACCCGGACAACCTTGCCTTGGTCAATCAGGACGCCGAGGAGTTCCGAGTCAACGGTCCGGTCGCTTGGTGGAGAATAGGGGTTTTGTTGCAGGGATTTCAAGTAGGCGGACGCTTCTTCTTCCATCTTCGGCGTCAGCGTGATCTCATGGTCCGGCAGACGCAGGGATTGTCTCTCGTCAACCACGACGGACTCTTCGCTGAGCCTGGCCAACGCCCGTTGGTAGACCGGCTGTGAAAGGCCCAAACGGCTGCGGACCTCCTGGGCTGGCGCGCCCTGCCGCAACGGGTACTGGGTGTGGTAAAGCTGGAGGGCGGAGCAAACTTTGCTCTTCAGCACGTCCCACCCCTGGGCCGAATAAACCACAGCGTCGGCGTCATTGCCGAAATCGCCCAGGGCTACCAGTTGCCCCTCCCCCGTCAATTGGGCCACTCTTTCCGTCACTTCATCCCGGGGCAGGTTGGTGCGCTGGGACAGAGTGGTCAAGCCGCAAGGCCCCCACTGTTCGGCGATGCTTACGATGATGTCTCCGCCGGTGCCTTGGTCCAGGGTCATCAACCGCTCCATCACGTCGTCGTCGAACCGCCGGTAGCGCCGCCGAGGGTTTGGGTCCACGATCTGACCGCCGCCAAGGGTGTCCTCAGAAGAGCGGATAACGAAGAAATCGCCCTTGACGGCGGGAAGCGGGTCGGACAATAAAAGCTGCACCCACCCTTCCTCGCCCGCCGCCAGCCGTTCAACGTCTAGAAGTCTGACCCGAGCCGGAGACTCGCTGGTGAATAGGTGGAAGGTGACGCCCTCGTTGTGTTTCAGGGAATGGGGGGCATTCTTGACCATGCGAAGCCGGACGTCTAGTCGGCGGGTGGGCTTGAGCCAGCCTGGAATAGTCAAAATCTCGCCGCGTTCAACCTCGTCCCGCGACAGCCCGGACAGGTTCACCGCCAGGCGCACGCCGGGGTCGGTCGAATCCACCTTGGTCTTGTGAGTCTGGAGGCCCCGGACCCTGGCCCGTTGTCCTGATCCGGCCAACTCAATCTCTTGGCCCACGGTCAGAGTGCCGTCGATGAGCGTGCCGGTGACGACCGTGCCAAACCCGGAGATGGTGAAACAGCGGTCGATGGGCAACCGTGGGCGGCCCAGGTCCTTTCTGACTTCAGTATCGTCCAAGACGCGGTCCATGGTGGCTTTCAACTCGTCCATGCCGTCGCCGGTGTGGGCGGACACGCCGACCATTGGGCAGCCCTCGAATGACGTGCCCTTGAGGGTGTCTTCCACCTCGGCTTTGACTAATTCGACCAACTCTTCGTCAACGAGGTCAGTTTTGGTGACGACCACCAGACCCCGTGTGATCTGAAGGATGTCCAAGATCGAGATGTGCTCTCTGGTCTGAGGCATCACACTTTCGTCGGCCGCCACGATCAGCAGGGCCAGGTCGATGGCGCCCACGCCAGCCAGCATGTTCTTGATGAACCTTTCATGGCCGGGCACGTCCACGATGCTGACTTCCCGTCCGCTGGGCAGCGTCATCCAGGCGAAGCCCAGGTCGATGGTCATCTCCCGCGCCTTCTCTTCCGGGAAGCGGTCGGGGTCGATGCCAGTCAGGGCCTTAACCAGGGTGGACTTGCCGTGGTCCACATGGCCGGCGGTGCCTATAACGTACATGGAGGAACGCCTTTATTGGAGATGAGTAAAGAATAGCACCCAAGCTCTGGATGGAATAGCGGTTGCGAACAATCGCAACTACTCCATGAACCGGGTAAAAGCCTGGTTGGCAATCAGGTAGGCTGGTCCGGTCAGCTTTAGGCAGTTGCCGTCTTGTTCCAGGAGGCCCAGTTGGATGCACTCTCGGATCGGTTTCTGAAATTTCTTTGCAAGATCGACGCCAACTTGGGCGGAGGCGGTTGGCAGATCCAGGCCGTCTAGGAGGCGCAGGCCCAAGAACATGGTCTCGGAGCAGGCGGTCTCCAGGCCGATGTGCTCCCAACCACCCAAAGTTGGGATTCCCTGAAGCACAGGCTCAACCAACTCAACAACCGGCTGGGCGTCCGCAAGGGCCCAGGCTGTAGTCTTGGTGAGGTAGTCCCGGGGCGAAAGCACGGTCCAGAACCGGTAGTCTCCCAATCGTGAATGAGCGCCGGGTCCCACGCCCAAGTAGGGGCCGTTTTGCCAGTAGACCAGATTGTGGTCACAGGCCCGGCCGGGCAGCGACCAATTGGAGATCTCATAGTGGTTGTAGCCCGCCGCCGGCAACGATTCCCTGGCGTATTGGTACATGTCGGCGGCCAGGTCTGGGTCGGGCTCGGGAATCTTTCCTTCCGCCGCCCAGCGGTGCATGGGAGTCCCTTCTTCCAGTGTCAGGGCGTAGAGTGAGATGTGCTCCGGGGCTAGGCCGACAAGCAAGTCCAGGGTTTGCCGCCACTGATCCATCGATTGGTTGGGCAGGCCGTACATCAGGTCCAAGTTGACGTTGTCGAACCCGGCTTGCCGCGCTGTCTCGAATGCCACTACCGCATCGGAAGCCTGATGACGGCGTCCCAGCAGGTTCAGCAAACTATTGTCCAGGCTCTGCACGCCGATGCTCAGGCGATTGACTCCCTGGCCAAGGATGCTGGCGCAGGCTGCCGCGTCCAAGTCGCCGGGGTTGGCTTCGATGGTGATCTCAGCGGCCGGGTCCACCTGGAACGATGCCTGAATCGAGGCCAAAAATTGCTCGATGTAGCCAGCGGGCAGATAGGAAGGGGTGCCGCCGCCGAAGAAGACCGATTTGACCGGTGGATGGGCCAAGGTCTCGCCCCAACATTCAATCTCCGCCTTCAAGGCCGGAAGAAACGGGTCCATCAGGTCTTCGATGCCCTGGTAGGTGTTGAAATCGCAGTAGGGGCACTTGGTCTTGCAGAAAGGCACGTGGACGTAGAGGCCCATTCCCGAGGCCGGAACAATCTGCGGGGCTCTACTCGTCGTCAATCAGCCTGCTCGACCCGTCGACCACTTTTTCGGGGTCTTTGTCCTCGGGACGATCCGATTTCGGGATACGGCCCATGTGCTCATCCACAATCTCAGGTGGGGCCAACTTGGTCAGAAAGAGAAGGGCTAAACCCATGATGATGAGGTCGTCGAACCGCCCGACCCCATATGGGAGCCGGTCCTTTATCAGGTCAATCGGCGAGATTACGTATAAAATCGCCAGCGGCACCAACGCCCGCAGGACGATGGACACCCGTTTGTCGAAGGTCAGACGCCAGACCAGACGGGCGAACTTGATAATCTTGGGCAGCAGCCGAGGAAGCAGGAAAGATAGGAGTGGAAAAGCCAGTCGATGTAACATGGTCGCACCCGAAGTTGGTAATTCCTTCCTTGTAAATTATAGGCCAAGGTATGATAACTTGGAACTGATTAGTAATACGACCCGGCGGGGCATCCGGCTTCATGTTCCGCGCCGTATAATCGTCGCCTAGAGTCAGCAGGCTCCAAACCGTCGTTGTCAGACCGTTGTTGCCAGACCGTCGTCGTCAGACCGTTGTTGATGGAGGGGTGAGTATGCCTAGGGCAAAGCGTCCCCAGACTGTCGGAGCTCTCCGAAAGAGCAATTACCAGGTTATCCCAGTCCGTGAGGAGATGCGAAACAACCTGATTGCGAAGATCCGGGCCGAAGAGATTGTCTTCCCGGGCATCATCGGATTTGAAAATACGGTCATCCCTCAGATAGAAAATGCCATTCTGGCCGGGCAGGACATGATCCTATTGGGCGAGCGCGGCCAAGCCAAGTCGCGCATCATCCGGAGCCTGACCACTCTGTTGGACGAAACGATTCCCAAGATTGCCAACTGCGAAATCAACGACAACCCCTACGACCCCATCTGCCGGGTTTGCCGCGACAAAGTGGCCGAGATGGGCGACAAGACGCCGCTGGAATGGATCCCTAGAGAAGACCGCTATTCGGAAAAGCTTGCGACTCCCGATATCTCCATCGCAGACCTCATCGGTGAGATTGACCCCATCAAGGTCGCCGAGGGCCGCTACCTATCCGATGAACTGGTCATCCATTACGGTCTGGTGCCCCGCACCAACCGCGGCATCTTTTGCATCAATGAGCTGCCTGATCTGGCTGAAAGGATTCAGGTCGGGTTGTTCAACCTGATGGAAGAACGGGACGTGCAGATCAAGGGATACCGGGTGCGCCTGCCCTTGGACGTATTCGTGGTGTCAACGGCCAACCCTGAAGACTACACCAACCGCGGCCGCATCGTGACTCCGCTCAAGGACCGCTACGGCTCCCAGATTCACACCCACTATCCCCTGAATGCCAAAGATGAGATTCTCATCATGGACCAAGAGCGCACCAAGTTTCCCGAGGAAGACAAGCTGATAATCCCGGATTACATGAAAGAGATTATCGCGGAAATCACGATTCAGGCCCGCTTAAGCAGCGAAATCAACCAGCGCTCTGGCGTCAGCGTGCGGGTGTCGATCGCCAACTTCGAGACCCTCTTGGGCAACGCCGTGCGCCGCTCCATCCGGAACAACGAGAAATGGACCTGCCCCAGAGTCAGCGACCTGGCATTCATCGTAGCGTCGTTCGCCGGGAAGATCGAACTTGAGACCTTCGAAGAGGGCCGCGAGTCACGGGTGACCGACGACCTGACCCGCCGCGCCGTGTTGCGAATCTTCGGCAGTTACTTCGACGTTGACGAATTGGAGCCGGTGGTCACCGCATTTGACTTGGGCAACCGGGCCGAGACCGGCAGCGACTTGCCGGCCGCCGGATACCCGGACCTGGTAAAGAAGATCGACGGCCTGGGCCAGGCGGTCAAGAAACTGACTAAAGACAAAAAGCCCGAGGTCATCGCATCGGCGGTGGAGTTCGTCTTGGAAGGCCTGCACCTGAGCCGCAAGCTAAACTGCGACCGCTCCGGCGAGTCGGCAGTCTACAAGCGGTAGGAATCGCCCTGCCCCCACCATCCGCCTGACCGCTCACCCTTGTCTCTTTTGACGTTGCCAATGTATTATTAGAACAGATGTTTTATTCTGTTTTGATTATACCTGGTTATAGGGAGGGTCAATGGCCGGTGCCGACGTTCAAGAGATTCATTGCAAAACTCTGCTCAATAAGATTGATGTCCCCCGGTTTCCGTTCCGGTGGACCCTGAACCCGTACCGGGGTTGCCGCCACGCGTGTACCTATTGCTATGCCCGGCCCACGCACGAGTTCTGGGGGTTGGATTCGGGCCGGGACTTCGAGACCCGGGTGTTCGCCAAGGTAAACGCCCCTGAGGTGCTGCGCAAGGAATTGCAACGCCCCAGTTGGCGGAGGGAGTCCATCGCCATCGGCACCGCGTCAGACCCTTACGAACCGGCCGAGGCCGAATACGAGATCACCCGCCGCATCCTACATGTCCTTCGCGATTTCCAGAACCCGGCGTCCATCACCACCAAAGGCGTTTTGGTCGCCCGCGACGCCGACATCCTGGCGGAACTGAGCCAGGTGGCCGATGTTCATGTCAATTTCAGCGTCGGAACCATCAACGAGAAGGTTTGGCGGATGATGGAGCCGGGGACCCCAAGGCCGGAAGCCCGGTTGGAGGTCATGCAATACCTGGTGGAGAGCGGAATCTCAGCGGGAGTGATGATGGCCCCGTTGCTGCCGGGCATCACCGACGATGAAGCGAACATTCAAGCGGTGGTGGAAGCGGCCCACCGGCATAAAGCCCAGTATCTGGGGGCCAACGTATTGTTCCTCAAGCCGGGCTCCAAAGAATGGTTCATGCCCATGCTGCGGGAGGCCTACCCCCACCTGGCGCCTGGATACAACCGGCTCTACCGCAAGACCTATGCGCCTGGGGAGTATACCAAGAGCGTTTTGGATACCGTGGACCGGGTGCGGCGGCAGTGGGACCTGCCTGACCGGGCAACAGTGCAATCGAATATGCCGCAACGGGGCCAGTTGGCCCTGGCTTTTACTGCCTAACGGCGAGTTAAAACCCTATGCAACCCGCTGTTGGGTCCTTCGACAAGCCCAAGACGGATGGATGAACCGTTCGTGGTGTCCTCCCCTGGAAGGATGTCGGACCACATTTCGATTTGGTTTCTAGTAGCGGGAGACGTTGATCTCAACTAACTTGCCCGACACCAAGAAAATCACTCGCTCGGCGATGTTGGTGGCGCGGTCGGCGATGCGTTCCAGGTCGTGGGCGACCCAGAGCAGATAGGTGGCCCGCTGGATGGTCTCCGGGTCCTCAATCATGAACTTGAGCAAATCCCGGTATACCTGGTCATATAATGCGTCTACCTCGTCATCGGCCTGACATACAGCGTTCGCTTTCACCATGTCGCGGTTCAGCAGCGAGTCGATGCTGTCGTTCAGCATGGTTGCGGCTTTTTCCGCCATTAGGGGAATATCGATCAGCGGCTTGAGGGGCGGTGCGTCGCCCATGGACAGGCTGATCTTGGAGATGCCCTCGGCGTAGTCGCCCATCCGCTCTAGCTCCACCACAATGTGCAGTAGAGCAATGATGGCCCGCAGATCGCCGGCCATGGGCTGCTGGGTGGCAATCAAGTCCACGCAGCGGTCTTCGATCTCGAAGCGCTTCTGATCGATGTAGTCATCGTCGTTAACAACCTCTTGAGAAGCGGCCAAGTCCCGGCGCTTCAGCGCGTCAACCGCCCGGTCAATGGCTTTGCTCACAATTTGGGCAAGAGTCTTAACCTCTAGTTGAAGCTGATTTAATTGTAGGTCGAAATCTTCTCTGGGCATGATTTGCCCCCTTTGTGCATCCCGTATTTGAGACTGGGCGGACTCCCGCATGGTCCCGGCTGGCGTACAAAAGCACAGTCCTATCTTGTATGTTTTGGGTTAGACCTTTTTCCAGAAAGGCTCCCGTTTGCTTTGTTGGTCCAGGAGTGATACGTCCAGCAACTCCGGCTGGGAACCCGGTGGCGCCAGCTTTGGCAGCGAATAGCCAATCAGTTCGAACACCGTCGGATTGGTGTAATACCCATTATAGGTCTGAAGAACTAACTGTTCGAAGAACGCAGGGTTGGCAGTCTCGATGGAACTCAACAGGTCGTCTTTGGCTGATTTGGATAGAGCTTCGAACGTTACTGCCGCTTCCTGCCCGGCGGCCAGGCTAATTTGGGCCAGCCCGTCGTTGAACAAGCGGGTCAGTTCTGGAGTTCCGGCCGCCGTCTCTTCGATGGAGGTTGCTATTCCCAGGGCTCCGGCGCCAGGGAGCTTATCCTTGGCGGGGATGATCCGGTTGAGAACCTCGGTCAGCAGAGACCGTTGGGCCTCCGAAAAAACCTTCTTCTTGCCGCTCATGCGAGGTTCCTGTTTGACCGGATTGTTAATGATGATTTGCCGTGGGAAAAACGAACTGAAGTCAAACAAGGATACTCTCCTAGTTTGAGCCTAGTCAATTTCGGGCCGCACCTCTAGATCAAGCACGGTTGAAGGACCGGCCGCGCCGGGTTAAAATGAACGACAAGACGAGACCATGTTAACTAGAGACACTTCCGATTCGACGATAATTCATGGATCCTCCGGATTTTGCCGGGGATCTCCTCTGACCGGATAAACAATGGTCCGATACAATCCCTTCTTTTGGTTGCTTAAGGCCGCCATCTATATTGGCGAGCGTTGGCTGCAAGTCAACGGCGGCGTGATTAATTCCGTGGCCGATGGTCGCCGCGATCAACGGTTCTGGCTGGCAACCCGTTACTTCAGTTGGCGTAAATTCTGGAACTTCGCTCGCGTGGAACTGCAACTCCGGTTCGCCAGGCGCATCGTCTGGGGGTCTCCCTATGAATGGGAGATTGACACCACCAATATCTGCCAGCTGAAATGCCCTCTGTGCCACACGGGTAAGGGCACCATCCACCGGGACCAAGGGGTGATGGACTTCGATTTGTTCAAAACGATCGTTGACCAAATCAAGCACTCGTGCATGTGGCTCACGCTGTACAGTTGGGGCGAGCCCTTCCTGAACCGGCGTATCCATGAGTATATCGAGTACGCTCACAATCAGAAGATTGCCACCATAATCAGTTCCAATCTGAACAAACCTCTCACTCCGGAAATGGCCGAACAGGTAATCAGGTCCGGGCTGGATGTGATGATAGTTTCCCTGGATGGGGTGACCCAGGAAGTCTACGAGATCTACCGGGTCGGCGGTCATCTGGACCGGGTTCTGGACAATCTACGGCTCTTGAGCCAGAAGAAGCGTGAGTTGGGCTCGAAAACCCCACATATAGAATGGCAATTCATCGTCATGCGCCAGAACGAACACCAGATGGACGAGGCCCGGAGCTTGGCCGCCGGGCTGGGAGTCGACTCCCTGGTGTTCAAGAAAGTGGACTTTCCCCACGGTGAAAACGACCCCGCCGAAGCCGAAAGGTGGTTGCCGCGCCAACATCCCGAATATCTGCGGGCTGATCCCTTCTATAAACCGTATCAGGAGGACGGCAAAGTATGTTGGCGATTGTGGCGGAGCGCGGTGGTCAACTGGGACGGGGGATTTGCGCCGTGCTGTTATCTAACAGACAAGACCGAGGATTTCGGCGACGTCAATGATTCGCCAATCAAAGCAATCTGGAACGGCGCCGACTACACCACGGCCCGAGGTCTGTTCAAGAAAGACTTCACCCCCGATAAGTGGGTCGGATGCCTGGACTGCAGCGTTTACCTAGGCAGCAGCGCCGCCAAGAGCCGCGGCCCCGTGGACCTGCGCCCGGAGCCGGTGCTGCTACAGGTCAACCGGGCTAAACCGGCCATCGGAAATGGTGCGATGCCGGCTGGTCGACTCCCTGAAGCCACGATAGCGTCCGCCGCGCAAATCCAGCGTGATGCAGACCTGGAGGAGGCAAACACCGAGGAACCAGTTTGATGCCTGGTCCGCCAGAAACTGGAAATCCCCGACATAATCTGGCAAAATGCCGTTTAATATTGCTCCGGGCGGTAGTGCTTCATCGCTGGCGGCGCATCCGATTTAGATGAATCATTTGTGGCGGGTGGTGTTTATGCGCGATAAAACCTGAATGTAAGCAGTCATCGAAAGAGGCGGACAATGGCCGCAATCAGAAAATCGCTGCCCGATTGGCGCCTGGCCAAACTCATGCTCCCTCACTTGATGGAGATAGGCATTCTTGTGGGCGGCTATTTCGTCTACATGTACACTCGCGCTCTAGTATTCTCCGATTTCCAAGGCACGGCTCTGGCCAATGCCCGGCGGGTAATAGAATTCGAAAAGAGTTGGGGTTTCTTCTGGGAACCGGTTTGGCAGTCCTGGGCGATAGCCAGCGCAAAGTCGCTGGTAATCTTCTTCAACTGGGCCTACATAATAACTTTCTGGCCCATCATACTTACCGCCGCCGTGATTCTGTACTTCACCAACCGCGACCGCTACAAGTACTACCGGAACATCGTGCTGGTCAGCTTCTTGCTTGCTCTATTGGGATTCATGCTGTTCCCGCTGGCCCCTCCGCGGATGATTGCCGAGCATTTCGTCGACACCATCAAGGCCTTCGGCCCGTCGGGATACGCCAGCCGCGAGTTTGCCAACTACTACAACGCCTACGCCGCCATGCCCAGCTTGCATTTCGGCTGGACGGTGATGTTCGGAATCATTTTCTTCCGGTCCAATAACAAATGGCTAAAGGTTTTTGGCGTCTTCTATCCGGCCTTTACCCTATTCGCCATCACCATCACGGGCAATCATTACATCATGGACGCCGTGGGTGGCGGACTGTTGATCCTGGCCTCGTTCCTGACCGTGGAGTTGGGGGTCCGCGGACGGTACTTCCTGCCCGTTATATTTTCCAAGGGCCGCACCGTTATCAGGCAAATCGGACCGTCTCGGCGGGCCGATTCCGAACTGGCTGGCGGGGAAATCTCTCCGGCCGATTGAACGGGTCCCGTCGTGATTTTCTCCGCTGCCGTAGCGATGCGCCTGCCATCAAACTGTTTCAAATCCACCAAGCCGGTATGAGCCCCCAGTGATCTCCGTCATAAGGGATAAGCGCGCCGCCTTAAGCGAAATCTCCCTCTACATCGGCGCTTATCTGGTCTATCTGGTCACCAATGGTCTGGTCTACGCTGACAGCCGGGCCGTGGGTCTGGTCAACGGTGGCAGGATCGTTTCCCTGGAAATTAACCTGGGGTTCCTCTGGGAGCCGGGTTGGCAGTCTTGGGCCGTGGAGAACGTCAAGACCTTGGTGGTGATGATGAACTGGGTGTATATCATCACCTATTGGCCGGTGATTATCCTGGCGGCCGCGGTTCTGTTCAACAAGAGAAGGCGGGACTACAACTTTTACCGGACGGTTGTATTCGTCGATCTGGCGGGGGCGCTGCTCACATTCATGGTCTTTCCGGTGGCCTCGCCCTTCGCTATCCCGGCGGTCGAATTGCTGGATACCATCCAGGAATTCGGGCCCAGGTTCTACGGCAGCGAGGACATGGCCACTTTCTACAACATCTCCGCCGCCATGCCCAGCCTACACTTCAGTTGGACGGTGATACTGGGGGTGCTTTTCTGGAATTCCCTGAGCGGTTGGCGACGGGCGCTGGGTCTACTGTACCCGGTGCTCACCTTCTTCGCCATCGTGCTCACCGGCAACCACTTCATACTCGACGCCGTGGCCGGCGCGGCGCTGGCGGCTCTGTCGTTCGGCGTCACACGGTTGTTGTGGCTTAAGTTGAGTCTGGACCGCTAAAGACCCGCGCTCCCGGTTATTTGAACCCCACCACCATGGAGTCCGGTCCAACCAAGTGTTCAACATACGTGTCTTTGAACCCAATCTCGGTCATCCAGCCCTGGCAGTCCGCTCCCGTGTAATCGAACCCACCGCGAGTCTCAATCAGCATGTTGAGGCTCATCAGCAGGCCAAAGGCGTTTTTAGAGCGGTCGTCGTCGATGATTGTCTCGTAAACGATTACCGCTCCACCCGGGTTGATGGACTGATAGGCCTTCTGCAACAACATCCGCTTGGTGTCCAGGTCCCAGTCGTGGAGGATATGGCCCATGGTGATGACATCAGCCTGAGGCATGGCGTCGTCGAAGAAACTGCCGGGTGCAAATGTTAGCCGGTCTGAGAGACCCATTTCCATGACGTATGCGTCGAAGATCTCTTTGGCGACGGGCAGGTCGAAACCGGAACCGGTGAGGTGTTCCTGGGCCAATGCGATCTGAACCGCCAAACCGCCTTGAGCAGTGCCCACGTCCGCGAAGGTCTTGAACCTGTCCCAAGGGAAGTTGGCGGCGATGGCGATATTCGCTCCCATGCTGAGGCTGGTCATACTGCGTAGGAACAGGTTCAGGGTCACTGGGTTCCCGTAGATTGCTTCGAACAGATCGCCGCCGGTCTTTGCTTCATTTTGTGGTTCGCCGGTCCTCAAACCCTCCGTCAGATCTCCCCAGAAAGGGTAGAGACGGGCATTGGCCATCTCGAGCATTCCCCCAACGTATGAAGGCTTGTTGCGGTCCAGAAATATCTCTGATTCTTGCGTGTTGCTGTATTTGCCGCCTTCGCGGTTAAGCATTCCCAACGCGACTAAGGCATCCAAGAAGTCGGCAGAGCTTCTCTGGTGAAGCCCAAGGGTTTTAGCTAAAGACTCTTCGGTCTGTGGACCATTGGCTGCGAGCTCGGTGAACAGCCCCAATTCCGTTGCGGTTAAC
>SMVB01062962.1_pt1 | contig 13517 bp, 17 predicted proteins | sample 2456461 | NCBI WGS metagenome assembly SMVB01 (sample SAMN11095934, study PRJNA526329) | marine sediment metagenome | biome: Marine sediment; feature: Surficial sediment; material: Deep marine sediment; isolation source: Hadal surficial sediment | place: Pacific Ocean | collected 2014-05 | depth...
GATCCCGCTCAAGACCATCGATTTCACACGCGGAGTCAACATTACCTTGGGGCTGCCCTTCGTCCGCACCTCGCCGGATCACGGCACTGCCCTCGACATCGCCGGCCACGGCCGCGCCGACTCGCAGAGCCTGCTCGCCGCAATGGAGGTGGCCGGGGACATGGCCCGGGCGCGCGCCCTTGCCTGAAGCCCACTCCATTGACTGAGAATTCCCCCGCGCTGCCGCCGCTGCGGGAGGTGATCGCCCGCCACAAGCTGTCCGCGCGCAGGTCCTATGGCCAGCATTTTCTGCTCGATCTTAATCTGACCGGCCGCATGGTCCGCGCTTTGGCGGATTTCATGCCGGGTCCGGCCGCCGATCTTGCCCAAGGCACGGTGATCGAGGTCGGGCCGGGCCCGGGCGGCCTGACCCGGGCGCTGCTCGCCGCCGGAACCCGCCGTCTGATCGCGATCGAGAAGGACCGCCGTTGCCTGGGCGCGCTGGCAGAATTGGCCGCCGCCTATCCGGACCGCCTGGAGATCCTGGAGGCGGATGCGCTGAAGGTCGCGGCCGAAGACTTGGGTACGGCGCCGCGGCGCATCGTCGCCAACCTGCCCTATAACGTCGCGACACCGTTGTTGCTGCGCTGGCTCAAAGCCCTCGCCGCCGAGCCGGGTACGTTCGCCGGCCTGGTGCTGATGTTCCAAAAGGAAGTGGCCGAGCGGCTGACCGCGGTGCCCGCAACCAAGGCCTACGGCCGCTTGTCGATCGTGACCCAGTGGCTCTGCGAGGCCCGGCCGCTGTTCGAGGTGCCGGCGCGCGCCTTCACCCCGCCGCCCAAGGTGGTCTCCACCGTGGTCGGCCTGAAGCCCCGCGCCGAGCCTCTGGCGCCAGCCAAGATGGCGGCGCTGGAGCGGGTCACCGGCGCCGCCTTCGGCCAGCGCCGCAAGATGCTCCGCCAGAGCCTGAGGACCCTGGGCGTGGACACAAACGCCCTGCTCGCCGCCGCCGGAGTGACCGAAACCGCCCGCGCCGAGAATCTGACGGTAGAGGAATTCTGCGCCCTGGCCCGGGAGCTGGAAAAGCTGAGTTAACTTCCTCGGCGCAGGGTTTCGACGAAGTCGTGAACACCGACCCGCCGATCCCGGCGCAGGCGCTCGGCCTGAAGGATCGACGTCACCTCGGCGACGCCCTGGGCCACGTCTTTGTTGACCACGATATAGTCGTACTCGGGCCAGTGGCTCATCTCGTCGGCGGCTTTGGCCATGCGGCCGCGCACTACCTCCTCAGGGTCCTGGGCGCGGGCGCGCAGACGCCGCTCCAATTCCACGGTCGAAGGCGGCAAGATGAACACGCTCACCAAATCCTCGCGGGCCTTTGCGGCGACCTGCTGGGTGCCCTGCCAGTCGATATCGAAGAGCACGTCCCGGCCGGCGGCGAGCGCTGCCTCGACTGCCGCCTTGGGCGTGCCGTAGCAATGCTCGAACACCGTGGCGTGCTCGAGAAACGCGCCCTCGGCGACCATGGCGTCGAAGCGCGCCCGGTCGATGAAGAGGTAGTCCACGCCCTCGATCTCGCCGGGGCGCTTCGGCCGGGTCGTGGCCGAAACCGATAATGTGAGATTGTCGTCGCAGGCCAGCAGCTCACGCGCGATCGTGGTCTTGCCCGCGCCCGAAGGCGATGACAGGACCAGCATCAGACCGCGCCGTTCGATTCCCCCCTGGCTCATGCGCGTTCCTGCCGCCGGTCTATTCGATGTTTTGGATCTGCTCGCGCAACTGGTCGACCGCCGCCTTGAGGTCGAGTCCGATGCGGGTCAGGGCGACGTCCTGGGACTTGGAGCAAAGTGTGTTGGCTTCGCGGTTCAACTCTTGGCACAGGAAGTCCAGGCGCCGGCCGATCGCCTTGCCTTCGGCCAGCAGTTCACGGGCGGCGGCGACATGGGCGATGAGGCGGTCCAATTCCTCACGCACATCGGCCTTGGCGGCCAAGATCGCGGCCTCCTGTGCCAGGCGCTCTTCGGGCAGCGCCGGGGTGGCCTCGAGCAGCTCCTGGACCTGGGCTTTGAGCCGCGCCCGAAGTGCCTCGGGCCGCGCCGCCGCGGTTTCGCCGGCGGCTGCGGTCAGGCGCTCGATCTCGGCCAGATGCCCAACGGCAATGGTTTCCAGGCGCTGGCCCTCGGCGCGGCGCATGGCGGTCAGCGCCTCCAGCGCCAGCACCAGGTCCGCTTTCATGGCGGCCGTGCGCAGCGCCATCTGTTCCTCGGTATCCTCTTCCTCGACCGTCTCCAACACACCGCGCACCGCGAGCAGGCCGTCGAGGCGCGGCGGCTCGGCCCGGACTTCCGATTCCATCTCGCGCATCAGCACGAGCAGTTGATCCAGAATCTGGCGGTTGACCTGGAGTTTGACCGGCGCCTGGCCGCGATTGACGGTGAGCGAAAGCTGCAGGTTGCCCCGGGCAAGGTGCGCCTGCGCGGTCGCGCGCGCGGTCATTTCGAGGGCTTCATAGCCGCTCGGCACCCGGCAGCGCAGATCCAAATTTTTGCCATTCACGCTTTTGAGTTCCCAGGCCCAAGTCACCGTGTCGTCGCCGCCTTCGTGGCGCGCGAAGCCGGTCATGCTGGAAACGCCTTTTGGTGAATCGGCCACGGGCGGCCCCTCTGTCGCGGTTGCAGTGGTCGGATGGCGCGCCTTTATACCCGCGCCGCCCGCCGCGTCACAAGGCGGGTCGCACCGCGCCCGAATCCCTCCTCAGCCGCCCGGAGCGCCCTGCGTATTCACGTAAAGCGCATAGAGCGACTGGCTCGCGGCCATGAACAGCCGGTTGCGCTTCGGACCGCCGAAACAAACATTGGCGCAGCGCTCTGGCAGGGCAATGCGGCCGATCTTGGTGCCATCGGGCGCGAACACGAGAACGCCATCCAGCGCCTCGCTACCCATGCCCCAGCCGCACCAAAGATTGCCATCGATATCGCAGCGCATGCCATCCGGGGTGCCATCTGGACCGGCATCGATCAGCACCCGTTTGTTCATGATCTCCCGGCCATTCTCGGAGACGTCGAAAGCGAGGATCTTCCGATTCGGGACACCGCGGGATTCGACGATGTACAGAATTTTTTCATCGGGCGAAAAACACAGGCCGTTCGGGCCCAGGACATCCGCGGTCACGAGCGACACCTCACCGCTCCCGCCATCGATACGGTAGACGGCTTGGGCCAGTTCGGGCTCGGCCTTATGGCCTTCGTAGTTGCCCAGGATGCCGAACGGCGGGTCGGTGAACCAGACCGAGCCATCCGATTTCACCACCACGTCGTTCGGCGAATTGAGCCGCTTGCCCTGCCAGCTATCCATCAGCACGGAGACCGTCCCGTCCCATTCGGTGCGCGTGACCCGGCGCCCCCCGTGCTCGCAGGTGATCAGGCGGCCTAGTCGATCGCGGGTGTTGCCGTTGGCGAAGTCCGAAGGGCCGCGATAGGCCGTGACAGACCCGGTCTCCTCCTCCCACTTGAGCATCCGGTTATTGGGTATGTCGCTCCACAGCAGATAGCGGCCGTCTCCGAACCACACCGGGCCCTCGGACCACCGGCATCCGGTATAAAGGCGTTCCACAGCGGCGCTGAAGATGCGGTATTGCGCGAACCTCTCATCGAGAGTCTCGATCGCCGGATCGGGATAGCGGGGATGGTCGCGCCAACCGGCGCTCAGGGGATGGTCCGTGGTCATAGTACGTTCTTTTCTCGAAAAATGGGATGGGAGATCTGGACAACGCAGGTTCAACGATTGTTGGCTCGGCGCCACGCTTGAAACTTAGCTCGCGTATCTTCATTGGTTGCCGGGTAAAGACCGACAATGGTCTCACCCTTCATCACTTCTTCTTCGACGAAATCCTCATATGCCGTCATCTCATGCGCTTCTTCTGTGATGTCGTTGGCCATATGAGCAGGAATGACAATGACACCGTCCCCATCGCCGACAACGATATCGCCCGGGAATACCGGCGCATCGCCACAGCCAATGGGCACGTTGATATCGACGGCACGGTGCAGGGTCAGGTTGGTCGGTGCCGACGGGCGATGATGGTAAGCCGCGAACGGCAGCGCCGCGATGGTGAGGGAATCCCGAAATCCACCATCCGTGACGATGCCCGAAACACCGCGTTTCATGAGGCGGGTGACTAGAATACTGCCGGCGGAGGCGGCGCGCGCATCCTTGCGGCTGTCGATAACCAAGACATGACCGGGCGGGCAATCTTCCACCGCCTTGCGCTGTGGATGGGCCGGGTCTTCAAAAACCTCGATCCTGTCCAAATCCTCGCGCGACGGCATGTAGCGCAAGGTAAAGGCTTCGCCGATCATGTTTTCGGTCCGGGTTCCGACCGGCCGGACATCCTGGATAAACATGTTCTTGAGGCCGCGTTTGAACAGCGCCGTCGATAGGGTCGCGGTGCTGACCCCCGCCAGTCGCGCGCGGTTCTCGGCGCTCAGTGAATCGGTCGTATTCAATGGTCTCTGCTTCGAAATCGTCAGAAAATGTCGGGCTCCGGCACCGGTCTGCCGAAAGCCGTGGTCAGGAAATCGAAATCGCAGCCATCCTGGGCCTGACCGATATGCCGGGAAAACATGTACCCGTAACCCCTCTCGTATCGTACGGGCGGTGGCACCAGCCGCGCCCGGCGGCTGTCCAGCTCCTGCTCGCTCAGTTCCATCTGGATCAAACGTTTCTCCACATCCACGGTCACGATATCGCCGTTCTGGACCAGCGCCAAGGGCCCGCCGATGTAGGATTCGCGGGCTACATGCAGCACGCAGGCACCGTAACCGGTGCCGCTCATGCGGGCGTCGGAAATCCGCAACATGTCGCGCACGCCCAGCTTCACCAGCTTTTTCGGAATCGGCAGCATGCCCCATTCGGGCATGCCCGGCCCACCTTCCGGACCGGCGTTGCGCAGGATCAGAACCGTGTCCGGGGTCACGTCCAGGTCCTCGTCGTCAACCGCCGCTTTCAAGGACGGGTAGTCGTCGAACACCAGCGCCGGACCGGAATGTTTGAGAAAGCGCTCATCGAGCGCCGATACCTTCATCACACAGCCGTCCGGCGCGAGATTGCCTTTCAGCACGACCAGCGCCCCGGACCCGCAGATGGGATTATCCAGTTTTCGGATAACATCGTCGTTATGGACTTCGGCAGTCTCGATGTTTTCGCCAAGCGATCTGCCGCTGACCGTCAGGCATCCCGTGTCGAGATGCGGTTCGATCCGCTTGAGCATGGCCGGCAGACCGCCGGCGTAATAAAAGTCCTCCATGAGATAGGTGTCGCCGTTGGGACGGATGTTGGCGATCACCGGCACTTCGCGTCCGATCCTGTCGAAATCGTCCAGCCCGATATCGAAGCCCGCACGCCGGCCCATGGCGACCACATGGACAATGGCATTGGTCGAGCAACCCATCGCCATGGCGGCGGCGATGGCGTTCTCAAAGGATTTGCGCGACAGGATATCGCTGGGCTTCAGATCCTCCCACACCATCTCGACTATTCGCCGCCCGCTTTTCGTGGCCAGTCTCTTGTGATTGGAATCCGCTGCCGGAATGGAGGCGCCGCCCGGCAATACAAGGCCCAGGCATTCGGCGATCGAGGTCATGGTGCTGGCTGTCCCCATGGTCATGCAATGGCCATAGGAGCGGGCAATGCCCTGCTCTACCTCGGACCAATCCTGGTCGGTGATTTTGCCGGCGCGAAGTTCATCCCAGTATTTCCAGGTGTCCGAGCCGCTGCCCAGGGACTTCCCTTTCCAATTGCCGCGCAACATCGGCCCGGCCGGGAAAAAGATCGCCGGCACGTCCATGGAGATCGCGCCCATCAGAAGGCCCGGAGTGGTTTTGTCGCAGCCGCCCATGAGAACGGCGCCGTCGATCGGGTGCGAGCGGATCAGTTCCTCGCATTCCATCGCCAGGAAATTTCGATACAGCATGGTCGTCGGCTTGACGAAATTCTCCGCCAAGGAGATCGCGGGAAGTTCCAGGGGGAACCCTCCCGCCTGCAAGACACCGCGCTTGACCGTTTCGACGCGCTGTTTGAAATGCGCGTGGCAGGGGTTGATATCCGACCAGGTGTTGATGATTCCGATGACCGGCTTGCCCATCCAATCCTCGGCATCGTAGCCCATCTGCATGGCGCGCGAGCGATGTCCGAAGGCTCTTATACCTTCGGCCCCGAACCAGCGTGCGCTGCGCAGGTCTTCATATTGCTTGTTCTTGATCGTCACTGGTGCCCCTGTTGTCGAATGAGAGTTGGGTCAACGCGCCGGACCGCGTGAACTCAGTCGCAATACACCAAACGGATCGGCGGTTCCATGCCCCAATGCGATTCAAAGAGTTGGTGTCCCTTGAAATCCAAGGTGGAGACTGGGAACCGGCGCTTCCTGCAGCATCGGGGCGGCGCCAGGGCGGCCCTACCCGCGTCCCGGGGCCGCGCCCGCGCTCGCCGCTACAGCTCGGCTAGGGTTTTTATCGTCTTAGATCGAGGCGATCTAAGACGTGAACAATACCAAAGGTACTTAATATTGACCCATAGAGACCGCCTGGGCGATCCGCCGGGCCAAAATGGGCGGGCAGGAGGGGGGCCGCAGGCGATGCGGGGGCCCCAAGTCCCAGATGGCGGCAAGGCTTCCCGACGCACGCCGCCCCCTGGCCCGCCCCCTGGCCCGCCCCCGGGCCCGACGGCCCGCCCAGGCGGCCGGAACGGCGGCGTCCCCCAATCTTGTGGACGGGGGCTTGTGGACGGGGGCTTGTGGACGGGGGCTTGTGGACGGGGCGGGCGGCGCCCCAAGCTTGTGGACGTCGCCCGCGGCTCGCGGCGCCCCGCACCGCCACGCCACGCCACGCGCTCCCCATTCCGCGAACCTGGGCCGAAAACCTTTGGCCAAAAATCCCAGTCTCGAGGCATGGGGGATGCCGTCTCACTGAGTCAATATTAAGGACCTTTGGTATAAGGAGTTGGCCGCCTCGTAGAGCAGGCTGCGCAGCATGGCGCCGCCGCTCTTCGATATCCGCCCCGAATAGTCCATCTCCCCGGACTGAAAGCGCCGCGCCGTCAGCCCCAGATAGGCGCCCAGCGCGCGCGACTTGGCAAACCGGGTCTCGGGTCTCGATGGTGGCGGCGAAGGCCAGCGCGGTCACCGCCCCGACGCCCGGCACGCTCATCAACAGCCCGGCACGCCGGCGCGGCCTTGGCCCGTGCCATGACCACATGGTCGAGCCGCTCGATCTCCCGTTTCATCGTCGCGGCGGCGGACAGCAGCGGCGCGATCGTCGCCGTCAACTCGGGCCGGGCTTCCAAGGCCGCGCGGACCCGCGCCCCCAGCTTGCCCGCGCCCCCAGCTTGCCCGAGCCCTTGGGAAAGCGGATGCCCAAGGATCCCAGAAAGACCCCGGATCGTGTTCTCCGTAGCACGCCGCTGACGCACCAGATGACCGCGCGCCCAGATGACCGCGCGCCTTGAGCAGAATCCGCGCCTCCCGCGCCGCCTCGCTGCTCACCGAAACCGCATGGTAAAACCCGGTCCGCGCGAGATCGGCCAGAAGCTCCGCATCGCCCGCATCGGTCTTGTTGTGCTGCAACCTCAGCACCGCGTGCGCCCGGCGCACGTCGATCACCTTCACGGGCATCCCCAGCTTGACCCGTTCGCGCGCCAGCCAGCCAGCCCGACAGCGTCCCGGTCTCCAACACGATCCGCTCCGGACACCGGCAATGCTCCCGAAGCGCCTCGAACAATGCCGCCGGATCCGTCGATACCTTGCCGCGCGCCAAGGTCACGACATCCTCGCTCTTCACACAAAACGCCGTCTCTTCCTTCGAAACGTCCAATCCTGCATACTCTCCCATGCTCACTCTCCGGCATGGGTCTATGGGGGCGCGTCGCCGCGAACCCGCATCATAGGCCCGGGAGCGTGACCTCCGGAATTACGCTATGTATTACTCCGGTCCCGTTCTCCAATGCCTCCTGGGCGCTGCAGGATCATTTCGGTATCGGGGCAGCCTACTTCGCGCGCACGGGCGGTGCGCTCTACCCGGTGGAGAGTCACATCCGATACCTCGAAGAAGTGCGGGCGCCGGCGCTGATGGAGGTGGAGAGCCTGGTACTGGCGTCGGATGCCAAGCGCATCCACATCGCCCACGTGATGCAGGTCGCGGGCAGGATCCGCGCGACTTTCGAATGCCTGGGGCTGCACTACGACACCCGCGCCGGGCGCAGTGCCGCCCTGCCCGAGGCGGTTCAGGCCGCGCTCGCCGCGGCCCGGGCCGCGGAACTCCCCGACTGGGCCGGGCGCCGGGTCTCGCTGCAAAAGACCTGATGTCCCGCTTCGCCCCGCATGATAAAAGGCATCTTCACGCGCTCGTGACGCCAATTCCGCACGCGCCGTGATATCAAAAAGGCCTACGATAACAGGGGGAACAAGAGATGAGCGATGCTGTTAGTTGGGTTCTCGAAGTCACGGTGAAAGACGGTCAACTCGACGCCTTCAAGGCGTTGGCCCAGGAGATGTCGGAGGCGACCCAGGCCGACGAGCCCGACACAAGCCACTACGAGTGGTTTGCGGGCGAAGACGGCATGACCGTCCATATCTACGAGCGCTACGCGGATTCGGCGGCGACCATGATCCATCTGGGGAATTTTGGCACGAAGTTCGCCGAGCGTTTCCTGGCCTGCGTCGATCCGACCCGCTTGATGGTCTACGGCGACCCGAGCGCCGAGGTTCGGGGCGCCCTGGCCGGTTTTGGCGCGGCGCACATGACCCAGTTCGCCGGCTTCGCGCGATAAAAGCCAAGTCGCCGGGCGGCCGCAATCGAATCTTACATCGGCCTGTTCCTGACTGCGTTCTTGGCCGCCACCATCGTGCCGTTCTCTTCCGAGGCCCTGCTGGTGGCCATGCAGGTATCCGGCGGTTTTCCGGTGGCCGGCCTATTGGCCGCCGCCAGCCTCGGCAACATCCTGGGCGCGGTCGCCAACTGGGCTTTGGGGCGGTTCTGCCTGCACTGGCGGGACCGCAAGTGGTTCCCGGTCAAGCCCCGGGAGCTGGCCCGCGCCAGCGCCTGGTTCAGCCGATACGGCATCTGGTCGCTGCTGCTCGCCTGGGTGCCCATTATCGGCGACCCGATCACGCTCGCCGCCGGGGTGCTGAAGACGCGTTTCCTGCCGTTCCTGCTCCTGGTCGCCATCAGCAAGACCGGGCGCTATGCTGTGCTACTGGGCACGATCGACTGGTTGTGGCCCTAGACCCACCCAATCCAAAAAAGTCGGCCCCGCGGGGGAGGCGGGGCCGAAAGGTGTGCGAAGTTGCAAAGGATCGCGGTGGGTGTGTGACAAATTTGTAGCAAAACTTTGTCGATATTCCGTTTAAAGGTTTGCTTAACAAAACCGCCCCTCCGGTGGCGGGCCCGCGGCCCAATTGGAAGACCGTCCCGGTAAGCCGTTGATCGCCCTAGGGACTGAGGAGGTCATAAATAACCCAAATTATTTTATGGGTAAATGGCGTCACCAAAGCGGCCCGAAAGGTGGCGAAAATCGGCGCCGCGGGTGATAAAATCGGCCGCCAACGGGGAATATGGGCAAGGAATCTGGGCATGGAAACCGCTGCAATCTCGGGCTACCACATCCACATCTACTATGCCGAAGCCGCGGGCCCGGAGGCCGCGCGGGCGTTGCGCGATGCGCTCGCCGCGCGTTTCGACGTCGAGCTCGGCATGTGGCGCGAGACCGCCGGCGGCCCCCACCCCATCCCCATGTTCCAGGTCAACTTCGCGACCCCGCTGTTTCCGGAGATCGTACCGTGGCTGATGCTGAACCGCGGCGGCCTCGACGTCCTGGTCCACCCGGAGACCGGCGACGACGTCGCCGACCACGGCGATTTCGCTCTGTGGCTGGGTCAGGTCCTGCCGATCGACTTCGATGCTCTGCGCGCCTTCATGGAGCTGCGGCGGCAGCGCGAAGCGCAAACCACGGCCGACTAAAGGAGTGGCCTCAGGCGCGGCAGCGCTCCAGCGCCTTCCAGTCCAGTTCCACGCCATGGCCGGGGCGTTCCGGCGCGGTCGCGTGGCCGTCATGGATGGCGAGCGGCTCGGCGATGAAGCGCTCCAGGCCGGATTTCTTGGGCACCGCGGTCAGCAAGTGGACGTGCAGGTCGTGGACGCCGTGAGAGGGCACCGGCAGGTTATGCGCCTCGGCCAGGCGCGCGACCTTGAGCCAGACCGTCACCCCGCCGCAGTTCGTGAGATCCGGCTCGGGGAACGCGACCCCGCCGGCGCCGATCATGCGCTCGAACTCGTAGATCCTGTGCATGTTTTCGCCGGTCGCGATCGGCAAGCCCCCTTCCCGCGCGATTCGGACATGGCCGGCGATATCGTCGGGAATGGTCGGTTCCTCGAGCCAGGCGATGTCGTGCGCGGCGAGGGCGCGCGCGGCGCGAATCGCCCGATCCGCGCTCCAGCGCAGGTTGGCATCGACCCTGAGCGGGATTTCGGGACCGAGCCAACTCCCGCATGGCCGCGACCCGGCTCACGCCCTCGCTTAAGCGGTCCCGGCCGACCTTCATCTTGATGGCCCGAAAGCCCGCATCAAGATTGTCCTGAGTCTGGCGCAACAACCGGTCGAGGGGAAACAGCAGGTCGATCCCGCCGGCATAGGCTGCGACCTTCGGATCGTGACCGCCGGGCAACCGCCATAGGGGTACCCCCCTGGCGCCGGGCCTTGAAGTCCCACAGCGCCGTATCGGCCGCCGAGATGGCGAAGCCGGCGATGCCGCCGCGCCCCACTTAGTGCAGCCCCCACCACATGCGTCGCCACAGCGCCTCGATACGGTCTGCCCCCTGCCCTCCCAGAAGCGGCGCCAGATCGCGCGCGAGCACGGAATGAATGGCCGCGCCGCCCGCGCCCACGGTATTAGGTGTAACCGAGCCCCTCGGCGCCCTCAGAGTCACGAATGCGCAGGGCGATCAACTCGAAATGGGTAATCTCGCCGTGGGTCGAATCCGACAGCGTGACCGGCAGCGGAATGCGATAATGGGTGGCCTGGACCTTGGCGATGGTCATGGTTCCCCCCGGAGGATGGCGGCGCCGCGAACCGGACGATCGTTTTAGCGTCGCCCACCGGGCCAGGTCACCATCGGCATGTTGACGACCACGCCCGGCTGCTCCATCGCCAGATCGCCATTTTGCAGACGTTCTCGAACCTCCGCGCCAGACTTCAATATTCCGGCGGAGGCCTGATTTATCCAAGTAACGAGAACCAGCATCCGCAGTGGCGTGTAGCCGGGCGAACCTGGCGGGCTCTCGAACACGTCTGGCTGGAATCCCAGCGGCCCCATCGCTCCGGCCGGTTTCGGGCCATTGGTGAAGACGTAGACCGGGGCCAATAATTCCTTTGGTACCTCGGCGAGCGCCGGCACCACGAGAACCGGTGACCCCATCATGTCGGTGAGCAATTTCGCGATTTCAGGGTCTGAAGCCTCGGTGTGAAGGAACAGGATATCCTGGCCCTCGCTGTACCCCGCGACAGGCGGGATTACCGGCGCCTCACCGGACATCATGCCCCCCATGGGCATCATGCCCCCCATGCCCTCCATGGGTTTCATCGTGTCCTCTGTCGTCTGCGCCCAGACCGGAGATGCCGGTGCCAAAGCCAGAATTAGAATCGCAATCAGCTTTTTCGTCTTCAGGACTGATCTCATCACCGCGCCTCCTGTTTCGGATCAAAATCGACGGTGCAATTTACGGTCCGTAGCATGGTACGGAGTCAAGCCCGAACCCGTTGCGAGCCCCGCCACCTGCCCGGGTTCGCGGGAACCCGATGGACCGGCGATTTCCAGGATCAGCTTGCGGCGTACCGCCTTGGCGAAGCTGGCGCTGCCGTCGGCGGTAATCACGAAACTGCCCGGCCCGCCGGTGATCGTCGCGGCGAAGGCGCCTTCCAGGTCAGTGTCGGCCGGCCGGCCGCTATCGCAGGCGCGGCACAGGATCGCCAGGCCGTTGATCACGATACCCGCGTCGAGCGCCGACTTGCGGGCGACCGCAACCGGAATTCCACCGCCGGCCCAGGAGGAATCGCCGGAGAAATCGATGATCCGCCGGGTGCCGTCGATGTCGTTGCCCGCGATCAGGGCGTGGGCGGCAGCCAGCGCCGGGCCGATGGCGTTGGGGCCGAACGCCTGGCGCGGGGCGGCGAGCAGGGCCTTGGCGAAGCGGCGCGCGCTGTCCTCACCGTCGATCACGGTCCAGGGCACCACCACTTCCTGGGCGGTCTCGTCGGCCCACTCCACGAAGATCACCGCGATGCGCTGCAGATAGCCATGGGAGATCGCGGCCAGCACGTCGGGATGGGTGATGGCGACGGCGTAACCCTCGCGCTGGAAGCGCAGCTCGCCGTCGTCGATGGACCGCGAAGCGTCGGCCAGCAAGACCAGCTCGATATCCACCGCCTCGCCCGCTGCGGCGGGGGTGGCCTTGGGCGCAACGGTCAGACCCGTCAACAGGAACAGGACCGCAATCCATCGCCACATGACCGCCTCCGGGTATCCTGGAATTTCGCGTCTCTTATTCAAGACCATAATGCCATGCCCTGCCAAGGCCGCACCGCTTGCCCGGTCCTCCGCACAGGGTTATTCTCCCGCGCAATTATTGAATGGAATCAACGAGTCGAGAGGGGAGTCACGACATGGCCGGAGAGGTTGATGCGCGCCTGGCGGAGCTGGGCATCGAGGTTCCGGAGGCCGCGGCGCCGGTCGCCAACTACGTCGGTTACATCCAGAGCGGCAACATGGTCTTCGTTTCGGGCCAGGTCCCCCTGGTCGGCGGCGCGTTCAAGTTTCAGGGCAAGGTCGGGGCCGAGTTCTCGGTCGAGGAGGGCCAGGAAGCGGCGCGGATCTGCGCCATCAACATCATCGCCCAGCTCAAAGCCGCCTGCGGCGGCGATCTCGACCGGGTCCAGCGCATCGTGAAGCTCGGCGGCTTCGTCAATTCGACGCCCGAGTTTACCGACCAGCCCAAGGTGATCAACGGCGCCTCCGATTTGATGGTCGCGGTGTTCGGCGATGCGGGCAGGCACACCCGCGCCGCGGTTTCCGCCGGGTCGTTGCCGCTCGGCGTCGCGGTCGAGATCGATGCGATCGCGGAAATTGCGTGAAGAAGGCGTGCCACGGTTGTATTTTATTAACCAACTCGGGGGTTTATAGCGGCAATGTCTAAGCCGCTCCTCAAGCTGCCGAAGGAAGCGCAGGACTTCCTGAAGGCCCATCCCAAGACCGAGTCGATCGATGCGATCTTCGCCGATCTTTCGGGCATCCTGCGCGGCAAGCGCTACCCGATCGACTATCTGGCCAAACTCTTCGGCGGCGAGATCGCCCTGCCGGCCTCGATTTATCTGCTCGATACCATGGGGGAGAGCCACGACCCCGGCGGCATCGGCTTCTCCGACGGCGATCCGGATGCCGCCGCCCGGGTGGTGCCGGGCTCGCTCAAGCCGGTGCCCTGGGCGGCGCGGCCAA
>SMVB01303660.1_pt1 | contig 13513 bp, 28 predicted proteins | sample 2456461 | NCBI WGS metagenome assembly SMVB01 (sample SAMN11095934, study PRJNA526329) | marine sediment metagenome | biome: Marine sediment; feature: Surficial sediment; material: Deep marine sediment; isolation source: Hadal surficial sediment | place: Pacific Ocean | collected 2014-05 | depth...
AATGGTAGATGAGAAAATTGATGAAAGAATTAGAGTTATGTTTGGTAAACATATTATAAAATGTGCAACTGATCATTGTGAGATGCCTTCATGGAGTTATTCAAGAGAAATTAACACATGGTTGAGAGCAGGTTTTAAGAAAAGATGATGGATGTTAACAAAAGGATGGAAATGATTGTCCAACAGGCAAAAGAAAAAGGTTGGAACAATACTGATAATTGGCTTTTTAGGAAATTACAAAATGAGATTGCAGAGTTGGATGATTCAATTCAACAAGCAGATTCACCTGATGAGATTGCTACAGAATACATTGATATAATTTACATTCTTGATCAGATATTATCAAATCATATACCTGATGATATGGATTTAGAGTATATCTTCTTAAAAAAACACAAAGCAAATGAAATTACTCCAAAGAAAACATGGGAAGAAGGAAAGGGGATTGTGAAAAAATGACAAGTCAATATATTTTATCAGATGAAGAAATTACAAATTTGAATTTTGTTAGTGGGTATGTTCAAGGCACATCTAGTAGAGATGGTGAGGAAGAACTATCAGAACCAATAAAGAGATTTGTAAAACTGGTTCGTGATATTACATTAAAGAGTGGGTTGAAATGAAATCTACAGTAGTGACGTTCAGTGAAATGGCAAAGCATGGGATGAATATGAGTGCATTATTTTGGGTAAACCATGAACCAAAAAAATGTGAGGTTTGTAAAAAGAGATGAATAAGAAACAAGAGTATCAAGCCATAAAAAAGGTTGAGAAGTTATTAGGTAAAGCAGTTGTAAATCATAAAAAAACTGGAATAGTAATTAAGAAATTACAAAAGACGTTGAAGCAAAGAAGAAAGGAATTACTAAAATGAAATTCTATTCTCATGTTGCTCTTTATGAATGGTTCAAATTTTTGGGGTATGTAAAATGACTAAGAGAAAGAAATATGGAATAATTTTTATTATTTTTGGTAGTGTTATTTTAGCATTAGGAATAGCAGGTTCTATCATGTATCACACAGTAAACAATACTCCTTCTTTCTTTAACACTAGAGTAGCAAATCAGATTACTGAAACTGATAGACCATGCGATACATTTGGATTAGGTTTAGGTCATCAAGTTAGTGGTACTGACAGTTATGGATATGGATTTGTAAGTTGTGTATCTAACGATTTTACTTTAGAATCTTGTAGGGCAAGTGCTAATCCAGAGTTATGTGAGAGGGTGACATTGATTGAATGACTCATTAAAGATGGCAATAGTAGACATTCAAGAAACATTTCCTAGAGTATCAAAACTTGTTAGTGTTTGGCAACTCGACAATCTACATCATCATGGAAAGCAACCTGAATGGGAATACAGATTGTTATCAAAGTTTTCAGAAGCAATGAAAGTAATTCAAGAAACGGATGTAGATGATGAACCCATTCTAATTTCTGCACAATTAATTCAAGAAACGGATGTAGATGATGAGTAACATGAAACTGTATAGAATCAAAGGCATTGATCAAAGTGAACCCTATGAGATACATGCAGATACAAAAGAAGAAGCATTGGTGATGTTTATTGATAATGAATTAGGATTGAGATTATCTTTGTATCAGTTTAAGGATGCAAAAGAAAGGTTACTACAAGGAAAATTCTGTATGTTAACTACAATGTTATTGGTTGAGGAAGTGTTAGAGTAGTGGCTACATATCAGACGAATACTCAGGGTAGTGCAATCAGAGAAGCAATGTTAAGATTGATGGCAGAAGGAATAACAAACAAAGATGATATTTTTGATCACTGTGAAAAAGTAATGAAATTTCCAAGACCAACAGTTAGGAGAGTTGCAGGGAAATTAAGAGCAGAACTAAAAAAACAGTATGATATTCTAAGTTCTGATATTGGAAGTAACGGTACAAGTTAACATGAGTAAAAAAATATCAAAGATAGTTTGCAAAAAGTGTGGTGAGAATCTGATGAATAATAATGCGAGTAGTGTTACACATAAAGATGCTTCAGATATGATGGATGTACATGATAGAGTAATGCATCAACAAGAGTACATGATAGAGTTTGTAGATTATTAGGATGAATATTGATTTATTTGAACAGAGTTTCAAGAAAACTGACCATGATACATTTACTTTAGAGATAGGTGAACATGCCAAAGAAAGATTGATGAAGCATCTAAAAAGAATAGACAAACTAGAGATGAAGTTGAAGATGATGGAGATTTCATTTGAGCAAATTAATAATTCCAGAAATGATTTGTTATGGCAGTTAGCAAGAACTGAGAAGGCGATTGAAGATGAAAACTAATAAATCAGAAAAGAAAAATATACAAAGGTATTGAAGTAAAATGGGTAGGGTATGTTATCATAGATGTAAGGACTTGAAAAAGTATTCAAGAGTATTGGAAGGAATTAAAATATGTGATGTTTGTGATTATTGTACAAAAACTACTGAAATTTATTGTCAATGCTGTAGAAAAAAATACAGAATAAGAAAGACAGGAAATAAAGCAAGTAGTAAAAGATCACAGAATGTAAAAAGAATGTAGTTTAAAAATAAAAAAGAATTAGTTGAGGATTTCAACTTTGATTGGTTTCTCAGATTGCATTGCAGACCATTCTTCATAGTCATAACCTTCATAGGCATTTTCCCATGACTCAACACAACTTTTACACCACCACATTTCTTCATTGGTTTCTATCCTACCATCTGCAAATGTTTCTTTTTGTGCAGGTAAATGATCACCAATGTTTTTCTTCTGATACCATTCTTGTTCGATTTCTCTTGGTTCAGTACAATCAGGATGTTTGTTACATCTTAGAGTGGTGTAATTATTTCCCCAACATTGAAAACATTGTACAACAAAAGGATTTCCTGAAAAGGAACCAATGTAATCTTCAGAGTGTTTGTAAGGTTTCGTCATCATCACCTGAACCACATGAAAGCCTATTAAAGCCATCGTTTCGTCACATTCAGGTGTTACACTTGAAAGGGTATAATAGCAAGTAATCCCATCAAGGGATGATGGAAAAACTTAAAATTAATTCCGAAATGAAGGCAGAAGTATTTTACTTCACAAGAAAAGCCTTTGAAGAATCCCCACATGGCAGTTTTTTCTTTGATGCCAAATTCACAGTTGAGTTGTTAAATTCAACTGGCTTAGAAAGTTTTGTCAAAGTTGGAGAATACCAATCAAAATCTGACAAAGTAAATACAAAAGATGCACTAGCAGAAGAAGTGTTTATGCATTACAATGCTGAATGGTCAAACCCATTGGGAACCAAAGAAGGACAGCAAAAAATTAGATCACTTGGAGTCGGACATACATCAATGTCTATCAATGACTTTGTAGTGATTGATGGAGAAGTTTTAATCGCAGACATGATGAGTTTCCTGAACATCGGAAAACACAAAGCAGTAAGTGAGGTAGTTGCCCAATGATAACTGCATCATTCACAAAAAAGATAGTGGTCAAACAACAAACTCCAATGGGAGTAAAAGAATCAGTGTTTGATACTGTAAAAGGTGCAGAGCAAACTTTTGTATTTACTGCATCAGATATTTCTGTGTTTGAAGTAGAAACTCATAGTGTAGTTGACACAGAAAAAAGAACACAATTCAAATCCGTTAGAAGTACAGAAATTAGTCCAAGATTAAATGACGAGGTAGTAGCCTAATGGGTTACACACACTATTGGAGAACTATCACAGCAGGAATTAGTCAAGACAAATGGAATGGTTTCATCAAGGACTTTGAAACTATTCTTCCAGAATTTATCAAGTTGTTAGATACAACAGCAGACCAAAAATTAACCTATGATGGAGATGGTATCTTCTTCAACGGTGTAGGTGAAAATGCATTTGAAACATTTCACATAGAAAGAAATCCAGAACAAAGTGTACACACAGAAGATAGAGATAGAGTCTTTGATTGTTGTAAAACAGGACACCAAGAATATGACATTGCAGTTTGTAGTGTCTTAATTATTGCCAAACGCCATTTTGGTGATGACATTCATGTGTCAAGTGATGGAGATAATGCAGACGAAGAATGGCAAGTAGCAAAAGCATTATGTCAAAAAGTTCTAGGATATGGAAACTTGGACATGGGAGATGTTTACCAAGATACAGATGGTAAATACAAAGTAAGAAATCCAGACACACTAGGTAAATTTATTGACGAAGTAGCAGAACCACAAAAACCAAAAGTAGACCAAGATGCAATAAGACAAATTCTCGTTGATTTGGCAAAATCCGAGTTGAGCATCAATGATGCAGTAGAAAAAATCAATCAGGAGATAGTAACCCAATGAAGAAATTCAGACATAGTGCTTACACAGTACAAGAACAGATTCACTTGGAACTCAGTAAACTAACTATGAAGAATAGATATGTTGTATTGAAAAAAACACTCCAAAGAGTTGAAGTTCCTGCAACAAAAAGAACCTCAAAAGAAATTGATGAAAACATTCATTGTTTGAACCTAACAGATTTGAGAAGAATCACAAACAATGTCATAGTCAGCATTGGTATTTACCAAAGAGAACTGATGCTAGAGTTAGCAAGAAAAATAGTCCAGAAGGAGAAGAAGAAATGAGTAAGTACCAAACACTGAAAAAGATTAGGGAAGGTTCCTTAATCGAGGTCAATACAAGCAAAAATCCACAAGTGTATGCAGATATAATAACTGGATATTTTGTTGGCATCTTAGGAATACTTCATTGCAACAATCCAAAATACGGACATGCAGAAGTTCTTAAAATCCAATACAAAGAAACACAAGATAGTCCAGTAAAGGTAGGATTCTTAGAAGAAGTAATACACTACTAAAAATTCACTACCTTTCTATTTTTTTACCTAGTGAGCAAAATCTTTTATACAATTATTCTCATCAATGACTACAGTGGTTCATTCAAGAAGTGAAAACAAAGATGAAATTGAAGTCAGGTTTGTAGTTAGAAAAAAGAGAGATCCAGATTTGTTTAATATGATGAAAAAATTTCCAGAAGTACAATGGTCAACATTTTGTAAATTAAAGATTAATGATTATTGTAAAGAGAGGATAAAGAAATGAAGTATCCTGAAATTAATCTGATGGGAAATGGAATGAGAGTTAAGATAATTACAGATGATGTTGAAGTTATTGTATTTAGTGAGAAAGGAAAACTATCAATATCACATGTTGATATGTCACCATTTGAATATCAGGCACACAATTTAGGACATACTGAGCTAGCAAAGAAATTGGAGATACTAAGATGAACTGGACAATTTTTCCAAGACCAACAGAAAAATGTAATGGACATTGTAATCCAACAAATCAAATCATCTGGACAAAGCACATGGATGAGGATTTAATTGAACAGAGAGAAGAAACTATTAAAATTGTAAATGATGTATGTCAACAACAAGTACCAAGTAAAAAAGGTGGAAAAATGTGTGGAATGAAATTGGTAGAAAAGTCAACTTGGTATGATGCTGATCAACTTGTTATAGCAATAAAAGAACATAATACAGTTTACCATAATACTGACTTTAAAGTGGTGATAGTAAAATGAAAACAAGTAGCAAGAGATTATTGATGATGTGTGTTGGAATAATCATGTTTGTTGGATATGTGATTTATGAAGATACAAATGTTTTGGAAATGGAATTACATCAATATTTTATGTTAGGTGTAATAGTATTTTTCACTGTTCTAAATTTCATCAGATATGTAACTGAATTGAACAATGAGTATAATAAAAAATGGGGAAATACACATGAAAGCAGATGAAAAAAGATCACACAGACTTATATTATTAGGTAAGATTTATGTAAAGTCGGGATATAGTGATCTTGCAGTAATCAACAGAGCATTACTAATAGGAGTTACAAAAGTAACTGCACAGAGTTATCTTGATACAATCAAAAGAAGGTACAAGCAATGATAGAGAAGTTAAGAGAAAAATGTGTTACACATGAAACAGAAGTTGCAGATGATGTATGCCCACTTTGTAAGGAGAAATCAAAGGAACCTGTCTTTCCATTTGGTGATGATTCATTTTATTGTAAAAATCCATTATGTCTTGTAACAAGATTTAGTATTGTAGGATACTACATAGAAACATTGGAACCAATAGGTACACCAAAGGTGCAAGAGATACAAGAAGAAATGAAAAAAAAACGTGACTAATAACCTTTAGTAGAATTTGTCAGTTTGTCAATGCTTATTACATACCTTATTTGGGAATGAGTAAATGGCAAACAATTTAGACCTTCCCTCAAAGACAAAATCATTCTTTGGGTATGCAATCGGTGGAATATTATTCTTCCTGATTGCAGGTGGAATCACTGGACTCTACGCAAATATGGTAGGGTTCGATGGGCAGAATGGCATTGCATCATTCACTGAAGCAATAGTCAATCTCCAAATAGAGGGTATATTGTTTGGTCTAGGTCTATTCTTGATTCTAGGTGCATTAGCAATGGTATTTGCTATAGTAACTGTCAAGATTAGAGAAGCAGTTTTTCACGATGACAAATCCAAAATTAAATTCGTGAAGAAACGATTCTTGCTACCTTTGATTGGTGTAGGAATTGCAACATTCATCTTGTTGTCTGTCATTGGACAAATCGGAGTCGGAATATCTGAAGGAATAGATTTGGGTAATCCAACGACATTACTTGATGCAATAGTTAACTTCAACATCGGTGCAACCATTGGATTATTAATCCTCTATGCACTAACTGGATTCTCAATAGTTTGGGTTGCTAAACGTGAACCTGCTATTGAAGGTGTAGCTGACAAGACCAAACTAAATAGAATCTAGCCCTGATTCATTTTTTTTATTTTTTTAATTACTAAATAATTACTAAAGCCATGCTCTTATAGAAGTTATTTTGGAAAAAAAAGTAAGAACATGAAAACAATGGGTAAAGGTATCATCGTATTAGTCGTTGTCGGTGTCATAGCTTTTGTCGCTTATGGTGGGGAACTACCTTCAGGTGGCACAGGTGGAACCACAGTAATAGGTTCAATCACTGAAACCGAAACAATGACTTCTACAACTGGACAAACATACAACGGTAATCTGTTAGTTACTACTACAGCAATAGATAGCAATGATCCTTCTACATCTTATGATGGTGCAGATGATTATGATATTATATGCTACGAAAGAGTAGGATCCGATGTTAGAGATTGGGAAGTTCTAGATTCAGGTGCAGATGCAACTGGAACAGCAATGGATATTCCAGTAACAAAAGCATTTGATGGTTCACAAGGACTAACCGAGATGTGGTGCGAATTAACAGTGGAAGTTGGTGGACAAATGACTTACATCGATAAAGATGCAATCATTAAAGCCAATGACAGAATCGACACAGCAGTTTATGAAGATCCAAACTTAGACCAAACTCCAACATGGGTATTCAGAGTTAATCTCTTAGACATTAGCCCTGCTGATCCTAATCAGACACCAACGATGAAGTTACGTTTGAAGATGATGGAAGAAGCTATTTCTGCTGACTTTGATCAAAGCACATCATCAATAGCTAACGCATCTACAGGCATACACGAAAATCGTATCAAGAACACAATCAACTTTGTTACAACATCAAGTAGCAATGATTCAGGTGCAATCGCACTATCACAAATCATTATTACTTTGAATGTTACTGATGACACAATTTATGATGCAAACGCATCATACATTGAAGTACCAAACGGTGCATCAATACAAAGAATAAAACTATCACAAATGTCTGATAACGAGTTAACATCAACAACAACTTTCAAACACAAGTATGGAAGTGATGTTGCAACAGCAAATCTAATAGTTGTAGAAAAATCAGGTGATCCAGAAATAAAAGTACCACTGATATTGTTCACGAATTTCTCATCAGCAGATGAAGCTATCTGCGTAGAGGTTGAATTTAAGTACGTTGACAGCTTTAATGCTTTCAGCACAACCTCTAACGATGTTGAAGTTGCAGAAGGCAGTATTGGTGACGAATGTGAACTATAGATAGTTCACTCAAATCTTTTTTCTTTTTTTAATTTTAATACAAGTCAGTACATACAATTTTTGTTGGCAATAACAGATTGTAATAATTGTATTGGTTCTGGATGGATAGAAACAATTCCATGTGTTCGTTGTAACACAAGGGGAGTAATATCTGACAAACTGTTTGATACTCAACTTAAAAAATATTCATCAAAAAGCGATAATCGTCAGTGAGCAAATACTTTTAACATCAATATTCTAAGCAACTTTGACTATCATTGAAGGTGGTACAGGTTTCTTCTTTGAAAGTCATTTTGGTAAACACAAACGTATGCCCTGTACCACAATCAATCAATGCTTATTTACTCCCTAGTCTGAAAAAAAAACAGATTGAAAGTTAATCATACAGTAACAGCAGGTCATCAGATATTCTTATTCTTCATGTTCAGTGTATTTGTAGTTGGATTCCTGATGTTATCTCAGGTCAAATTAGAACAGGAATTTAGAGGAACCCTAATTTTCTTCATTTTGCTGATTGGTTCATTCACAGGAATCTATATTATTTCTTTTACAAGCCTATTTGAGAGAAAATTAGGGGGGGAGAAAGAAGCAAGGTTGTTCTTTGTACAAGATATTTCCATGTTAAAATTTGCAATTTATGTTTCACTTGGATTAGGTGGTGCATTGTTAATTGCGATAATTGCCCAAAACTTAGGACTTGATCAAGAAACAACAACATTAGTTTCCATTGCAGGTAGTGGAATTGTAATGATGATTGTTTTCTTTATGAGTAAAACTATAATGACAGCAATAGCGATACATGGAAGTTTTAATGTCGTAGTTTTAGCATTGCGTGACGGAATTATTGGAAACTTTACAGGCAATGAGTTGTTTCCTGTTCCAGAATTAGGATTGTCAACTGCACAGTTCAATAACTTTGGTATTGTAATACTTGAACAGTTTACGATGGTAGCCTTTGGAGAAGAAATGCTGAAAATTTTAATCATAGCATTTGTTGTTTTGAGTATACCAAATGCAAAATTCAAAACAGGAATTACAAAATATTTGGGTGCAATCCTAGCTATTATAATCTGGACAGGCTACCACACAATCCAGTAGGATGATAGCGTTGATTTTATTAAGACCTAGTTATTGGAGAAAGTAATATGGGGAAGTTCAGACCAGTAAAGTTTTTGTTATCAATTACAATTATTGTAATTCTTGTAGCTAGTGTCTATATATTTGCAGATGAAGATGGTTCCATTGGAATTAACCTTAATTTACCAACAAATGCATTTATCACATTCATTGATGAAAATGCAGAAGAACATGAAGTTGAAATTGCAAATTTTGTTATAGAAGATGTTGCTTGTTGGATACAAGTAGAGATGAAAGTAGTTGGTGGGGATGGTAAAATTATTGATACACAAATATCAAAGTTTGTAAAGTTAAATCCACAGATTCCATTAGCATTGTTTGATGCTAGTAATATTTTCACAGCAGGTAAAACACTTACAGGAGATGGTGGATTTATTATTAATCCAGTTATAATGTGTTCAGTTTCTCCTAAAGGTGTAAATCCTGATGTTGCATTTGATCATTACAAAGATGATCATGGAATAACACAAACTTCACCATTCACAGCAAACATCTTAGTAAAACCAAGTGACCTAGTTATCAGAATTTATTCAAGTGACAGAACATGTGGTGCAAGTATTGATATATTCAATGACGAGTATTGTGGTAATTTCACTACAGGTGGTGCTTTGTTTGGATTGTTCCCCTCAAAACTATTCCACGACACCTACAATAATAAATTACATATCAATGAGCAATTACTCACTGATAATGGTAAGCAGAGTCTAGGCACGTTAATGATTAACGATGAGGATATTGAAAGTAACTTAGAAAGTGGAAGATACAGTTCAACTATGATAATAACTGTAGATGGATTGGTAAAAGTAGCCTATGAGGTAGTTCCAGATTATGAGTACATACTACCGTTAAGTACAGAAAGAAAACATGTTGGTAATGTAAACCATCCATTCTTCAAGGATAATAATTGGGAAGAAATTGAAAATCCATTGATCACTTATAGAACATTAGATGTTGCACATAACGTAAATTCATGTGGATTAATTGGACAGGTCACAGGAACATGTGTTTGTCCACCTGCACAACATATTGTAATAGTTAATGGACAAGATATGTGCGTTCCAGATTCAGCACCAAAACATTGCCAAACAAACGAAGTGTATGATGCAGTTTTGGATATGTGTGTTGAAGTAGTTGTACCACCAACTAAGATATGTAGCCCACCGTTAATCAAACAAGGAACTATCTGTGTAAATCCAAATAATACAGGTGGAACTCCTACAGGTGGAACTGGAATTGAAGTAGTTGATCAATTCATTGCATGTATAACATCAGGAAATCCAGATTGTTTATCAAATCCTGATTTCATTGTAATTTGGTTAGCATTAGTTGGTTTTATAATATTGATAGTTGCAATAGTTCAAGGTGCATCAAGAAGTAGACCTGTAGACATTTACGGTGTACCTTCTAATTTCTAATTTTTGTCAATGCTTATTATGTCCTATTTTTGGAAGTAATCATTGGCTAAGAAAGGTAAAGGTAAGAAGTACCTTGTTGGTGGAATTGTAGTTATAGCTGTCTTAGCAGTTCTTTTAGTTGACCTTGATGATATTGCAGATATTCAGATATTAGTAGGTAATGAATTAGTTTTTAAATTACCAACTCCAAATTCTTTACTTGATGAAGGTTTCTTTGCATTTCAACCATCAGATCAATTTCCCCTTCATGCAGTTGAATGTAAAGTAAAACAGGAAACAAAGATTTATGATATTAATGGAAAACTTAGTAGAACAGAACATTCAGATGGTATTCAAGGTAATCCACTATTTGCGTTATCTTTGGTGACACCTGCAAATGTTCAAGTATCACATTACACAGTTATTCCAAAAATATTCTGTGAGGTAAATGATTCTTTCCCCCCAATATTTATCAAACCATCAGATTTGACAGTACAGGTTTATGCACAACTAAATCCTGCAAGTGAACAAAGAACATTAGTATTTACAGAAAATATTAGAACATTTGAGTACAGTTTTCCAAGTCCACCAAATCAAGTTGCTGAACCTTCTCTTGGTGTAGTTACTATACGAGCAAGTGACATAGAATCAAAATTCGCAGATAAAGACTTTAATTCACAATTAGAGTTCAAGGTGTTTGGTACACTTAAACTATCATTCGATGATCCATCAATAGGAAACCTAACTTATGAAATACCAATCGGTAAAGATCAATTACGCACTTTCTATGTTCAACCAGTAAGAACAGACAACGAACCTGATAGTGATGGAGATGGAATTGTTGATAGTGCAGATGATTGTCCAAATCAAGCTGAGAACTTTAATGGATTTGAAGATCAAGATGGTTGTCCAGATACAAAACCAACTAATACAGGTACTAATACAGGTGGAACTCCTACAACAGTTATTACTCAGGTTGAATGTAACAACCTAAACCAAACATGGTTTGTAAACATAAGTGGTGGTGGTGAGGTTTGCTTCGGTGGTGCATTAATTTCACAAGGTAGTTTTTGTAAAGTCTATGATTCATCATTAGGACATTGTATTGATACTGCAACAAGTACAACAGGTGGAACTACTGTAGCAGAAGATAAAATCACATGTACTAACTTAGGTGGATTTTACAAAGAGAATCCAAATAACTTAGTATCAACTCAGTTATTCACTCCAACTCAATTAAGTGGACAGACAGTACACGAACTTGATACAGGAATGTGTCTAGTTCCTATAGATACTCAGAATCCACCTTGTCTAACTGCATCATGTGTAATTGCTGATGCAAAGGATGGAAAAATTGTAACAATAATCACGATTACTTATGTTGACAGAACTACAGAAACAGTTCTTGCAAGTACATTATCAACATTCAGACAAGGATTTGTAACAAATCAATTATTTACAACTGAAGATGATGGTACTATACGAGAAATCTCTACTGTCAAATACGAAACATTCTATACAAGAAAAACATTAGACCTTGCACAAGACCAAAAGTTTGTTGGTGGTGGTGTACAATTTAATCCATTATTAACGATTGGTGGTTTCATAATACAGTTACAACCTGTACCTGCAACTGGTTCTGAACAAAATTTGTTTGGTCATACTATTAATCAGTTAACAAATACCTATGGTTTCTCACTTGGACATAGAGTATTAACTGCACAAGAAATAGAATCAAAGATTCCAGAAGAATTGGCAGGAATCAAAACAGTTTCAATAAATATGGCAGTAGATGGTGTAATAACAATACAGAAAGACGGTGTTTCAGGTTCAGTAAATATACAAGGTGAACAAAGCACTTTGACAGGAGTTACAGTAAAGATTGAACCAAAGTCAGAGATATGCAGATTCCCTAATGTCATTGATCCAATCACACTAGAATGTCATCCACCAATAGTTGTATGTACACCACCATTGATTAAAAATATACAAGGAATTTGTGAACTACCAAAAGATGATGAAGATTACCAAACATGTCATGATGATTTTGATCCACCAAAAGAGTTTGTTGGTAATGAATGTAAAGTAATAATTGTAGGACAGTTAGGTGGTGAACCATGTACAGATAGTCACCCACATATTTCATTTACATGTTCACCAAATTACAGAGAATTATTTTGTGATGCACAGAACTTCTGTGGAAACCAACCACCACCTACACCACAATGTACACCACCATTGATTAGAGTAAGTGGAGTGTGTGTTAATCCACCTGATATTTGTCAAGATGGACAGACCAATGCAAGTAATGGATGTATAGAAAGACCAAGTGTATCATATTGTTTATCCATTGGAGAATTTTATGATCCAGATACCAACACATGTCAAGAAGCACCTAAAGGAGATTGTGATAATGCAGTTTATAGAGCATTTTTCCCTGAACTATGTAAAAATGTTCCACCAACACCTAATACTTGTGAAGCCATTGGAAAGGTAACTGCAACTTGTGGTGGTATTGATATTTGTTATGATGCATGTGTCGTAAATACGACTTATTCTTGTGACTTTGGTAGATGTTTGGTAGATTGTCCAACAGGACAGATTAGAATATTTCCAGATGCTCAATGTCATGTAGCACCTGAAGGTGACAGAGATGGAGATGGATACTTGGATAATGTAGATGCATGTCCAGACCGATTTGGATCAGAAGCTCAAGGTTCAACTGATGGTTGTCCAGTATGTGTAGGTGGTGGATGTGATAAGGATCCATTCAGAGATTTACTAAATGATCCATTATTCCAGATTGGATTAGTGGTATTCGTTATATTGATTGGAACAGTTGTAATAATCAGACGAAGAAATAGCTTCTAGTCAATGCTCAAATACACCCTATATTGAGAAAAGTCATGATTGACAGAAACAAGTACTTTTTGTATTTGGTTCTAGGTTTGATTGGTTTTTCGACTCTAATAA
>SMVB01050285.1_pt1 | contig 13509 bp, 13 predicted proteins | sample 2456461 | NCBI WGS metagenome assembly SMVB01 (sample SAMN11095934, study PRJNA526329) | marine sediment metagenome | biome: Marine sediment; feature: Surficial sediment; material: Deep marine sediment; isolation source: Hadal surficial sediment | place: Pacific Ocean | collected 2014-05 | depth...
AGGGTATTTAGTGAAGTCTGGCATGGCATTTGTCCGTATAGAAAAGGTACTCTGGTCTGCGTTGATACTGATCAGCATGTTGCAAACCCATCAAGTCATTAGAATTCCAAAACTGCTGTTGCTTTCCTTGTGTTTGATGACAGTCAAGATCGGCTGCTGTTAAAGCGACACATTCTGCATTTTTGAGAATGACTACTTCCATGACAAGCCGTCTTAGACGCTTACCTCACCATCAATCCAACTGCGGTAGAGATTCAGATCATCATCAAGTTCTATGAAGCTGGCTTTGTAGCCCGGACGTATATAACCCAACTCGTCCTCCAGGCCCAATGCACGGGCTGGATAACATGAAGCCATACGCAATGCTTCCATTGAATCGATGCCTGCAAAAATGGCGGCATTGCGAACCGCTGAAATCATGTCCAGGCTGGAGCCGGCCAGTCGCCCGTCTGCTGTACGGCAGCTACCATCTACGACTTCAATATCAACACCGTCAAAATTAAAACTGGCGACATCAGAGCCCACTGTGGCCATGGCATCGGTCACCAGCACAGAAAATCCTTTCCGTTTTGCGGCAACTGCAACGCCAAAAGTGGCCGGATGCACATGCTTGCCATCAGCAATCATGCCACACCAGCTATTGTTGTCTTCCAGCGCAGCACCGACCATACCCGGCTCACGGCTTTCAAATTGACTCATGGCATTAAATAAATGCGTAAATCCGCGTAAACCGGCATCCAGCGCCTCGCGGGTCTGAGCATATGTTGCAAGACTGTGACCGCCAAAAACCAGAACACCTTCACCGCTCAATCGGAAAAGCATTTCCGTGCTGGTGAGTTCCGGTGCGATGGTCACCAGCATTCGGCCATTGGCCAGGGATGTCAGCAACTCATAGGCAGCTTTATCTAGCTGTTGAAACTTACCGGAATCGTGGATACCCGCCTTTTCAACATTCAGGTACGGGCCTTCAAGATGAAGACCGAGGACCCCCGGGACACCCTCGGAAATAGCCTGTCCGACAGCCTCTACGGCCTGCTGCATCATATCGAAATCCGTACTGATCAGGGTTGGCAGAAACCCGGTGGTACCGAAGCGTCGATGTGCTGCGCCGATTTTGCGTATGGTCTCAACACTGGGTGCATCATTAAACATGACCCCACCACCGCCGTTAACCTGGATATCAATCAGACCGGGGGCAAGGATGTGATATTTCAAATCAATGACGGATTCGATTTCACCGTCGATGTCAGCCTGCGGCAACAGCTTATAAACCCGGCCATTTTCCAGCAAAACCGCAAGACCCTGGTGCAATATCTCTCCGTCAAAGACGCGACAATTAATGAGTGCTGTTTTCATCAGGTTTTATACCATCTCCGGCTTGCTTTCGCCCGGACAATATTAACTGAATCAACCAGGCTGCAATGAATGTCAGCAAGGACCCAACAGCCGGTCCGCGATGACGATATCGAGGGTATGGAATTCATCACGGAGCATATCCATACACCGGTGATGGCGGATGAAAGCTCATTCGGCCCCAAGGAAGCCATTGCGCTGATCAGAATGCGCGGCTCATATTGCGGCTGCCAAGTCAACGGTCATAGGCAAGCTTGATCTCGATTCACCTTCATTAACGCAATTCGACCCGATCAGGAGCGGTGTGCTCTCTCACTGACACAATCCTTCGTGACAGACTGGAACGAAGGTTTCACATACAATTTCACAATGCTCCATCATGCGGGTTATGGCGCAGAAATTCTGGAGTTGTTGTTTGTATTTCCCGGCAGCCACAACACTGACCGGTGTACCGCAATCGCACGCCCCGCAATGGGTTAGGACGGCCGTACAATCTTGTGCATTTTCACAGGCGCGATCTTTTGCGCTGATTTTTATATGGTAACCAATGCCAATTTTTGCTTCCAATAGCTCCAGGTCACCATTTTTTCTAGCCCATTCCAGATCAATACTATTGCCACACAAAGGGGTCCAGAACATATCGCCAATCTGCTGGGGACTAGCAATCAGGAAACTACCTCCCGGTAAGTAACTGTCACCCCAAGTGGTGTTAAAAAGAATAGAGACCGTCTGTCCTGCTGTTACGCCTTTCCAGTTTTTTGTGATGGTGAAATCATAAACACTCAATTTTTCCACACCGGCATATCTGCCTGTTGGCTTGTCAGCAACCACGCTCGCTCTTTGTTGCCGGTCCAAAGCGTGCTTCTGACCAGCCACACCTTCAAAAATAGCGACTGAATCTGAGATAACGGTTTCGGTCAGCTTTGGCTGCGCACAACTCAGGGCAAAGGTTTCACCGGGCAGGCAGGTCAACAGAAACCAAAGTAGCAGAGTCTTGCTGTTAACAGCGACAGGCCATGCATGCTTAGCTAAACTATCGTTTTGCTCCAGCAACAGTTGTTTTAACACTCCCACTCTACGATATCTCCTGCGTTTAGCTGGCTACACCTCACTACTGTACCGTAACTGACTCGACATAAACGATTTCACATGCATCCTTTATGCTCTATTTGGGTGCTTCATTATCAAATGCGGATTTACGCAATAACTCATAAAAATATTGAATGCACATCACGTAGTTATCGACACTGATGCGTTCATCAATACCGTGGACTATACCCAGTTTCGATGGGTCTAATCTAATCATCAAGAATCGATATACCGAATCAGTCAACGGGTAAAAATACATCGAATCAGTGCCACCCGCCACCAAATAAGGTGCAACCAGGACGTCTTCGGCAAATTCACGTATCGTTTGTTCAATCCATTGATAGCCGAGTGATTCGGTGCTGGATACTGACGACGGATTGTTTTCCATGAAAACTTCGTAAGTAATTCTTGGGTCGTCGATAATGGTTTTGACCCGGGCCAATACGCTTTCCCAGGTTTCACCGGGTAATATTCTGAAGTTAACCACGGCGGTTGCCTTGGTCGGCAATATATTTGATTTGCTACTGCCCTTTAACATTGTCACCGCAGTTGTAGTACGCAGACCGGCGGCAGTATCTTTTGAAGACAACAATGAATGCTTCAATAACGGCGATGTTAACCACTGATTCGCCATCGCAAAACGCGCGCCGAAATTAGCAAAAAAACCAATTTCATCAAACATGATATTGATATATTCCAGGGTTGCTGGAAATTTATTTTCTTCGAGTTTAACAATCGCTTGCGCCAATATCCCTGGGCCGGTATTTTCAGGTGGCATTGAAGAGTGACCGCCCGGCCGTTCAGCAATTAAGCGGATATTCACGAAACCTTTTTCAGCAATCCCGATAATGGCCACCGGTTGGTCAACCGTCTGAATCACATCTTCAAGAATTAAACCACCTTCATCCAAAACAAACTCAAAACTAAGCCCTTTCTGCTCAAAATAATCCGCAATTTTCTTGGCGCCCTGGGAGCCACCAATTTCTTCATCGTGACCGAAAGCAAAATAAACGGTCCGTTTGGGCTGCTTTCCTTGCTTGAGTGTTAACTCCATGGCCTCCATTAAGGCCATCACAGTTGATTTGTCGTCAATGGCGCCTCGACCCCATATCTGATTATCAGCAATGGTCCCTGCAAATGGCGCATGGGTCCATTTATCCAGTGTCTCTTCGTCAACCGGCACAACATCCATATGACCCATGAATAACACGGGCTTTAAGTCTTTCTGTGTCCCTTCAAATTTGTACACCAGGCTGTAGTCATTAACGATGGTGCGTTCAGCATAATTGTGAACCGCCGGAAAGCTATCGGTAAGGTGCTGATGAAAGGCTAAAAATGGCTCCGGTGTGACCGGAGCCGGGTAATCTTTTGAGATGGTTGCAATTTGGACGGCTTGTTGGAAGTGTTTTACAACCAGGTCGCGGTCGACCGCTACTTTGCGGGTTTGCACTGATGGGTAATACTGATTATCGACATACACCGTATTTGCCCGATAAATGCCGACCGAAATGACAACAACGAGAATTATAAAGATATAAAAGAATATTTTTTTCATATTTATACAATGCCTTATATCAATATTTTAAAGTAATATTTAATATTATATCTTGTATGTTGGAACCCCGGTTCACTGCCGGCAGAGTTATTTGATTCTTCTTATTATGGATATGCAATGGCTAATTTCTCGTGGACAGCCATAGAGACTAGGTAATTGGCACGCGACCGGTCAACCCTGGCAGGATTTCATAGCCAATGGCTCCTGTCAAAAGCACAGACAGCAACAAATTATGAAATCACGCTCAGTGCGCCTTATGGCTAGCGACCACGCATGATTTCGGCATACTCTGCCGTCTGCCGTAGGGCTGCGAAGTCAGGGTGGGATTTGACTCCGTTCCAATCAAGCGCCCCACCGTAGGCGACCTTTGTCTCGACGAAGTGCTGTAGTTGTTCACCTGCAAGCGTAATATCGTTTGAGAAGCCCCGTTTACTGTAAAGAGCAGCACGCAACTCAAAGATCCAGCCCGGTATCCATCGATCACAAATCGACTGGGCATCGGCCAACAGCTGATTCGATGGGTCTTCATCTGAAGCATGGCCCAGGCCAGCCTCTCGACCGGTTCCCGGTCTCACCTTCTCCAAGGCTTCCGGTGTGAGATAGATGTTGCCGGTATCACACTCCAGCAAGCCTTGGCGTTCCAAGTAACGTGCAACGCGGTGAGCGATAGTGTGCGTTAGTCGTGTGAGCTCATTTCTGTTGGGTGCTTTTATGTGTCGAAACCGCATCGGGTGTCCACTGGAACCGCCGATGTACACACCATCCAGAAACAACATATGAAAGTAAAGAGATTGAAGGGAAGAAGTTCGAGAAGGTTGCAAGACGAATTCCCTCAACTAAAGAAGCGATACTGGGGCAGGCATTTTTGGGCGATAGGGTATGGAGCTTGGTCAACGGGAAATAACACCGACGAGATGGTGCAAGAATATTTGGAACATCACCGTGACCCATCGAACGGAGATACTGGCAATATCATCCTGGAATAGTCGGACTTTCAGTCCAAAAGCAACCTATGGATTTTCAGTCCATAGTCGTTGAGCCGTTCTCCTTGATAAAGATAGTGATTACGCAGGGTCTTCTCACGCCGTGATCAACACATAGACTATTGCCAAACTAATATGCACCAGCGCGAATGGCAGCGCTTTCTTAATAAAACCGACAAAGGACATTGGTAAATTATATTTATGCATTATGGTCACCGCCACTAAGGTTGAAGCGCTGCCAATCGGCGTTAAGTTACCGCCTAAATTGGAGCCGAATATTACCGCCCACCAAAGCGATGAATCTGCCGGCGTACCATTCGCTTGTAAGATTTTCGCCAGCATTGCGGCCAACGGAATATTGTCGGTGACAGAACTAAAGGCAGCCGAGACGGCCAACAACATGCCGGTGCCGAACTGACTCTCTTCAGTACCGATAATAAAAGTTATACCTTTGCCGATCAGATCTAAAACCTGCGCGTGTTCCATCACCGCAATTACCACGAACAATGACATAAAGAAAATAATCAGATCCCAATCGATCGCTTTATAAAACTGATCGACGTCAGATTTGTAGCGAGCAAGCATCACCGCCGCAAAGGCCATCGCGACAAACCCCATGCCCAAATCCGACACGATTGGCAAAATCGAAGTGGTGGCGATCACGCCAATAAATGCCAACAACATGAAAGTCGCAAAGTAGAAAAAGCGTTGTGACTCAATGCCATCGTTTTCATCGAAACTACCGACCAGACTTAAGGCTTCGTCGCGCTCCTCCTGTGAGCCTAACTTCTCGATTGAAAAAAATTTAGCGCCCATAAATAAAGTGACCACCGTCGCGACGACCACATATGGAGCGGCCTTAATGAAGAAAGTGACGAAACTAATACCGGCCGTATTGCCGACAATGATATTCGGCACCGAAGAAATTAGGGTCAACAATCCACCAATATTCGTGAGCAGAGCTTCGATCAAAAGAAAACCGAGTAAGTAATCCATTCTGTTGAGCTTCTTCAACGATACTCCCGTCAACGAGCCGATAATGATCATTGCCGTTACGTTGTTCAACACCGCCGAAAAACCAACTGTCATAATGCCGTAATACCACAGCAGTTTGACCGGCTCGCCTTTTGATGCCTTGGTGAGCTTAACGGCGATCCAAGTAAAAAGTCCTGACTTGGACGTCACATCGACAAATAAACTAGAGCCAACAATGATCGCGATCACCCCCCAATCCACCGCCGGGATGTACACCGGCATTTCAATGTGATGACCACCAGGAAGTATCACCTCGCCAAAAGGCAAGATATGCATAAAGCCACCCATGAGCAGAGCAATAATGGCGATAAGCCCAACAATGAGCGATTTTTTGGCGTGGATCTTTTCCTCTAACGCCAAGCAAACGATCATGAAAATCAGTAAGCCAGTAAAGATTAAAGTGGTGGTATTGGAGACTGCATGCGCGGCTTGTTCGGTAACGGCGGTTACGAGTTCTGTTGTCATTTTTATTGTTTCTCTACAGCATTAAAAGCGGGATCTGTCGAACTTCGACCGCTAATGGGTAAGCCAGACCGTGCATCGCCATTTGATCGCCGTCTTTGGTATTGATAATTAATAGGTCGATGTGTTTTTCTTCAATGTGTTTTAAATAGTCTTTTAACTGGTGACCGAATTCGACAATCGGCGTCACCTCAATCGAACGACTCATTTCGTCCAGCACGCGTATGACCGACTGAATATAATCAGCTGGCTCTTTCAACAATTGTTTCGCGAGCCTTTGTTCGGCGTCTGCCGTATCGATGGTTGGAATTTTACTAATGGCGTCGATCACGCGGTCAAAATACTGTCGGTCTTCCATATGGGATAAATACAGATGTCCGTCTTCCTCGATAAAAGCCAAACCGTATCGCACCAGATGATGGTCATTGACCATGAGATCGGACACCACCATCACCGAGCTGCAAGTATGCAACGATTGATCACGGGCATAGCCCGCTAGGGGGTGCGGAATAACCAACACAGGCATGCTGGTCCGCTGTAACATGACATCCAAGTGCTCACCCAAACTATAAGGATGACGCCAACTTTCACTATATAAATTACGATAGGTAACGATCAACTCAAACGTAGACCGGTCTATTACCGCAAGTAAATCTTCGGCGGAACTAAAATCGTTGCGCCCGACTAGAGTCCAATTTATCGATTGCGAAGAATCGATCGGCTGACAAAAACTTTTAACTCGCATGAGCAGCTTCTCGGCATCACTCACTTCTAAATCGCTCACCAACAGCGCCGAATTTATCGTTATCTCCTGGTGTTGATAGATCTCCTTAAGCGCCGAACGAAAGACACTTTCGAACTCATCCACTCTCAACATAAATTTAGATCCTAATTTTTATAATGACACAATGAGGTTGGCGTCAACTGCCGTTAGCTAAGGCTAATCGAGACCGACAAATAGTATGACACACCCGGCCTTCCGCGACGCCGTCAGGAGCAACAGAACCGCTTTCAATGCTAGTGATTCAATCATGGCTAACGAGACCGTACAATGGTGCCTCGCATTTCATTGAACGCTGAATCAGAGTCACAGCCCCACTCTGTGCCATTGGCTTTGTAAAGCCCGCTTTAGGCGCCAGGTGCGTGGCGATTGCGCGGTAGACGATGCCCAGCACTCGGGACATGACTTTGGGATTACTGGCAAACAGAAAGCGCAGTGGGAAAGGTACGCTGAGCACCCACTGGCGCATGGGTTGGTGTGGCAGGACTTCGTCAATTAGCAAGGCAGCACTATCTGCCATACGTCGCGCACCGCAGCTGGGGCAGAAGCCGCGACGCTTACAACTGAAAGCCACTAATTTCTCATCGTGGCAGGTCTCGCACCTGACCCTCAAAAAGCCATGTTCAAGTCTTCCGCTATTCTCTTCAAAACCCTTGAATGGCGAATTTTTGATTCTGTTCGTAGTAGCTAACTGACCACCACGTGCCCCCTGTACATACCCATCTGGCAGGTGAATGCATATTCACCTGGACTTTTTTCACTATATTACAAATATTTAGTTAACCATCATAATGTATTTTCTATTTTACCTGTTGAACCCTTAAGTCATTGCCTGCGGAGTCATTTGTTCTCGTTTATCAGGAACATGTAATGGCTGAATTCTCTTGGATGGTCATAGAGAATAGGTAATCGGCACGCGGCCGGTCAAGCCGGCCAGGATTTCATAACCAATGGTTCCCGCGCTGGCAGCCACTTCGTTGACGCTCAGATTTTCTCCCCAAAGCTCTACTCGATCACCGGTTTCCACCTGGTCAAGCCCGCTGATATCGACGGAAATCATGTCCATTGACACGCTGCCCGCCAACGGTACCCATTGGCCGTTAACCAGTACCGGTGTTCCGTTGGGCGCGTGCCGGGGGTAGCCATCACCGTAGCCGATTGGAATGGTTGCTACTCTTGTTGCCGATTTTGCCTGCCAGTTTTGTCCATAACCTATTCCATCACCGGTTGAGAGCTCCCTGATACTGATGATTTCAGATTCCATACTCATGGCAGGAACCAGGCCGGTTTCCGATGCATCCTGTGAATCCAGTGGAGCATTGCCGTAAAGCATATAGCCCGGACGGTTCCACTCGGCATGGGTTTGTGGCCAGCACATGATGCCCGCTGAATTGGCAATACTCATCGGCAAACCGTACATGCTTGCATATTCCCGGGTCTGGCTGACCTGTTTGATTGTCATGGGATTGTCCAGCTCATCAGCACAGGCCAGATGAGAGCACAAGACCATATCAGGATGCACATTATCGGATGCTAACAGCGCCTCAACAACTTCATCCAGTTCGTCTACACTCAAACCAAGACGGTTCATTCCAGTATCTACCTTGATCCATACGCACACCGGCTTTGGGGTATTTGCACGCAGTACCCTGTCCACCTGCTGCCTGCAGTGCATCATCAGCCAGAAATCATTGACGGCGGCTTCAGCAACATCAGAATCAGCCGTTGTACCCTGCAGTATAAGAATGGGTTGAGTGATGCCTGCTTCCCGCAATTGCACAGCCTCGTCAAAAAAGGCAACGGCAAACGCCAGAACACTGGATTGCAATTCGCGCGCGACTTCAACTACACCATGGCCGTAGGCATTGGCCTTGATCACAGCCATGATTTTTGATTGTGGTGCCAGTCGTCGGGCTGTTTTCAGGTTTTCTGAAATAGCGCCCAGTCTTACAGTGGCTTTGGTCGGTCTCATTGGAAATTGTTATCCGCGAATATGGGCAAAAACACTATTTCAGCCTTTTGTAGACTGAAAGTACAAGTGTACCTTCTTTTTGAGCAATGTTTGTCAGAGGTAGGCAAGGCTGGCCACCACGTACATGACCAGGCTGATCCCTCCTGCCACCAGCGCATACGGCAGTTGTGTGCGTACGTGTTCCAGCAAATCGCAACCCGATGCGATGGCAGACACGGCTGTAGTATCGGATATGGGTGAGCAGTGATCGCCGAAGATACCACCGCCCAGAATGGCGGCCAGTACCAGCGACGGCGGCAGGTCAAAAACCTGAATCAGCGGCATACCAATGGGAATCAATATCGCAAACGTGCCCCAGGAGGTTCCGGTCGAAAAGGAAATCAAGGCGCCGGCCAAAAACAACATGGGCACAATCAGAAACACAGGCAGATATTCACCGACCAGGCCGGCAATGAAAATACCAGTACCGAGCTCCTTCAAACTGGCCCCAAGTGCCAGTGAGAACAACACGATGGTCACCAGTGGCAACAATTCGCCCATGCCTTCGAAGCCGATCTTTACCAGCTTAATGTGGCTGAATTTGCCACTTTTCAGCATCATCAAGTACGCGACCAGGCAAGCCAGGGAAACCGAGTAAAGCACGGACCTGGAACCGCTACCATCGGCCAGCACACCATTGCCGGTCCAGAACATGAATGCAACCATACCGGCCACCATGACAAACAAGGGCACCAGCATGAACGAGGGATGTGAGGCTTCGATCTGTATTTCTTCGTTGCTGTCAGCATGATGTCTCACTTCGCTGGTCGCAAGAGGTCCAAAATACCTGCCGCTCCAGGTCGTTGCAATCAGGATCACCAGTGTCACCAGGGCATAAAAATTCAGCGGCACTGTGCCCCACAAAACCTGTGCGGCGGTGCCTTCAAATTCATAACTGCCGAGCAGCACCAGGATATACGCACCCCATGCATTCAACAAAATAAGGATGCATATCGGCGCCGAGGTGCTGTCGATGATATAGGCCAGTTTGGCCCGACTCAGACCAAAACGGTCGAAAATGCCACGTGACAGGATGCCGGCGGTCAGCACACTTAAATTTGACTCAACAAATATCGCTGCACCAACTCCGGTGGTCAGCATGGCAGCCTGGCGTCCATTGCGGGCGATTCCACGGTTGATAATCGAAGCGACCATGGCGGTCACTCCACCCGATTGGCGGATAAAGGCCAGCAAAGCTCCTATCATCAGGCTGAAAATGAGAATACGGGTATTATCCTTGTCCTCAAAAACGGCGATGATTTGTTCCAGGGTATCCAAACCCGCCATTGGAATGCCACCCAACCAGGACACTTGTTGTAACAACTCTGATGTGAACACCGCGAGAAAAAGTGCGAGTATGACTTCACGCCGCCACAAAACCACTGCGATCGCGACAAATGGAGGTAAAACAGACAGCCAGTCAGCAGACATTTTTCTTATAATCTCCCTGGAGGCAGTAAGTTTAAGACTGAGTTTGTAATTAAATATTCCAACAAAACACTGCTTACAACAATATATTATTTTTCACACGACAGACGAGAAAATACCGATGGCGTTTTTTGATTACAGCGATGGTCGACTTCACGTCGAAAGTGCAGCAGCCGATAGGATCGCCGAACAACTGCAGACGCCGGTTTATTGCTACTCCGCAGCCGCAATCAGGCACAACTATCGAGCGTATACCAAGCAATTCAATGCACAGCATGCGTTGATCTGCTACGCCGTCAAAGCCAATTCCAACCAGGCCATCATCAGCTTGTTGGGCCAATTGGGTGCAGGCGCGGACGTAGTCTCGGAAGGTGAGCTTCGGCGAGTCTTATTAGCAGGAATTCCCGCCAACAAGATCGTCTATTCCGGTGTCGCCAAAACCGCCACTGAAATGCGTTTTGCCTTGCAGCAGGACATCCTGCAATTCAATGTTGAATCCGAACAGGAGCTGGAAGTACTGAACCAGGTTGCGCTGGCCGCAGGCAAGCAGGCACCGGTTGCGTTTCGCATTAACCCGGATATCGATGCCAGAACACACGCCAAGATATCGACCGGTAAGGCCAGCAACAAATTTGGTATCTCCTCGACACGTGCCCATAAGGTTTATGCTCATGCGGCGGAATTGCCCGGTATTCGTGTACAAGGTATCGATATTCACATCGGCTCTCAGCTGATGGAATTGGGGCCGTTCGAAGAGGCTTTTAAATGTCTTGCCGGGTTAACTGTCGACCTCAGAACCCGGGGGCACGAAATTTCCATCATCGACATTGGTGGTGGATTGGGCATCTCTTATGATGACAATGGCCCACAACCCCCGGATTTGAGCGACTACGCCGCACTTGCCCACGAGATTCTGGGCGACCTGGGTTGCCAAATTCTGGTTGAACCCGGCCGTTCCATGGTGGGCGATACCGGCATCCTCCTGGCAGCTGTGATTTACATCAAAAAGGGTGAGCAAGACAGGTTTCTGATCATCGACGCCGGTATGAACGACCTGCTCAGACCGAGTATGTATGACGCCTTCCACGAAATACTGCCAGTTCGGCCCAGCGGTGCAGACAAACACTCATACCAAATTGTTGGGCCGATTTGCGAAACCGGCGACACTTTCGCGCGTGACCGTGAGTTGCCGATCATGAAGAACGGCGATCTGGTCGCGATCATGAATTGCGGCGCTTATGGTGCGGTCATGGCGTCCACTTACAATACCCGGCCACTGGTGCCGGAAGTGCTGGTTGACGGCGAGAACTTTGCCGTTATCCGCAAACGACCGGACTACGAAGATATGATCAATCTGGATACTGCAGAATAGGAAAGGACACCAACAATGATGAGATATCCACACTTGATGCTGGTTTTATTGGGGCTGAGTAGTTTTAGCCTACCAGCAGATGTTTCAGAAGACGCTGCAAGAGCAATCCACTCGCGGCTGATAACCCTCGACAGTCATGTTGATATAGCTCGCATGAACCAGCTCGGAATGATGGTTGATGTTTCTCATTCATCTGAGCAATGCATGCTTCAAACCATCAAATTATCTATAGCGCCCATCATTGCTTCACATTCCGGTGTGGGGGCCATGGCTGACAGTGCCCGTAATCTGACAGATGAGCAGATGACCGCCCTGGCCGACAGTGGTGGCGTTCTGCAACTGGTCGCCTACACCGGGTTCATCAAACCGGACCCTGCTCGCGACCAGGTGGTCTACGCAATTAACATCATGGGTATAGACCACGTGGGCATCAGCTCAGATTTTGACAGCGGCGGTGAACTACGCGGCTGGAGGGATGCCTCCGAATCATTCAACCTCACCCAGGAATTGTTAACCCGAGGCTACAATGAAGAACAGATTAGCAAAAACTGGGGTGGCAACCTGTTACGGGTATAGGCGGAAGTTGAAAAAGTCGCGGACAGATTGAAGTGACACGACGCCGTGGTAAGGCACATTTTTTTGTTTAGTTTGTCTTGGTGATAATCGGGCGCTGCGAGTAGTAGTACTCTTCAATAGAGTGTAGTGCTTGGCAGACAATTAGCAGTAGAAATCCTATTTGTGTTTTAGCTTGCACGATCCAGTCGGGTTCTATCCAATTGGACTTGCTACGATGACAATTGCATTTCTTGAAGCTTTTTCCAGGCTTGCCGTGTCGAGGCTTTTGTCTTTATTTAACTTGATGTCATGGTAGGCAGCGTCCTGCGGAAATATCGCCAAGTAATACACTAGCCACTTTTCTGTCTCTGCCGGATCGTTTTCCACCGCAACTGCATGGTATGGCGCTTCACATCCTTCAATTCTAAGCACCACATTCGACCCACCTCTAAGGTTTCGCCACCATTGGTTCTCGGATGAAGTAAAACACCTGACTGTCTCACCGGAGACAATAAAGCGAACTGGGGTGGTAAATTGCTTACCACTTCTTCGGCCCGTGAAGGTGATGAGCAGCAAACTGTTGCTCCAAAAAAAGTGAATCGGAGATTTGAGCAAAAACCGCACAATCGGGTTTATCAGAACGAACAAAAATTCAGGTATCTTCACAATCTACAACCCAAACACCTAACGTTTGAGTTGAGCGGCGTTGCGGAGCAACGTCCGGTGGAGGCCGCAGGCCGGAACGTACTTAAACAATTTGTTATGTGGTGCCAGGCCAAACACACTCATTGACTGGAAAGAGCAACTAATTCTAGTGCGTGCTCGTTACTAAATCCTTGTTGAAGATGCCAGTCGAGATCCATCCAACTATGGAGGTGGTCCCAT
>SMVB01305064.1_pt1 | contig 13509 bp, 6 predicted proteins | sample 2456461 | NCBI WGS metagenome assembly SMVB01 (sample SAMN11095934, study PRJNA526329) | marine sediment metagenome | biome: Marine sediment; feature: Surficial sediment; material: Deep marine sediment; isolation source: Hadal surficial sediment | place: Pacific Ocean | collected 2014-05 | depth 0-1...
TGGGGAAGATACCTGGGAAGTGCACTATAGCTTTCATCTACTTGGTGTGTTGAATCTGCGCACCAACACCATCACGCCAGCTCAAGGCTGGCATGGAGAGCAACCGTGAAAAAAGTGTAAACCCTGTGCTCGGTTTAATCTGTAAACCATCTTACCGGTTTGTACCGCCTACTATAGGTATGGCCAGGGAGAGGCCGATGATAGAAGAAATCAGGATCGTGGCTTTTACAAAAAATGATCTTCGGTTTCCAACCGGAGTGGATAAACCTTTCTCCATATCGAATGTCCTTTCGGATAAATCCGCAATAAAATCGATGAAGCGTTTGTTCTGAAACTGTTGAGATCAGGGCCTCAAGCGTACAACCTGGTTGAGTGTTGTGGGTGGAACGTTGAGTCTGGATTGTTGTGGGAATGTTGAAAATATCATGATGGGATGAATGCATGAAAATGAAGAAAGACGTTGGTTCGTTAAAATATTTTTAGGGACAATCATTCAAGAAAAGTCTACCAGGAAAGGAGGAGTAGCCAAGAATGACATAACCCGGATGAGTCGAAGCCAAATAAGGGAGAATACTCGTAATGTGTGAGGCGTCAAGCGGAAGGCGATAAGAAAAGAACAAGACGAAGGTATGAAAGAATGCCCGTCACTCTTCTCCTTCTTCTGCCTTTGTGTGTCCTTATTCTTTACAAAGAGGGTTGACCTAATTATCTTCTCTGGCAGGCCTGCTGGTGGTAGGCAGAGCATTTTCATGCTGCTGGTTTGTTGTACGGTTGATTCTTGATTTTCTTTGAATAGGAGGATTGTATGGAAGAAGTGATGAAAGAAGGCATGAGTCTTTTACTAATCTATGGCCTCAAAGTCATTGGCGCCATTCTCATTCTTATTATGGGTCGATTGATTGCGAATTGGGCAAAGAAAACAGTCGCGTGCAGGCTTGAACAATCGGGAACAGTCGATAAAACGCTTCAGGGATTCCTCTCCAGTTTTGTCCGCTATATAGTGTTGATCGTCACGTTCCTGACTGTCCTCTCCCAATTCGGGATTGAGACCGCAAGTTTAATCGCCATTTTTGGCACGGCGGGCTTGGTGATCGGTTTGGCCCTTCAGGGCACACTCAATAATGTGGCGGCCGGGGTCATGTTGTTGATTTTCCGTCCATTCAAGGTTGGAGATTATGTCGAAGCCGGAGGAACGGCTGGCACGAGCAAAGACATCAGGCTTTTTTCTCCGAATTAGCCACACCGGACAATGTGCAAATTCTGGTTCCCAATAGCCAAATCTGGGGGTACTGTTGTGAAAAATTACAGCCACCATGCGACCAGACGAGTGGATCTGTCCATGAGTATTGATTACTCGGACGATATTGATAAAGCTCAGTCAGTCGTCGAACAGGTGGCAAAGGCTGATGTACGGGTTTTGACCGATCCTGCTCCTCTGGTGGTGGTTGGGAATCTTGGAGAGAGTTCGGTGGATCTGACAATCCGAGTCTGGTGTCAAGCTGGAGATTATTGGCCACTCAAATTTGATTTGACCAAACGGCTCAAACAACAATTTGATCTGGAAAATCTCACGATTCCATTCCCTCAGCGAACAATTCATATGGTCAAAGCAGATGGGTAGCCTTGTCGGGGGGAGTAAGGGCTCGCGAAAGAATAACTTCCCAGAATTCGATCCCAGATTTAGGTCAGATTGAGCCGATCTGAGGGAGCAAAACCACCGGCGTAGCAAAAGCCCACGTTGAGGATTTTGCGAGGGAAGATCGGCTCAAGGTGGCCTGAAGATGGGAGGCGAAAATTGGAAATTATTTTTTCGCAAGCCCTATGTAGAGGACAGGTTACCAATAGCGGACGGGGCCGGTATCGATATGGATGAAACCTTGGCGTTGATAATTACCGACTCCGCCTCGTTTAAGGCTGATCGCCGCACGCCGAACCTGTGAAAGACGAACGCCTGGGATCGCAAAATCTACGGCTTGCCCTGTGGTATGCAAACTCTTGGGAGCTGCGCCTCGACTAAGCCGAATCAATAAATCATTATAAGAGGGTGATCGGTAGGCTGAGTAAATACGAATTTCTTTCCCTTTTCCCGCCAGGTTCCAGATTTGATTCATGTTTTCGAATAACTGAATATCCATTTCACAGACTTGATGTGAGTGCGGACAACGTAAGAAATAGTTGAGCTCATTCAAGGCTCCCTGGTCGTATCGACCTGATCGATTCCGGTATTTTACCAGAATCCGTTCCTTTGTATTGACGTTAAACAGGCGAAGCCGGCCTTCAGGTAGGGAGGAATGCGCGACGCTCAAATCAGGAAAGGTTAAACGCCCACCGAGTAGCACCATCCCGATTAGGGATGCTTTCAGGAAGGATCGTCTGGACCAAAGTGCTTGTGTTGGTTTGGACACCATAAAGCCCTTCGAAGATTCATGAATATTGTTTGAAGATGTCAGAAGATAAAAGAACGGAAAGAATTGAGGGCATTTTCTACCAAAATTTCAAGGAAACATCAATTCCTAGGTTTCTTATATTGAGAATCATGCGAGAAGTGATGAGCTTCCCTTTCGTTAAGGAAGTAAGTATTTGCACTGAATTATCGTGCGCTAGAAAATGAAAAATCGGCATATTACCAAGTGGGCAAAATATGGACCATTCATAAAACGTCTAGTCCACAAATTCTGTGGATAACCTGGTGGTGAATGAGTGAATTCCATTATTTTCGCAAGGACTGATAAAGAAATGCGCTGATTGCCTAAAAAATAGGCATTGTGTGAAATTATTTTTCTACCACTATATTTAGTGGTGTATGTTTTTTGGCATAGCCGTAAAAGTAGAAAAATGTTTTTCCTTGACTTTTTCTTCTTGAATTGATCCATGAAAACGGTGAGATTTCCCAACAGAAATGTTGAATTCGCATTATCCACAGAATTTTAAAAAAATTGTTGATAAATGAATATTCTCTATCTCAATTGCCCTTACTATCTATGAGCTTGGAGCATATTTCGTGATCAATCTGAATTTATCGTTTAACCCATTCGACGTTTCTTATGACAGGCACTAGAAGACTCCGTGATGTAATCCCCTGTGCTGACGAATGAGATTCCTTCGACACTTCTCATTAGCTCAAGGCTTAGTAACAGACTTCTCGAAGGCTCTGCTATCTCGCCTTGTCATTTTGAGTCCTTCGGCAAGGTTATAGGCGCCACGAATGACAATACAGTGGTGTGTCTCCCACTCTGGCCTTCTTGAGCCTTGCGACCCTTCGATAATGGCTCAGGATTCATTTCAGAAGTAGAAGCGGTAGGGCTTGAACCATGAATTTGCTCTGATCACATTGTCTCTCTCCATATCTAAAAGAGGGAGAGGCAAGCCGTTGATGGAGGTGGAGGGCTGTTGAATACATTCAACAGCCCTCAAGTAGCAGTTCCGAAGGTTAGGACGTTTAGCTCGTCTTGAGATATTGCTGAAAACGTTTGGTGAGGGATGGAAGGTTTTTTATATCTGAAAAATTGGCTAATAGCCGGTCGATTTTAGAAATTCGCAAGGCAATTGAAGGATGAGTGGTGAAAAAACGTGATTGGGTATGCCCTTCTTCTTTCTGTAAGCGATGCAAGTAATCTGGAAGGCCCTGAGGGTGGTATCCAGCGCGATACGCATAATCCACGCCTACAGCGTCTGCCTCAAATTCCTTGTCTTTATCCAGCCCTTTGGTAAAGAGCAGATCTGTCATTTCACCAATGACATTCGAAAACATTTCTGGATTCTGTTTCATGGCTGATAGGGAAAATTCAGAGACGCTGCCCAGGATGGCTCCCCGGCGAATCGTTTCCAGCATATGGTGTTGGGTCACATGAGCAATCTCGTGGGCTAAGACTCCTGCCAGTTCAGCTTCGTTTTTTAAGGTTTTCAGCAATCCAACCGTAATAAAAATATATCCTCCGGGTGCGGCAAACGCATTCTGGTCCTGACTGTTGAGAATGGCAAAGTGGTAATCAAGAGTGGGTCGATCAGAAAACTCGGCGATGGTTTTCCCGACTAAATTAATGTAGCGAGTCCATTGCGGGTTTGGATATTCGCCGCCAAACCGGCTGAAGGCCTCGACGGCCACGGCCTGTCCTAAAGTGATCTCTTCTTCCTCTCCGATGGGTTGTAAGGCTTCAATGACGCCGAGGCCTTTCTTGAAGAGGTCGATTTTGTTCTTTTTGATGCCGAATAGTCCCCCGAGAGCTTCAATGAGATCTGGTTGCTCTTGTTGATCCTGTGTGGGTTGGTCCGAAGAAGACGGCTTTTTTGGTGCTGGGGCCAGGAGGTCGTCAAAAAAACCTCCAAATCCCACAACAGGAAGACTCAGAAAAAGAATAGCGCATGCGAGAACGATACGGATGTTGTTCATTGGATACCTCCGACAAATTCACCAAGTTGCCCGTTTCTTTTGAAAAGTGTGAGTTCTTCAGGGGAGAGGACGAAGGCCTCCATCTTATCAACGGCCTCCTGATGCTCAGGTTGTATCTGTTTCCGTTTGGCATATTCCTGTGTGGATTCCTTGAGGCCTCGTATGCTTCCTCCCGCTCGAGATTCCCGTGCGGCGATGGTGCGGCGTCCGGTGAGCCCGGAAAGCAGGGATCCACTTCGAGTACGTGGTTTTTTTGAAGCGAGCCGGAATTTAAAGACCCACCCGACTTTCTTTTTGGTGGTTTTGACTTTGACTGATCGGCCTTTTTCGGCTAGCACCGTGACGGCCTCTCCCAGCCTCAATGTTGCGATGACGGTTGAAGTCGGGGAAGGTTTGGCGGTTACCTTGACCTTTTCCTGCTTTGCGTAAAGCGTTGCCCCCCAACTGATCATTGGAAGGAGGCAAAGCGCAAAGGTCAATAGACCAATGGCGAGGGTTCTGGACTTGAGGTTGTCGGGCATGTGAATTCCCTTTCGAATATGTATAAGGTCAATGATGATTGTCAGTACTCAGGTATTGAGGCTGAAGACTGAAGGCTGGCATTCATAAAGATCTGAAATGTTGGATGATCACGCATAATTGGTTCCTAAAAGCCTTCAGCCTATCCACCTGAGTCGAGACTCATTATTGATAATCACCGATAAGGCTGAACGCTGCCCAGTAGGATGGGTGAGGGAAGTCTTTTTTGACGATGAGTTGTGCCTGACGTAAGCTCCTGGCTTTATTCGATGTCACGTATTGACGGTAAAAATGTTTCATAAGCACAGAAGTTGACAAATCGTCCACTCGCCATAGGGAAGAGATCAGTGCATGTGTGCCGGCATAAATAAAAGCACGATTGAGACCGATGAGTTCCCCCGCTTCCAGTTTGCCCAGACCGGTTTGGCATGCACTCAATGTTACCAGATCGGCATTCAACTCTAAGCCAAATATTTCTTTGACGGTGAGCTGACGATTTTCAGGATCGGGTGAGGCAAACCACAATGCGGACAGCAGGGGATTCAACTCGTCAAATTCACCATGTGATGCTAAATGAATGATGCCATATTTTGAGATATTGTTCACGATCCATTCTTTGGTGGCCTTGGACCCGGTGAGAATGTCCGTCTGAGGGTAATTCCATTTGATGCTTCGAGCCTCCAATTCAGCCAGAGGGAGATCATAATTGAAGTTGCCAAGATCAGGATTTCCAATGGCCAGCACTCTGTTGTTTATTTTGGCTTGGCGTTTGGCAAAGGTGAATTGAAAGACGGAAGCCGATGGCGCATAAAACAGCGGGATGTCGTCAACCAAATAGGCCGGGCCATGCTTGAGGGCGGCAAACGAGAGGAAGTGTAGGGGGCCGTCCGGAATGATCCCTAAAAATTCAAGATGTGTGAGCGCCGGTTCGACCGGTTGAATCAGGTATCTATAGAGCTGCTGTAACTCCTCATCAACCGGTTCGATATGTTGGACAAGTTGGCGATATCGGGTGACGAGGCGGGTCAGCTCTTCCTCCTTGACAGAGACGCTTTTGAAAATTGTTCGTTCTGGAGTAATGAGCCAAAGGTAGAGTTGATCCTTTGTCAGAAAATAGGAGAGGAGCCCGACTTTAGGTGATAAGAGATCCTGGACTCCTTCCAGGTTGAGGGGATCTACCGCGACAAAACTGCTGAGTGCCGGATTCTGTTGTTTGACGTCCAGGAGGGCTTCTTCATAAGCAATGTGTGCATATTGATAACGTTGTTGAACGTCAGCCGGTGGATGTTCATATGAACCGCGTTCTGATCGTAGAGAATCGAGTGTGGAGGCAAGAGCGTTGATATGTGCCCAGGTTTCCTGATCGCCCTGATTTTTGAAGGAGATTTTTTGATTACCCAGAAGGTCAATGAAACTCCGCGACCGTGACCGCTCCAGGTAATTAAATGCCTCGTTGGTTCGATTCATCGTGATGAGGAGGGTAATGATATCCCGGTATATATCCAGTTTGTTCGTTTGAAAGCTATTCCGCAGCTCATCGATTTTGAGGGAAGCACGCATGCTTTCAACCACATCAATGCCTTGATTGAACCAGGTTAAGGCATCAGGAAGGTTGCCCTGTTGCTGCAAAATTCTGGCTTTGCCGGTTGCGGCCCGCCATTCGACTTCCCTGATGCCATGGTGTTTTGCGACGGTGTGGGCCTGTTCGTAATACAGCAAGGCTTGTTCCGCCCTGTTCAGGGCATAGTTCACATTTCCTAATTCTAAAAGAGCTTTCACCCAGTTGATAACATTATGAATATCTTTGCTAATGCGTTCGGCCTTGAGGAAATGATCTTCCGCTTCTTCCAGACGTTGGAGGGCGAGCAGGGACATCCCGATATTGCGATGGTCATACCCCAACCCCCATTGACTGTTCAGCGATTCATCGATAGTTTTGGCGCGATGAAAGTTGTCTAAGGCCGCTGTCTGTTCACCTCGTTGCCGATAGATCAAGCCAAGATTATTCAGTGAGGAGGCCAGTTCCGTTTGAATGCCTGAAGCCTCACTCAATGTCACAGCCTCTTGCAGATGATGCAGGCCCTTGCCGGTGTCATTTAATGTCCAATAGATCAACCCCCGGGTATTGCTCACCATGATTCGCAATTGTGGATCATCAAGACGTTCAGCATGTTTTTTTGCCTGGGAAAGGAGTTGAAATGCGGTTTGATACTCGCCTTGAAACCATGCGATATTTGCAAGGTAGAGATGTCCGGTTGCGAGGAGCAGGGGATCGTCTAAGTCGTGAGCGAGGCGTTGAGCTTGTTGATAGTGGTCTACGGCTTGATCAAAGAGCCCGACTTTCTCAAACGTCAATCCAATTTCATATAAGACTTCAGCCTCTCCCTTGGAGTCGTCTTGATTTCGATAGATTTCGCGGGCGGCGAGAAAATTCTCCCTGGCTTTTTCGTATCGTCCAAGACGAAGGTAATAAATCCGCCCGATTCTGCGATGTTGAAACGCGGTGGCACTCAATTCTCCGATTTCATGATAGAGAGAAAAAGACTCACGAAATTTCTCCAGAGCCTCGGTGTAGCCTCCCATGTTTTCCCGTACAACACCCAGAGTGGCGATACCTTCTGCCAGACGGTCTAATTCTTCTCCTTCCTGCCAAAGCTGGTTTGCCTGTTCGAGATGAGTGACGGCCTCATCGAATGATTCTAAGCGAGAATAGAGAATGCCTAAACGATAGGTGGCTTCGGCTCTTTCGCTCGCGGGCGTGTCTGCGGTAAAGGTCTCCAGAAGCTTTTGTTGATAAAAGATCCCTTTCTGGTAGTCGTTGATTTCGAATGCCGTTTCCACCGCCAATGTGGTGAGTTCAACAAAGTCCGACCGTTGCCGGGCATAATTGATCAATGCCAGGGCATGCTCGATATGGTCTAAGGAATTGGAAAAGTCTTGTTGCTCAAAAGCATCAATCGCTTCACCGACTTCCCGCTCATACATGGAGACCGCATAGTCTTCCCGTTCATCAGCATTCATTCCTGCGAATCCATAATGATGGATAGGATGATTCCGAGCATCTGTCCCCCAAATATCCTGTGATGCTTTCATAACGGCCTCATCGGGGGGAAGGTCATTGAGTCGCGTAAGGTACTGCGTCAAAAATCGAGTAGCGAGATGTTCATCAAGGCGGGCTTGGCTCATGATGACATGAGGGAAGCCGGCGCGTAACAGTGCCTCAACCAAGACCTTAGTGGCAAAAGACGAAGAAGGAGGGTTGCCCAATAGGAGAATCGAATGATGTTGCGTTCCCGCAAAATCTATGACCGAGGCGAACTCACGGACATTCAGGGTCTTCTTCACTTCAAATCTAAACTTTGTGGGAGTTTCAAGGAAGATGGTGACATTGCTTTGTGAGGCGAGAGGGGCATCGTGTGCTGGAATCCCGGAAAAGGGTTTGTGGGTAAAGGGAATGTCTCCTGCACTTGACGGGAGGGACGGTGTAAAGCCTGGCGCACTGCTAATCTTGGAGAAAAAGAGACTGCGTTGATGGTAGCCATTCAGGAAATCATAGCTATGAGAAACCCATGTGAGTGGTTTGTCGTCAAGCGCAAGTGAGGATAGAGTGCCCTTGAGTTCTTGAGGCAGGGAGACATAGGCGGAAGAAGCGTGAGCTAATTGCTGATGAAATTCCTCATTGCCGGTTAAGATGCCATTTTCTAAACGTAAGGCACTATAATGCAGGGTCTCTCCATTATGAATAAAGCCATGGTAATGTTCGGTTCCTTGAAGAATTTTGAGATAGAGATGTTGCGCGTTGAGAACCAGAGAGAGTAAATCCGAGGTCGCGGGATAGGCCCAAAACGAGGCGGTGGCCCAGGGATATTCTTCGAACAACGCATACAAGGTGTCTTGGATGACTGGAGTGAGTTCTTCAATGGCCGCGACGTGACCCTCACTTCTGGCTTTCCGGAGCCGGGCGAATAATTCCTTCAACTCCGGTTCGTATGTTCCCAGACCTTTCAGGAAAAAATCCTCACCGAGATCGTGATATAACGCTGAGGTTAGTTGGCGAACGTGCAGTTGTTCGCTGACGATAAATGCCTGTTCCGGTTGCTCGTTTTGGACGAATTGATCGACGGTGAGTTGAGATAATCGATCATACGCCGGTCCGAGATCCGGCAAGCCCGTGAGTGGGTCGGTTTGGGGCGGGAAGCGAAGAAGTTCTTCGACGGCTTGGTTGAGGAATGTGTGTCGTTCCAAGGGATTTGCCGCTTGTTCGGCTTCAGACAAATACCATAACCATCCATTGGCCGTATGGTGTTCTTCTACTAAAGCTCGTATGTCACTTCGGATAGCGGGAGAGATGGCAGGAAAGCCTTCTCTCCTGCTTAATTCGGCTTGGTTGAGCTTGACCAGCAGGTGAGTGGCGGATTGCTCATCTTGTGAGAATATATCCGGGTTGTGCAACAGTTCTTCAGCCTGTTGATAGTATGACCAGGGTAGGGTCTGATATCGAAACTGGTTGTGAATCCGTTGAACCGCTTCGGCTGGAGCCAGGTTTTTCACAAGGACTGGTTCAGGAAGCCATGAGAGAAGGAAGGCCGTATTGGTGAGGGCGAAAAAGAGATGGCGGTCTTCATATCCCGTCAGTTGGAGTTCTTGAATGCCTTCAGTAATGTTATGCAAAAGGGTGTGGTCCAGGAGATGCCCCGCTAGCATGTCTTGGACCATCAGTTTCGAGAGATTGAAGATATTGATGCTGGTTCCAAATGGCATGTTCAATGTGCGGGTGTCATTCAACGATTGGCGGAAGGCCTCTAGAGCCTGCCCGGATTGATTTAATTGATAGGAAAGAACTCCCAGGCGATTAAGGACAATGGCTTTTTCCGTGAGCACAGCCGCATCTTGGCTGTCAGGATCGGCAGCATGTAACAACGACAACTTTTTTTCGTAAAACTCATAGGCTGGACCAGGCTCTTGCAAATGTTCATAGGTGCTGGCGATATAGCTGAACATGAGCTTTTTTTCACCGATTTGGTCAAAGCCGGTGGCGGCTTGCGATCCACCTTCACTCAAGGCCACTTTGATGTTGATCAAGCCGGGTCCTGAGGAGGGAGCCTTTTTCCCGTCGGAGGTTAAGCGCTCCAAACTGGTAAAGTAGCTGCCCAACGCTTCTTGTAATTTCTCACGCCCCCCGGCTTGGCTGGCCTGACTGAGGTTGAAGAGATTAATCCCGATATTCCGTTGAAGAAGCGTAACATTCTGTGGCTGGTCCAATTCACGGTTCAGCTCCATGGCTTGAGTGAAGGTGTTGATGGCTTGGGCATATTCTCCAATGTCCTGATGAGACAATCCGAGTCGTTCCAGGAGTTGTGCTTTCAGTGCGAGTTGATCTTCGGGCAGTTTTCTCAGAGCGAATTGGTATTGCGTGATTGATTCCCGGCTTTTTCCGGACTTGAAACAGGCTTCCCCGTAATTTTTTCGATACAACCATTCGGTGGTCCCTTCGCCGGTCGGAGAGAATTGCACGTCTCGCTGTCGATAATGCCGATAGGCTTCGCGGAAATTCGAAAGCGCGAGGTAGGTATTGCCCAAGTTCAAGAGCAGTTGTGATTCCACTTCAGGAAATCGGGTGGCATCATTCATCTCTATCGCGATGCGGTATTCTTCCTCGGCCTTCTCAAGATATCCGTTCTCTCCTGACACCCGTTCGTATTGTTCATAGGCCCATCCCAGGGTTTGATGGATGGCGCCAATAGAGGGATCACGGTCTTTGGCGTGATGAAGCAGGCTGATGACCAATGGTAAGTCCGGAGGCTCGGAATATGAGACAGCTAAGGCATGACTGTATTGATACACCGCATGGCCGGGATGTGCAGTCACCAACTTCTGATAGGACGACTGGACTTCAGGAATATCCTTGAGCATGGCTTTGGTGGCAATGTAGGCACGATGGGCTTGGACAGACGTGGGATATTCGTCAATCAATCGTTTGAGGGATTTCGCGGCAATGCGGACTTCCCCCGCCTTTCGGTCTTTGAGGGCTTTGCGGATCAGTTGGGAAATGAGAAGGCTTTGCGTTTTCTTAAATCCTGTCTTATCACTCCCTGATAATTCGTTGAGGGCCGCATAGGTATCGGCAGCTTCCTGGTATCGTTCCGATTCCGAAAGAATTCTGGCTTTGTGTTGATAGGCCTGAATCGTGAGGGAGCGGGGTAGAGTCGGAATGTCAAGGATCGAGTCCAGGGTTTCTAACGCAGACAGTTGCTCTCCTTGATCATGATAGAGTTCTGCGATGTGCAATCGAGTCGTTCCGGCCAAGATTGGAAGTTCAGGATATCGTGCAATCAATCCATATAAACTGGGAATGTGTTCTTGGGTCTGTATGTCTTCTTGAACAAGTCTGATGACTTGCTGAATGGCGCGTGTTCCCCACGAAGATTGTTCGCCAAATGACTGAAGCACCTCGATGAACACATGGATGACGTTTTGCGCATCTCCCAGGATTTGATAGGCCTCGCCTCGTGCAAAGAGGGCTTTGGCGCGAATGGTCTCATCAGGGATGGCATCGACCTGCAGAAGATAGTCCAAGGCTTTTAGTGGATCATCGGCGAAGAGATAGAGCCGTCCGGCTCCAATGAGTGTTTCCCCGTAAATGTCCGGTGATTCTTGATGTTCTTCCCCCAGGCGTTCTAAATCTGTCACAGCTTGTTGAACTAAACGATGGCGTTCCGCCGAGCTGTTCCCCCGGGCCTGCTCCTGCACAAGAAGGACAATCTTATGGATGTGCGCCAAGGCGCCAATGCGTCCAGGATTCTGAGCATGTCGCTCAAGCACCTGCCGGGCAGCGAGGAAATTCCCTTCTTGGGCCAATGTCCCGGCGACAGAAAAATCAAAGGCTGCGCGCTCGTCAGGAGTGACTTCACCGAGAAGATTCTGCGAAATATTGGTGAGGACCAATAGTGCCAGGTTGGGCTGTTGCGTATCTTGATAAGACGAGGCCAAGGATTTTGCCTGGTCAAGGGTGGCATATTCTTTGAGAAACGACGGAATTTCAATGCGAAAAATATCGCCGGCTTTCAGATCGGCATAATACAAAAAGTCTCCTGAGGCAGTCGGATACGCATGAAATTGATGAGTGGGCGTAAGCCGATAGAGGCTTGTCGATTGTTCCTGTTGAGAATTCCATTGTTGCATCCAAATGGATGATTCGTCATCCGTATCCACCAGCCCGTCATCATTGGTATCCCGTTCATACCGTGCAAAAAAGAGTAGTTGAGTCGTCGTCAGTGGATTTGTGTGTGGAGCGATTGTGGGCCACAGATCTAAAGCCGTTGTTGATTGAGGACGTGTGGTGGTCTGGTTGTCTTCGAGGTTGAGAATCTTCAGGTGAAAGCCGTCTGTATACATGATCTGGCCTTCGCGGTTTACGGAGAAACTGCTTGCCTGAGGAACAATCAATTCTTCCGTCTTATCCCGTAATGACTGCCGGTAAATGGATGCAGTCTGTTGCCCTGGATGAGTTTTCAGATAAAAAAACCCTTTACCCCGTGGATCCCATTGAGGAAAGGTGTCTCCACTTGTGAGGTCGGTCAGTCGTTCTTCTTCTTGCGTAATCAGATCTAAAAGATACACATCACCGCGAGGGTCGGATTTATGTGAGACATAGAGCAGCCGGGTGCCATCCTGATTCAAGGAAGGGTTGAGGTCGCTTGCCGTATGTGTGGTGATTTGACGAGGAAGAGTCAAGCCTGCACGACCGAGTGATTGCAGCCAGATATCAGAATTGCCTGATCGCGTTGAAACAAATGCCATGGTCTGTCCATTCGCAGCGATGGCAGGTTGGTAATCCAACGCGGGATGTGCGGTCAGGCGTTGCGGAGATGAGCCAAATGCCTGTGTGGTTCCAAAAAGAAGGAGGGAACACGTTAGGAGGAGGATGTAACGATTGATGGTCATATAGTCAGTGGCGTTGTCTGCAATGGCAAAAAGAGGTTGTGCTTATTGCTGTGGCCTTTCCTGTTGAACCCATTCTCCGTTTTCAAGTTGAATCCATTCGCCCGTGAAGGCTTTATCACGATTCAGGGCGGCAAACATCGCATAGACTTTGTGAAGATCTTTTTGCGTGAGTGTTTCATTTGTTTCAATCACTCGATTCATGATGATCACACGATCCGTATTTTCTTCCTTAATCAGATTCTCGACAAACTCCCGGTCTTCGGGTTTGATCTTTTCGGGCGCCAAAAGAGTAATGCCGCCTTCATTATTTTCACCAATGGCACCGGAGCGTTTATACCGGTTCAAGTCATCTTTATTAAATGAGACCCGTTGTAATGCCCGTATCACCTTTTTTTTGCCTTTGGGCAGTTTCTTGGTCTGTTTTAGCTTGCCTTGCGGGTCAATGTATCGAACGGATGCAACCAACATGACCTCTTGAGTCAATTCTTGATAGGTGCCGAGTACTTGATTCTCTAAGGCCGTCCGTTCATCCACAACGGTGACTCCAACCAATGGCCCTCCGCAGGCCGTCAGCAACGAAAAGAGAAAAAGTGTGAGGAGTTTCGGGACGTATGTATCAAGGGATAGGCAGATGCGGTCAGAGGTTGATTTGAAAA
>SMVB01309724.1_pt1 | contig 13509 bp, 11 predicted proteins | sample 2456461 | NCBI WGS metagenome assembly SMVB01 (sample SAMN11095934, study PRJNA526329) | marine sediment metagenome | biome: Marine sediment; feature: Surficial sediment; material: Deep marine sediment; isolation source: Hadal surficial sediment | place: Pacific Ocean | collected 2014-05 | depth...
ACAGGGCTGCCGTCTAGGTAATCACCACCATTATGGAATTGACCAATCTGGGCCCGCTCGGCGCTGAGTACGTTGCGAAGCTCATTCAAGACTTCATTGATTTCTTGATGATTCTTTCCATTCGTCAGCAACGCTGTAGAATCTTCCCCCAATTGTTCTTCCCGGGTCTCGGCATCTTTTCTTTTAGCAGCCCATGTCTTTAATACCTTGATGGAGATACCGATTACAATTCCTCCCAAAACAGTACCGACTGTTATGCCAAGGTTCAACCAAGTTGTCTGACTGATGCCAGCTAATATGAGTGTTGTTATAATCATTGTTCTATCGACTCGCCTTCAGGACCGATTAGTGGTAAACTCGATGTAACTTCAGCAACTTCTTCTTCTTCAGCAAGAAGATTTTCAATTTCGATCTTCAATGCTTCAGTGCCATTGATATTATCAAAGAGGAAGCGAGCATATAAATCTGCTTTCGCCAGACTTGAAATCGTCTGTGCTAGACCGAACTTCGTAATGAATTCCAGAGCTTCGAAGTAATTGCTATCGTCTATATTAGGTAGGGAATTTATGGGTCCGATAAGTGCATTTACCGCTGTTAAAATAGATGTAAAAGAACTGGCTGGTGTAGCAGAAAGATTTGTTGAATTGAATGTCGGTAGCGTGACAGTTCCAACCGTAGCCGTTGCACCAGAGCTTACACCTTGAATGATATCACCTGGATTAAACTCGCCCGGATCAGCTTGTGTGATGACGAGAGTATTTGTTCCTGGAGTCCACTTCGTTGCCACACCCGATTCCACTGTTGTCAAATCGTTGATAGTTTCGCCTGCTACGAAAGTGCCAGTAATACCAGTAAGAGTTAGAGTTGTTGTGCCGTCTAGCCCACCAGTAAGTCGTTCAAAAATTCTAAACGAGGCAGTGAATGCCTGGTTTACCAGAATTTCAGCAGAACCTAACAGAGTCTCAAAGATGAACGAGAAGAAATCTTGTTCGAGTGTGCCTTCAGGCTCAAGACTATTCTTGATAAGGTTGTAGGCAACCCCAACCCCAAGCAACCCAGGGAATGATGGAGGGTTTGTGCCCTCAGGTAGAGTGAAACCACTAACCCGATCAGAGTGTGTTCGATATTGCGTAATCTCGGTACGCAAACTGTTCAGCCTGGAGATGAGCGCCGAAATTTGGGTATCAGAAATACCCCCGCTGGTGGGCGGTGCAGGTATACTAAATCGCGTTGGGATGACTTGATTGCCCGTGCCTCCAGAGAGAGGGCCCAGCAAAGCTACTTCTCTGTCGATGCTGGCAAGCGCCTGGTCAATCGCTGGTCGTACCGGGTTGAGAAATGCATCATCACCAAATACCAAATCGACAACACCACGCTCGGCATCGGTTAATTCAATCTTCTGTAACGGATCTTCTACCGCAAATTCTGCAACTGGAAATTCAATGATAGCCATAATTTATCCCGCAATAACATTACCCGAACCACTGGCCACATGGCCACACGATGCCGAATCACCTTGCCGGCAAACCGCGATACCCTGAGCAAACACCGTACCAGACGCACCAACCATAATGGGACCGGAGTGAGGCGGCGAACCGTGACCCACAACTGTTGATCCACGAACAGCAACCAAAGTGCCATTTGCGAACACCGATCCATTTCCGCCGTTGAGAATCGTCCCACCAGCAACATCTTGTCCTACTCTTGTAATACCCGGCATTGCATTCTCCTTAGTTGAGGAAGATTGTTCCCGCTCTGATTGTTACTTGGCCCGCTTGCAATCGGTAGTTACCACCTACTTCAATAGTGTAGCTGCCCGCAATCTTGTCGGTTCGATTACCACCGACTTGGGTTGTCAAGTTACCTGCCACGAACACGTTTGCATTACCCTTTTCGACCTGCACATTTAGGTTGCCCTTTCGTACTACTACTTGCATAGTACCGTCAGTAACTTCGATATCAAAAGTATTCTGAATTAAGATGCGAGCTTGATCGTCAACTGTAATATTTAGATCACCCTTGACGAGTAGGTTATCATCTTTGAGAATAATCTCATAGTTAGTTCCAACTATCTTTGTCATGCGACTACCATCGGGATGGATTTCGTCAAAGGTTCCAGCTTTATGAAACGTATGAATGCGTTCAAAGCCCGGAGTATCATCAAACTCTTGAATGTGTCCCGACTCACTCTCGTAAACATGGTTGAAAGGATATTCGGTGAAGGGAGCACACGTTGGAGGTTCGAACCATGTCACAAAAGAATTTGCCGTTGCGATTTGTCGTAGGTCTTTGTCGAGTGGTGCATTGGGATTACTGGCTTCAGATTCAATCGGTACACCAGGAAAACCTGGAATCTTCAATACATTTGTTTTCTGAGAAACAACGGGATGCTCCTCACTAGTTTTACCTAAGATTACTGTACCATCGGTTCTAGCTAAACGAGAAGTATCAGGTTCTCTTAGACCAGGAGTTGAAAATTTCAAACCCTGAAAAGAAATCGCACCGCTTGCGATACCACTCAAGCTATTCACCAAATTTCCACCACCAGCAGCAGCAGCAGTAGCCGCACTGACGGCAGCCGCTCCAGCAGCGGCCGCGTCGGCCACACTAGCACCAGCAGCAGCGGCCGCAGATGCAGCAGCTTCACCAGCAGCGGCGGCCGTTTCGGCAACAGCCGCGGCAACATCCTCAGGAATTCCACCAGGAATTCCACCGGGGATTCCACCGGGGATTGAGTCAAAGAGTCCATCAAGAATATTTGATACTGACTTTGAAGCGGCCGCGACAGCTTTTGCTTGAACCTCTTTGGCAGCCGTAATTAGATCGGCGCCTTCTTGCTCGATACCTTTGCCGGTAATATTTAATTTGGTTAAAGCATCACCTATAGCGCCTTTGACAGCCCCCTTAACATTGCCCGTAATGCCACCGGCAAGACCTTCCAGACCTTGGGCACTAGTAATAGCTGCTAGTGCCGCAGCTTCAATATTTTCTTTGACACCCGAAACGATACCCTCAATCGCCGCAACTTCAGGTAGTCCTAAGCCCGATAAAATACCGTCGGCCGCAGCCGTAATCTGCTTCTGAGAATCTGCCACGATATTCTTGGTAAGAGATTGGATTTGATCGGGCGAAATATCTATACCTGGAATTGTACCTATAGCTTTTTCTACCGCTGTTGAAACTTGAACTTCAACACCCGAAGCAACTGAAGAAACAATTTCAACTTGTCCTTGTATACCACTTGCAATATCAAGAGCTTGATCTAGAATTTTAGGATCGGCACCTAGCAGCACACCTACCGCAGCAGCTTGCGGTAATGCACCTGTAATCTTTGACTCAATACTCGTAGCTTTGTCGATTGCGTCTTGCACCGGGTTGCTGCCAGGTAGGGGATACTTACCATTAGGATCAAAGAAGCCCAAGCCTCGCAGACAGGGTTCTTGTTCTGGAATACCACCAAGGGTTCCAAGCATTACTGGCTCTTGAGCATTTTCGCCATCTCGAAAGAACCCCATAACCCATGTACCTTCAACGGGACCAACAGGGGCATGACCAATGCCATTCATTGCGGCAGACGTGATGGGCGATAGTGGGAATGCCCAAGGTAAATCTGAGATGCTGACCGAAGCTCTTGCTTGCGGATGCCAACCTAAAATACGAACACGACAGCGACCAAGTTGTAGGGGATCATGACGATCTTCAACTACACCTTGCCACCAAACGAACCCATTTGTACCCATAAATTCTGGCATTATTTGAATATATTCTTTAGTAGAACTGCACCTGAATTCAGCTTATCGCTTAAGGTAGCCATTGCGCCACCGAATAAACCAGTTGCAGTATCTTGTTTGTCGATAACACTTTCATTGCTCGTTGGAGGCAATGATTCTTTCGAAAGCTCCATTATCATTCTATGATTATCTAGTTCGATTATATGATGTATATTGGTGATAAGATAGTTGCCCGAGATATTGGGATCGCGGTTATCGGGGTAGGCATAACCTTTAATAAATTCAGGTCGAGGAACTTCAACTATTACGACATCACCTACACGACTGTTTGAATCACCAGGCAATTCTACACGAAGTCTCAATTGTTCAATTGCTTTTAATTGACTCATGCGTTGCAGTAACCATTTTTGACTCTCATCATGATCTGCAATACCATCACGCATGAAGCTATGCTTGGGATAGAACCTCACCGCAGCTTCAATCTTATCGCCATGCTTACTAAATCCTGCGAATGCTTTAGCATCTTGTTCGATGCGTTTGCCTTGGTCATCCGATTTGGAGTCCTCAATATGTTGAAGTTGCTTAAAGTTCTCAAAATAAGCAAAGTCGAATGTAGAAAACTTCTTTCGTACTAGATCATGTGTGATGAGCTTGCTCGCATACATTCCTGAATCGACTCGGTCCAAAGTAGTTCCTGATTCGATCACTTGATAATTACGCATCATACGAATTTCAGGAACGATCTGCCGATCATTACCTGATTTGGCTGCGGGCGCTGCTGTATTTGGTAGTAGTCGTTGGTTCGCAATATCATAAACGTATTTTGCGAAGGGACGACGTGTTACCATATGATTCAATGACATAAAATTGAAACCATCTAAAGTTTCAAAGAAAAAGTAATTTGCAGCATATGGATTAGTAGCTGGTCGGGCCCGATTGGCCAACCAATTGATTGCATAGAAAGGATTCCAACCAGGAATGATAAACGATTGGGAACCAGAGGTGGGCTCAGCGGCAATCTCGATACCAATTTGAGAACCAATCGTTTTAACCATATCACTGATAGTCAAATTCGTATATGCTTGACGAATACGATTTTGTTTATTGGCAAAATATGCAGAAGAAACAAAGTGTAGAGTATACGTTTGCGTTGTATGAGACAAGTCTCCAGTATATCCCGTATTGCGATCAGAAATTTTATAGATGTCAAATTCTAAATCTACTTTTTCAGCATTAGGAAATCCAGGTGTCTCAAAAACCAGTTTGAATTGCTCTTGGCCTACAAATGGAGCATTGCCGATTAGGTTGACAGCATCAACTAAAGTAATACTACCTGAGAGGGTATTGCTGTATAAATCTTCAAACAGATTGATCTGTACTAATAGCCGTTGAACATCAAAAATCTCACCGCCCACAATAATACTAACCTCATGAATGCGAACATCATTAGGAAAATAGATATCGTTGTTATGATTAGGTTGTGAGCTAGAGCGTGCCATATGTTAGAGTGTTCTGCTAAGTTCATTACGACGGAAAATGGTTTCAAGATCACGCAGAATTTCTTCCAGTCGATCAGGGTGAATCAGACGAATAATTCTTTTGCTCTCATTCAAATTACGTTCATGTTGTTCGTTAGTGACGACATCAGCTATACCAGGGAATCCAAATCCACCTTGAATATAACCATCTCTGAGTGGTAGGGGGTTAAGAGGCTTGCCCTGTGGGTCTGCGAAAAACCTCAACGCATCTTTAGAGAACGTCACCCGACGAGTCAATTCTCCCGTAACAGGCACAAGTTCGCCGATATCCTGAACCAGAGTATCACCCTCTTGAAAAACACCGAAGATATTCTCGACTACCATGCTGCTCAAGTTCGCATCAAATGCTGTCACGATTCCTCTTGCATTACTCGAAACCGTGGTTACGTCAAGACCCTCTCGAAACTGACCAGAGATCAAAAGAGAATTCAGAAAGAATGTACTACCGGGATATTTATGGGCAATAAAAGGTACTAACTCTCGTTCGCTCAGAGGCCAGTCGAAAACTGGATTAATGATATCGTTTGCGAGTAGCACAACCCAATGTAGCCCGGCGGAACCATAAAGTTTATCAGCAACAATTTCAGGTGTATCTTCATCTTTGATAGTATATGAACCAAAGACGGTTCCCACTTCTTCTAGGGATTGCTTCAAAGCAATTCTCTTGAAAATGTCGGTGATTGTCTTAGGTTTGGCAAATTTATTGCCTAACGGTATTTCAAGATCATATGTTGTCAGAGGAAACTTACCAAAGAATGTCATTAGAATCCCTCTGCAATATGGGCGCGGCTCAATGTATCAAGCTCATTGAACGTTAGCGTGAGATTGATATGTGTTGGTGGATTGCCCTGTCTTGATGTTGAAGAAGGGGTCGTTCCACGAAAACGGTCAGGTAAGTCTTTTTTCAGGCCTCTAAAAGTTGAAAAGACTCCTGCGGCGCTATAGTCAACTGCTACACCTGAAAGATAACATCGACCTACCTTATTCAACCAATCATTCTCGGCATAGGGTTGTTCTTTATTCTCTCTGGCAATATATTGAATATCAAACTCAGCAGGGTAGCCATGAAATAAACCACCTGCTTGGATTTCAGGGTGAGAATAAAATTTGAATGTTCGAATAATATTGTCGATAGCTTCTGAATCTTTCTCATTGCGGGGAGCAAAACTAAACGTGTATTCAAATGATCTTTGGTTGACCGATTTGAAAAGAAACTGCATATGTGGATTGAGAACTCTACGTCGCTTCTTCTCTAGTGTGCCAGTTGCACCAATGCTGATGCCTGCGAGACTACCAAGGTCATCGAGAATCTTGGTCACAAATCGCAAGCTGAATTGCTCACTAATACCCGCCACAAATTCTGCTTTCGCTTCTTCGGAAAGCATACTACCACCACCAATGATATCAGCCAAACCCAAACCTGCAACCGCAAGCTGTAGAGACTCGCCCTGGTAGTCAAACCCATAGTTGGTGGTAATCTTTTCGGGCATGTATAGAAGAACACTACCTACTGTTTCCATTTGAACAGGTATGATCGCATTATTGATTGTTTGTGACGTACTTGCTCCGGCCGAGGCGAGTGCTTGTCGAGTTTTCTGAATTCGAGTTCGACCGCGACCAATAATATTAACTTGTTCCTGAGTCTGTGCAAGATTATCTTTGAGAACCTGAATACCGCCGGCGATGGCAGCTGCACCTAAAATACCCCCAAAGGGATTGAGAGTAGCTAGTGCTCCGGCAAAAGGGTTCGTTGTGAACTGTCTCAGACTACGTTTAAACGCTGAAGCTACAATACCTGTACCCTTCACCTGTTCATTGACATGGAACATGATGAAATGTCCAGCGTCGAAGTTATCACCATCTGTTGGATATTGCAGGACACCTAACGAAGGATTACCTTCCTCTTCAAGCCTATTGAATGCCCCACGAACGGCCTTTATAGTATTCGTTTTAAGGTTGATAATTGAAGGCATGTGTTACTCCTGGGGTATCAGATACATAGTATGTATGGCGTATAAAGGTAAATTCAAACCCCACAATCCCAAAAAATATCAGGGAGATCCTACTGGAATCGTCTATCGCTCGTCGCTTGAGCTTCGTTTCATGCGGTACTGTGATAGCAACCCGGCAGTGGTTGAATGGGCCAGCGAAGAATTAATCATTCCCTACAAGTCTCCAGTTGACGGCCGGACTCACCGGTATTTTCCTGATTTCTGGATCATGGTACGACGAAAAGACGGTCAGCTTCATGAGTCTGTCATCGAAGTCAAACCCAAGAAATATTGCGGGCCCCCAAATCCAAAAAATAAACTGACGAAAACAGGTAGGATTTCACGACGCTACATCAACGACGTGAAAAACTGGGGTGTGAACTCCGCTAAGTGGCAAGCTGCTAGGGCTCTCTGCAAATCAAAAGGTTGGGAGTTTGTCATCTTGACCGAGAAGCATTTGAAAACCTGAGCATATATAGAATAGCATGGCAGACAACATCTTCAACAAAATCCAGCAGCTTCGTAGTGTTGCGGGAATCCCAGAACGCGGCCGCGTAGCACAAGACTGGTTTAGACAAACTATTCGCCGGCTCTTTGGCGAAGCTCCCATTCGTGGCCGCGATGAGTTGGTTCGGGCAGAGGAGACTACAACCCGATCTCCACAACACATTCGAGGTCGTCGTCAGGGTCGAATGTATATGTTCGTCTATAATCCTAAGCTGCGTAAACAACTACCCTTCTACGATCAATTTCCAATGGTCTTTGTTTTAGAATTTCGTAAGGAAGGGTTTCTTGGAATCAATCTACATTACTTGCCAATCAGGTTGCGGGCCCGACTGTTCAATGAGTTGACTATCCTAATGACTACAGAAGCCCTGAACGAGAACACCCGGTTACGTCTGAGCTATCAAATAATCAAAAACGCAACAAAATTTCATAATGCTTTACCCCTAATTCGGGAATATAAGAATAAGTATATACGGTCCCGAATGCTTGAAGTTCAGGCACGCGACTGGGAGATTGCTTTATTCTTGCCCGCCGAACAGTTTCGAAAGAAGGGCAAAAAAACTATATGGGCAATCACCCGGGAAGAGATTCGTGAGGGGCCCCGCAAGAGAGCTGCACGTGGACGTTCCACCGCCCAAGAGAAGAAGTTAGAAGGTACGCAAGAGACAAATGGTTAGTATTAACGAACTACAAGCTAGGATTAGTAAACATGGCCTAACCTCACCAAACAGGTTTGTCGTCGAATTTACTTCCCCACCAAAGCTGGCGCAGTTGTTCAACCGCGAGCATCAAGAAAGACTAGCCATTCAGTGCGAGACTACTTCGCTTCCTGGTAAGTCCTTCTCGACCCAAGAGAATAGAATTTGGGGACCAATTCGTAAGCTACCCTATACACCAACGTTCACCAGCACGATTGAGATGACGTTTCGTATTGGTACTGACTTCAGGGAGCGTACCCTATTTGATGTATGGAATGGATTCGTAATGAATCCAGATAATAATATGTTCAACTACTATAGCGAATATACTACGCAAGTTATCATTCACCAACTCGATAGAGAAGATAAACGAATCTATTCGGTTCGGCTCGACGAAGTATGGCCCGAAGCAATCGGACCAATTGACCTAAGCTCGGACGTCACCAACGGCTACAACAAACAAACTATCACGTTCGCCTTCAGACAATGGAAAGATGTTACCAGTGAGACATTCCCATTCATCTTTGCCACCACTACGACAGTGCAGAAGGGTGTAGCCGGCTCAGGTATTGGAACATTCTTGATGCGTGCTGCTGGCGCTTTTTACGATCAACTACCACGCATTACGGGTTCTGGTGGAACTCTCTTCGGAAGTATATTGAATCGAGCATTCTAACTTAAGGATTACTTTATCATGCCTTTGCCAATTATTGCAACTCCAACCTATACTCTGGATCTACCCTCAACGGGAAAGAAGATTTCATTTCGGCCGTTTCTAGTCAAGGAAGAAAAACTTCTGCTCATGGCTGCTCAGGTCGATGATGAAACTGAAGCTGCCGAAGAAGGTGTGAAAGCGATCAAACAGATCATTCTAAATTGTTGTGAGGGTCTAGGCAATATTGACGAGCTTCCCTTGTTTGATCTTGAATATATCTTTCTACAACTACGTGCCAGATCAGTAGGTGAAATTGTCGAGGTTGAGGTTACTTGTTCCGAATGCAAACAACCGATCAAACTGAAGATTGATGTATCGAAGATCACAGTTACTAAACCGAAAGGTCACAAAAAGGATATTAGACTCACCGATAAAGTGGGTGTAAAGATGCAGTATCCTAGCTTTGATATTTTTCAACGTCGTATAGGTAATGCAGATTTCGATGTTGAACAGTTATTTGATATTCTGATTGATTGCATCGAATGCATCTATACGGAAGAGGAGGTCCATAATGTTCAGGACTACACCCGCGAAGAAATTTCAGAGTTTCTTGAGAGTCTTTCCCAAGATCAGTTTCAGAAGATACAAAATTTCTTTGATACCATTCCCAGAGTCGAACACACAGTCAAGTTTACCTGCAAGCATAAAACACCAACGGGCGAAGGGACATCTACAACCTGTGGCAATAAGGGTGAGATAACTTTGAGTAGCATCAACGATTTTTTCGGTTGAGCTTGTATCATGAAACCTTGGCAAATTTATTCCAAGTAAATTTCATCATGATGCAGCACCACAACTACAGTCTAACTGAACTAGAGAACATGATCCCTTGGGAACGAGAAATCTACACTACTATGCTTCGACAACATATCGAAGATGAAAACGAACGGTTGAAGGCCGCGAGAACCTAACATGGCTGATGCATTTGACGACATCAAAAAAGAACTCAAGAAGTTACGCGAGATTGAAGCCGCTCGGCTCAAGGTGGATAAAGAAGCTCAGCAGGAGAGCGCCGAAGATCGCATCGAGCGATTGGATAATAAATCCTTCAAAGGCCTGGTTGATGAATTCCGAAAAGATAATAAGATCATTCAAAAAGTCTCCAAGCTCACCGAAACCCGGCTAAAGGATCTAGCAACAGGGGCGGTTGCTAAACTAGTTAAAAAGAGTAGCAAAAGTCTTGAGCTTCAAGAAGCTCATTTACGTTTGACCGACGAAAGGAAGCTAGAGGCCGCGGCGATCGCCGCAGAGCAAGAGATAGCAAAGAGAGATGAGAAAAGCATTCTGAAAGGAACATCTCGTATCCTCAACACACTTGCTAGCCGGTTTTTGGAAAATACCCAAGTAGGCCAAGCGATGTCCGAGACAATGGTTGGAAGCCTCCAAGGCCAAACAACACTCATGAGCATCGCTGAACTCGCACTCAAAGATGGCGCCGCGTTGAAAACTGAACTGGTTCAGTTGCGGAAGAACTTTGGTGACAAGTTATCAGCAATCGGTGATAAATTCAAGACTTTCAAAAGTTTTCTCGGTAAGTTCTTTACTTTCATTACTGACCCATCAAAATTCATCAAGATGATAGGATCATGGTTCTGGAGAGCTGTAATAAGGCCTGCTCTGTTTTTTCTAGGTAAAGGTCTTTTTAAAAGTCTTTTGCTACCATTCAAGGTGTTTGACAAACTCGTTGGTTTGTTTAAAGCCGGTGGGGCTCTTAGCCGTAAGCGGTCATTGAAAGATACCGAAGAGGAACGTGAAGGAAAGAGATCCAAAAAAGCAGAACGGCGAAAGATAGGTGTCCTTGAACGCTTGGGTGAGATTCGGGACGGCCTCATGGGCAAGAAAGGTTCGGGCGGTATATTCGGCGCACTCAAAGCCATCATAGCGATTGCACCATTCATTCTTCTAGGTGTTGGGGTCCTTAGAGGCCTCTGGGCAGGTGGCTCCGAGTTTCTAAGAACAGGCAATTTCCAAAAGGCCCTTGAGGAATTCTTCATTACGGCATTCCAGACTTTTACGTTTGGTATAGTCAACACGGATGAGATCAGAGAAAAGATTGCAAAGCCTTTCACTCAAATGGTTGATGCATTCGAAGCCGAAACTACTCGCGTTGGAGTGCTTGAATTCACAGCGGGGGCTGGTAAATTTATTGCTGGCATACCCGACCTAGCGTTCAAATTAGGAACCGGTATCGTGAGTTTTACATCACGCTTGCTTGGTTTCAATGAATTCGCAGATAAAGTAACAGCTCAATTCAAAGATTTCAACTTATTCGAAGGCGTCAAAGATGGTCTTGAATTTGTCGGAGATTCAATCGCTAGGTTTTTTGCTGGCCAGTTGAACCAAACGGCAATCGAAATAGACAATATAGATCCGGTAATTGCTGGCGCTAAGATTGCAAGAGAATTGAGCCTCAAGACTCTTACCGCGGCGCTTAGGAAAAGAGGAGATGAGGAAGAGGCATTGCTCATTAACCTTGGTAAAGTTTTTAGTCACCCCGACGAAGTAAAAAAGGTCAATGAACAACTGAAAAAAGTGCGAGCAATCAAACGAACTCTCAATCTGAGGATTCGTCAACTTCAAGGGGAGGAGATCGAGGCCGATAAGATAATTGAGGCTCAGGTTGAACGCTCCAAAGAATCGAGATCACAACTTGCTGAGGAGCTTACTAAAGAAGCTGACCGAGAAGCAGGAGTTACAAAGTCGTTCCTGGAAAGAGCGATTGAAGGTGCCCAACTGGCTCAAGCCGCTGGTACTGAATTATTCGCCTCTGCGGTGCAAGGGCTCACTAATGTCATAGAGAATCCCGACATTGCCTCGGGAAAGAATCTTCAAGCACTGTTCACCGCCAACACGGAACTGAGAGACAAGGCCAGTTCGGCGGTCAGCGTCGGCCCGATCATAAACAACGCAGCAGCAGCACCAGCAATAGCAGCACCAGCAGCAATCATCGCACCGATGTCTCTACGAAATCCGGAAAGCACCTTGCAACAAACTCGTTTGAAAGATCACGGAGCAGCCGTCAGTTAAAAGAAAAAGCCACTCGATTGAGTGGCTTGTTTCTTGATAATGCACCGACCCGTGGGGCGGCAGAGTTGGTTAATCTTCGTCGGCAAGATCCTCGAAGTAAGATTTAGCGGACGAGGCGTCCGATTCGCCATCATCGCTGACCGGGACCGTCGCCTCGACCATGCCCGAATCGGAGTCATCGTCATCATTAGTAACTGGACTCGAACTTGGACTTGATCCACGACCGCTAGAAGTTCCGGAAGCGTGAACATTTTCCTCCGCAGCTTCATCAGCAGCAGATGATCGCGGCGAGTCACCAGTTTCGAGAACCGTTTCGACACGGCTTCGCAGCTCCTCATACTTCTTGAATTCACTGTTGTCGATGAACGGTTGCAACTTGTGTTGCCCTGCGTACATCGCTTCAAGTGCTTCATCGTTACCATCAAGGAACTTACTTGCAGAGGCAAACTCAGACTTGTCATAGTTGACGAAACCCTTGACTCTGCGAATCTTGATCTTGAAGTCAGCACCTTCCCAGAAGCAGAAGGGATTGATCGACGCCTCGTCCTCGAAGTCGGGATCCATAGCGTCCATCAACTTGGTGAAAATCTTGACCCCGTACTTGTACAGGAAGACCTTACCTTCGTTCTCAGGATTCTTGGGATCGCTGACAACATACACGTTTGAGATGTACTGTAGTCGGCGCTTACGCTTACGGGCGATGTCTTTATTGGCATCAATACCACTATTCCAAAGCTCGGTGTTGCGTTCGCAAGCCGGACACTTGCCGGCATTAGTAGTGGGACAATTCTCGATGTACCATTGACCCTTCGGTCCTTTGAAACCATGTGAAAAGATACGGATCCAGGGAATATCTTCGCCTTCTACTGCGGGAAGAAACCTGATAACCGCATAGCCATTGTCTGACTTGTCGCGTGTCGGCTTCCAGAAACGTTCGTCGTCAAACGAACCTCCGGGCTTGTTCATCTTCGCGGCCTCCTCGGCCAGTGCTTCGGTGCCTTTGCGTCCTCGACGCTTCTTTAGATCACTGAATGACATATTATATCTCCTATTTCAGTGTATGTTAGTGTAAAATGTATTACGGTGTATACAGTTATATTTATGCTTTAGTGGGCTCTGAAATCGCCCTTACGAACGGCCGCAAAGTTGCCAGGGGTGTTCGGCATCGGAGTGTCTGTTGACTGCCACCGACCATCACCAACTCCAAAGAGTTGGGCGCGAGCAGCAAACAGACGTTCGTGCAGTTCCTCGATCAGAGAAATTTGATTATTGATTCGGCTGATCTCGGTTCGGAGTACATCT
>SMVB01101493.1_pt1 | contig 13506 bp, 11 predicted proteins | sample 2456461 | NCBI WGS metagenome assembly SMVB01 (sample SAMN11095934, study PRJNA526329) | marine sediment metagenome | biome: Marine sediment; feature: Surficial sediment; material: Deep marine sediment; isolation source: Hadal surficial sediment | place: Pacific Ocean | collected 2014-05 | depth...
AACGCATCTCGGGGCCGAGCAGTACGTCGACGTCGAAGCGGTTGAACGGGAACACAGCCTCCTTCACCGCCACGCCCGGTACCGGAGGCTCCTCCGGAACATCGAGGTCCGCGAGCTTCTCGCCCGCCATGATGCGTGCGGCGAGGCGAGCGAGCGGAACGCCTGTCGCTTTGCTCACGAAGGGAATGGTTCGCGACGCACGTGGGTTCACCTCGAGCACGTAAACGAGGTCGTCCTTGATCGCGTATTGCACGTTCATCAACCCGATCACGCCGAGCTCCAGAGCGAACTTGCGTGTCAGGTCGCGGATCTCCTCGAGCACCTCACCCGAGAGCAGGTACGGGGGCAGAACGCACGCCGAGTCACCGGAATGCACGCCGGCGTCCTCGATGTGCTGCATGATGCCGCCGATGACGACGTCGGTGCCGTCGCAGAGCGAGTCGACATCCGCCTCGAAAGCGTCCTCGAGGAAGCGGTCGACGAGCACGGGATGATCCTCCGACGCCTGGGCGGCTTCTACGAAGTAGCGCGCGAGCGACTCCTCGTCGTAGATGATGCGCATCGCGCGCCCGCCCAGCACATAGCTCGGCCGCAGGAGCACCGGAAAACCGATCTTACGTGCTGCGGCGAGCGCCTCTTTCTCGCTCCTGGCGATACCGTTGGCCGGCGTGCGCGCGCCGATCTTCTTGCAGACCTCGTCGAAGCGGTCACGGTCCTCTGCGCGGTCGATCGCCTCGACCGACGTGCCGAGCACGCGTGCGCCGAGCGCCTCGAGCCCGCGCGCGAGATTGAGTGGCGTCTGACCGCCGAGCTGGACGATGACGCCCATCGGCTGCTCGAGACGAATGATCTCGATCACATCCTCGAGCGTGAGCGGCTCGAAGTAGAGCTTGTCACTGACGTCGAAGTCCGTGGAGACCGTTTCGGGGTTCGAGTTGATCATGATGGTCTCGAAGCCGGCTTCCTTGAGTGCGAGCACCGCCTGCACGCAGCAGTAGTCGAACTCGATGCCTTGCCCAATCCGGTTCGGTCCGCTGCCGAGGATGACGATCTTCTCGCGCTCGGACGGCACGCTCTCATTCTCGTCCTCGTACGACGAGTAATAATACGGCGTCTCCGCAGGAAATTCGCCGGCGCAGGTGTCGACCACGTTGTATGTCGGGTGGATACCCAGCGCCCAACGCCGCTCACGTACCGCGCTCTCCTTCTCACTGCGCAGCCCTGCCAGTTGAAGGTCGCTGAAGCCCTCGCGCTTCATGCGCCGGAGCAACTTGGGACCGACCTCCTCAACGTCCCGGTAGCGCGCCTCCCATTCGAGGATCTGCTGAAGCTGATCGATGAACCATGGATCGATCTTCGTCGCCTCGAAGATCTCCTCCCGCGAAAGGCCGGCCTCGAGCGCACGCTTCAATTGAAACGGACGGTTCGGGGTGGGTCGCCGAATCGCGCGTAGCAACGCCTTGCGGTCGTCGGACTCGAGCCCGTCGTCCTTGAGCCGCTGGCCCGTGACCCATCCGTGACGACCGGTCTCCAGCCCCCGGAACCCCTTTTGCCAAGCGCTCCGAAACGTGCGGCCGATCGCCATCGTCTCACCGACCGACTTCATTTGGATGCCCAGCGTGTCGTCGACCTCGGGGAACTTCTCGAAGGCAAAGCGCGGCAGCTTCACGACCACGTAGTCGAGCACGGGCTCGAACGAGGCCGGCGTCGTCTTGGTGATGTCGTTGGGCAGCTCGTCCAGATGGTAACCCACGGCGAGCTTGGCGCCGACGCGCGCGATGGGGAAGCCAGTGGCTTTGGACGCGAGCGCCGAGGATCGCGAAACGCGCGGGTTCATCTCGACGACGAGCATCTCTCCGTCCTCGGGGTTCAGCGCGAACTGGATGTTGCAACCGCCGGCCTCTACGCCGATCTCCCGGATGATCGCGATCGACGCGTCGCGCATCCTCTGATACTCGACATCGGTGAGGGTCTGCGCCGGGGCGACCGTGATCGAGTCGCCCGTATGCACCCCCATCGGATCGAAATTCTCGATCGAGCAGACGATGATGACGTTGTCGATAGCGTCGCGCACGACCTCGAGCTCGTACTCCTTCCAGCCAATCACCGAACGATCGATCAGCACTTCCGTGATCGGCGAAGCGTCTAGCCCTTTTCGAATCTGCTCGCGGAACTCCTCGCGGTTGTACGAGATGCCACCACCGGTACCGCCGAGCGTGTAGGAAGGCCGCACGATCGCCGGGTATCCCGTACTCTTCACGACCTCCAGAGCCTCTTCGACCGTGCTCGCAAAACCTCCGGTCGGGACCTCGAGGCCGATGCGATGCATAGCCTTGGCAAACTGCTCTCGATCCTCCGCCATTTCGATCGAGCGCTCGTCCGCACCGATGAGCTCGACTCCGTGTTTCTCCAGGACTCCGGCTCGATGCAGGTCCATCGAGACGTTGAGCGCGGTCTGACCACCCATGGTGGGAAGCAGCGCGTCGGGCTTCTCGCGCTCGATGACCTTTTCGACCCACTCCACGGTGATCGGCTCGATGTAGGTGCGATCCGCGATGTCGGGATCGGTCATGATCGTTGCCGGATTCGAGTTCACCAGCACGACGCGGTAACCCTCTTCGGTGAGGGCGCGCACGGCTTGGGTACCCGAATAGTCGAACTCGCAGCCCTGGCCGATGACGATCGGCCCAGAGCCCAGGATGAGAATGGTCTCTAGGTCGTCGCGTCGCGGCACGCGCTCTTCCTGGACTCCTTTCGGATGGCGGTGAGAAGCACCCAGAAGAACCCGCCCCAAACGCACACCATCACCGCGATCATCGTGAGCCAGGTGGATGTGGTCATGCGCGTCCTCCGCCTGCGGGCGGCCTCGTGTGGTTGCTTTTGCTCGTCGACCTGCGGGGCCGGATGGCGGGTCCCGCGAAACAGCCCGCGTAAGGTCGCCATAGGGGGGTGGAGCAGCAAGCGCTGAGAATCAGTCCTGGAGCTCGACCAGAATGCCCGCCAGCAGCTTGGGAATGTTGTCCACCCCGACGGCGAACACGACCGTCGCGGTCGGCGACTCAGCCCTGAGATCCTCCACCTCGATCCCGAACTGGATCGATGCACCCGAGCGGCTCACGAGCACGACTCGGTGCCGCCCCCCGGCGCCCGGCACGACCGACCCATATGCCTGGGTATCGCCGTTCCCGACGAAGCCGCGCACACTCGTGCCCTCTACTTCGAGCACCACCGCCCCCAGGTTCAACGGACTGATGATCGTCCCGTTGATCACCCCTGGGCCTTTCGGGCCGAACTCGCAGCCGGCCAGCGCGACCAGCGCGGCCAGAGCGGCCCACCGCGGACATGAGATACGCCTCATCGACCAGGCTCCCGGGCACCGGGCCGCCCCGGCAGCACGATGGTCCTCGGTCCGGTCGCCGCCAGCACGCTCAAGGCCGCGGTGAACGGAAGGCTGGGACTGGCGAGCACCCATGCCCGGAGGTCACCCAAGTCGTAGCTGCCCGAGCTATTGCCGACGTGGTCCAGAAAGTCCTCTTGAAGCGACGTGAGCTGTTCGCCGACCCCCAAGAACGGTGAAGCGAGCTGGGCGAGCGAGATGCCAGGGTCGCCGACCTCGAGTGTGATCGTGGCCTCCGCCAAGAGACCGAGTACGTCCCTGGCCACCACGTCTATACGAAAGGAGCCGAGCTCGAGGGCCGAACCCGAGAGATGGCCCAGCGAGTTCAGAGTCAAACCGTCGGGCAACTCGCCGCCGGCGCGCACCCACGTGACGGGATCGTTCCCATTCTCGACCTCGAACTGGATGTCGACCGACGTCGCGGCAGGAAAGTCGACCGCGGTCGGAGGGATCGAGTACGTGAGTGAGAACGTTGCCGCCGCCGCGATCGGGGCCGCGAGGGTGATGGTGGCAGGGTTCGGCTGCCCCTCGAACGCGCCGGTCCAAGCGACGAAGTCGAACCCAGTGGTCGCGACGGCCTCGACGGTTACTTGCGTGCCCTCTTCGTACCAGAGGTCCGGGGCGGCAGGTTGAGCGCTCAACGCGCCCGGAGCGACTCCGTTGACCCCACCTTCCAGCTCGATTTCCAGTTGGAGCTGGCGCCCACCGTACAAAGCGACCAAGTCGAGGTCTTCGAGCGGCACCGTGATGTCGCGGCGTGTGTCCGCCGCGCTGTCGTCGGCCCAGCCGAGGAATGGCCGGCGCACGCCGACCTCAATCTCCTGACCTCGTGCCGCCTCCAAGGTGTGCACCACAAACGGCGCGGACGAGAAGGATTTGCTTTCGGGCTCCAGGGACGCGCCATCCACGGTGAACAGTCCCCCTGACCCGTCTCCTCCATCCGCCGTGAGCGTGACCGTCGTGAAGCGATTCAACAGCCTCATGCGGACGTCATCGCCCGCGGTCTCGATGTCGACCAGGGTCAGCCCCGTCGGGGTTCCTAGAAAGGAAATAGCCGCAGGGCGGGACATGGCATGGAACACGTCCTTGCCGGTCTCGTCACCCACGAAGGGGAACGGATCGCCGCTGTCGCCCCTGCCACCGCCCGGCACGCCCAGCTCATCCAGGCCGTCGGCTTGGCGAAGCCAGACGCCCCTGTGCTCACCGGCGTTCACGCTACTCCAGCGGCGCGATACCCAATCCGGATCGATATGCCAGATCAGAAGACCCTCTCCGTACAAGTTGCGGTCGAAGCCGATCCGCTGCCGGTTCTCCAGAAGGAAGTATTCACCGGAGCCGTCGATCGCGTCGACACGGTAGATGGTGCCCCCTCTCTCCACGGGCTCCAGAACCAACTCATCGAGATCGGTGTTCGGCGGTACCGTGGTGACGTCGGCCCAGCCCAGTACCGACTTGGTCCACGCACCCATGTGGCATGGGCTCTCTGGCGATCGATTGTCGCAGCCCCACGAACCGGACGACATGAGGTCCCAGTTGCCGGCGCCGGCGTGTTTTCCGCCCGACGACCGGGTGTCGTACAGGTCCGGCAGTCCGAATGCATGGCCCATTTCGTGCGAGAAGACGCCAATCGGGCTCAAGTCGTCCCCATTGCACGCGAACACGGGCTGAATGAAGTAGTCCGAGATGCGGATGAAGCCGCCACCGAACGCCGGGACGCCGGTGACGAAAACGTCCCCCCGGGCACCCAGGGTCCACCGATGGGACCAGATGCGGTCGTCCTGGTTGCCCCCCCCGCACTCGGCGGCCGCCGTGGGATGTATGACCGCGAGCGCATCGACATAACCATCGTCGTCACCTGAGTTGGGAAGACCGTCCGGCCCGTCGTTGTCGTAGAGGGCCCATTCCACGTCATCGTGCAGACGCGAGAGCAGTTGGGTGATGAACTCACCCGTCGTGCCCGTAAGTCCGCTCTCGCCGCCCGCGGCCTCCGCCTGCGTATAGGACGCCCGCGTCCAATCTATGACGTCGCCGACGATCTCGGCGCGACCGCCTGACAGTTCATCGTAGAAGGCGGCGATCGTGCCAGGGCCGTCGCCGAAGTACGCCGCCTGGATGGTATCGAGTCCGTAGCGCAGCGAGTGCGGAGAGTCGCTGAAGAGCCCGAGCACGACCGGGATGCGGAAGGTGCCGAGCACGGGGCCGTCCCGCGGGCCGAGCACTCGCAACACTCCAGGATCGAGCGCGGCTTCGGCGGCCATTCGCGCACGTAGGCGAGCCGTCCTCCCCCCACCGAACCGGTACGCGTCCGCATCGGCCGCGAGCTGCTCGAAATACGCCGCCGGGGGGACCGTCCCGTAGCGCTCCCCCAAGGCCTCGATGTCCTGTGCTGCGAGCGTCCCCGCAGGCGCGACGACAGCCGGCATCACAGCCGTTGGCACAGCAGTCACGAGAGCACGAACGAGGAGTTTTAGGCGCATGTGGCTCCTACCGACACGACGCGGGTCGCTTACGATACACGACGTGGCAGAAGGCCGTTCCTGCACTCAGGCTTCAGCTTGCCGGTCCTGGGCACGAATCCCGAGATGTTCCGCAATACCGCGCAGCGCGTCGATCACGTTCTGGATGTGCTCGCTCCGCTCCAGGCCGATGAGCTCCACGCCATTGGCGACCTCGTCCCGGCTAACGCCAGCGGCGAACGCCCTGTCCTTCAGCTTCTTCATCACGGACTTCGGCTTGAGGTCGTCGATGCCGTTGGGGCGTACCAGGCAACATGCATACACGAGACCGGAGAGCTCATCGCACGCGAGCAGGACCTTGTCCAGCTCACTCGTCGGCTCCACGCCGGTAAAGTCGGACCGGTGGGCAAGGATCGCCTGCAATACCGTCTCGGGATATCCGAACTTGCGCAGGTGATTGACGGCCGGGACGGGATGGTTCTCGGGATACTTCTCCCAGTCCAGATCGTGCAGCAGGCCTGCGAGACCCCAGACCTCCTCGTCTTCACCGCGAAGGCGAGCGTAATGGCGAACCGCGGCCTCGACGGCGTACATGTGTTTCCGCAGGCCGTTGTTCTTGACCCACTCTTCCAGCAGGGCAACGGCATGGGCTCGGTCGGGCATCGTGGATACCGGTACGGGTGAGTCTGACTACACTCGTGACGAAGGGCACAATCCTGACAGCGTGCAAGCCTCGCACCTCGGCTTCTTCGCGTCGCAGACGCGGCGGCCGTGCCAGATGAGCAGGTGGGCCAACAACGTCCAGCGCTCCCGCGGAAAGAGCGCCATGAGGTCCTGTTCGACCTTCTCGGGCGTCTTTTCCTTGGTGAAGCCAAGCAGCGTCGTGATCCGCTTCACGTGCGTATCGACCACCACTCCCTCGTCGAGCCCGAAGGCGTTACCCAAGATCACGTTTGCCGTCTTGCGCCCGACGCCCGGCAGCGCCGACAACTCCGCCATGGTTCTCGGGACGGCGCCATCGTGGTCCGCCATGAGCCCTCGCGCAAAGCCGATGATGTTCTTGCTCTTGTTTCGGAAGAATCCAGTCGACTTCACGACCTGCTCGACATCATCCTGCGCGGCATTCGCGAGCGCCTTCGCGTCGGGGTACCGCCTGAACAGCTCGGGCGTCACCATGTTGACGCGGACATCGGTCGTCTGCGCCGACAGAATCGTTGCCACGCCCAGCTGAAAGGCCTCGACGAAGTCGAGCTCGCAGTGCGCTTCCGGGTACTCTTCCGTCAATAGGTCGAACGCCTCGGCCGCGCGCGCTCTCTTGGCCTTCTTCGACTCTCTAGGCATGCAGTGTCACTCGCACGTGGGAGAGGGCAGAGGGAGAAGGTACACGGTCGCCCACAGCCGCCGCGTCGACCGACTCGAGCGCACCCGGTACCGCCGAGACGTAGGCGAAGAAGCGCGCGAGCAACTTGAGGACCTCTCCCGCCGCCTCGACCGCGTACAAGCCGTCCAGCTCGCCACCAGGTAACTCGCTCGAGAAGTCGGGCGCCGATTCCCGCACTTCGGCTCCAAGCCACTTCCCCGCTTCGGCGATGGGGGCTTCGGGCACCACGATCGTGCTGAATCCCGGACGGTCTGGGCGCAGTCCCTTGACGAGCAGAACGTGAAGCAACCCGGCCCCGGAGATCATCCAGAACATGCCGTCGATCGATTCAGCCGGATCCGCCTCGCCGCCGACGGACCAGAACAGGTGCTGAGGTAGCTGTAGGTATCCCGCTGGCGTGGGAGGCACCGGGTCCCCACCCGGCGCGCCTTCGACGAGGTAGCGAGCGGCTTGGATGCCGAGCAGATACAGCGGGCAATCGGCCTCGGTGAAATGCACCGCCTGAAAAACCAGAGCTCCGTACTGATGGATCGCTTCGGGAGGAGCGTCGGGGCCCTGTAGTTCGCGCACGAAAGCACCCACCGAGCCCATCGTGATGAACGCCTGTGGGCTCGACGGGTCGGCGCCGCGCCCCTCAGCCTCTCTCTCGATCTCGACGATCAACGCCTGCAAGGCGTCCCGGTCCTGGAACGCGATCTCGTAGGGGGTGAGGCGGGCGTACAGATCGTGGAGCGTCATGGCAGGCCCCCTCCGGCGGCAGGTTCCGCCTTGGCATCCGATTCGTAGACGACCGGGCGTGAGGCTCCGGCCAACCGTTTCACGTCCTCCCACCAGGTACGGTTTCGCAATAGCACGAGCTCGAGCGTCGCGTTTCCTAGCTCGACGCCATGGATCCAAACGAAATGCACGTCGCCGAGCGCGTCGGGCCTAGGTATGCGCAGCGCTTGTCCTTCCCATTCGAAGTCCAGGTGGGTTGCGCGCTCGAAGGCTCCGGAGGTCCAAGACTGCTCGAGGTACCAGCTGTTCTCGATGCGGAAGGTCCCGGGCGCGACGGCGTCGCCGTGCTGGTAGTACCACGGATCGAAGTCGAGCCCCTCGTCCCGCTTGAACGTCTCATCGGCAGCGTAGTCGACGGCTTCGAGGTCGGCCTCACCCGCCAGGGACTCGAGGTGGTGGCGCAGCTCGTGCGTGAGCGTCTCCCACAGCTCGCCGTCCCAATCGAAGCTGGGATCGAGGCTCGCCAGTTGACGAAACGAGCCCCAATAGAGTGCGATGACCGAGCGCGTGGTATCCGGACTTCCATAGTCCGATGGGTGATCCTCGGTCAGGCAGTGCCCGAGCGTGAAGACGTCGGCGTGCTCGGGGTGCACCAACGCTTCACGGCTCACGACGAGCCCTCCGACGCCTTCCTTGAACGCGTCGGGAATCTCTCGGTAAGCGGCCCGAGCCGCGGCCTCGAAAGCCTCGAACTCCATGCTCGACTCCAAGCTCGAATTCGACGTTGGCGCGCTATGACTCGTCGTGTGTTGTAGCAGGCTGCTGCACGCGTGCGGCAAGCCAGCGATTCGCGAGCACGGCGACCACGAGTGCGAGCGCGATTTGGATCAGCACCGAACCCACGTTGTAGGGGCTGAACAGCGTCCAGGTCTCGCGAAAGTCGTCCGTGCGCGCACTCCAGAGAAACCACCCCATGAGCCCGATCGCCTGTACCGCGACCAGCCGAATCGCCCAATCCCACCACGCGCCGATGTGGATATCGGAGCCTTCCTGGTTGATGAACGTCTCCCGCCATTTGGTCACCCCGTAGCGCAACACCGCGAACGCGAAGAAGAAGCCACAGAGCATGAGCGCAACGCCCCATACCCAGTCCTGGTTCTGGAAGATTTCGAGCTTGAGCGCACTCGGTATGCCGAACAGCACACCCGCTGTTCCGACGATGGTGATCGCGCGCCGGCGGGACATGCCCAGATCCATGAGAACTCGGCTCGCCATCTCGATCATCGCGACCAGACTCGTCCATGCCGCAAAGACCAGGGCGAGAAAGAAGAGCGCTTGGAAAAAGCGCCCGCCCGGTATCTGCGCGAAGAGCTGCGGCACCCAGATAAAAGTCAGGCCCTCGTTCCCCGCTCCGACGATTTCACTCGCGGCCTCGGGCATGACGGAAAAGACCGTGCACAGCACCATGATGCCCGCGAGCAGCGACATCGCGTTGTTGCCGAAGCCGATCACGAAAGCATTGAGCGCGGTGTCTTCGTTCGCGCGCATGTACACGGCGTACGTGAGCACCAACCCCCATCCTGCACCTGTGTCCCAGGCGTTCTGCGTGAGCGCTTCGATCCAGATCTGATAGTTGCCGAGCGCGGTCCAATCGGGTGTGAACAGGAAAGCGAGCCCGGCACTCGCTCCGGGCAGCGTAACCGCGCGGAGGGTGAGGAGGAGCACCAGTGCGATGAGACTCGGGATCAAGACCTTGGCCGCGGTCTCGATGCCCCTCACGCCCTTCGATACCACGAAGACGCCCAAAGCCATCGCGATGACGTGCGTGACCAGCGCGCCAGGCGTCGAATGGAAGGAGTCCCAGAACGCGCTGGGCGTGGCCCCGGGCACTTCACCAGTGAGCGTGCCGACGAAGAAGCGGATCGTCCACCCCATCACCACGCTGTAGTAGAACATGATCGCAGTAGCGACGAACGCGATGAACGCGCCCATCCAGGCGAAGTTCGGTCCCAGAGTCTTCACGAACGCGCCGATCGCCCCTTTGCGCGTCCCTTTTCCCATGCCGAACTCGAGGATCAGCAGGGGAACCGACCACAGGAGAAGGAAGACGACCCACGCGACCAGGAAGGAGCCTCCCCCATTGCTCGCGGCGACGCGCGGGAAACGCCAGATGTTGCCGGTGCCCACCGCCATGCCGAGCATGGCGAGCAACATTCCCCACCGCGAACTGAAGAGTTCGGGCTTCGAGTCCACTGTGCCCATCAGACCAAGCGCTCCCGGAGCCACGCGACCACCTTGTCGGTCGCCACGCGCACCTGCTCGAGCGAGTCACGGTCACGGATGGTCACGGAGTTCTGCTCTGCGGTCTCACCGTCCACCGTGACGCACCATGGAGTCCCAACCTCGTCCTGCCGACGGTAGCGCCGCCCGATCGCGCCGGCCTGGTCGTAAAACGAGGGGATCGCCGCCGCGCGCAGACCTGCCTGCAGCTTCCGGGCGATCTCCGGCATGCCGTCCTTCTTCACGAGCGGAAACACCGCAACTTTCGTGGGTGCGACCTTGGGGTGCAGCCCCAACACGACTCGCTGGCTGCCGTCGATATCTTCCTCCCGGTACGCGTCGACGAGTAGGACGAGGATGGTGCGGTCGACGCCCATGGCCGTCTCCACGACGTACGGGAGGAAGCGCTCGTTGGTGGATGCGTCGATGTATTCGAGCCGCTTGCCCGAGTACTCCTGATGCCGGGCCAGATCGAAGTCCGTGCGGTTGTGGATGCCTTCGAACTCCTTCCACCCGAACGGAAACTCATACTCGATGTCGAACGCCTTCTTGGCATAGTGGGCGAGCTCGTCCGGGCCGTGCTCGTGAAAACGCAGCTTGGCTTCGTCGATTCCGAGATCCTTGTGCCACTGCATTCGGATCTCCATCCACTGATCGAACCACGCCTCGTCGTCGCCCGGCTTGACGAAGAACTGCATCTCGGCTTGCTCGAACTCGCGCGTGCGGAAGATGAAGTTTCCGGGCGTGATCTCGTTACGGAACGCCTTGCCGATCTGCGCTATGCCAAACGGCACCTTCTGGCGCGCGGTGCCCTGCACGTTCAGGAAATTCACGTAGCTGCCCTGGGCGGTCTCCGGGCGGATGTAGATCGTCGACGAGGAGTCCTCCACGGGCCCCATGAACGTCTTGAACATGAGGTTGAACATGCGGGGCTCGGTAAACGTGTCCTTCGTGCCGCACGTCGGGCACTGCCCGCCCTCGACCTCCGGCAGATCGGCACGGAAGCGGCGATGGCAATTCGTGCACTCCACCAGCGCGTCCGAAAATCCCTCCACGTGACCTGACGCCTCCCAGACCTTGGGGTGCATCAAGATGGCCGCGTCTATGCCCTCGATGTCGTCGCGTTGGTGGACCATCGACGACCACCAGAGATCCTTCACGTTCCTCTTGAGCTCGGCGCCGAGCGGGCCGTAGTCCCACACAGACCCTGTGCCGCCGTAGATCTCCGAGGATTGGAAGACAAAGCCCCGCCGTTTGCACAGCGATACCAGCTTGTCCATGAGGTCCGGGTTGGCCATGAATCCCCTTTAGATTCGCGGGTTTTTCGTCGTCGGGAGTCGAGCCGCGAAAGGTATCCGTGGCCCTCTGGACGATCAACGGTCCTCGCGCGTGCACAAACCCGCGAAGCCGGATAGAAACCCGCGGAGCGGGGTCGGGGTAGCAGTTTTATCGGACTCGTAGAAGTCACCCACAGCACAATGCGCATGATCACGTTTACAGACCGCGCCCGCGACGAAGTTCTCTCGTTTCTCGGCAAGAGCGAGGGCGAGCTGGAGGCGCTACGTATTTCGCTTCGGGACGGAGACCCCCAGGGGGAGCCACATTTCGACCTGACTCTGGTGGCACTGCGAGAGCGCCGTGAAGACGAGCGAGAGGTGGACCTCGGTGACTTCACAGTCCTGGTGCGGGAGACCGCGGTCGACCGACTCGAAGGAGCCACCGTCGACTACGTCGATCGAGTGAACGAGAGCGGTTTCGAAGTCCGCACCCGCGACGCTGCCAGCGGCAACGAGGGCGAGTCCGCTGCAGAGGGCTCGGCGACACCCCCGACCGGGGAGATCGCCGATCGCGTACGCGAGGTGCTCGACAACAACGTGAACCCGGCCATCGCCGCCCACGGAGGCCACATCTCGCTGGTCGGCGTCCAGGACACGGAAATCTCGGTCGAGATGAGCGGTGGCTGCCAGGGTTGTGCACTCTCGGCCGCGACGCTTCGGCAAGGCGTGGAGCGCATGCTGAGGGACGCGATCCCAGAGCTGACCGCCGTCCACGACATAACGGATCATGCCTCGGGCGCTAATCCGTACTTGTAGACCAACTCTACCCGCGCTCATCGCCGGCCTTCTTCTCGCCGCGAGCGCGGGCGAGGCGGCCTCCCAGGGTTGTGCGCGTCCCTGCGTTGGCCCGCGCCACGGCGCGATTATCGCCGCGGGTGGAGGAGGGCTCGACGGGTCGATCTACAGGCGCTTCGTCGAGTTCGCGGGCGGGCCCGACGCCAAGATCGTTCTCATACCCACCGCAGGAGCCCGGTACGGATCTCACGACGGCTGGACCGCAATCGAAGAGCTCAAGAAGGCGGGCGTCGAACAGCTCGAGGTATTGCATACGCGCAGCCGTGCGGTCGCCGACCTCGCGGCCTTCGCCGCCCCGCTCAAAGAGGCTACCGGGGTGTGGTTTTCAGGGGGCCGCCAGTACCGCCTCGTCGACGTGTACTTGCAGACGGAGACGCATCGCGAGCTCCAGGCGGTACTCGAACGAGGAGGCATAATAGGTGGCAACTCCGCAGGCGCGTCGGCGCTCGCGTCGTATCTAGTTCGCGGCTCTCAGGACACCGAGCTCGTAATGGCGCGCGGCAAGGACGTCGGCTTCGGCTTCCTACGCAACGTCGCGATCGAGCAGCACATTCTCAGGCGCGGGCGCGAAAACAACCTGCTCGACGTCCTGAAGCAATACCCGCACCTGTTGGGGGTCGGTCTTTCAGAGGGGTCGGCGATCCTCGTCACACGCGATCTCGCCGAAGTGCTCGGGAACCGCGTCGCAGTGTACGACGCGACCGATCCCCTGTCGCTGATTCCGCTGCGGTGGCTCGACCCCGGCGACGTGTACGATATGGGCGCTCGGCGCATCTTCCTGGAGGAACGAGGCCGGGACGGGGCTACCCGATAATGATGAAGCTGCCTCCCCCCCGGCCGAAGCGCGGGTTCACCACATTGTTGAAGATCGAGCCGAACCGGTACCTGATGCCGAATGAGGTGAAGTAGCGATAGCTCGTTTCCAGCTGCCGTTGCTGCAGCAGGATCTGCTCTTCGGTCAAGTCTCCGGCGGAAACGTACAGCTGGTCGCCGATCCACGAGTAGTTGCCCGAGAGTTGGATGGAAAACCCGCGAAAGAGGCGAATGTCGAAGTTCCCCGCGATCGTCAAGTTGTAGCGATCCAAGTCGTGCAAGTAGTGCGCACCCGTCACCGAGGTCGACCACCGTCCCCACTCCTCGACG
>SMVB01366275.1_pt1 | contig 13506 bp, 11 predicted proteins | sample 2456461 | NCBI WGS metagenome assembly SMVB01 (sample SAMN11095934, study PRJNA526329) | marine sediment metagenome | biome: Marine sediment; feature: Surficial sediment; material: Deep marine sediment; isolation source: Hadal surficial sediment | place: Pacific Ocean | collected 2014-05 | depth...
CGTCCACAAAACCAGGAACATCCAATAGCTTTCCAATCCCGGTCAGGAGAAGCACCGAGGCTATGAAATACTGCAGAAACCGGAGAACGATTTTATTGGTAATTGACTGACCAGTCATAAGCGATGAACTCTACATTTAAATCTTCGTCAATGGGCTTATCACGGTACCTGTTAATATATGCAATCAATGATGAGGCGGTTTTCGAATTTACAAAATCCTTCTTGTAAAAACGGAAGATCTCCGAAAGGCGGACAAGACCCGCTGTTTCCAGCACTTGAACATGACCGGAATGGTTGACAAACTCCCGCGTCAACAGGTCCAGAGTGGCATCCAAATTTTCTGCATGGAATGGAGTTTGCGGAAGACGGGGGCAGGCCCTGACCATACAGTTTAGAGCAAAATGGATTCTTGGGTCTCCCAGAGGCCGAATGACATCGTTTTCATAGTCATACAAGGATATTTCCTTCCCCCCAATATTAAATCGCGTGAATTTAAAAAACTTTGCCCGGCCCCACAAACTGTGAAAATCTTCGGGAAAATCGTGCGCAAAGATTCCAACCATCGCGAGGGCATTATAGGAATTAATGTAATAGGCCAATTGATCCTCAACCGTAGGAAACTTTTCCGGATTTTTCTGCGGACTGACCTCGGCTATATAGGATAAGTATATTTGCAGGTACGCACTGTTTTTTTCCAAATTGTGAAAATCCACCCGTCCTCGCCAATCCACCGAACTCTGCAACACTTGTCCCCACGACCTCAAAGCCAGCTCATCGGAAATATTTTTATTCCCTGCCTGCAACCCAGAGGGAGGCTGGACAATCGTTGTGCATCCCGCCATAAGCAATGACAACAAAAATATCCACCGGGCCGGAACGACCACAGAATTCCTCCATATAGGCTTGATAATCGTCACTGCCCCTGGTTCATTTTCATCATGCAGGAACTGCATAATTTTTCACAGAGGCTGTTTTTTTACTTTTCAGTGGGTAAAACATGACGGTTCCTTTTTCGTTGGGAACCGGAATCGGACGAAGAATATAATCATCTCGTTTGGCGTTATGGGCGCACATTGACAAGGGTCCCTCCGGCGTCATGACCATGAAGGAACAGGCATTGATTCTTTCAGGATCAAGATGCTCGGCATCCATAAAATTTTGCACAAAGAACGAAATCTTGTTGGCTTTTCCGCGACTGGCAATAATTTCCCTGCGAATTTTCCATAGCCGGGGTAGATAATACTTCAGCCCCCTCACAAGCCAAGACGGCTGTTTGAAAGCCTCCACAAGATACCGGAAGGCGATGGTTCCTGGAGATTCCCGCCGGTCGTGAGTCATATGCTCAAAATCGTTTAAAAAATCCCCCGCCAGGTCAGGATCGTCGATCAGGCTAAAAGCTTTTCCGTTAACTGCAAGGGTGGGGACATAACTATGACATTTGGGATGACCCACCTGAATACCGTCCCAACCCAGTGGATTCCCCGCCCCCTGATCGATCTTTCCTTTAACCGATTCCAGGGAAATCAACTCCTTGCGCTTCCCTAGAACCCCGCGGCCCGTATCCGCCTGAAGCTGAAAGGAAGCAAAGCCAACCACATCCGCATTTTCGATGAAGAACCGCACAAGGTTTGGTAATTCCGAAAAGTTTTCCTCATGAACCGTAGTATTAAAAACGACCATCAGAGGCAACCCGCGCACCATTTCGATATATTGTGACCGAATTTTGTTGAGTTCCCTTTCCGTGCTAAATCCTTTTCTACCTTGAGTGAGGTCTACATGAAACGCAATATCACTCAAACCGTTTGCCACCAGTTCCTCCAGCATCTCCCGATCACACCGGATGCCATTGGTAAATAATGCGGGATGCAATCCAAGTTCCCTCGTATAGTGCACAATTTGCATCAGTTCCCCGCGATCCCGCATCGTAGGATCACCCCCGCTGATCTGAACATTGGTCCCCACACCAAAATGCTTTTTGATCTCATCCAGCCTTCGAAAGACTTCCTGGATGGGAAGGTCCGTCACATCATTGGAACTGGGAGACAGATAACATAGGGAGCAGTCGATATTGCAACGCTGACTGATCTCCAGCGACACACAACCGATGCTTCCTTTTCTGCCCAGGATTTGATTCTTGGTGAAAAACTTCCCCATTCTCTCTCTTGTCCGGGCAATAGCCCCCGTCAGTGTGTGCATTTCCGTAGCATCCACAATGGAGGCTCGACGAAAAAGTTCGAGCCGAAACCAGAAATCGCTGCACCTCGTTAGCAAACTCGCCCTCCACGCAGGAGTAAATGAACGCCCTGTAAAAATAGAAACAAATGATTTTCGCATGAGGTTTCGTTCCGTTTAATTTTTTTGAAATATATTGAGTAAAAATGTTTGGTTATAATTTAAAATCGAGAATAGAGTCGAGACTGGCAAACATGCCTTACAAAAATTCCATAATATCTGAGAAACTTTTTTAATTTTTATCTGAATGCCAACCATTGGGAATACGGATTGGTTTTCTCCGACCATTCAAAAGGGCTATTACAAAATCAAAACTGGTCCAAGTGTAGACTCATATTGGATAAAACGGCCCTCAACCGGTTGCGTTGGCGTTGCCTTGACTTCTAAAATTGAGTGAGTTAGATTGATATCATTGAAGTTAAAGGAGTTGCCAATTGGAAAAGTATATTCAGGATTTTAAATCCTACCTGATAGCCGAGAAAAACGCCTCCCCGCACACGGTTTCCAGTTACCTCATCGACCTTTACCAGTTTGTTACATTTTTGCGCGAATCGGGGCATGGGGAAGTTCAAGAAGGGACCCTCCACCCAAAAAACATTGACCGATTGGCGATTCGGTCCTTTTTAGGTTATCTATATGAAAACTCGGCAGGCGGGGCCACTATGGCGCGTAAACTTTCCACCCTCAGTTCCTTTTTCAGATTCCTGTGCCGGGAAGGATACGTTGAGACCAACGTTGCTAAAACCATCCCGTCTCCGAAAAAAGAGAACCGATTGCCTTCGTATCTTTCGGTGGACGAAGTTTTCCGTTTGCTGAACCTGCCCGACAGGAAAACGTTATTAGGCGCGAGAGACGGGGCGATTCTGGAATTATTTTACAGTACCGGAGTCAGAATCAGCGAACTGGTGGGCATCCGTATGCAGGACTTGCACTTACCGCAACGAATGGTTAAGGTAAGGGGAAAAGGCAAAAAGGAGCGTCTGCTCCCTATGGGACAAAAATCGGCGGACGCCATTGAGGACTACATTGAGTTTCGCGGCAAGCGGATTGCCAAGCTTCACGCCGCTCCGGAAGAGTTATTTTTAAATTTCCGGGGCCGGGGGATTTCCGTGCGCGGGGTTAGAAAAATTCTGGAAAAATATATCAGGCAAAACAACTTTACCGGAAAAATTTCACCCCATTCACTGCGGCATTCATTCGCCACTCATATGCTGGATGCGGGAGCGGATTTGCGGTCCATTCAGGAAATGCTGGGGCATTCCAGCTTGTCCACAACTCAAAAATACACGCATCTCACCATTGACCGTTTGTTGGAAGTGTACGACAAAGCACATCCCAGAGCGCGGGTTAAATAAGCCAGCGCCAGCTAATTTTGAAATAATAGGACACCGAGGTATATGGTAGAAAAAAGTTCTCAAGAATTCCCCTAACCCCTGTGGTAATTAACATTAGCTTTCATGCCCTGCACGGGTACTTTAAAAAGGGGGGATCGGTTTCGCCCCCGTCACTCAGTGGGTGTCTGCGAAGGGGCCGGGAGAATTTAAATCTTTTTACTATTTCGCAAAACTCCTTTAATGTAAGGGGTTAACGACAGCAAAAGCCAAAAAACATATACTTTTAGAAATCCCCCCTAATTTAAAAATATTTTCCATATATAATTTCCCATGATGCACGCAACAACCATTCTATGTGTCAGAAAAAAAGATAAAGTGGCGATGGGTGGGGACGGACAAGTCTCCCTCGGAAACACCGTCATGAAGCACAGCGCCAAAAAGGTGAGAAAAATGCATCACGATAAAATCATCGGTGGGTTTGCAGGTTCCACTGCCGATGCTTTTTCCCTGTTCGCGCGATTTGAAGAAAAGCTGGAAAAATATCAAGGCAATCTGGCACGCTCGGCGGTAGAATTAGCCAAGGACTGGAGAACCGATAGAATGCTCCGCCGCCTGGAAGCCATGCTCATCGTCGCCGACGATGAAAAATCCTTTCTGGTCTCCGGCACAGGCGATGTGATCGAGCCTGATGACGGAATTCTGGCTATCGGGTCCGGGGGCACGTTTGCTCTTGCCGCGAGCAAGGCTCTCATCCAGAATACAGATATGGATGCCCGTGAAATCATCGAGAAAGCGATGGAAATCACGCAATCAATTTGTATATTTACCAATTCAAATTTAACCATTGAGGAATTGTAGTTTAATGAACGAAAGTTTTTCTCTTAAAGAACCAACATCCCAAAGCCCCCAAAAAGAGTTCCTGGCCTCTCTGACACCCAGGGAAATCGTCAGGGAACTGGACAAATACATCGTCGGCCAGGATAAGGCCAAACGCGCCGTAGCCATCGCCCTGCGCAACCGGTGGAGGCGTCAGCAATTGTCGAAAGAAATGCGGGACGAAGTCGCGCCGAAAAACATTCTCATGATCGGTCCCACTGGAGTCGGCAAAACAGAAATCGCCCGGCGTCTCGCCAAACTTACCAAATCCCCTTTTATCAAGGTGGAAGCCTCTAAATACACGGAAGTGGGCTATGTGGGACGCGATGTTGAGTCCATGGTCCGGGACCTTGTGGAACTGAGTAGAACCATGGTCCGGGAAGAAAAGGAGGTGGAAGTTCAGCAAAAAGCCAGGGAAATAGCCGAGGAACGTTTGCTGGATCTCCTGTTGCCGCCGAAGCCTGGGCGTCCCATTCCTCAGGACGGGGAAACCCGTGACAATTTGGATAACACCGATAATACCAGGGAAAAGTTTGCCCGTTATCTGAAAGAAGGCCGGTTCGACGACCGCACCGTGGAAGTTGAGGTCCAGGAAAAAATGAGTCCCATGATAGACGTGATATCCGGGCAAGGCATGGAAGAAATAGGCAACAATCTGAAGGATATGCTGGGCGGCATGTTTCCCAAAAAGAGCAAAAGGAAAAAAATGAAAATTCCCGAAGCTTTCAAGGTTCTGGCGAGGGAAGAAGCGGAGAAACTGATCGATCCTGATAAACTGTCCGAAGAAGCCGTGGAACGGGCCGAGCAAAACGGCATCATCTTTATCGATGAAATCGACAAGATCATTGGCCGGCAAGGGGGGCAGGGAAGCGCGGACGTTTCCCGTGAAGGCGTACAGAGGGACCTTCTTCCCATAGTTGAAGGCTCCTCGGTCAATACCAAACACGGAATCGTTAAAACAGACCATATCCTGTTTATTTCAGCGGGGGCTTTTCATGCCGCCAAACCTTCAGACCTGATTCCGGAGTTTCAGGGCAGATTCCCGATTCGCGTCGAACTGGATTCCCTTAACAAGGGGGATTTTATCAGAATCCTCACGGAGCCCGACAACGCGCTGGTCAAACAATACATCGCGTTGATGAAATCCGAGGGCCTTGACATCAGCTTTTCAGAGGATGCCATTGAGGAAATCGCCAGCATGTCCGCCACCGTCAATGAACGGACGGAAAACATCGGCGCAAGGCGACTGCAAACCATCATGGAAAAATTACTGGAGGATATTTCCTTCGACGCGCCCGACCTGGAAAACAAAACCATTTCCATTGACGCGGTGCATGTAAAAGACAAGCTCAAAGACATCATCGAAAACGAAGATCTGTCCCGCTATATTTTGTAAATCAACGACCCCGCCGCAAGCGGACGCAGTATCCGAAAAGGATTTTCATTTAAAAGCCGTAGAAAGCTACGGGGAATAAAACCCACTGGTGGGATTCATGAAAAAGAGCATCGAAAAAGCAGAAATCCTGCTGGAAGCCCTGCCCTACATTAGAAATTTTTTCGGCAAAACCATTGTCGTTAAATACGGCGGCAACGCCATGGTCTCTGAGGATTTGAAGGAAGACTTTGCCCGCGATATCGTTTTGATGAAATATGTGGGCATCAATCCCGTCATCGTTCACGGGGGCGGACCGCAAATTGGAGAAACTCTGGACGCGCTTGGAATCAAGTCGAAATTCTTCCAGGGTCAGCGGATCACCGACAAGCAAACCATCGACGTGGTGGAGATGGTGCTGGGTGGCAAGGTCAATAAAGAAATCGTGGCCCTCATCAACCACCACGGAGGGAGCGCGGTCGGCATCACCGGAAAAGACGGAAACCTGATTCTGGCCAAGCGCCACCGGAAGATGAAAATTTCGCCTGAAACCGACCGGCCTGAAATCATGGACCTGGGCCTGGTAGGAGAAATCACCAAGGTCAATCCCAAAATTCTTGAGACCCTGGACAATAACGATTTCATCCCTGTCATCGCCCCCATAGGCAAAGGGGAAAACAAGGAAACCTTGAACATCAATGCGGATTTTGTCGCTTCGGCAATCGCCTCGGCCCTAAAAGCGGAAAAACTCATTTTGATGACAAACACCCAAGGCGTCCGGGGAAAAGATCAATCCCTGATATCCGAATTGACCCGCCGGAAAGCCGCTAACCTCATTAAAAGCAATATCATCTGTGACGGGATGCTCCCAAAAGTCAACTGTTGCCTGGAGGCTCTGAAAGCAGGAGTCGCCAAAACCCATATCATCAATGGAACGATAAAACATTCCCTTCTTCTGGAAATATTCACCGAGCAGGGGGTAGGAACTCAAATCATCGAAAAATAACGACTTTCCCCCATCTTATCTGTTTCGGTGGATGTCTCCCAAATGGAGGCAGAAGACTCCTTTATACCGAGGTCTCGTTGTTGACAAGCTGATTTTTGACTGATAGTTTATTGAACGACCCCGCCGCAAGTGGCCAGCGTGACACCGGACCCAGTGTTAACGTGCGATGGGTTTTTGAAGAATTAATAGTTCCCCTGTAATCTCAGGGGCTCGTGAGCGAAGCAAACGTCTGCCCCACTTTTCCTCCCGCGCAGCAGGGTGGGAATGAAAATAGCAGGTTAGGATTTTACCCCTCTCATACACCATTCAATCCATGGATAAATTTCAGTTGGATGAAAGAAGGAAAACGGTTCTATTGGAAGTGGTCAACGACTACATCCAGAAAGCAGAACCGGTAGGATCTCGAAGCATCTCAAAGATTCACGCAGAAAAACTGAGTCCCGCGACCATCCGCAATGTAATGTCGGATCTGGAAGAGATGGGTTATCTGCGCCAACCGCACACGTCCGCGGGTCGCATCCCGACGGACCAAGGGTATCAATTTTATGTGGACCAGCTCCTCAACCCGCAAAACTTTATGGAGGAATTGGAAGATCAAACCGGCGATTACGGAAACGGCAACCAAAATCTCCAGGAAGTTTTGGAGACGGCCTGTGGTCTTCTGTCCAAAAATACCAATCAAACCGGATTGGTCATGCTTCCGGCCTTCTCAAATACTTTGTTCAAGCATATTGAGTTTATAAAAGTCGCCTCCGAGCAGGCCCTGGCCGTGTTTTTTTCCGATCTGGGAATCTTACAGAATAAAATTATTCCTTTGGAAAAGGACATGACGCAGGAGCAATTGACTTCAATTTCCAATTATCTGAATGAGGAATTCAGCGGCAAATCGATTCAATCAATCCGCAAGGAAATTTTGTTCCGGTTAAGAAATGAACGCGATCACTATAACCAATTAATGAAAAAAGCTCTGGACCTTTCTACCCGGCTTTTTGCGGAAGATATTGAAGAAAGCTCTCTTTTGGTGGAAGGCGCCTTGAATCTGCTGGACCATCCTGAATTTACCGCCGATCTGGAAAAAATCAAAGGGCTTCTGACAACCCTGGAAGAGAAATCCAAGTTGGTCAAACTTCTCGACCGCTGTCTCAAACAAGATGGCATGACCATCCTCATCGGTGAAAAAAATCTGGATGAAGAAATGGAAGGATGCAGTTTGATCGCCCAAAATTATCAAAAGGGTGATGAAAAACTGGGCTCTCTCGCTATTTTTGGTCCGAAACGAATGGACTATAAAAAAATCATCGCCATTGTCAATCAAACGGCGAAAACCGTTTCAACATTAATATCTAAAAATAATTTGGAGTTGTAAAAAAGTATGGGCAAAAAAAATACTTCAGAACAAAAGTCTGATTCCATTGAAAATGCCAATGGGGAAGATATCGTCGAAATAAGCAGTGATTCAGCTTCCTTGAATAATGAGGATGAAACTGTGGAATCTGAAAAAGTTGAGGAGCCTGAAAAAGTTGAGGAGCCTGAAAAAGACCCTATCGAAATTTTGCAGGATGATCTGAAAAAAAAAGATGACGAAATTGCCGAACTAAAACATGAATTTCTTTTGAATAAGGCCGAAACGGAAAATTTCAAAAAAAGACTGCGCAAGGAAAAGGAAGATTTTAACCAATATGCCAACGAAAAGTTATTAAGAGAACTGATCCTCATCCATGAAAATTTTGAACGCGCCATATCAACTGACAACCCCACGGTCGAAAGTCTGAAAGAAGGCGTGGAAATGATTCACAAACAATTCCAATCTTTTCTTGAAAAAGAAAAGGTGGAGTCGATTGAGGCCCTGGGCAAAAAATTCGATCCGGCTCTTCATGAGGTCCTGTGTCAGGTGGAATCGGAGGAACACGAAGAAAATACGATCACCGAAGAATTCTCCAAAGGATATCAGTTGAATGGCAGAATTCTCCGGCCTTCAAAAGTTGTGATCGCCAAGGCGCCGACGAAAAAAACTCCTGAAACTTCCGACAAAGAAGAATCGAAAGTCAGTGAAGAAGAATCCTCAAAGGTGCCGCCGCCATCCTCGGATTAATCAGGACAGGAGACCAAAGCAACTCCCTCACCTCTAATAAATTATTTTTGCTCCATGCCTGAACTCCCAGAAGTCGAAACACTGAGACGCTCTCTCCTGCCTCTGGTAAAAAACAAAACCCTGGCGGACATGAAATTTTTCCGCGAGGATATCCGCTTTCCGATCCCGCAAAAAAAACTGCGGGATGGTTTGATCGGAACAGCCATTTCCGACATCACCCGCCGGGGAAAATATTTATTATTGCATGCGCCCACCGGGGCCATGATTCTGCATTTGGGAATGAGCGGACGGGTCATTCAATACCCCTCCATGCAACCGGTTGAAAAGCACACGCACGCGGTTTTCCATTTTGAGCCGGATATCTTTTTGCATTTCATTGATCCGCGCCGGTTCGGCTGTATCCTCTGGGCGCCCAAAAATGAGGGCCACCCGCTTCTCGACCACCTCGGCATGGACCCGCTTGATGAGGCAACCACCGCCAAGGCGTTAAAAGTGATGGCCCGAAAATGTAAAGCCCCAATCAAATCCTTTATCATGAACTCCAAACGCCTCACCGGGGTGGGCAACATTTACGCCTGTGAATCGTTATTTCGTGGAGGGCTGAACCCCCGGCGGCAAGCGGGAAAAGTTACCCTTCGGGAATGGGAAAATTTCCTGACCTCTCTCCAGACCATCCTGAATAACAGTATCGCCTCCGGTGGGACCACCCTGCGTGATTTCTTCACGGCAGACAACACCCCCGGCTACTATGCGGTCAACCTGTCCGTTTACGGCAAGGAGAACCAGCCCTGCCCTAATTGCGCCACTCCTATCGCCCGTGTGGTCCAAACTGGCCGGTCCACTTTTTACTGCAAAGTTTGTCAAAAAGGTTAAACTGCTTTATTTCTCCGTATCCCTATCCCCCTTGCTTTATAATCGATTCAATTTAAACAAAATAACACCCGTGCTCAATCTATGAAACGTTCCATAGGTATTATCACTCTCAATGCAAAATTCATCCAGACTTCCCTCAGTCTGAGATACCTCAGGAACGCGGCGCGGGCAGTGGGATTTCAAAACGTCTGGATGCGCGAGTTCGTCATCAACCAACCGGTCTGGAAAATCGCGGCGGAGATTCACCAACTGCATCCGGAAATTTTAGGGGTCAGCATTTATATCTGGAACCGCTATCAGAGTTTCGAGTTGATCGAACGATTGAAGAAACAAAATCCCGAGCTTGAAATCGTCATCGGCGGCCCGGAAGTTTCGTTTGAAACCCAGTTGTCGGATCAATACACCACTATTTCAGGCGAAGGGGAAAACAAATGGGTCGAATTTTTGCAATACAAACAACGCAACGAAACCATCCCACTAAATGTTCGGGACCGCTGGAACACATACGGCGTGGACTTGCCTGAGCTGGTTCCGCCCTATGTGGCGGAAGATTATCCGCAATTAAAAAACCGCATCGCTTACATTGAGACCTCAAGAGGCTGTCCCTACCTTTGCTCGTTCTGCCTGTCGGCGCTGGATAAAAAAGTCCGCTATTTTGACAGCAACGCCATGCGCAAGCAAATAGAACAACTGGTCGCATCAGGAGCCCGGCGGATCAAATTCGTCGACCGCACCTTCAACCTGAAACCGGCGCAAATGCGGGAGTTGATGCAATGGTTGACCCGCTTCAAAGGAGCCTCGTTTCATTTTGAAGTGGTGGGGGATATTTTAACGCCGGACATGCTGAATTTTCTCGCCACCGTCCCGGAGGGAATGTTCCAGTTTGAAATCGGCGTGCAGACGACAGACGATGACACCCAGGACTCCATTCAGCGCAAACAAAACAACAAAAAACTTTTTGCCGCTATCGCGGAACTGGGCCGGCAAAACAAAATCCACTGCCACTGCGATTTGATATTCGGCCTTCCCGGAGAAACCCTGGAACAAATGTTGAAATCGTTTGAAGAAGTTCTGGCTTTGAAACCGCAGGAACTGCAACTGGGATTTTTAAAGTTTCTCCCCGGAGCGCCCATAAATGAAGTCGCCGAAAAACATGGCTATCAATTTCAATCGACGCCGCCTTACGAAATCATTTCAAATAATGATCTTTCCGCTGATGAGGTGATCTATCTAAAAAAATTCACCGAAGTGTTCGATCTTTTTTATAACTCCAAACGATTTCGCTTCTCCCTCGACCATCTGTTTAAGACATGGAATCCGGTAAATCTGTTCAATCACTTGTTGGAATATATGGAGGAACGCGACCTGTTATTCAAGTCGCATTCATTGGAGGGCCAATACAAAATTTTATTCGACGCTTTCTCTCTGAGCGGCAAAGTACTGGAGTTTGATCTTTTAAAACTGGATTACCTGTTTGCCCAGCGCGTATTCCACCTGCCCCGTTTCCTCATCAACAGACCGGGGAAAAACGGAAAACTCCGGCCAAAAACCTGGCAGGGCGACCGCAAAACCCTGCTCGTTCCCTTTGGCCACGAAATTGAATGGACCGGGTCGGGAGTTAAAATGACTCCCGTTTCCAACCTTCACCATTACGTTATCGCCCATCCGAATGAGGATTCCGGCTACATTCAACAACCTGCCATCATTCGGGTTAACGAATGACCCGCTACGCGGCCCCGTTACACGGGGAGGAAGAAATTAGGACTACGCTCGCTATGCTCGCCAGCCCCGTTTAACCTTAAATTAGCAGAAAAATTTGTCGCCATTCGGGTCCAGCGTCACGCTGGTCGCATGTGAATGTTGGGTCCAGACCTCAGGCTACAAGCTTGCGGCGGAATCGATCATTTCGTTATAATTTGTTTTCAAAAATCAGCCCAAAGAGTTATGATTGTTTCTCCAATATATTAAACAAATCCAGCGGAGAGAATCCGTTTAAAATTTTTCAAATCGAGGAGTTATTCATGTCGGAAAAGGCCAAAAGTCCCCTGAACCGGAAAAGCCGGGCCATCACCCAGGGAGACAAGCGGGCCCCAAATCGCGCCATGCTAAGGGCCGTGGGTTTTAAAGACGCGGATTTTGACAAACCCATCATCGGGATCGCCAACGGCCAGAGCACCATCACCCCTTGCAACGCCGGACTCGGCAAACTGGCCGACGTCGCTTCCGCGGAAATCTTCCACAAAGGCGGCATGCCCCAGATGTTCGGAACCATAACGGTCAGCGACGGCATCTCCATGGGAACCGAGGGAATGAAAAGCTCCCTGGTGAGCCGGGAAGTGATCGCCGATTCGATTGAAACCGTCTGCCGCGCCGCCAGTCTCGACGCGGTAATTTGTATCGGAGGATGCGATAAAAATATGCCCGGAGCCTTGATGGCTATGGCCCGTTTGGACATTCCGGGTATTTTTGTTTATGGAGGCACCATCAAACCGGGCCACCTGCACGGACAAGATTTAACCGTGGTCAGCGCGTTCGAGGCCGTCGGCCAGTACAGCTCCGGGACCATCGACCTGAATACGCTCACGGAAATCGAAAAAAACGCCTGCCCCGGATTCGGCTCCTGCGGCGGAATGTTCACCGCGAACACTATGTCCTCAGCCATAGAAGCGATGGGGCTGAGCCTTCCCCACAGTTCCACAATGGCCAATGAAGACAAGGAAAAAGAAATCAATACAGGAGAAAGCGCGGCAGCGTTGTTCCCCCTGCTGGAAAAAAATATCGTGCCGCGCGACATCATCACCCGCAAGGCGTTGGAAAACGCCATCGCAGTCGTCATGGCCGTTGGCGGGTCCACCAACGCGGTGCTTCATCTATTGGCTCTCGCCCATTCGTTGGAAGTCGATTTGAAAATCGAGGATTTTGAACCCATACAGGAAAGAGTTCCACATTTTTGCGACCTCAAACCCTCCGGCAATTATGTCGCCATCGACCTTCACCAAGCGGGAGGAATTCCGCAAGTAATGAAAATGTTGTTGAACGCCGGGTTGGTTCACGGAGACTGTATGACCGTCACTGGAAAAACCGTGGCGGAAAATTTAAAGGATATCCCGGATAAACCGGACCCCAGGCAAAATGTAATTTTACCTTTGGATAAACCCAAATACCAAAAAGGTCATTTGATCATCATGAAGGGTAATATCAGCCCAGAAGGATCGGTCGCCAAGGTATCGGGGATCAAAACTCGCCGCATCGAAGGCCCGGCTCGGATTTTTGATTCCGAAGAGGAATCCCTCGATGCGATCCTGGCAAACAAAATCAATGCGGGGGACGTTGTCGTCATTCGTTACGAAGGACCCAAGGGGGGCCCCGGCATGCGGGAAATGCTGGCTCCCACATCCGCCCTGGTTGGCAAAGGTTTGGGCGACAAGGTGGCGCTCATCACCGATGGCAGGTTTTCCGGCGGAACTTACGGGGTCGTCGTCGGCCATGTCGCGCCGGAAGCCCAGGTGGGCGGGATGATTGGCTTGCTCGAAGAGGGCGACACCATTGTAGTGGACATAGATAAACGCTTGCTGGAGGTCAAAATTTCCACAGGAGACATCGATAAAAGGAAACAGAATTGGCATGCGCCTGCGGCCAGATACAAATTGGGAGTTCTGGCAAAATACGCTAAACTGGTCTCATCTGCATCCAAAGGCGCTGTTACCGACTGATAATATTC
>SMVB01033917.1_pt1 | contig 13500 bp, 7 predicted proteins | sample 2456461 | NCBI WGS metagenome assembly SMVB01 (sample SAMN11095934, study PRJNA526329) | marine sediment metagenome | biome: Marine sediment; feature: Surficial sediment; material: Deep marine sediment; isolation source: Hadal surficial sediment | place: Pacific Ocean | collected 2014-05 | depth 0-1...
ATTCGCACCGCCTATGAGGCACTCGGCCCACGCGCGTTCCGACCACAGAATGCGATCAACGCTGCCATCTATGAAGCAGTGATGGTAGCGATCGCTAGACGGCTTGAGGAAGGACCCATAACCGAGCCAGAGTCGTTAAAGGCTGCTTATGATGACCTCCTGGACGACACCCTTTTCCAAGATTCGACCTCTCGTGCCACGGCAGACAACGCCGCCGTCGCCAATCGGCTGGAACGTGCGACTACATTCATCTCCAAGGCAAAATGAAGAGTCAGGAGTTGAAGATACAACTCCAGCGTATCAACTCGATATTCACCCGTTCAGCGGAAGCATCTAGCGGCAACGTCGAACTGCTTGCTCATTGGGCAAGGTATATTTGCGTTCTATCAGCCGGGTTCCTCGAGAACTCACTCCAGGAGATCTACTCCGAGTTTGTACAGAGTGCCGCGAGCGAACCCGTAAGAAACTACGCCATTTCGAGCCTCTCAAAGATCCACAATCCTAAAACAAACAGATTCATCGAGGTTGCGCATTCCTTCAAGAAGTCATGGGGAGAGGACCTCACAGCCTTCGTCGATGAGGGCGGGCGACGCGAAGCAATCGACTCGATCATGCATAACAGGCACCAAATCGCGCACGGTAAGACTTCTGGAGTCACAGTCGCACGCGTCCGTGAGTATCTTGACAAGTCAGTTGGAGTAATTGAGTTCATCGAGAAGCAATGTGGTTTGTGAATGCGAAAGCTCCATCAACGGGCTCGACATCGAAGTGAAAACGACGGCTCCCCAGAAGTAGGACTCGAACTACAATACTTCTACCGCAAGCAACCTTTTGGCGATAAACCCAAACTTACTACAGAATAGAACTGATCAGTTTCCCACCCATTTTGTTTTATTTCCGCGTTTTTACCGTAAACATGCGAGCCTATTTTTCTTTTTTCTCATATTTCTAGTAAATGATGTAAACATTTTCAACATTTATTCAATGTTAAAAGAGTGCAGATGAAGATCATCTTGCGCTAGCGAATTCCCGTTTTGTTTCCACTTGTGTAAAAAGTGGTTTTCGCACACTTACGTTTTGTTTCACGCCTGTCGTCATAATGTGAAAAGGTATATTACGTTTCTACATATGCGCGAACAAACCATTTCACAACAATTTCACGTCTTTCCTGTGTGTGTTGAAAGGGTGATCCAAGACACGACTTTCTCACGTCGTTTCTTTCTGTTTATTGATTTTCCTTTTCCTCCAGCAACCGCTCCAACACCGTCGGAGGATGACGCATACTTTCCTCGAAAGCGGCGGTGATTCTGTAGGGCAGTTCGTCGCGGCCAATCCGAGAATACCAAGTGTTCGTCAGAGCTTTTTTCAAGTGTAGCCAATTTTCAAGCAGGTACTTTTGTGCAAATTCATAATTGTCACGTTTGGGAAGGGTAGAGATACCTTTTTCAAACAATTCCAACGGATCATTCTTTGCTAATGGATATGGAACTCGATTCAGGATGTAGCGAACGGCATCGAAAACACAATAAAGACCGGATGGCTTAAGACGAAGCGGAATTTTGGCACATCTTTTCAGGGACTGGCGCCAACCGATGTAAGGAAGACCTGCCATCGCATTGGCAAAGGTTTGAGGTGTAAGGCGATAGTTCCGACTTTGGATAAGTTTAAAAACCTCTGTTTCGGCATAGCAAGCCCCTAGGTTTTTCAATTCCATTCTTAAACTCTCGCGTTCACTGTTCATTCTCTTTAATCTGGATTGTAACTCCCTCAATTTCACTGTTCGAGCTGTTTGCTCAGCTGTAACGACATCAATTGCCTCCTGTCGCTCACCTGCCTGAGCCTGTACAAGGGCCTTTTGCGCTTCAGCGACCAGCTTTTCCTGTTTTTCGAGACCATTCATCCTGCCTCGCTTTAGCGGTTCCTTTGCTGCATCAATCACCAGGGCTCACATCATGAAATTCATCGCTGCTCGACAGGAAGAGGGCGCCAGCGCCGCCAGCATTAACCGGGAACTGTCCGTCATCAAGCGGTGCTTCTCGCTGGGTGTTGAGAATGGGAAGGTGATTAATCCTCCCAAATTCGGTTTGTTGCCAGAATACAACGCGAGAACAGGATTCTTTGAACCTCTCCAGTTTGAGGCCCTTCTTCGCCAACTCCCCGAACCACTTCTCCCGATGGTCCGATTTGCTTATGTTACCGGGTGGAGAATCCCGAGTGAAGTTTTACCACTCGAATGGAGGCAGGTAGATTTCGCAGGTGGCCTTGTCCGATTAGATTCAGGAACCACCAAGGAACGATTTGGCCGAGTGTTCCCGTTTACCACCGAGCTGGGGACCTTATTTGAGGAGCAGCGTCAATACACCAACAAAATCCAAAAGGAGAAGGGTATCGTGATTCCCTGGGTCTTCCACCGCAATGGAGGCCGAAGGATTAAGAGCTTCCGTGGGGCCTGGGCAAATGCCTGCAAACGGGCTGGAATCCCAGGTCGCATACCTCACGATTTTCGCCGAACGGCCGTTAGGAATTTGGTTCGTTCCGGTGTCCCTGAACGGGTGGCCATGCAACTGACGGGGCATCGAACCCGGGCGGTTTTTGATCGCTACAACATCGTTTCAGAAGGTGATTTAAAGGCCGCTGCCACGCAGCTAGATAAAATCGCTTCCCAAACCTAACCCGAAATAAAGGAGAAGTAAGAACCATGTGGTAGATGGCTGAATCGTATCCAGAAATTGCCCAACTTTTTTTCAAACAATGGTGGCAGAGTTGTTGAGAATTGGTTTTCGGCAGCTGCCGTTTTGGACAAGAAGGAGAAAAGATATGAAAAAGAAGCTGAGGGAGAAAGAAAAATCCTCTGAACATTTCCCCAACGATGGATCAAAGACCGAGACGAAAACGAACCTGGAGAGATTAGAGGAGTTTATTCAGATACAAAAGGAGGAATTACGACGCAGGGAACAGATGATTACGGAGCGCTTAAAGGAGGCTGGTATGGAGGATGGATCAACAGCCGCCTACTGCCTTGGTCACCAGGACGCCTTAAGGGAACTGGGCGAATTGGAGGGAACAACCTATATCGAAATCAGGGAGCACGTACGGAAGGCAGCCAAGAAGTACGCGTTCATTGAAATCGCCGGCCGCTTTGTCTGCCGGAACTGCTTCTGCGAAGAGGTGCTTGATGTGGCGGACAGCTTCCTGACCGATAAGGACATCGAAAATCGTACCAATGCCGGGGAAGTTATTGTGTGTGCGGATCATGAACCTCTTCCTGGTCACTCCAACCTCCACTGTAACTACGAGGAGAAGTCTGAGTTGATCACGGAGACGGCAGAGGCAGTTGCGGCCGATATAGTCGAGCTTCGCGAGTTACTCCAGACTCAGGAATATGAGAACTGGACCGAGATTAGAAGACCGATTGCCGTCGGGATGTTGGAACAGAATTGTAAGAGAATGGAATTCTATAAACTCGCTGGGAAGCTAGATGAGCAAATTTTCGAGCTGATAGAAAGACGACTGCAAAGAGAGTTGCCAGAAGTCGTACACTGAAGAAGGCAAAAGGCGCGAGAATTGATGACAAGGAGTGGCGATTAGTATCGTGAGGATTTCAAAATTCTTGGCTTGTTTTTCCAGGGTCTCCCGTCGTCAACCAGGACAATCTTTTATAGATTACTGGCTGTTCTATAGGGTAGCTCTCGCGGCATATGAGAGCCAAGATCATCTCTATCGATAGATCGCGAGTGTATCTCCGCGTTTGACCCTTGGGCTCGGAGCTCCTGATGAACACTGAAATAGCTATGGGAGTGTTCGAGTGCAAGGGGAGATCTAATCTTTGAGTTCTAATCGATAGCGAATCGAGGGAATAGAAAGGTCGGGTGCAAATCCCCTAGCTTTGCCGGCACGATCAACATGGAATCCGAGATGGTTATAGGGAGCCCGAAATGGGCAGTTCTTCTGTACGCGGGAAGGTGTTACCATTGATGGAAAAATCTGGCTGGAGGAGAATCAAGATGAGCAAGATGCAGTTTCTTTTTGTTACAACCATGGTTTTTGCGCTGGGCTTGCTCCCGGTATTTGCCCAAAATGCGGACCCACGAATGAGCTTTTTCCTCGTCAGCTCGGGGGCCGGGAATGGCGCCGATCTGGGGGGACTGACCGGAGCCGACCAGCGGTGTCAGATGCTGGCCCGAGCCGTGGGAGTGGACAACCGCACCTGGCGCGCCTATCTGAGCACCACCGCCTCAGGTGGCCAGTCAGCCGTCAACGCTCGTGACCGAATCGGCAGTGGACCGTGGCACAACTCCAAGGGAGTCCAAATCGCTCGAAATGTCGACGATTTGCACTCAGACGGTAACAACCTCACCAAAGAAACTCAGCTGAACGAACTGGGACAGATGGTTAATGGCCGGGGGGATAGTCCCAACCGGCACGACATCCTGACCGGTTCGCAGTTGGACGGAACAGCGTCTTCGGGCAGTGAGGACACAACCTGCCAGGATTGGACGAGCCACGGTGAAGGCAGTGCCCGAGTGGGCCACCACGACCGCACGGGTGGCGGTCAGAATCCCACCTCGTGGAACTCGGCGCATGGCTCCAGAGGCTGCAGCCAGGAAAATCTGCAGGGCACCGGAGGCGATGGCCTGTTCTACTGCTTTGCCACCAATTGAGAGGTAGGGAAACGCAGTCTTACTTGTGGGCAACGAGAAGCCCTTCTGCATTTGTTCCTTTGCGGAATACCTATCTAAATACTCATGAAAGTGCTCGAGGCCAAGGAGAGGCAAGGAAGATACCTTTGCTAAATGCCTCCTTGGCTGGCCTTACGGCTCCATCTCTACGAGCGGGGAGGGTGTCAAGCAAAGAAAAGACGCCCCTCTACGGTAGCGGCCCGACAGGCCGCTCAAAAAGAGCCAAAATCGCTGTGAGGACCGCTGAGGTTCGTTGCATCGCTAGTTGACATCATTACGGGTTCAGTACCCAACCATCTCTCCGGTGACCAGCCACCAAGATGTCTCGCTCAATCTCCCGAAGGAGGGGACCGCCTGATCAACTTACAGTCATGAAAGAACATGGAACCGTTCAGGCAAGTCCCGTACTGACGCCCGTCTTAGAAACTCCGGATAATCGATCTCATCCCGCAGCAACACCCAGGACCAGACCAGCAGCTTGCGGGCCGCGGCCCGGACATCCTTGAAACGTCTGATAATAATTATTTTATGTAAAGTTTTTATCCCCGTAAATACCCTGAGCCTGAGCGATTCTCGTTGCCTTTAACTCACCAAAAGCTTAGCATTGAGCAAAGATCACACTCGCAACTCGGGAGGGTGGAGTGATTCCTTAAGTCTCAATATGATAGAGCCGAAGCCTCCAGATCAAGTCAGAGCAGAGCACCAGGCTCACCTGCTGGAACGCTATCGCGGCTCGGCCAGAAGTTTCACACGGCTGCTGACTGTCCTGGTCGGCTTTGCATTGGCTTTTCCTCTGATCGTGCTCTTGCCGTACATCTCCATCCAGCGCGCCAAGTATCTGATGCCTAGCCAGATCGAAGCCCTGGAGTCTCAAATCGCTCAAGAGCAACAGACGATTGAAACCTACGGCAAGATAAGAGACGGTATCGAGCGGCTTCAGGAAGCGATTCGTGAAAGCCCCCAGAGGTTGCGCTTGTTTATCCGAGGTTTGAGCGGACCGCAGAGCGAGTTACCACCTCCACTGAGCGGTTCGCCCGATGAACTTCATTTTGGGGGCCCGGATCCCGGCCAGTGGCCCGTCCAGCAGCAATGGCCTGGATCGCCCTCACCGTTTGAGCAAGTGCAGCGTCCTCTGGAGCTCGATGATCCATGTGCTTCCTTGGACCGGGAAGCTTGGGTGAATTGCAGGGTCAGGCAGGCAGTACTCGACCAGTTTGCTGAATACCGGCGCATTGTCAAAGAGGACATCGTTGCTCCCTTGAGTACCCTCGAGACCTCGACCTTCGATCTGGCTGCAGTCGAGGAAGGGCTCCGCCGGCTAGAGGAGGCTTTTGAATCCAAATTGAAGGAGAACCCCCGCTTCTGGGAGACGTTTACGGGCAAAGTAGGCTTCTCCGTGGAGCTGGGTGAAGAGGTCGATCGCTTCTGGAACGAGTACGGCTCCCTGGTCTCTGAGCAGAATCGGGAGATCGAGAATAGGTTGGGCGATCTGGAGAAAGCCAAAACAGCTGTGGAGAAGGAGCGAAAAGGATTAGAAGCCAGAGAAGAGGAGGTTATTGCCCGGCTAAGCCAGATTGAATCCCCGATGGGTAAGCTTCCGGTCGGACTGGAGGAATCGGTACTCGTCTTCCCTATTCTGTTGGCCATCGGATGGCTCATGTGCGTTTCCATGCTGGGTGAGACGACCCGGCTGCGCTTGGCCTTCCACGGCCTCTACCAGGGCCAGGACCCGACCCGGAAAATCGTTTCCGACGAACAGGTCTTGCTTGTGGCTCCCTTATGGATAGACCCTTTGAGCAGTGAGCAATCAAGGCGGATACGATACCTGATCCTGGCCGTCCCTTTCGTCGTCTTTTTCCTAGGCTGTGCCTCCGTCCTCTATCTGTGGAGTTTGCCCAACACGTTTCCCAACACGGGTACATTGGGTCGATGGGTCTATGCAGTTCTCTACCTCCTTGGATTGCCTCTCTTCGCCTTTGGATTTTCTCAAATCAGCAGCATGGCCCGCGGCTACCTGACCCTCGAGAAAAGGGAGGCCACCGAAGACGCAAGATAGGGAGATGTTTTCCGGCATCTTGGATGCAGTGTTGACGGGAGTCTCAGATTTCCATTTCCGGGGGAGGTTTTTGGGAAACCGCCCCTCACGGCTCCAAGTTCATCCGTAGCAGCAGGTCCTGGAAGCGCGGGTCGTCGCGGAGGGTCTTTGTGCAATGGGTCCCACTTTCGCTGACGGGAAACAAAAGGTGTATACTGGCAAACCCGCAAGGCTACAAAGGAAATGTCGGTTCAGTTACTGGTCCTCCAACCCCGGGTCGTGAGGAACGCCCGGACTCGTCGAGTACGAGTGCCTCGCCATCCTGGAGGCGCAGAAGCATGCCAGCCGACCCTAGGAGGATTCATGCGCTTACCGGTACCGCTCGTCATCCTGATAGTCCTGGCTTTCTGGGCCGCCGGCGCGATGCACGCGCAAATCAACAATCCGATTGCGGAGCCGATAGTCAAACGTGGACTGAGCGTCGAGATCAGGGAGGTCGCGCGCCTGCCTGATACACGCGGGCTGTACCCTGCCGATCAGGACGCTGCCGGGTGGGCCCGCGTCAGCTACGTCCGCGACCTTGCGGACGGCCGGCGCTTCGCCAATGACTCGCGCGGTTTCTTGTACCTGCTCGACCGCGACAACCGGCCCTCCGTGTATGCCGACATCGCGGCCGCCTTCTCGCTCAGCTTCTACGGCAGCCTGCAGAGTGGGTTCATCGGTTTCGAGTTCCACCCGGAATTTGCGCAGATCGGATTGTTCTACACGGCGCATGTCGAGCGGGCGACGGGAAATCCCGCGACGCCGCACTTCATTCCGCCGGGGTTCACCCAAGCCGATGTCACTTTTCACAGTGTCATCACGGAATGGCGCGCGACGAACCCGGCGGCGAACGTCTTCGAGGGCGCCCGGCGTGAGCTGCTCCGGGTCGGACATGTCGTCGACAACCTTCGACACCCCATCAGCCACCTCGAGTTCAACCCGACGGCGGCGCCCGGTGACCCCGACTACGGCCTGCTCTACACGAGCGGGAGCGATTTCGGATTCAGCAATGGCGGCGGGCCGAATGCGAGCAGTCCCGGCCAGACGCAGCGCCTTGATACACTGGTCAGCGCAATCCTGCGGATTGATCCGCGTAGCCCGGCCGAGTCGGGAGGGACCAAAGGAGTCGGGGATTACACGATTCCACCGATCAACAAGTTCGCCGCGGATGGTGATCCCGAGACACTCGGGGAGATCTACGCCTACGGCTTCCGGAACGCCCACAGGCTCTCGTGGGACCTCGTGGATGGAACGATGTTCGCCTCGGACATTGGCGGGAGCAACATCGAGGAGATCAACATCGTTCGCGAAGGCCTCAACTACGGCTGGATGCAGCGCGAGGGGTTCTTCGATAACGGCCTGATGAGGCCGGGCGGAGTGCTCAATCAGGTATTCCAGCTGCCGGCGGAGATTCTGAACGGGCAGAGCCAGGACGGGTTCACGTACCCCGTGGCGATGTACGACCACAACGACGGGCAGTCCGTGACGGGTGGATTCGCATACCACGGGCGCATTCCCGCACTCCGTGGCAAGTTCGTGTTTGGTGACATCGTGCGTGGACGTATATTTGTGGCCGACCTCGCCGCGATGAAAGAGGCTGATGACGGGATCCCACAGACTGTAGCGCCCGTCGAGGAGATCCAGCTTTACGTACGCGACGCCAGTGGTAACCGCACGTATGTCACGCTCCGGGAACTCGTGGAGGCAGCGATGGGCGCGACGGTCACTCGCGCAGACCTGCAGATCAGTCGCAGCCGCGACGGCGAGATCTTCATCACGTCGAGGCAGGACGGCTTCATCCGGATGCTCGTTCCGGATTCCGACTAACACTTGCCGGTCGGGATCAACCAGATGGTTGGTCTTCTCAATCACTTAATCTCGAGTATTTTTGACGAGTTCTGATTTCACTGATTTCATGCACACAAGTAAATCGGGAAGGCCTCTCCGCGTTTGTTCCTTAGCGGAATACCTATCGAAATATTCATGAAAGTATTCGAGGCCAAGGAGAGGCAAGGAAAATACCCTCGCGAAATGCCTCCTTAACTGCTCTAGGGTTCTAGGTTCATCCGCAGCAGTAGGTCAGTGAATCGAGGAACTAGCGGTTGCATTTTACATAACGTCCAAGTTTCTGGATTATCAATCCATTTTCTTGAATTTCCTCTCCCTCCCAGTGGGGCTAACCCATCCATCCAAATATCGATAGTTTGTTGAAAATAAACCACATGTAAGAACTAGAGATTTCTCGGCTCAGCTATGGCACACCAATTGCCTTACATTTAATAGCGATTATCGGCAATACCGGCTTTTGCTGAAGAGGGGGTCGCCAGACGGGGATTTCGGGGGCCCATCATATTTTTGTCGTTCTGGCGATCATCTCCAATTCATCTCATCAAGGTTGCGTAAAACTATGAGGAAGTGTATCACCATGAACATCAAACTACAGCCTTTTTACGGAGCGATCCTTCTCGCTGTCTCAATCACCGCTCTCGTCACTGGGCTGCCAGTCATGGCCGGTCCTGAACCTGGACTGACAGGCACCCCTGAGAGCGACGCCACTTTACCTGGCATTCATACTTCAAAGTCTGCGACGAAGAACAATGAAGATTCCAAGATCATTGACCCAATCTGGTGGAAAAACGTTCAACGCAATCTAGCCAAATATGAATATTATCCAAGTGAAAGCGGCAAAGGACTACAGGCACCTAACCGGGCTCATAATTTACGTACCTACTTTGATTCGACAGGCATCCGTTTGCAGGATCGGACGGCGGTGGGGAGCCCTGAACTGGCCGGTCTGTCGCTGGTTGGCATCGGGCGCGGCGACGTGCTGACGCCGGTCGAAGCGGGCACGGTAACGCACGCGGGGGCACGCGTTGAGATCCAGCGATCCGGCGTCATCGAATGGTACGAAAATTCGCCGCGGGGGCTCGAGCAGGGCTTCACGCTTGCGGCTCCGATGGAAGGTGAGGGCCCGGTCGTGCTGGAACTCGCGGTGGAACATGCCAAGGCAAGCCTGCGCGGGCAGTCGATCGAGTTGGCAACCGATGCAGGTCGTCGACTCAACTACGGAAACCTGATTGCAACAGATGCGAATGGACTGATTCTGGCGTCGCGCCTCGAAGTGCCTTCTCCGCAGCGCATGCAGCTGATCGTCGAAGATGCCGGGGCCGCATACCCCGTGGTGATCGATCCTCTGATCACGGGCACGGCGGACGCTATCCTGGAGTCGAACCAGCCGGACATCGGCGGGTTTGACGCGGCAGCGTTTGGTGGCACTGTAGCGATAGCAGGCGACGTCAATGGGGACGGCTTCGACGACGTCATCGTGGGCGCTCGGGGTTGGGATTTGGATAATGGTTTGTTCGATGAGGGGGCAGCCTTCGTCTTTCTCGGTAGCGCCACTGGAATCGTCGGATCGGACCCCGCCACCGCCCATGCCGCGATCCTGGGTGACCAGGCGGCCGCGGAGTTCGGCACCAGCGTTGCCGGGGCCGGTGATGTCAATAGTGACGGGTTCGATGACATTATCGTCGGGGCTCCCCACTACGAAGGCACGTTCCGTGGTGACTTTACCTTGTCAGTTAAAGGCGCAGCATTTGTGTTCTACGGGGGGCCTTCGGGAATCACTGCCACCAGCCCGGCCATGGCTGATGCACGCATCGATGCCAATCAGGGGGATGCAATTCTCGGGTTTAGCGTAGCGGGAGCCGGTGATGTCAACGGCGACGGCTTCGACGACATCATCGTCGGCGTTCCCAGGCAAGGCAGTCCGACCTTCCCCCCTAATATCCCCCCCAACCAAGGCCAGGGCTTCGGAGGCGCCGCTGTTGTATTCCACGGCAGTGCAGCGGGGATCACGGCCAGCGGCTTTGACGATGCCGACGCGACTCTGCTGCCGTATCCGGCAGGTTTCCCCGTGTCAAGTCAACAGTTTATGGGTTCTGGCGTCTCGGGAGCCGGCGACGTCAACGGCGACGGCTTCGATGACGTCCTCGTGTTTATCGACGGGGCCGCTTTATTCCTAGGCAGCGCCACAGGGATCGTCGGGACCGACCCGACCACCGCCCACGCGCACATCGCGGGCCCGGGTGTCATCGTTTCGGGAGCCGGCGATGTCAACGGCGACGGCTTCGACGACATCATCCTCGGTGCCCCCGGATTTCCCGATTTGGGTAATCCTCCTGGGGCGTCATTCGAGCGAAGCGGCACTTTCGGCGTATTCCTGGGAAGCTCCGTAGGAATCATCGCCAGCGACTTCCTCCAGGCCCAGACCCTGGTCCAGGGAGTGCATGCCTCTCGGGTTGCGGCGGCCGGGGACATCGATAACGATGGCTTCGACGACGTCATCGTAGGGGCGCTTAGTTTTGTCGGGGGCCTTAACAGTGAGGGCGCTGCTTACGTGTACCGAGGCGGACCCTCAGGAATTGTCGCCAGCAGCGAGTTAGATGCGTATGTACGGATCGAGTCGAATCAGTCGGAGGCGGTTCGACGGCTCAATCGGAATGACCTTGGGGTGGGCGGGGCTGGAGATGTCAATGGCGACGGCTTCGCCGATGTGATCGTGGGGTTCGGCTACTACGATGTGGATCAATTGGATGAGGGTGCAGCCTTTGTCTACCACGGCGGACCCGCGCCCATCAACCCCAACCAGCCACCCGTATCAATCCCCGGTCCCAATCAGGTGTTCGTCGATTTTGACAACATGGGTAGGGCAACGATTACGGTCGATGGCAGTTCCTCATTTGATCCCGGCGGCTCCATCACGAATTACGCCTGGCTCGAGGGGGAAACGCTGCTTGGTACGTCCTCAGTGTTGACGACGTCACTGCTGGCAAGCGGCGACCATAGGTTGGTGCTGAATGTCACCGACGATGGTGGTCTCACCCGTGGCGCTGGCGTAACGGTTAGGGTAGAACCGGTCGAGACTGTCCAACTCTTCTTCGACGATTTCACGATCGGTTTTGGTTCCTGGGTGACGGGTGGAGATGTGACGCTGTCCAGTGTCGATACCTTTCCCGACCCCCCGCAGGTTCGTATCGGCGCCTCGGGCTCCTTCTTGAGCCGTACCATCGTCATGCCAGTTGATAGCACGGGCATGACAGTCTCTTTCTGGGGTAAAGCCAGCCAGTTTTCTGCAGCAGACGAATTGCTCGTCAAGGTGAGCGTTGACGGCGGTCCGTTCACGACGATCCATACGATTACCAGCGCCGAGAGTGATGACGCTTACGTCTTCTACGGTGGGACGGCCATCCCACTTGGGCTCTCGTGGTTTCCGACGACGGCTTCGAACATCGTGCTCGAATTCGAGTCCAACATGACCACTGGACTCTTCTTCGTCGATCTTGTCAAAGTCAAGGCGCTGCTGGCCCCACCGGGGTCACAACTACCGCTAGCAGGCGAGTCGCCGATCGCCAATGCCGGCGCCGATACAACGGTTGACGACAATGACAGCGATGGATTCGAGTTCGTGTTCCTGGATGGGACACTGTCCGCCGATCCGGATGGCTCCATCGCGACCTATGAATGGTTCGAGGTGACCTCCGGGGGGACCTCGCTGCTCGGAACCGGTGCCACTCTGGGTGCATGGTTCGAGCGCCGCGTCGTACCAGGAGTCTTGGGTCCGGAGATCAGTGGTAGCCACACCGTGCAGCTGATCGTAACCGACAACGTTGGCCATACAGCGAGCGATACCGTGGTGGTAACGGTCAACGGGGCGTTGACCGTTAATCAACCGCCGGTGGCGAACGCCGGTCTCGATCTGACCGTTACTGATCTCAATGGCGATACCCTGGAGTTCGTGCATTTCGACGGTAGGGGATCGACAGATCCGGATGGCAGCATAGTTTCCTATAACTGGACCGAGAATGGCAATCCTTTAAATAACGCTGTGACGTTCACTATAACAATGCCCATCGGGGTGCATACGGTCCAACTAGAGGTGACCGATAACCAGGGGGCTACCAGTACAGACATTGTGGTAATTACAGTGATTGCCAATACTCCAACTCCCCCCATCGATAGCTTCTCCGCAACTCCAACCTCGATCACGCTCGGCGAATCATCCATCCTGAGCTGGACTACAACCGGCGCGGAGAGCGTGGTGATCAACGCGGGGCCGGATCTGCCTCTTGACGGGAGCATTTCGGTCAGCCCGACGACCACCACGCTCTATATCCTGACGGCCATAGGTCCGGGGATCGCGTCATCCGCGAATGTGACGGTCACCGTCAATCCCGCGCCTCCCTCCGACAACACGCCGCCCTCAACAAGCATCACCAGTCCTGCCGGTGGTGCGACAGTGAATGGTACGATCACGATCTCTGCGACCGCGTCGGATAACGTAGGCGTGACGCAGGTGCAGTTCTTCGTAGATGGTGTGTTGTTGAGCACGGACACGACAGCACCCTACTCTGCCTCGTGGGATACGAACACCGCCGACGACGGGTCGCATGCGCTGAGTGCTAAGGCGCTGGATGCGGCGGGGAATGAGGGCACTTCGCCAACGGTGAACGTAACCGTTGACAACGGTGCGCCTCCACAGGACACCACGCCACCGACGGTGGGCATCACCAGCCCGGCCGAAGGCGCAACCGTTGCCGGAACCGCGACGATTTCGGCTTCCGCTGCGGATAATGTCGGTGTCACTGCTGTGGAATTCTACGTGGACACTCAACTCTTCAGCACGGACACGACAGCACCCTACTCTGCCTCGTGGGATACGAACATCGTTCCTGACAGGTCGCA
>SMVB01043022.1_pt1 | contig 13500 bp, 13 predicted proteins | sample 2456461 | NCBI WGS metagenome assembly SMVB01 (sample SAMN11095934, study PRJNA526329) | marine sediment metagenome | biome: Marine sediment; feature: Surficial sediment; material: Deep marine sediment; isolation source: Hadal surficial sediment | place: Pacific Ocean | collected 2014-05 | depth...
CATGCCGTGCCCCTACCGAAACGCACATTTTTATGTGGCGGAATCGCCGCCCTGTTTCTACTCACCCTCGCCGCCTATTTTTTCTTCGGACGCCAGTCAGCCGCTACCGAACGGGTGCCAATTGCTGTGGTGGATTTTGTCAATCAAACCAACGAACCCGAACTCGACGGCCTCTCCGGTATGCTGATAACCGCGCTGGAGCAGTCGCGACGACTCAACGTCTTTTCACGTGCCCGCATGTACGATGAATTCAAACAAATGAATCGATCCGATTTGACTTTCTTCGATGAAACCACTGGAATTGAACTTTCCAAACAGGCCAATATCAGGGCACTCGCGGTGGCCACCATTCGCAAGTTTGACGATCTCTACACCATCGACTTTAAAGTGATTGAGCCGCAAACCGGGGATCGTCTTTTTTCCACCAAAGTGGAAGGCGAAGGTAAGAAGAGCATTCCCGGCATGTTGGACCAGCTTTCCGAGAAAACGCGCATCGACTTGAAGGAACAGGAGGGGGTTGTGCAGCTCGCCACTCGCGGTATAGCAGACGTCACCACCACCAACTTTCAGGCCTATCAGCATTATTTTAAAGGGGAAGCGCTGATCAATGAGTATAAATTCGGAGCGGCAGAGGAAGAATTCAGGAAAGCAATTGCTATCGATTCAACCTTCGCACTGGCCTATTACCGACTTGCCTATGCAATTAATTGGTTTACCGGTGAACGCGCTAAAGAACCCCTGCAAAAAGCGCTCTCGCTTATTGATCGAATTCCTGAAAAAGAGAGATATTTGGTACGCGCCTTGAATGCGAAGTTTCAGGAGGGAGACGCAGCATCCCTATCAATCCTGAAGGAGATGGAAAGAATCTATCCCGATGACAAAGAGATGCTCTTTAATATTGCAGACCGGAGTTTCCACTCTGGTTTGAAGAAGCAGGCTCTGGAGTATTTCAAAAAAGTTTTGGTGATGGACCCGACATCGGTGCGGACACTGGAGCATCTGGCATGGGCATATCAAACTGCAAAGAACTATGATAAAATGCTGGAAGTGGCCAAACGGTGGGTATCAGCTGTGGGTTCGGACGATTCCTACTTCTGGTTGAGCATGGCCCATGCTGCAACTGGTAGATTCGAGCCTGGGGTGAAGTCACTGAAACAGGCCATAGAATTATCCCCGGATAACCATGCAATTACGGCTGCTATCGCGCGCCTGTATACCTATCAGGGCAAGTATGATGAAGCTGAAGCGGAAGCAATGACTTTGGTTGCACAAGATCAACCGCCTGAAGCCAAACAAGTGGGGTATGGTGAACTCCGTATTATCTATGGTTATCTTGGCAGGTATCGAGAAATAATTGAGGTTCATAATAAACAAATTGCATTGAGCTGGGCCACTCATGATACGGCAGGAGCAATACTTTCTCAAATCAGGAAAGCGGATTATATGGTCCACGGGTGGAATGATGTTGATGGGGCCTGGAAAGAGGCAGCAAAGACCATTCGCTACCAGGAAATCCACGGTTCCTTTCTTTATTGGTATAGTTGGACTCGACAGAATGTATATTCCGGAAAGTACACTAAAGCGGAAGAAACAGCAAAGAGCCAAGGCCGAAGTAGTCTCCACCGAATTGGTCAGTCATTAATACACAGTGCGAAGGGAGAGTGCAGCAAAGCAAAGTCTGTTGCTGACACGCACCAGAGAAGGCTTCCAGGGGTCTACAAGGCCTTGCTGCTTTACCATGTGTCGGTGTGTCATTATGAGAAAGGACAATGGGACGAAGCGATCGAGGCTTTGCTTGAGGTACAGGATGTGTATACACATTTTAATTTGCTCGGGCTGGGAGTGTTTTACCCAAAGAGTTTGAACTTGCTGGGTAAAATCTATGAGGCGAAAGACGATACCCGGCGCGCCATCCAGAACACCAAGAAATTCCTAGACCTCTGGAAAGACGCCGATCCGGATTTGCCCGATTTGATCGATGCGAAGAAGCGATTGGCAAGGTTGAAAGGAATGACGCAGAAAAATAACCTGTAGGGGCGAACCTATGTGTTCGCCTGTTTTTATAAAAATGTCCGAAGAGGAATCAAACCACGCAGAAAATCGATTCGGTTGCAGGAATACGATTATTCCCAACCAGCCCAACCAGGTGTGTATTCTGTTACCATTTGCACGCACGATCGGAATTGTTTGTTTGGGGAAATTGTGGATGGTAGAATGATTTTGAATGAAATGGGAGAAATTGTTGAATCTGAATGGATTAAATCTCCTGAAATCCGATCTGAAATTGAATTAGATGTCTTTCAGATTATGCCTAACCATTTCCATGCTGTGGTGTTCATTATGGATTTGCATGACGACGATTCTGCTGTAGGGGCGACCGGCCGGTCGCCCCTACAGTCCAACCCAAATCCATCTAAGGGGCCTCGGCCGAAATCGCTTTCATCATTAATAGCAGGTTTCAAATCCGCTGTGACCACGAATATAAATCATTTTCGGGGGATACCCGGCGCAAAACTGTGGCAGCGCAATTATTATGATCGCATAATTCGCGATGATAACGAATTGAATCGCATTCGGGAATACATTATATGTAACGCGCTAAAATGGGATTTGGACCATGACAATCCACAAAATTGGAATAGCCATACAAAAAACAGTTTGGGGGATTTAAATAAGGTAGGTGTCTAACCTATCCATTATAAACCAAACTTGGGAGGGACCAACCCTTGGCAAAAAATCCAATGACCAAAGAAGAATTGCTAGCGCATTTTGCTAAGAAATTTAAAGGTCAGCAAAGCAGCCACTGACCGATGGTTTAACGAACTGGCTAGAGTTGCGGCCAGAGATGCCAGAAAGGGGTTTAAGATTCCCGGTGTCGGCAAACTGGTTGTGGTCAAACGTAAAGCCCGAAAAGGCCGCAATTTCCGCACGGGAAAACTGATGAAAATTCCCGCGAAAAACGTCCTGCAGTTCCGCATCGCAAAAGGCTGCAATGAAGCGGTTTTTAACAAAAAGTGATTGAAAAATGAATTTAAAACGAATCTATATTTTCTTGATCATCATAGGAGCAGTCATTGTTCTCACTAGTGTTATTGATTTTTTACAAGGGAAAGGTTTCAATGCAATTCCGTTTGGGGGTGGTTTTATTATAATCGCAGCCGTATTCATTCTGGCAATTTTGATCATCGCTGCCGACCCCAATAGTGCTTATTCTCAAGAGACTAGGAATTGCAAATTAAGAATTACAAATTAAGAATTATATCTGTCTAAAGGGTAGAATAAATAAATGAAACCGGCGCCGTTTAAATACTTCGCTCCGACCAGTGTCGAAGAAGCGTTGTCACATCTTACCGAATACGGCGACGAGGCCAAAATCCTCGCCGGCGGTCAAAGTCTGGTGCCAACCATGAACTTCCGGCTGGCGCAGCCTGCTGTGCTCATAGATTTAAATAGAGTCGAGGAGCTGTTTTATATCAAAAATGAAAATTCCGGCGGACTTAAAATCGGCGCGATGACGCGCCAGCAGGAGATGGAACGCAGCAAATTAATCTTAGAAAAATCACCGTTGATTCACGAAACCATGCCGCACATCGCCCATCCACAGATTCGCAATCGCGGTACGGTTGGCGGCAGTCTCGCCCACGCCGACCCGGCCGCTGAATTGCCGGCCGTTATGCTTGCACTCAACGCGGAGTTTCGTCTTCGCAGCCAACAAGGTGAACGAAAAATCGCTGCCAATGAATTTTTTATAGACCTTTTTTTTACAGCATTGGAACCGGAAGAACTTTTAGTTGAAATCAGTCTGCCTTCTTTGCCAAAACGCTCTGGCTGCGCTTTTTGCGAAATCGCCCGCCGCCACGGAGATTTTGCGCTGGTAGGAGTCGCTGCCGTTGTGACATTAGATCAAAAGTCACAGTGCAAACAAGCGCGAGTTGTCCTGATGAGTGTTGGGAATGGACCGATTGCGGCTGAGCAGGCCCGGCAAGCTCTGATTGGACAAAAGCCCACGACTGAAGCAATCCGTGCTGCTGCGGAATCGGCCGCGGAAAAAGACATCGACCCGCCAGGAGATATGCATGCCTCGGTGGCTTATCGGCGGCATCTGGCCAGGGTGCTGACGGAACAGGCGTTAACTGAGGCGTTTGAAAGAGCTAAAAAGAGTTAACCGCAGAGGACGCAGAAAACGCTGAGAAAAAATGGAAATAAATGAATTAACGGAGAAGATTATTGGTTTGGCCATTAAAGCACATAAGAAACTTGGCCCGGGTTTCTTAGAGTCAGTTTATCAAGCTGCTTTAGCCTACGAACTTGAAAAGGCACGTATTCCCTTCAAAAAAGAGAAGGCTCTTCCTGTCCAATATGAAGATAGAGAACTTGATATAGGATTCAGATGTGATCTCTTGTAGATGCGAAGGTAATTGTCGAATGTAAAGCAGGTGAACCGGATGACTGAAATTGATCAAGCCCGGATTCTAAATTATTTAGAAATTACAAACCTTCAAGTTGGACTATTAATTAACTTTAATGTGAAACTTCTCAAAGAAGGCATTAGACGAGTTGTTAGCCCATTCGAAGAATAAAACAAACTCAGCGTCCTCAGCGTTCTCTGCGGTTGAAATCCGGGATAACCACCTCATCAACGCCGACCTCGCACCCACCGAACCGGAGGACCGCACCTGGAACGTCTGGAATATCGCGTCCCTCTGGGTTGGCATGAGCGTTTGTATCCCGACTTACATGCTGGCGGCGAGTATGATTCAATCGGGAATGAACTGGTGGCAAAGTCTGCTGGCGATTTTTCTCGGCAATGCAATTGTGCTGGTGCCATTGCTTGTGAACGGACACGCCGGAACAAAATACGGCATCCCCTTTCCCGCTTTTGCGCGCGCTTCCTTTGGCATTCGCGGCGCGCATCTACCTTCGATTCTGCGCGCTCTGGTGGCCTGCGGCTGGTTCGGCATTCAAACCTGGATTGGCGGTCTGGCGATTCATGAAATAATCAGTATTCTCTGGCCCGGTTGGCAGCAACTCGGCGGCAGCGCCACTTTCATGGGCTACAGCCTGCCGCAATTTCTGAGCTTTTTTATTTTCTGGCTCATGAATATGTATTTCGTCTGGGCCGGCACGGAAAGCATCAAATGGATGGAGACCTTCGCGGCGCCGTTTCTGCTGGTGATGGGAGTATTGCTGCTTTTCTGGGCTGCGGGCAAAGTCGGCGGCATCGGCGCCATTCTTTCAAAATCAAATGAGCTTGTGCAAAATCAAAGTGAGTTGTCGACATCAAAATTCTTGCTGACGCTTTTTATCCCCTGGCTGACGGCAATGGTTGGCTACTGGGCGACCCTTTCGCTGAATATTCCGGACTTCACCCGATACGCTAAAAGTCAGAAAGACCAGATGCTCGGCCAGGGCATCGGCTTGCTCACAGCCATGCCGCTGTTTGCTTTTATCGGGGTTGCAGTCACCAGCGCCACTTTGATTCTCTATGGAGAGGCGATCTGGAATCCGGTTGATCTGTTAGTCAGGCTCAGCGCAGACTATGAAAGCCCGCTCCTGGGATTGCTGTCAATGTTCGTACTTGTTATCGCGACCTTGAGTACCAACATTGCTGCTAACGTGGTCTCTCCGGCCAATAGCTTTTCTAATCTTAGTCCACAAAAAATAAGCTTTCGGCTCGGGGGTCTGATCGCCGGCTGCATCGGAATTTTTATTTTTCCGTGGAAATTGCTGGACATGTATCAGACCTGGCTCATTACCTACTCGGGCTTACTTGGTGCAGCGGTCGGCGTCATTGTCTGCGATTATCTTTTCATTCGAAAAGGTGTTTTAAACCTACGCGACCTCTATAGTGAGAACGGAGAATATACTTATTCGAATGGCTTTAATCCGGCTGCTTTGATTGCTTTGGGCGCGGGAATTGTGTTTGCTCTGATTGGGAAACTGCATCCTTCGTTGCAGTTTCTTTTTAATGGGGCCTGGTTCTCGGCAGCTTTTGTTTCGTTCGGGGTTTATTATTTTTTGATGAAGAAAAAATATTAAAAAGAAGGTGCGACGCACTTTTGGAGTCCGTCGCACATAGCGGCCTTGAGTGTTGCAAATTGGCTTCACAAAAGTGCGTCGCACATAGAGTAATGGCAAGAAGAAAAGTCAATTTTTATGAAGGTAGTTATTACCACATTTACAATCGTGGCGCCAATCGCGAATCCATATTTCGGAGCAATGAAAATTATCTGTTTTTACTGAGACGGCTTGGTGAAGCGTTGTCTGGGAAGTCGATTGCCGTAATCGCCTACTGCCTGATGCCAATCATTATCATTTCTTATTACGGCAAGATGGAGAGACTATAATAAGCGACCTGATGCAAGAGACATTTAATAGCTATTCAAAGGCTTTCAACAAAATGTATAATCGAACTGGAACTCTCTTTGAAGGTCCTTTCAAGAGTATTCATATTGATAAAGATAATTACCTAATTCACCTCTGCCGGTATATTCATCGAAATCCCTTAGAGGCTGACTTAGTTAACAATCTGACCGAATGGCTGTTTTCAAATTATCCTGAATGGATTGGAAAAAGAAGCGGTCGGTTAGTGGATTTGGCTTTAATTAAGACTTACTTTATGACTGCAGAATCGTATCGAGAATTCGTTTTAGATTGTTCGATTGACAAGAAAAAGCCAGACGATTTGAGCAACTATTTATTTGATCAGTAATATCGAGGGAAACGTGCAACGCACTTTTAAAGTGCGTTGCACTTAAACATAAAAAAAAGGAGTTTTAAATGAGACGTTTTCTGATGATCTCTGTTTTACTTGTTGCGACTATTTGTTTTGCGCAGGGTCAAAAAGGGTATTACCGCTTCCCAGCTATTCACAGGGGCACGATGATTTTTACCGCGGAAAGTGATTTATGGCGAGTCGGTATTGAAGGTGGGATGGCTCAGCGCTTAACGACACATCATGACATCGAATCTCATGCAGCGATTTCCCCGGATGGGCAAACCATTGCATTCGTTGCCCGCTACGAAGGCCCGACTGAGGTTTACACTATGCCTGTGAATGGCGGGCTTCCCCAGCGGCAAACTTTTGATGGCGAACAAGCTGCTGTGCGCGGGTGGACTCCGGAGGGTGATATTCTTTATATGACGAGACATTTTACAACGTTGCCAAATGCGCAACTAGCACGAATCAATCCCAAAGATCATTCAGTAACACTCATTCCGCTAAATCAGGCCAGTGACGGTTCATTTGAGGCGAGCGGCAAGACCTTATTTTTTACTCGCCTGCCATTTCAGGGCAGCCGAACCAAACGCTACCACGGCGGTACCGCACAGAACATCTGGAAGTTCACTTTCGGTACCAGGGAAGCTGTGCCGTTGACGGCAACCTACACCGGCACAAGTAAAACACCAATGTGGTGGAACGACCGAGTTTATTTTGCGTCAGATCGCGACGGCAGCATGAATATCTGGTCAATGGCAGAAGATGGCAGCGATGTAACACAGCACACGTTTCATAAGGGCTGGGATGTGCAGTCACCCGCATTGCATGACGGAAAAATCGTTTACCAGCTTGGTGCGGATCTTCATCTGTTTGACAACCTAACCAATACAGAAAAAAAGATCGACATCTCTCTTGCTTCAGACTTTGATCAAACCAGGGAGAAATGGATTAAGAAGCCGATGGATTATCTCAGCGATATCCACATTTCGGAGGAAGGTAAAAAAATTGCATTGACGTCACGGGGCCGGATTTTTGTGGCGCCGGTAAAGGATGGGCGTTTTGTAGAAATTTCACCCAAAGAAGGTGTTCGCTTTAGAAATGCACTTTTCCTTCCTGAAAACAATTCTCTGCTACTACTCTCTGATGAGTCCGGGGAACAGGAATTCTGGCAGTTCCAAATAGATGGCAGCGGTAAAGGAACTCAACTCACAACAGACGCCAAAGTTCTTCGTTACGAAGGCACGCCCTCGCCGGATGGTAAAAAGTTTGCATTCACGGATAAGGATCAGAAACTTTGGGTTTATGATTTCACTAGCAAAAAGGCTTCGATAATTGAAACCTCGGAATGGTTTAATAATTATGATTTGGTCTGGTCTCCGGACAGCAAATGGCTCGCCTACGTGGGCAATGTCGAGAACCTGAATTCGAGAATTAAGCTTTATAATACCATCACCAGAAAGATAACCTTTGTGACAAGCGATCGCGTGGACAGTTACAGTCCTGCCTGGGGCGCCGATGGCAAGTGGTTGTATTTTCTGTCCGACCGTCACTTTGAATCCCTTGTCAGAAGCCCCTGGGGGCCCCGCCAACCGGAACCGTTCTTCTCAAACACCACCAAAATCTACGCGCTTTCTTTAAGGAAAGGGGAAAGGTTTCCTTTTTTACCTCAAGACGAGACAATGAAATCTGAGGAGGAGAAAAAAGAAAATAAAGAAGAGAAAAAAGATGAAGAGAAAAAAGATAAGAGTTCAGAGTTGGTTGTCAGCATTGATTTAAACGGTATTGAAAAACGAATTTTTGAAGTCCCTGTTGACGCGGGAAATTATGCTAGGCTGAAAGTAACTGAAAAACGCCTCTTCTGGACTGAAGCCGAGACCTCGATTGAACGTAAACGTAACCTCCTGGCTATTGATATTGATAATGACGATCCGGAAACAATAACAATTAGTGAAGATATTCGATCTTATGATTTGTCGGGAGATGGCAAGAAGCTTTTAGTTCGAAAAGACAATAATATATATGTAACTAAATCTTCCGCAGACGCATCAGCCAAGCTGGATGATGATAAAGTTAAATTGAGCAATTGGACTTTTTCCGTTAAGCCGCGTGACGAATGGCGCCAGATGTTCCTGGACGCCTGGCGTTTGGAACGGGATTATTTTTATGACCGCAATCTGCACGGCCTGGATTGGCAGGAGTTGTTAAACAGGCATTTACCCCTCGTCAACCGTGTTACTGACCGGGCTGAACTGGACGACTTAATTGCCCAGCTAGTGGGAGAGTTATCTGCTCTTCATATATTTGTTGGCGGCGGTGACTATCGAAAAGGAGACGATAATATCAATCCCGCCGCTCTGGGGGCGACTTTGAAAAGAGATGAAAAGGCGGGCGGATATCGTATTGAACACATTTATCAGTCCGAGCCGGACTACCCCGACCGCCAGTCTCCATTGTCGCGTCCTGACTTAAACATAAACAAAGGCGACATTATTTTGTCTGTTGATGGTATTTCGACGCTTTCAGTTGTACACCCCAGGCTTCTTTTGAGGAACAAAAGCGGCGAACAGGTCATTCTTAAAATGAAATCCAAAACTACCGGGAAAGCTTTCGATGTTGTGATCGAACCTATTTCTGCCCGTCAGGAAGCTGATTTGCGTTACGATGAGTGGGAGTATACCCGCAGGTTGGAAGTTGACAAAATGAGTAGGAATGAAATCGGTTATGTGCACATGCGGGCTATGGGTGGCAAAAATTTCTCCGAATTCGTCCGGAATTTTTATCCCGTTTTTAATCGGCAGGGTTTAATTATCGATATGCGGCACAATCGGGGTGGAAACATCGACAGTTGGGTTCTGGAAAAGCTATTAAGGAAAGCCTGGTTTTATTGGCAGCCACGGGTCGGCAAACCGTACTGGAATATGCAATATGCTTTCAGAGGACACATGGTTGTGCTGTGCAATGAAATGACCGCTTCTGATGGGGAAGCGTTTACCGAAGGATTTCGAAGATTAGGTTTGGGCAAAGTGATCGGTACCAGAACCTGGGGCGGTGAAATTTGGCTGTCATTTAATAATCGCCTAGTTGATCGCGGCATTGCTTCAGCGGCCCAAACCGGTGTTTACGGCCCGGAAGGCAAATGGCTGATCGAGGGCTGGGGCGTAGATCCAGACATCGTTGTCGATAACCTCCCTCACGAGACTTTTAATGGCAAGGATGCCCAGCTGGAAGCTGCAGTCAAGCATTTGCAGGAATTAATTGCAAAGGATCCGCGGCCGGTACCACCCGCGCCGCCTTATCCCAATAAGCGTTTTGACTATGAGAAAATGACAAATGGCAAGCAATAGTGCGTTACAAACCTCGAATGGACACTAATTATGATGATTAAATTAATAACTAACATTTCTCACTTCCTAAATGAATGCATGTGTTTATTATATAATGAATGTTGAAATTAGAACATCCCAATAGAAGTGGCGTTTAAAGGTGCAATTGTAGGCTATATGAAGCGGACTTGCTTGTGGATGAAAATGTTATCGTGGAACTTAAAGTCGCAAAAGAATACCATCCAAAAGATGAGCCACAGTTACTCGATGAATTAAAAGCAACAACAATAAAAGTAGGTGAATCATCAATTTCGGAAAAGAGAAAGCAGAATTCAAGCGTTTCATTTATTAACAGAATCAATGTTTCATCAGTGTTCACCCCGGTAGATAGGAATCTTTGATGTTTCCTGTAAGCTGATATCTTTATCTAATGGGGTGAATCTGTGGCTAAAAAATATCTTAATCAAGTACTATTTATCCACTCAAATCAACATAGAACCCAAAAAAGAGGCTGAGAGAAAATGGACAAAACCAAAGAAAAAGGTATCAAGGCACTCAATCAGGAATATAGCAAATACGATCAGGTCAATAAAGAGCAAGCGTATCATTTAGCGGAAGTAGAGGAAGATCAGTTTGATGAAGCGTACGAAATCAAAACCTGTGACCTGAATCAGTTCCTTCACGGCGGAGAGTCAGGCAAAGCACAATTCGCACAAGAACTTGGAGAAGCAATGGAAGGTATCGGTTTCGTGATTCTCGAAGGTCATGGAGTTGATCCGAAGCTTCACGAACAGGGGATTGAAAAGACCCGGGAGTTTTTTGAGACCACCACGTTAGAGGAGCGCATGAAGTATATGGCGCAACGGCACGGATCAGTCAATGAGGGCTATTTCCCCATTAAAGAGACCTCGAGAATTCACCCCGATCTGGTAGAAGGCTGGGTTTTTTGCCGAAGAGCTTTCAATTTGGACGGCGCCTCTGATTACCGTGAAAATGATTTCTGGCCCAAAGAAGGATTTGAAACATTTTTCCGGCAGATTGTTCTCGAACACGAAAAGCTCATTCTGCCGATTATGCAGAGCATCCTGCGCTATTTCGGCTGCGACCCCTTTCTTTATGATAGGAAGCTGACGAAAGCCAACTTCGGTTTTCGGCTCAACTTTTATCCGCCGATGAGCACAGAGGATGTTGAATCCGGCGCCGGGCGAATGCTCGGCCACGAAGACGTGGATTTGTTCACAATATTGCCGGCGGAAAGTGTCGAAGGGCTGCAGGTGCTGAATCGTGAAAATATGAAATGGATTCGTCTCAACCCACCCAGGGGCAGCATCGTTTTGAACACCGGCGATTACATGCAGCGTATCACCAACGATCGGTTGCCCTCGACGACACACCGCGTGAGCAAGCCACAAAATCCAGAGCTGCTCGGCAAACCCAGAATAACCTTTCCCATGGCAGTTTACGTCTGGGAAGACGAAATTCTCGAAGTCTTGCCCGGCCTTGGTGAACCGAAATACGAGCCGGTGTCTGCAATAAAATTCCATACCGCAATTACCAGCAAGTATTATGGCGACGATTATGCCGTGGAGGAGGAGGATAAATGAATTTTCTAACAGAAAAATATCTGATGATATTTATGCTTCTTTTGTTGAGCAGCGCTAGTTTGTTCTCACAGGATTCAAAAAACAATCGCTATCCAATCGATGCGGAATTGGGGTTTTCTACCGGCCCGGCAATCGGTGAAAAAGTTCCGGAATTCAGCTTGCCAAATCAGTTTGGCAAAATCAAAAGTTTAAAAGATTTGGTGGGCGAGAAAGGCGCTGTTTTAAATATATATCGCAGTGCGGACTGGTGACCTTTTTGCAAAAGGCAACTCGTTGAGTTCCAGGAAAAGTTAGAAAGCTTTAAAAAGCAAGGTTTGAACGTCATAGGAGTGAGCTACGATGCCGTCGGGGTCTTGCACGCTTTTTCAGAAAAATATGAAATCACTTACCCTCTTCTTTCCGATGAAGGCAGCAAAGTTATCAGGAGTTATGGACTGTTCAATACAGAGGCCAAACCGGACAGCCGCGGCTTTGGTATTCCACGCCCGGGAATTTATATAATTGACGAAAATCTCAAAGTGGTGGAAAAACATTTTGAGCAATCTCACCGGCCAAGACCTACCGCAGAGAATGTATTGGTAATGCTTTTAGATAAAAAATTAGAATCAAATGTGAAAACGTTTGAGACAAGTTACCTGACCGGTCGTATCGGTATAACAGATACAATTGCCTATCGCGCTCAACTTCTTACTGCAGTCGTTGATATAAAGTTAAAAGACGGATTTCATGTCTATGGCAAACCCATCCCCCAGGGATATATTCCTTTGGAAATTAAGTTTGAAACCAATCCAAATTTTGAAATCGATACATTTGAGTTTCCTAAAAGCAAGGAATTCAGAATTGAAGCTCTGGGCGAGACCTTCAATATTTTACCTGATAAAATAAGTTTAAGGACTTTTCTGCGCATAAAAAACCGGCCTGAAAGCGGCAATTATTGGGTCAAAGCCACTGTGACATTTCAAGCCTGTACCGATGAAGTGTGTATGGTACCGGAAAAATTTAAGTTTGAGTTTCCGCTAAGAATAGTAAACCAGCGGTTATAACCAAATGTGGATAATAGTGTTCTCGTGTTTGTGACCGAAAGTGGCCACACCTCGGGTTCAGTAGGCCGAGAACTCTGGAATTCTGCTACGTAAACACTTTAACACCTGATCACGCTAGCACTGTATATTGCACGGTTATTTAGGAAACATTGCACTAGCTCCCATACAATATCAGATCATTTAACAGCAGACTCAGGTACCGGCGGCTTACAAAAAGGGCAAGGCTTGTAATTTAGCTTAGCTTTTCTCAAAATCATCGGTGTTCTGCGGCTTTTCATTTCAACACAGCTGGCGCGATGATATTTTTCTCCGTTTCTGGTTAAATAAACAAAAGTATTTTCGATGTCAATTTCAACTTTGCCTTTCAGATCGTTCTTTCTTCTATAATTTACTTTGGCCCAAATTCCTACCTCTGCCTTTTTTGCTTTTTCCTCCAGGTCTAAAAAAACATTTTGATGACGGACATTTTTGGCAGGTGCAGAGAATCGGGCATAGCCTTCCTCTATCAGCCGGGCGTTTACGAAAATTGAACCAACGTAAGCATATGCCAAAATACGGCCGCCGCGGTCCAGTTTTTCTACATCAAATTCTAATCTAATCGTTTTGCCTTCGACACGCTGTCTGTTTGCCTCCGTGGCCCGGAAGTATTTATCTCTCGGAATATCGATGCCAATATAGCCCACTTTTGCTCCGGTTGTTAATTCGATGGTCTTGCCATCGATCACGCGTTCGACTTTCAGGTTATTTACAATGAGCATCTTTTGAGCATAAATTTTGGTTATTGCGAATAAGGTTAATAGAGCGACAAG
>SMVB01356088.1_pt1 | contig 13500 bp, 12 predicted proteins | sample 2456461 | NCBI WGS metagenome assembly SMVB01 (sample SAMN11095934, study PRJNA526329) | marine sediment metagenome | biome: Marine sediment; feature: Surficial sediment; material: Deep marine sediment; isolation source: Hadal surficial sediment | place: Pacific Ocean | collected 2014-05 | depth...
ACAATTGGCACAAGCCGAGGGGTCGTCTGTCAGATAGGAAGCTCCTCGAGCGTAGATGAAGGTATACGCTCCGATTCCTCCAGCCAAACCAATCAAGGAAGCCACGGCCATGGCTCCCGTGAGCTGCCAATTCATACTCTTCCCTCAAAGAAATCCATCACGAGAGTTAACGTGGGACCGCCAGAACAAGCATCGGGACCGCTCCCATTTAAACAGAGAAGAAGGGAAGTGAAAAGGTGTTTTTGTAAGGTGCAGGAGCCGCCCGCATTTGTTCCTTTGCGGAATACCTATCTGAATACTCATGAAAGTATTCAAAGGCAAGGAGAGGGCACGAAGACACCTTGGTTAAATGCCTCTTCAGCTAGTCTACGGCTCCAAGTTCATCCGCCGCCGCAGGTCTTGGAAGCGAGGGCCGTCGCAAGTAGGCTCATGGCGACGGGATTTTCTCCTATTTTTGCTTGCGTCTTATACGGACAACCGGGTTATCATACTGATCAGCATAAACATTGTTGGCCGAACACACGTTCTTACTATAGTTTCTTTACAGTAGAGGAGTCACATCCTTCGACCTTCTTGAATCGACATGCTGTGATGCACTGCGGATCTGACTATTGGACCAAGGATAATGCTATCAAGATGCTAATGTTTCTTGACCTGGCGTTGCGGATCAAGCCGGCAATTCTAGTCTTGATCCATGGCCAAAAAGCACTTGATCCAGCAAAGGTTAAGATCTAGGGAACCCTCTGCAATCACGCGCGCTCAGTCGGTTTTCTCGAATCAGGGCGATATCTGGCATGGGCGGCGAGGTCATCTCGCTGCATGATGGTTTCCATCTGGATGTCGCCGAGGTCGAACCCATCCCGCCCAAGGCCATCGTGCGGTTCGAGAGTGGGCTGAGGCTGATGGTGGATTAGCGGATGAAGTGGGAGCGGGTTGCCGACGCGGGTTAGCTTGCTGCCAACATCCAGGACCGAGGACTAGGCTGATGGTGCTGGACTTTTTGGTACGAACAAATTGTAGAGCCAACCTATAATCAGGCCACCAACAAATCCATCGACGAGCCCGTAAAGTGTCCCCACAATCACCTGCCCAAACGAAGATGGGCCTCGGTAGCCTGGATAAATTGAGGATGCAATCTCCAGGAAGGCCACCCCGTAGCCGATCCAAATCAGGTTGGCCAGGCCAATCAGTAGAATGCTGCCGCCCCACACGATTGCGACAGTAAGGGACAGTGCCTTGATATTAATCTTCATAGCTACCCCTCCTAAATGTACATAAGGATTTCCCCTAGATGCCAACGCTTGAAAGGATTGAAGACAATGGAAATTGCCAGTGGAGAGGAGTCGCGGTGCGTTGATGTCCAGCTGGCATGGCTATCTATCCCCCTTGGACAAATTCACGAAGAGCTGACTCTCTTGAGGAGGGCCATATCACTTAGCATTCTGCCCGCTCCCAGGACCACTGAAGACAAAGGATCTTTAGCCAGTAGCACACGTAATCCTGTCTCATTCTTAAGTCTCAAGTCCAAATTCTTTAAGAGAGCTCCACCTCCGGTCACGACGGCGCCCCTATCCGCGATGTCCGCGGAAAGTTCCGGAGGCGTCTGTTCCAAGGCCACCCGCACGGCATTGACAATGGTGTCGATGGTGCCGGACAAGGCCTCGCGCACCTCTCCATCCGTAATGGTCATGACCTTAGGAATGCCTTGGATCAGATCACGCCCTGTAATCTCCATCGTCATTTCTTCTTCCAGCGGTGCAGCTGAGCCAATTTCGATTTTTACTCGCTCAGCTTCGCGTTCTCCGATGAGCAGATTGTACTTCCTTTTGAGGTATTGGATGATGGATTCATCCATTGCATTCCCTGCCACCCGGACTGAGCGGCCATAGACTATGCCAAACAAACTAATCACGGCGATGTCAGTCGTTCCCCCTCCGATGTCTACAATCAAGTTTCCCCCCGCTTTCGTAATGGGGAGGCCGGCACCAATGGCCGCAGCCAGTGCCTGTTTCACCAAGTGGACCTCGCTGGCTTTGGCACCCCAGGCCGTGTCCATAATCGCTCTTCTTTCCACTTGGGTGATTTCCGATGGGGTGCCGATGACTATTCGGGAAGCCAGGAAATGCTTGCGGGTATGGGCCCTCTTAATGAAGTATTTGAGCATCTCTTCAGTCAGGTCAAAATGAGCAATAACGCCATCTTTCATTGGTTTGATGGAGACGATGTTGACAGGCGTACGGCCCAGCATCTCTTTGGCTTCGTGTCCGACTGCTTCCAAGTTATTGTTTCGTCTGTTAATTGCGACAATAGAAGGTTCGTTGACAACGATTCCTCGTCCTCGGGCATAAATGAGTGTGTTTGCAGTACCTAGATCAATGGCGAGATCATTCGAAAAATAACTGAAGATTGAGCGAAGATTCACAATCTCCTGACAGGGTCATTGTTGCGGTGGTTTGTATGAAGCTGATTATACTCTGTCCAAACGGGAAGGTGAGAAAGGTATCAGACGGTGACCCTCCTGCTGCTTTGATAGCCAGTCATTTTTTGAAGAAAATGGACCTAGCGGGCCAGCTTGCTCTATGGCGGGTGAGTATCGGCTGTGGTGCAGGGCAGGTGGCTCTCCATCTGCAAAGCCGCAGTCATGATGTTCTCGGTGTGGATACAGAATGTTTTTTATTTTCAGGGAGCACCGAGAAAAAGGTCCCTGCCAGAATGTAGAGGCTTCGGACTGGCCTCCTGGCCCCTGGAGCGAGGCTTAGCTGTATCAGGTTTTGGCTCTAGATCCATATAATTACGACATGAAGATTTTTACCATTGGACATTCGACACGCAGTTTCCAGGAATTTGCCCAGTTACTTCAGGAACATGGCATTGAACGACTCGTAGACGTTCGATCATTCCCCACTTCCCGGAAATTCCCACACTTCAGCCAGGAAAATCTGATCAGAGAATTAGAAGAAATAGGCATCCACTATTATCACTTAAAGGCCTTAGGAGGCTTTCGCAAATTGGGCGAAAAAGAGTCTCCCAATCTGGGATGGAAAAGCCCAGGCTTCCGTGCCTATGCAGACTATATGCTGATTGATGAATTTCAGAGTGCTCTGGATGTTCTTGTCGAAATTGCTTCAGAAGCTACAACCAGCATCATGTGTGCCGAAGCCGTCCCCTGGCGCTGTCATCGCCAATTGATTTCTGATGCTCTTCTCGGTCTGAGAAAGATCTCCATAGTTCACGTTACGGCAGACGGGTTGAAAGAGCACCGCTTAACCTCCTTCGCCAGGTTAGAGGCTGGAAGTATTGTCTATCCCGAGCCGCAGAAGTCGCTGCCTGGCTGGCCGAGCTTGGGGGAAGGAGAGGAGAGGTAGGAGAAAGGGGATTATAGGGGCACTAGTCATGCACGTCTTGATAAATCGGTACTTGAGTCCTATGAAGTTACCCCCTTTTTAAAAGGCAATGTTAAAGCCTACCCGAAAGCGGTCGTCGAAATGGGGGCAGTTTGGGAGCCCCATCATCCGATTTTACGAACTCCAGGAGGAATTTAGCATTGGCCCGAAAACCAGCTTCACCAGCCGCGACAGCACCAACACCCTAATCTGGACCGCCTATTTTTAACCGTATAGTTTATGTCACAAAACACAGAACTGAAGTAAATTTTACCTGCTAGTTGAGCGTACTTCGATGAACGATCGTGCTTCGGGAAAACGATCCAAAAATGTAGGTTTCCGATCCACCCGTATAGCAGGCACAGATGGGGTCTCTTTGGAAATCGCAAAGTGGGTCGCAGTGCTGGAGCGAAATGGCTTAGAACAGTAAACGTAATGGCCATAGAAACAGACAAATGCCGGTCTTGAGCGAAATGACCCAGCCAATCTGAAAAGGGGGGAAATCACAACATACCTCACCTCTGAGCGCTTAGAGCGCAAAAACTGTATCGGAGCCATGGTACCGTCAATAACTCAATGCTATGTACAATACAAATATGAATAACGCAGGGGGTTTTCCAGTGATTCGCTGCCTTGCTGGTCGCTTGCAAAGCCATTTGCAAGTCCTAAATGGCCGAAAATATTTGCCTTCGACAGCAGCTGGTTTTTCTCAAGCAGCGTCAGGTCAGGCCACGGTTGTGGCACGAAGAGCGCCGTTTCTGGATTCTCGCCTGCCGACAGTTTTCCGGGTGGTGCGCATCAATGCGTCGTCAGCAGCACCCCGAACAAGATCGATTCTGTGTCGAGTGCCGCACAAGAAGGCGATCAGCTGCTCGGGCATGTTAGAGTTGCCGCTCAAGTTTATGATTTGGGACCGAAAGACCGGAGGGATCTCAGCATGCTGCCCCCAATAAAATCAGTCGCTCTGATCGGCTCGTACCTGCCGAGACAATGTGGTATCGCCACATTTACTGCTGATCTTGCCAGCGCGATTCTCGAGAACAACCCGGGAATAGATTGTTCTATCGTGGCCATGAACGATCGGCGTGAGGGCTACGAGTACCCGGACACGGTCACATTCCAGATCAGCCAGGACAAACTGAACGACTACCGTCTCGCTGCGGATTTCCTGAACCTGAGGAATCCAGCGGTAGTTTGTCTACAACACGAATACGGAATATTCGGCGGCCAACGCGGCAGCTTCATTATCGAACTCGCACAGAACTTGAAAAGCCCCCTATTGACCACCCTGCACACGGTATTGCGAGAACCTTTGGTGGAGGAGAGGAAGATCATCGTCCAATTATCGAAGCTCTCTGCCGGCTTAGTCGTTATGAGTGAGCACGCCGCCGATTTTCTTCGAGATATATATCAGGTTCCAGAGAGAAAAATAACTCTCATTCATCATGGAATTCCCGATGTGCCTTTCCTGGATCCGGATCCGTGTAAGAGAAAGATCGCCGCAGACGACAAAATTGTAATTCTGACCTTCGGTCTGCTCTCGCCGGGCAAGGGTATCGAGTTCATGATTGATGCTCTGCCGGAGATCGTCGCCTCACATCCGGAAATACTTTATTTTGTAGTTGGAGCCACCCATCCGCATTGCAGAGCCGAAAGTGGTGAGGACTATCGTCTGAGTTTGTACCATCGCGCAAAGGAACTGGGCGTCGGCGACAACATCGTCTTCCACGACCGATTCCTGGAGCGCAGTGAATTGATCGAGATGATTCGGGCTGCCGATATCTACGTCAGCCCCTATCTGAATGAGGCTCAGATCGTATCCGGCACGCTGGCGTACGCGGTTGGGGCGGGCAAGGCCGTCGTATCCACTCCCTACTGGCACGCACAGGAGATGTTGGCGGATGGGCGCGGCAGGCTTGTCCCATTCAAAGACCACCAGGCGCTGGCGCACGAGATCAATCAACTTCTGGACTATCCTGAGGAGCGTCTCAAGTTGCGTCGTGCCGCCTATGCATACGCCCGGCCGATGGTGATGCAACAGATGGGCCGTCATTATCTGGAACTGTTCTCGCAGGCCAAGGCGCTACATGCGCGCGCGCGCGATCTCCCGGCACTGGATACGCTGAGTCAGCACGATCAGCGCCTGCCGCAGATAAATTTAAGGCATCTCCGCTCCATGACCGATTACACCGGCGTGCTCCAGCATGCGACGTTCACGGTTCCCAACCGAGCCCACGGATACTGTGTCGACGACAATGCGCGCGCACTTATCGTTGCTGTCAGAGCGCATGACCTGGATAGAACCGATACCTCACTGACGGAATTGTCGTCGATCTATCTCAGTTTTCTGGATGATGCTTTCAATCCAGAGACTGGGCGATTTCATAATTTCATGTCTTACGAGCGCAAATGGCGGGACGTCACTGGATCCGAAGATTCTCACGGACGGGCGTGTTGGGCCCTGGGCGTGATGGCTGGCTGGGGGCATAACTCCGGTCAAGTCGCTCTCGCTACGAAGATCTTTCACGACGCGCTTCCAGCGCTGGAGAACTTTTCGGATTCCCGCCCTATTGCATTCCCTATCCTTGGAATGCAGGCGTACCTCCGCAGAAATGACAATGACCACCAGGTTCGTGAGCTGATCAAATCGCTGGGCGACAGACTCCTGGCCCGTTTCAGGCAGTACGCCACCAAAGACTGGCAATGGCACGAATCGATGCTGACCTACGACAATGCACGCCTGCCCGAAGCGCTGATGGCCTGTGGTCGCGTTACCAACGATGATGACATGGTGAAGACCGGTATCGATGTACTCGAATGGTTAAGAGACATCCAGCTCGTTCCGTCTGGCGGATGGTTCGCACCAGTTGGAAATAAAGGTTGGTTCCAGAAATCTGGTAGCAAAGCGCGATACGATCAACAGCCTCTTGAAGCAGCCGCCATGATCGACGCCAGTATCGAAGCCTATGAATGCACGCAGCGTGACGAATGGACTCAGCTGGCATCAACCTGCTTCAACTGGTTTCTGGGAAAGAACGATCAACAAATCAAACTTTACGATCATGCCGGCGGCGGATGCCGCGATGGGCTCACGAGCGAAGGTGTCAATGAAAATCAGGGCGCGGAATCGACGCTGTCTTACCTGTGCTCCCTACTCGCCATTTACAATCTGCGAGGACTAACAGCGAATCACAATCACGTTGTGGAATCAGACGCCGACAGGCATGTCGCGGGACAGTCTCGGCTTAAGGGCACCTCATGAGCCGTGAGAACAGCTCCGGTATAGAGACGGTAGCAACTCTGCATCTTTGATCAGCAATGCCATAAGGGACGACCAACGCGTCCCCATGAATCATGCTTCCGCAAGAATAGACCACATTGGGCACGTAGCCGTCCCGCTCATGCTCATCAGGTGTCAGTATCGGCTCATCTAGCCGACCGATAACCCGCGACGGATCGTCAAGGTCCAAAAGCTCGGCCCAGATGCTGTATCTGCGCATCGGTCCAACGCCGTGGTAAAGTGCGAGCCATCCCTCAGACGTCTCCACGGGCGAGCCGCAATTGCCGACCTGAACAAACTCCAGCGGATGCACAGGCTCCTTCAGGAGTTTCGCCTCGTTCCAGAAACGAACGCTGTCCGAGATCATGATGTAGTTATTGACGCCATCCTGGCGTGACAACATCACGAACTTGCCGTTGATCTTTCTCGGAAATAAAGCCATACCCTTGTTCTGCGCAGCTTTGCCGCTGATTGTATGCATCTTGAACGTCACGAAGTCGGCAGTCTCGAGAATTTGCGGCAGTATGGCAAACCCATCGTATGCGGTGTAAGTGGCATAGTAGATGACTGATCCATCATCATCCTCGAAACGCACAAAGCGAGCATCCTCGATGCCTGCGCTCTCGTTTGGAGACACCGGGAAGATCACCCTTTCAGAAATCTGTTCATCAGGGCGGAATATCACTTCATAGTTGGCCCGAGCCAGGCACAATGCCGTATCAATTGCGTGCTGTTTGTCCATCAGTCGAAACTTGGTCGAGCGGAGATTCTTGATCTGTGTTTCCAGCTCAACAAACGTAAACGTCTCATCTAGTCCTCCCAATAGGTGATTCGTGATCCGCTCGCGTGCTCCCATCTCTTCGAGTTTTCGTCGAAAATGAAGACGATCATAAACAGGATCTGTGCGCGTCTCAGGCGTGGCCACGTATTGGCTAATAGGATCGAAGTAGATATCGTGATTCTTGTCAACGATTCCGCTACGAAATTCAATCGAGGACACATGACCTTCACCGGTCGCCCTGAAGCTCATGACGAATCGCTGCGATCCTTTGTCAACGCCCTTCTGGTGAGGATGGGGAACGATAGATGGATTGAAGAGCGCGGCTGCCTCGACTGAATACTCTGAGGTAAAGTAGGCACCAATCAGAAGTTGTTGCTCGGATGACAAAGAGATACGTTTCGGGACGTGTTCTGCAATACGACTAAAGTTCCTCTGAAGGGCCCCTCGAAAGTTCCGGTGACGACCTGAGAAGTCCTGGAATACGGCCTCCAGCAGTTGATGTACCTCGTCGTCGCTCAGCTTTGAGACCCGATCGATCAGGACTTGTATGCGCGCCTTGTCTCCTGGAATAAACGGCCGGGTAATAACGCGTGCGCTCTCAGCGTTCAGCAGGGTTGACCGCCGTTTGACCAGTTGCTTGCGTCGTTCTGTAAGTCTCATGGATGCTTGCGCACTAATTTAATCTGACTGACAATGAACATGGGTAAGTGGCCCAGGTTCAGACCGTGCGGATTATAACCGTGTAAGCCGTCGGAAGCTTGCATTAGAATTCACACTTTCGAGAATCACCAGATTCGAGCATGTTTATGCGTATCGCAGTCCTCAGCCCCGTCTCGTGGCGGACGCCTCCTCGGCATTACGGGCCATGGGAATCCGTCGTGAGTCTTCTCACGGAAGAGTTGGTGCGACTGGGCCTGGACGTGACTCTTTTCGCCACCAGGGATTCGCAAACCAGCGGCAAACTGGTCGCTGTGTGCCCACGTCCTTATTCCGAGGATCCTTCCGTTAACCCGAAAGTCGCAGAGTGCCTGCATATTGCCGAGGTCTTCGAACGTTCCGCCGATTATGATCTCATTCATAATCATTTTGACTTTCTACCGCTCACGTACTCTGCGCTCGTTGAGACACCGGTACTGACGACGATCCACGGTTTTTCATCGCCGGCGATAATACCAGTCTACAGAAAATATAATGCTCAGAGCCACTACGTAGCGATCAGTGAGTCAGATAGGTCTCCGGAACTTGACTACATAGCCACCATCCATCACGGTATTGATGTTGCACGATTCCCATTTTCGGGCGCCGAGGGCGAGTATCTCCTGTTCTTTGGACGCATCCATCCAGAGAAGGGCGTGCACGAAGCGATTCAAGTGGCACAGCGCGTCGGAATAAAGCTGGTGATCGCCGGCATCATTCAGGATCAGGACTACTTCGCAACCAAAGTGAAGCCTCATATTGACGGCACGACTGTGGATTATCTGGGTTCTGTGGGACCCGACCAAAGGGCGGACGTGTTAGGCCACGCGCTGGCACTATTGCATCTAGTCAGTTTCGACGAACCTTTTGGATTGAGCCTGATTGAATCTATGGCGTGCGGGACGCCCGTCATTGCGTTTGACCGTGGTTCAATGCCAGAAATCATCCGTGACGGCGAAACCGGTTATATTGTTGAGGACATTGAAGGCGCGATAAATGCGGTAGCTGCCGTTAGAACAATTGACAGATCCATCTGCCGCGCCGATGTTGAAAAGCGCTTTACGAGCACACGTATGGCACGCGACTATGTTCGCGTTTACCAGAAGATTTTGAACGGGGAAGCACGCGATGATCAATAAACCGTTGGTGACGCGGTATCAGGGCAATCCAATCCTCACCAAGCACGACATCCCCTACGCCGTAGAGACGGTTCACAATGCGGGGGCAACCAGGTTTGACGGCCAATACATCCTGCTGTTCCGTTCGCACTTACGTAACGGACGATCGATTATCGGTATCGCACGGAGTGATGACGGTTACAAATTCCAGGCAGATCCCAAGCCATTCATGGTGCCCTCCAGCGAAATTAAATTTGCAGTGTACGAGGAGTACGGTGTCGAGGACCCGCGAATTTGTTCCATTGCCGGTGAGCATTATATTACTTACAGCGCTTATTCCAGGTTTGGCGTGCGCATCGGTCTGGCCAAAACGCGCGATTTTAGGACAGTCGAGAGAGTGGCGCTTATTAGTCAGGCAGACATGCGTAATGTCGTGATTTTCCCGGACACGTTCAACGGCCGTTACGCGCGGCTGGATCGGCCCCACTCCGAAAGTAACCCCTGGTGCATCTGGCTGTCCTGGTCTCCGGATCTGGTTCACTGGGGTGATTCGGTGCCGGTGATCCGGCCTGTCCCGTATCATTGGGACGAAATGAAGATAGGTCCGGGCGCGACGCCTATCAAGACGCCCGACGGATGGCTTAGCATTTACCACGGCGTGTTTCCGACCATGGATGGTGGCGTATATCGCCTGGGTGTGGCGCTGCATGATCTTGCCGACCCCGCCAAAGTGCTCGGTGTTGCCGACGATTGGATAGTGTCCCCAGAAGATTCCTGGGAGTTAACAGGCTACGTGCATAACGTTGTTTTTAGCTGTGGGGCCGTTGCCGAGGACGACGGTACTCTCAAGATCTATTGGGGCGCTGCAGACACCGTCATGTGTGTCGGCACAGCAAGGATCGCAGACCTGGTTAAGCTATGCCGCGACAAGCCGAGAACTGCATTGTGAAGACGACAAGGATAGTCTCTGGAGTGCAGATCTTATGGATCAGTTCACTATTGGACGGTGTCGCGCGGCGCTGCGAAGCTGGTGCTGCAGATCTTAGGCTCGTTAGCCTCGGCGACTACTGACGGCCTCACAGCGCCTTGGCCTATCGGCCGCCGGCGCCAGAGGCCAAACTCTCCAGGTCGCTAGCACTCGGTTCTGTTCCGTGGAGTGGACTTCAAGTGGTCCCAGGTCTAACTTAGAAGGTGGACTTGTTCGTGGGGGCAGGTCATCTAGGCTATATTGATATTTAAGATGAAAGGGGGCGATTCTTCCTACCATAAAGCGGCCGAGCATTTCGGTTGGTAGACACCCGCACCCAGGGCGAAGCCATCCCGCCCAAAGCTATCGTGCAGTTCGAGAATGTAACACTAATGGTGGATGAGAGGATGAAGTGGGAGAGGGTTGCCAGGTGAACCGTCTCCTATTGTCGCAGCTCTGTTCATCTTGGACCACCAGGCCAGCGCGGCAGCTGTCGTTGTAGAATGGTGAACAGAATTATGGAAAAGTCCGGTATTGGCATCCTAACGGGTGGCGGAGACGTACCCGGTTTAAATTCGGTGATCAAGTCGGTGGTCTATGGGGCCAAACATCTTGCTCGCGAGGTCATTGGAATTCGCAGAGGCTGGCAGGGTCTCACCGATGTCAACCTTTCTCAGCACCAGGACCCCGGGTTCATCATGCCTCTAAACAGAGTGAACACTCGCACCATTGACCGAACTGGAGGCACGGTTCTCCATACCTCCCGCACCAATCCCGCCATAATGCACAAATCCAAACTGCCTGCGCATCTTTCCGCGAAAGAGTTGCGTCCCCTCCAGGTTGACCAGGACACCTATGATCTCACACCGATCGTGATTCGAAATCTGGAGCAGCTGGGGATCGAGACCCTCATCGCGATCGGAGGAGATGACACACTGGGCTATGCCGCGCACCTGAGTGGCGAGGGTTTTCCCGTTATTGGCATTCCAAAGACCATGGACAACGACGTACCCGGCACGGAGTACTGTATTGGCTTCTCCACTGCTATCACCAGGGCTAAAGAATTGATCACCCGCCAACGCACGACACTGGGCTCGCATGAACGCATCGCCGTGTTTCGAATGTTCGGACGCGAGTCAGGCTTTACGGCCCTTTATACGGCCTACGTTACGTCCACCCGCTGTCTTATACCGGAATACCCTTTTGACCTGGAGACGATCTGTCGCTTGATGGTCGAGGACAAATACAATGCCCCCAGTCGTTACTCCCTGATCGTGATTTCTGAGGGGGCCACCTGGCGCGGACAACAGAAGGCAGAGTTCGGCGAGGCTGATGCCTACGGTCACCGCAAGCCGGTGGACATCGGTCACGCTTTGGCGGCGGAGATTCGACGCCGAACTGGAGAGGAGACTATGACCTCCGATCTCACCTATGATCTACGCAGCGGGGATCCCGACTCACTGGACAGTCTCATTGCCACGACTTTTGCCAACAACGCCATGGACCTGATCAGCCAGGGAATGACGGGTCAGATGGTCTCGGTCCGAGATGGCCGTTACGACCATACTCCCTTACCTGATGCCGCATCTCCTCCTCGTCGGGTCAACCTGGAGAGGCTCTACAACACCTCCCGCTTTCGGCCGCTCTACGACAACAAACTAGGTTCCCCCATACTCCTTGACCGCGTCTAGGGGCATTGTGCACGGGTGGCTGAGCCGCTGGGCCTTCAGTCCGCCCTGAATTCATTCTGAGCCCAGGGCCTAACCCGCAGGCTAGCCAGAGCTGTTGCAGTACAAGCCGGAGACAACCGGTAGCTTCCAGGCCGGCGTTCTCCGAACCGTGCCAAGTTTGAGGGCCCGAATTAGGCCACTTCCTTTTCCATTGCTTCAGTGTAGCTTCCACTGCGAGCAGCCCCATTGCAGCTGGCGCGGTGGTAGAAGGCCTTCTTGGCGGCTTCGATGTTCCGGCTCTCTCCTTGCCAGGTCTCGAGAATCGGGGCCTGTAGGGCGCGCCCGAAGGAAAAGCTGAGTTCCCATGGGAACTTGCCCATGGCATTCATGGCATTCAGATTCTTCGTGGCCTGTACGTCAGACTGCCCGCCTGAGAGAAAGACCACTCCGGGAACAGCCGCTGGGACATGACGGAGAAAACATCGTAGAGTGGCTTCCGCGACTTCCTCTGGATGCGCCTGAATGGTGCAGTCTTTCCCAGGCAGAACCATATTGGGTTTCAATAGGATTCCTTCCAGGAGTATGCCACTTTCATCCAGGGCACCAAAGACGGCTTCCAGGGTCTTTCCGGTCTCCTTTTCACAACGGTCTATACTATGAGCTCCTTCCATCAAAACTTCGGGCTCCACAATGGGAACCAGGTCTTCTTCCTGACAGAGAGCAGCATACCTGCCCAGAGCATGCCCGTTGCAATGAATGCAGTAGCGGGATGGAGTTTCCTCTCCAATGGCAAGAACCGCTCTCCACTTGGCAAATCTGGCCCCCAGCTGCCGATACTCCCTCAAACGAGCTCTGAGACCGTCCAACCCTTCAGTGATCTTCTCTCCACGGCTGAAGGGTAAGGGTATGGTGCCCTTGTCTACCTTGATGCCAGGAATGATCCCCTCTTTCAGGAGAACATCGGTAAAGGCTTGGCCCTCCGACGTAGCCTGTCGGATCGTCTCATCGAACAAAATGACGCCACTGATGAACTCGTTGGCCCCGGACGTAGTGAAAAGGATTTCGCGATAGGCTCGACGACTGTCCGCCGTAGAAGCCACACCGATCGTCTTGAACCGTTTTTCAATGGTACCGAAGCTCTCGTCGGCTGCCAGAATACCCTTGTTCGGGGATACCAGAGCCTGGGCCGTCGCTCTCAATGTATTTTCGTATTCATACATCAGAACACCTCATTTATTGCCGCTGTTGACAACCTCATTTAAGGAAATCCAGAGCTGCGGGTCAACCATGAACCACAAAGATTATAGGTTCCTGAAGTTTTTGGGGGCCAGACGATGGCAACAATGCGAGAGATAGGTTGTGACCTGCCCCCACGAACAAGTCCACCTTCTAAGTTAGACCTGGGACCACTTGAAGTCCACTCCACGGAACAGAACCGAGTGCTGGCGACCTGGAGAGTTTGGCCTCTGGCGCCGGCGGCCGATAGGCCAAGGCGCTGTGAGGCCGTCTCTGGTTGTACTCCCTTCGCCACCTCTCGACTAACACCTTTGCTTCCCACAACGTGTCGAAGATCTCGACATTGAGGAGCTCGTCTCTCAGTTTCCC
>SMVB01147562.1_pt1 | contig 13496 bp, 12 predicted proteins | sample 2456461 | NCBI WGS metagenome assembly SMVB01 (sample SAMN11095934, study PRJNA526329) | marine sediment metagenome | biome: Marine sediment; feature: Surficial sediment; material: Deep marine sediment; isolation source: Hadal surficial sediment | place: Pacific Ocean | collected 2014-05 | depth...
AATATACTATTCAAATTTGTGTTGATGGTCTGATGCCAGGAGTCTGTTGAAACTTCTGTTATCGATCCCAATCCTAAAAAACCAGCATTAGCAACTGCAATATCCAATCCACCATATATTTTTATGGTTTCATGGAAAAGACGCGTATTACCTTCTTCCGTAGAGATGTCACTCTGAACAAAGGTACCCTGTCCATCATTTTTTATTATTTCATCAACTACTTCATTACCTCTAATTTCATTTCGTCCATTTACCACAACTTTAGCCCCTTCGGTTGCAAATAGTTTTGCTATCGCGGCTCCCATTCCGGATGTAGCTCCGGTAACAATCACGATTTTATTTTGAAGTTTTTTGCTCAAAGCAAGATTGTAAATATATTATGCGAGAAGTGATTTTTGCTTATCAGAAATAAGTGTTTGTTGTTTTTCGCAAAAACTAGACATAATGTAAAAAGCAATAATTATTCTAATTCAATTTTCTGCGTAATTTAATTATATCCTCAGTCGAAGCAATCCTTTTATATCCTTTTAGCTTCAATCCTTTTAATAATCCTTTATCTCCAGTCCACAATATAGATTCCAGGCTCTCATTCAATGCAACGAAAGCTATATCATCTAAATCAATGTCTTTAACTAATTCAAAAGCTCTTTTTCTGTATAGTTTTGAGATCTGTGCCTCATCAATAAAATTTACATTTTTATAAATAATTCTTTGCGATTCAAGTAAATCATGCTCTTTTAATTTGGAAATCTTGCACAATTTGTCCCAATGATTATCAATTTCTTTCCATAAATAATGGCAGCTTAAAAATTGAAATTTATTAGAAGAATTTAATAGAATATCACCTATAACGCTTTTGGAATTTAAAATGGCGCTGAAAACAATATTTGTATCAACAATTATATTCACTTTAAAAAGGTATCCTTATTCTTCTCCCACCACCCTTTATTAATATCCTCAGCAAGCTTATCAATGTCTTTTTGCTTTACTTTTGATTTTGAGGTCACCTCCTGATATCGTATATAATCAATAATCCTTTGTGCACCCTGCAAATCAACAGAATTGGGTATTCGAATTAAAATTTCCTTGTTTGTCCTTTCTATGATCATACCGTAACAATTTATACAAATCTACTAAAATTAAATAGTTGTATGCAGGCTATCTTGATAAATGAACCATAGCGCATTTCAACTTTTTACATAATTAAGTCTAATTATCCCTTGCTATAGAAGCAATTTCTCTTTGTCAGAAATAAATTTCCTTTGCTCATTAAAAAAATTAAATGTACTCTGAAAACGATTTTTTATTTTATCATTGCATAAATTACCAAGGCTGCCTTCATGGGTGTGATCCAGTTTTGTTGGAACTTCGAATTTACCATTTTCAATTCTCCTTCCAACTTCAACGTATGCATCCCGAAATGGCATTCCCTCCAACACCAATTGATTGACCAGCTCTACACTGAACATGTATGTATACTTTTCTTCTCTGAGAATTTCCTTTCTTATGCTTATATTCTCCAGCATAAACCGAGTCATAAACAAGCATTCCTTTATGTTTTCAAAAGCTGGCATAAAGCTCTCTTTGATCAACTGCAAGTCTCTATGATAGCCAGAAGGAAGGTTGGTAGTAATCATGGAAATTTCATTTGGTAGCGCTTTCAATTTGTTGGAACGTGCTCTGATCAATTCGAAAACATCCGGATTTTTCTTGTGCGGCATAATACTCGATCCTGTAGTGTATTCGTCAGGAAAGCTGATAAATCCATGGTTTTGCCCCATATACAAGCATACGTCCATAGAAAATCTACCTATCGTTTCTGCTATTATAGCCATGGCATTCGCCAATACTTTCTCCGCTTTTCCCCTACCCATCTGGGCATATACCACATTGTAATTCATGGATTCGAAACCTAACAAATCAGTGGTCATTTGTCGGTTGAGTGGAAAGGATGAGCCATAACCTGCTGCTGATCCCAATGGATTTCTATTCACAAGATCATATGCCGATTTCAATATAACCAAATCGTCTGCCAAAGATTCGGCATATGCGCCAAACCACAATCCGAAAGATGAAGGCATGGCCACCTGAAGGTGGGTGTAACCTGGCAAAAGGACATCTTTATATTGATTACTCAAAGAGATTAAACGATCAAAAAGCAGCTGTACCAAATCAACAATCAACAACACCTCAGCGCGCATAAATAGTTTTAAATCCAACAGAACCTGGTCATTTCTGGATCTTCCGGAATGTATTTTTTTACCAACATCCCCAAGTCTTTGCGTAAGCATCAACTCTACCTGAGAGTGCACATCTTCCACACCCTCCTCAATTTTGAAATTTCCAGATTCAACTATTTCATGGATTTTTGTTAATTCTTTTGATAGAATATCCAATTCACCTTGATCCAAAAGATTGATTGAAGCGAGCATTTTAATGTGTGCCAATGACCCAAGCACATCGTATTTTGCCAATAACAAATCGAGTTCGCGGTCCATGCCAACAGTAAATTTGTCAATTTCATCATGGACGCTAACGTCCTTTTGCCATAGTTTATTTTTCGATTCAGCCATAGTCAGACCAATAGTTTTTTTAATAGTTTAATATACAGTTTTATCCCCGCCTCAACTTCATCAATTCCAATATATTCATCTGCCGAGTGTGATCTGGCAGAATCACCAGGCCCGATTTTTATGGATGGAAAAGGCATCAATGCCTGGTCGGAAAGTGTTGGAGATCCATATGTTTTAATACCCATTTCTTCCGCACATTTTCTGAGGATATGAGATTCAGAAATACCAGAAGGCTGCAAACGAGTCGATCTGGGGATCACCTCACAATTCACATGATCATTAATTATCTTTAAGATCTCATGATTTGAATAAGCATCGGTACTGCGTACATCTACTACAAAATTACACGCATCAGGAACGACATTGTGCTGTGATCCTGCATTCACTATCGTCACACTCATTTTGATATCGCCGAGCACGGATGAAGTCTTCTCGAATTGAAAATTTCGAAACCAATTAATATCATCAATAGCATTGTAGATCGCATTTTCTCCTTCATCTCTGGCTGCATGACCCGATTTTCCCTTTGAAATGCAGTCTAAAACCATAAGGCCTTTTTCAGCAATTGCCATGTTCAATAATGTTGGTTCTCCAACAATTGCAAAATCGATTTCACCTAATTGAGGTAAAATCAACTCAATTCCATTTTTACCACTTATTTCTTCTTCTGCACTTGCGGCAAGTATGAGATTAAAATTTAGATTTTCAAGATTATAAAAATCGACAAAAGCTGCAATGAGTGATACCAAACATCCTCCGGCATCATTACTCCCCAAACCAAAAAGCATCCCATTTTCAATCATTGGAGAAAAAGGATCCCTTGTCCATGAAATATTTGGCTTAACGGTATCGTGATGAGAATTTAATAATATTGTTGGTTTAGCTGGATTAAAGTGCTTGATTCTAGCTATTATATTATTTTGTACCCGCTGAGTTTCAATGGATTTTTCAGATAAAAATTCATTTATCGTCTGTGCGGTTTCATTTTCGTCTTTGCTCAATGATGGTGTTTCAATAAGCTTTTTGAGCAGGTCAATATATTCGTTGGGTAAAACTTTCAATTATTTCAATATCAAAGTTCCAAGTTGACTTTTGCCTTCAGCTAATTCAACAATATGTTTTGAATTCATGATTCGAACAGCCATCACACCAGCATTCAAGGCATCAAACGCATTGTCAATTTTTGGGATCATTCCAGCGTTGATGATGCCATCTGCTTTCAACTGGGTATAATTTGCATGATTTATCACAGGAATCACACTCGCAGGATCATCAATATCCTCCAACACACCGTTGAGTTCAAAGCAATAATTTAATACCACATCGAATTCTTTTGCCATACCCACAGCAATGCTTGAAGCAATTGTATCGGCATTGGTGTTGAAAAGATTTCCCTCGCCATCATGCGTCATCGGAGCAAATACAGGCACAAGACCGGCGCTGATTAATTTTTCAATTACTAAATGATTGACAGTTTTCACATCTCCGACAAAGCCATAATCAATTCCGTTTTTCAACGGGCGTTTTTCAGCCTTTATAGTATTCCCGTCTGCTCCGGTCATTCCAATAGCATTGCAGTCATAACGCTGAAGTTTGCTCACGACATTTTTGTTGGCGACTCCTGCCAACATCATTTTCACCACCTCCAACGTTTCAGCATCGGTAATTCTGCGGCCTTCAATTATTTTCACTTCAATACCCAGCCGCTCACTCATTTCAGACACCCATTTTCCACCACCATGGACAAGAATTTTATTTTCCTTGAGTTGAGCAAAACTCTGAAGAAAAGTAGAAAGCTGTTGCTCATCTTCAACTACCTTCCCTCCTATTTTAAATACCCGAAGTCGTCCTTTAGCCATTGCTTAATATTCTTTTTAATACCGCCTGAACAGCAAATTCTCTATTTGCCGCTTCCTGAATTACAATGGAATTTTCGCTGTCAATCACAGCGTCACTGACTACCACATTTCTCCTGACCGGCAAACAATGCATAAATTTTCCATTATTAGTCAATTTCATTTTTCGCTCATCGACCATCCAATTAGCGTCTTGCGTGAGGATTTTGCCATAATTTTCATAGGAGGACCAGTTCTTGGCATAAATGAAATCTGCTCCTTTATAGGCCTCGTCAGGATCATGGACAATTTTGGCATTTCCAGTGTATTTCTTGGAGAGATCATATCCTTCCGGATTGGCAATTACAAATTCATAATCTGTTTTGTTAATCCATTCTGCAAATGAATTACCCACAGACTGGGGCAATGCACGAAGATGAGGAGCCCAGGTCAATACTACCTTGGGTCGCTCAACTTTCTTACTTTCTTCAATAGTGAGTACATCGGTCAGACTTTGGCAGGGATGAACGGTTGCAGATTCCAGGTTGATGATGGGCACACCGGCATATTTTACAAACTCATTGATCACATGATCTTTATAATCAAGTTCACGATCCTTCAATGTCGGAAATGAACGCAGGCCAATAATATCGCAATAGGATCCAACAACGGCTGCCGCTTCCTTGACGTGCTCGGCTTTATCGCCGTTCATGATCACACCTTCATTGGTTTCGAGCGCCCAACCTTCTCCACTGAAATTCATCACCATCACATCCATACCCAGGTTGATGCCGGCCTTTTGCGTGCTGAGCCTCGTTCTCAAACTTGGATTCATAAAAATCAATCCAAGAGTTTTGTTTTTACCTAATTCCTTATCTGCTCTTGGATTTTCCTTGCAAAACAATGCTTCAATAACCAGGGCATTGACATCATCTACATCGTGAATGTTTAAAAAGTTTTTCATAATAATGATTAAATGAAAGAATGCTCAAATGATAAAAGGTTCAATTCCGTCATTTTTTTCAATGATAAATTCATTTTTTATAAAATAGAATGATTCATTAATATCAGATAAATACATTCTAAAATTTTCATCCAAATAAAATGGACTCGCTTCTATTCACCGAATCAATAAAATATGGATTTTTCAATGATTTATCTGTCACTAAATCCACTCGCCTATTAAAAACCTCTTCAAATTTGTCCGCAATTTCAAAATAATTATCAGCATAATTCCCAGGTTCCATTGGCATAAAAGAGATCAGCAAATCAATATCACTAGCATCATTGAAATGATCTGTAACTACAGAACCAAAAGTAAACAACTCCCTTACACTATGATCGACACACAAAGTCATTATTTGGGTTACATTTTCTGAAATTATTGAATCCATTTCCACAATTTTAGGTTAACACTCGTAAAATCGAAAAGGCAAAAAAATTCTATCATTTACGTATTTTATCATTTAAAAAGCCACCGGTTTCAAATTCAATCCTGCTCGTTCATCCAATCCGCACATTATGTTCATATTTTGGACAGCTTGACCGGAAGCTCCTTTTACCAAGTTATCAATGGCTGAAATAATGAACGCCTTTTTCCCATGTTTTTCAATATGTAATAATCCCTTGTTGGTGTTAACAACCTGTTTCAAATCTATATTTTCATCAGAAATGTGGACAAATGGATAGGGTTCATAATATTCCTTGAAAAGGGACCCCAATTCATTTTCACTCAAATCAGTATCCATGTAAATAGAAGCTAAAATGCCACGAGTAAAATTTCCGCGAAACGGGATAAAGTTAATTTCCTGTTCGAAATCTGTCTGCCAACCAGAAAGGCTCTGACCAATTTCCTGCAAGTGCTGATGCTGGAAAGCTTTGTACACGGAAACATTGTTGTTTCTCCAGGAAAAATGTGAAGTTGCCGTAGGATTTTGACCTGCCCCTGTAGAACCTGTCAAGGCGCTGATATGAATTTCAGCGTTCAATTTTCCGGCTTTTCCAAGTGGGATCAAGCCCAGCTGAATACAAGTTGCGAAACATCCCGGATTAGCAATATTTCGTGCATTTTTTATGGAATTGTATTCGGCTTCTACCAAACCATAGGTAAATGGTCGTGGATGATTTGGGTTATTGATTCTGAAATCCTGGCTTAAGTCGATTACTTTCACCTCGTTTCTAACTTTATTCTCATCAAGAAAAAGCTTGGATTGTCCATGACCTGAACATAAAAACAAAACGTCAATTTCGGAATCATCGAAAACATCCGTAAATCTCATATCAGTTTCCCCGATAAGATCTTTATGGACCTTATGAAATGGATTTCCTCCATTGCTGGAACTATGGACAAAAGCCAATTCTGTCTCCGGGTGATTGATTAAAATCCGGATCAGCTCACCGCCGGTATATCCGGCGCCACCGATTACACCGACTTTAACTTTGTTCATTTTTCTCTTTTACTTTATTATAAATCATCACCTGGTTGGAAAGCATTCTTGAAAATCCCTTCACATCTTCACCAGAAAATCCTTTGTTCATCTCGCCATACGAACCAAACTCTGAAGACATCAAATCGAATTTAGATTTTATCCCCTGAAGCGTAAACCTGTATGGTTCCAATTTCACGATCACTTCACCTGTCACGTGCTCCTGTGTATCTTCCAAAAATTTCTCTATATTTCGCAATACCGGTTCCATAAACTGTCCTTCGTGAACCAGCATACCATACCAGTTTCCCAGTTGTTCTTTCCAATATTGTTGCCACTTGGTCAAGACGTGCTTTTCCAGTAAATGGTGAGCTTTTATAATTATGAGCGGAGCTGCAGCCTCAAAACCAACCCTGCCTTTAATTCCAATAATTGTATCTCCAACATGGGTATCTCGACCAATAGCATAGGCAGAAGCAATCATATTAAGTTTTTGAATAGCATCCACTGGATTTTCAAAGCTCTCACCATCCAATCCTACCAACTCTCCCTGGTGAAAATTCAGTTTAATCGTTTGCGCTTCTTCTTTTGTGCATTGACTTGGATAAGCGCTTGAAGGCAAGTTCTGGTCTGAAACTAATGTTTCTTTCCCTCCTATTGATGTTCCCCAGATTCCTTGATTGATAGAATAATGTGCCTTCGACCAATCCATCTCCACACCCTTCTTTTTCAAATATTCGATCTCAGCTTCTCGTGAAAGTTGCATGTCTCTGATCGGCGTAATAATTTCAACTTCAGGGATCATGATATTAAAAATCATATCAAACCGCACCTGATCATTTCCCGCTCCTGTACTGCCATGAGCAACAGCATCCGCGCCAATTTTTTGGGCATACTCCGCTATGGCTTTAGCTTGGAAAACCCGCTCAGCGCTTACAGAAAGTGGATAAGTATTATTTCTTAGTGTATTGCCAAAAACCATGTACTTGATGCAATTTTGGTAAAAATCATCTGTGGCATAGATATTTTCATGCTGTGTTACTCCCAGAGAATAGGCCCTTTCTTCCACCAATTTTAGCTCTTCAGGTGAAAAGCCTCCGGTATCCACCAGTACCGAATAAACCTCATAACCTTTATCTTCTGTTAAATATTTTACACAATATGATGTATCCAATCCTCCGCTGTATGCTAGCACAACTGTCTTTTTACTCATGGTTATAATGGTGTTTTATGTATTATTTTTTCTAAACTTTTTTAGCAAGAAATCTGCTTTGGTTTTTAGCCATTGGCCATATTTCTCTTTGTAATCCTGAAATTTCTTTCTTTGATGTTTATATTTTTCTACCGGATCATACAGCATTCCCGTACACAAACAATGTTTTCTATTGGTTCTGGTTAATATGTCGTAATTTACGCAACTCTGACATCCTTTCCAGAATTGCTCATCATCCGTTAGTTCAGAAAAAGTGACAGGACGATACCCCAATTCTGAATTAATTTTCATCACCGCCAGGCTGGTGGTCAATCCAAATAATTTGGCATTCGGAAATTTTTCTCTCGACAATTCAAAAGCTTTTCGTTTAACGCGCATGGCCAGACCCATTTTTCTAAACTTTTCTGATATGATAAGGCCGGAGTTTGCAGCGAATTTCTCTCCCCACGATTCGATATAGCAAAATCCAGCAAAATCACCTTTTTCAGAAATCGCAATTACCGCTTTTCCTTCCTCGATTTTATTTCTTATGTATGCTATGGATCTTTTGGCGATACCAGTTCCCCTGGCTGCTGCAGATAATTCAATCAACTGACTTATTTCTTCTGCATGTTCGATATGTTTACTGGTAGCTACCAGAATATTAAATTCAGTCATTAGTAATTAAAGAAGACTTGATGAAACTTTTATAATTAATCGATATTGGATTTGAGGAATTACCGCGTAGGTAACTATTATATACATCAGCCCGGGAAGGGCCTCCTCCAGAATAAGATAAAGTACAAATGATATGAAATAACTAAATCCAATGTATTACAATTTTCGGACTGCAAATTTAAAAAAAATATGTTTTTCCGCCTAAAAAATCAAATAAAACTTTGCGTGAAATTGAATTAGAAGTATTTCCTATTGATGATTTCGCTGAGTACAATAGCCTTTCTAAATCCTTCAGGATCTTTCAGCATTTTAACATACTCGCTGGCTATTTTCTCCTTGATTACAAATTTCTCATTACGGACAAAAACCTGTTCTACTCTTTCGCCAATTTTAACCCTCGACTTGACTTTCGCGTCTCTATATTCCTGAATTTGATTAGCTCTTTCTTCAATCGTTTTAGTTCTTTCTTCAATCGTTTTTACCGCGATTGAAGCTGGATTCTCATGCTTTATTTCCTGAACAACAGGACTGGCTTCTTCCTGAACAACAGGACTGGCTTCTTTCTGATCATCATGCGACGGATCCTCTCCAGCCAGATTTTTTTCAAAATCCCTAAGAATATGATCAAAAGAAAATCCGCTTTTTGGTTTAGATGACGGTTGTGCAGTTTGAGGCTGCATATGTTGCTGCGTATTTGCAGCAGGTTTTTGTTGTTGATTTTGCTTTGATCTGGCTTTTATAATTCTACTTATAATGTAGGCGACCGCAAAAAATACGTAGAGATATGTGTCTAAATTTTCCATCGTGATCCAAATATATAAATATAATTTTAACTTTGCTTCCTTTATATTAATTGACGGCGCTGAATGCAACTCACAAGACTGGAAATAAAGGGATTTAAGAGCTTTGGAGATAAAGTTCAGATTAATTTTGGAGAAGGTATTACCGGAATTGTGGGGCCAAACGGATGCGGAAAGTCAAATATTGTTGACGCCATCCGTTGGGTACTTGGCGAACAAAAAATCAGTACCTTAAGATCAGACAAGCTCGAAAACATCATCTTCAACGGAACTAAGACCAGAAAAGCGACCCAACTTGCGGAAGTTTCATTGAGTTTTAAAAACACAAAAAATCTTCTCCCGGTTGAATATAATGATGTTACCATAACGCGACGATTTTACAGATCAGGAGAAAGTGAATATTTATTGAATGGAATAAACTGCCGGCTGAAGGATATCACAAATCTTTTTCTTGATACCGGGATTGCCTCCAATAGCTACGCCATTATTGAGCTGGCTATGATAGATAATATTCTCAACGACAAGGAAAACTCGAGAAGACATCTTTTTGAAGAAGCAGCAGGAATTTCAAAGTTTAAACTCAGAAAAAAAGAAACTCTTAACAAGTTAAGTGATACGGACGCCGACTTAGACAGGGTCGAAGATTTGTTGTTTGAGATTGAAAAAAATATGCGCTCTCTGGAACGACAGGCAAAGCAAGCAAAGCGTTATTATTCCATAAAAGAAGATTATAAAACCTACAGCATTGAACATGCTAAAAAAAGTGTAGAAAAACAGCAAGCCGCATTGGAAAATATCAATACACAAATCCAATCGGAAACTGATATAAAAATCAGTCTAAATAAACAATTTTCTGAAGCTGACGCCGAGTTGGAAAAAGCAAAAGCAGGTCTTATCCGGAAAGAAAAATTGCTGGCCAGCAGGCAGAAAGCACTAAATGAACATGTTGGAAATATTAGGAATTTTGAAAGTGAGAAGAAGATTAAGAATGAGCGCCTTAAATTCCTGAATGATAAAAGTGACAGTATCAAGGAACAATTAACTCAGGATAAGCAAAGCCTGGAAAGAGCTACTTTTTCTACACGGAGCTTAAATCAGGAAAAAGAATCTGCGTCAAAATTACTTCAGGAAATTGAGTTTACAATCGAATCGCTTAAGGATGAACTTGAAGAGCAAAAGTTAAAAACCAGTAGCCTGGAAAACGAATATTCTGGATTGGACAAGGAGTATAGAGAACAAAAAGACGAACTTTACAGCAAAACCAAAGAGCTGGAAATAAAGGAAATGCAACTCAGCTCATTCAAAGCTGAATTAGAAAAAACTACTTCAGATTCCTCTGAAAAAACTGCCAATCTTGCTGAATTTGAAGGCAAATTGAAGTATCTAAGTCAGAAAATATTAACGAAAGAAAAAGAATTTGACTTACTGAATAATAGTGAAGAGTTGCTTCAGAAATCGATTGAATTGACTGAAAATACAATTGAAGTAATTCGTGAAGAAAAACAACAAACAGGGAGGAAGTTGGATGCCCGACAAAATGAATATAATCTCACAAAATCACTGGTTGATAATCTTGAGGGGTTTCCTGAGGCAATAAAATTTCTAAAAAAGAAAGTGGGCTGGAATAAAAATGCTCCCTTGCTTTCTGATATAATAAGTTGTGATGAGAAATTCAGAGTAACAATCGAAAATTACCTGGAACCATTCATGAATTATTATATAGTTGAGAATGAAGCCGATGCATATAAAGCAATAAATCTTTTGAGCGATGCCGCAAAAGGGAAAGCTCATTTTTTCATTCTCAATACATTTGATAAATACCAGTCGAGACATCCAAAGATCTTTGACAATGCGATCTCCGCAACAGAAATCGCAGAATACGACACCAAATACAAGCGTCTCGTGGCGTATATTCTTGATGATGTTTATATTGTCAGCGGACCGGAAAACAGTATCCCAGAAGATAAAGAAAGTGTTTTCATTACGCAAAACGGCAAAATTACAAAGCGAAAATATTCCATATCCGGTGGATCAGTTGGGTTATTTGAAGGTAAACGAATAGGAAGGGCAAAAAATCTGGACAAACTTCAAATAACTGTAAAAAAGCTGCAAAAGAAGCTTGAAGAAATTGAGGAGAATTACAAACAAAAACGACAGGAATTAGAGAAACTTAAATCTCAGACCAGAACAATTCCTATAAATACCCTTCAAAAAGAAATAAATCTATTGAAGCAAGAATTGGTTTCATTTGAGGCCAAACAGGAACAAATGGCTGGGCTACTAAGCGGCAATTCAGTTAGGAAGGAAGACATTATTGAAAGTATCTCAAATCTTTCAAAAGAAACAACCGAACTTCTACCTATCACGATTACACTGCAGTCTGATCTTGAAACCAGAAATAAAAACCTACAGACACTTAGCGCTGAGCTCAATACCTACAAAGATTTACTGGAGAAAAGATCCTTGAAATTCAATGAAGAAAATATTCTTTTCCACCAACGCAATAATAAATTAACCAGTCTTGAACAGGAGATCTCTTTTAAAGAAAGCACCAAACAAGGAGCTCAACAGCGTATTGAAAAGAATAGTCGCGACCTTCAGCACAATGAAGACGAAATAAAAAAACTTCTGGATAGCAATGAAATTCAAGAAGATGAATTGATTGGTTTATACAAAGAAAAAGAAGCAATCGAACAAGGCGTAAATGAAGCCGAAAAAGACTATTATGCTACCCGGGGATATATAGATGAAATTGAGAAAAAATCACGGAATATTCATACTTCCAAAGAGAACATCGATGCCTTGCTCATGGAACTCCAGAACAAGGCAAATGAATTAAAACTTGAAATGAGCTCAGTGAAAGAGCGATTGTCTGTTGAGTTTAATGTTGATATTTCCGAATTAAAAAATGACGCTGAAAAACTGGAGAAAATAGCTCAACTTTCTGAAGCAGAATTGGCAGAAAAAGTTTCAAAGTTTAAAGATATTCTCGACAAGGTTGGCCCAATAAATCCCATGGCTATGGAGGCCTACAATGAAATAAAAGAAAGGCATATATTTATTACTGAACAAAAGACTGATCTTGAAAAAGCCAAGGGGTCACTCTTGACAACAATTGGAGAAATAGATTTGGTTGCAAAAGAAACTTTCCTTCGAGCGTTTAATAAAATCAAGGAAAATTTCGTTAAGGTATTTCGATCTCTTTTTACGGATGAAGATGACTGTGATTTGCGACTTTTAAATCCTGATAATCCATTAGAGTCGCCTATTGAGATAATTGCCAAACCAAAAGGCAAGAAACCATTGACAATAAGCCAGCTATCCGGTGGAGAAAAAACACTTACCGCCACGTCCCTGCTTTTTTCTATTTATCTTTTAAAGCCGGCGCCATTCTGTATTTTCGATGAGGTTGACGCACCCCTGGATGATGCCAACATAGATAAATTCAATAAAATAATTCGCAAATTCTCCGAAGATTCTCAGTTTATTATTGTCACACACAATAAACGAACAATGGCCAGTACTGACGTAATTTACGGTATTACCATGATTGAACAAGGCGTTTCCAGAGTAGTACCGGTTGACTTAAGAGAGCTGGCATAGAACATTCTTTTCGAAAATAAAAGTATTTTCATATCTTATTCTAAAGTCTCCATTTCCACAAACATTTGACTTATAACCTTATATACCAAGCATTTAAGAAGTCGAAGTGATTTTAGAAGTAAAATCAATTTTTTGATCCTCACCTGGTATTCCAAAAGGAATTAATAGTGGTGCCCTTTTGTTTTAAAAAGGCGCCTTTTGAAAGTTTAAAGACACTAGAAATTTCCGGGTATAACTTTTTAAAACCATCTTATAATCACTGATAATAGGTAGTGTCTGAACGGAAACTCTTCAAAATTAGTAAATGTTTCTTTTGGCGATATTTTCATTTTTATCAACTCGCTGATGCTCAGGCATCACCGAATTTTAAAAAAGAAAAATCTCATCCA
>SMVB01417560.1_pt1 | contig 13493 bp, 6 predicted proteins | sample 2456461 | NCBI WGS metagenome assembly SMVB01 (sample SAMN11095934, study PRJNA526329) | marine sediment metagenome | biome: Marine sediment; feature: Surficial sediment; material: Deep marine sediment; isolation source: Hadal surficial sediment | place: Pacific Ocean | collected 2014-05 | depth 0-1...
AGCGGCCGCGATTCACAACGGGAGCATCCGGATTGGGCGGCTGTACGGGCGCCGGACGGATACGAAGGATTTGTCACTCTCGGAAGTCTGCTCACGTGCACGGAGTCTACAGCTGCCGATTGGAAATTGAGAGCCAGCACCACGAGTCTCGGCACCGGTCTCAATCCCATCGACCACGATGATGCTGGTACCGGCACGGACGCGCCGAGACATGCGCCCTGGGGCGCTAAGCTGGTGCCCGCAGCGGACGGCACGATCGAGTTGCCGGATGGTGGCCGGGTGTATCCGACGGATCCGACCAGGATCATTGCGGAAGCGGTGCGGACAGTCCGCTATCCACGCGATACTGCGACGATCGCCCGGACAGCAATGGAATGGTTGGGGACGCCCTACCTGTGGGGAGGCCGGACCGGGCAGGGAGCCGATTGTTCGGGGTTCGTGCAATCTGTGTTCGGCCTGCACGGGTTCGCGTTAGCTCGAGACAGTGGAGATCAGTTCGAAGCAGGACCGAAAGTCGAAGGGCCCGATTCGGCACACGGAGGGGCTGCCGGCGATTTGTGGTTCTTCGCCTTTGGTGGCGGGCCCGTGTCGCACGTCGGAATTTGCCTCGGCGGTGCGCGCATGATCCATGCATCGGAGACACGAGGCTGTGTGATGATCGACGACCTGGGTGAAAGCGAATTCGGTCGTCGGCTCACCGCTGGCTTCGTCGGAGCCGTCCGCGTAGAGGCCTGAGCTCAGTCGGCGCTTTCCAGTACGACGATGGCAGTCGCCACGCCGGCCTCGTGTGTCAGACTCACATGGACGTTGGTACCACCCCGGCGGTCGAGTTCTGCCGCAGCGTTGCCGTGCAGGACCATCTGCGGCCTTTCGTTCTCGCCGCCCTGTACCTCGATGTCCGTCCAGGTCATCCCACGCATACCCGTACCCAGCGCCTTCACGAACGCCTCCTTAGCGGCGAATCTTGCCGCGAGGCATTCTGACGGCCTTGGTCGGTCTCCGCAGCGCCGGAGTTCTTCGTCGGTGAACAGGCGGCCCTCGCCCCGCGCACCAAATCGATCGAGCAAATCCGCTATGCGTGTCGTATCAACCTGGTCGATACCGATCCCGAGTATCACGATTCCGCTTCCTTTGGTGAATACCCTGTCGAAGGAACTGGGATTGTGGAATGCTACCGCAGGCCCGTTGCGGCAGCCAACTTTCCGACTTGTTGGAATTTCTGGAAAAGCGTAGTATCGGCTCTCATTGAGAATGACTCTCATCCGCACCCGAACATCCTGACGGGGCGGGAGATTTTGGGTGCGATACATTTTGAATCGACATAATCTGGTAGCGCTCGTCGGCCTGCTGATCGCTGCAACACCGGTATTCGGCCAATCCGGCCAGGACGCCTCCCACTCCGCCGCCGCGGATCAGGCAGGGGCCGTAATCTCCCTGATCGAGCTGGCGAACAGTGAGTATAAGGACGCCGTCGCGGCTGGCGCGATCATCAACACCGCGGAATATGAAGAGGCCTCCGAGTTCACGGCCGAGGCCGTGCGCCGACTGAACCGTTTGCCGGCCGCCCGCTCAGGGGAGCATGGCCGCATGGCGCGCGAAGCGGTCGACCGCCTGATTCCGGCGATCCGCGATATGGTCGATCCGGCCGACTTCACCGCGCTCGCGGATGCTGTCACCGCAAGCGTAGCCGAGGGTTGGGACGCGATTCGCATCCGGTTCGCGGACAGTCGACCTTCGGTCCGACGGGGTGCGGTCATGTATCGAATCCACTGTGCGGAATGCCATGGAACCGAGGGCCGGGGCGACGGCGACGAAGGGGTTGAGCTGGATCCTCCGCCCGCCGATCTCACGGCGCCTGAGCGTGCCCTGGAAGCCAGCCTGCGTCGTGATTTCGAGGTCATGTCGTTCGGGGTTCCGGCAACGGCCATGGAGAGCTGGACGGATCGGCTCGACCTGCAGGAACGCTGGAATGTCGTGGTCTACCTGCAGACGCTCCGGTTCGCACCGGCCAATGTGGCGGAGGGTCGAAGTCTGGTCTTCACCGAGGGCTCTCGGATCGCCGGTCTGGTTCGTTCCTGGTCTGATCCTGAGGAGGTGTTGGCCTGGACCGATGCAGACATGGCTGAACGCGTGGTCGATGTGCAGAGTACGAAAGCGGGCGAGGCGTCTACACATTCCATCGTTGCCTACCTGCGGACGCAGGCGGGTGAGCCATTGGATGGTGTTCCGGAACTCGATCTGGTTGCCGCCAGCGCAGTGCGCTTCTCGGCGATCGATTCGCTCTTGACGACATCAATCGCTGCGGCCTCCGTGGGCGACCGGGAAACGGCGCTGGACCAGGCGATTGCCGCCTACATGCAGTTCCAGCCACTCGAGCCAGATCTCGGAGCGCGCGACAGAGCTGCCGTGCTCGACGTGGAACAGGCCTTCTCGGCGTTCCGTGCAGACCTGGCCAAGCGATCGACGATGCCGGACCGAGCGGAAATCGATCGCGCGCTCGCAGCAGCCGCGCGGACCCTCGCGGCGGAGAGACCCTCGAACTTCGGACTTGCGATCCAGGCGTTCGTGATCATCCTGCGTGAGGGCTTCGAAGCGATCCTGATCGTCGGTGCGATCATCGCGTTTCTCATCAAGACTGGTCGAGTGGAAGCGCGGCGCAGCGTATATGCGGGAGTGGGTGCAGCTGTCGGTCTCAGCCTGGTCGTCGCTCTGTTGCTCGAGGCACTCTTCTTAGCAGTTCCGGCGCGCCAGGAGGTGCTCGAGGGCGGCACGATGCTCGTAGCCGTGGCCGTGCTGTTCTCGGCCAGTTACTGGCTCGTGTCCAAGCTGCAGGCCGGCCGCTGGGAGCAGTACCTCAAGGAACGAATGAACGTGGCTCTTGGGACAGGCGGCGGATTGGCGCTCGGAGGCGTGGCATTCCTGGCCGTGTTCCGGGAAGGGGTCGAGACGGTTCTGTTTTACAAGGCGCTAAACTCCATGGCCGCGGGAGCCACGCTCCCGATTGTGCTGGGCTTCGGCGCTGGCTTGCTGGCGCTGGCGGTCATTTACGTGGCATTTACCCGCCTTGGTGTGCGGATTCCGATGCGGCCGTTCTTTGCCATGACCAGCGGGATTCTCTACGTGATGGCCACGATCTTTGCGGGCGCCGGAATTGCCGAGCTCCAGGAAGCCGGTGTTGTCGGTACGACGCCGTTGAGCGGGGTGCCCACACTCCCGGGTCTCGGTATCCATCCGACGGTCGAGACGATGACTGCGCAGGGCCTGTTGATCGTCCTTCTAGTCGGTGCGCTGTTCATCACTTTCGGGCTGCCCCGGCTGAGCCGGTCCCGGGAAGTCGCCGGCGTGCCTAGCTGACCCTGGCCTGTCATCGTTACGACAGCTCATTCATCCAGCAGCAAGAGAGTTTGATAGGATTCCATGATGTCGGCCCGGCTCAAGAGGCCCATCAGCCTTCTCGAGTCGCCGCCGCGAATCACGGGGAGGAAGTCCACGCCTCGATGGTTCATCTTGCGCATTGCTGTGAGCAGCGAGTCTTCCGGCTCGACCGTTTCGAGTTCCGGAACCTGCAGATCGGCGGCAATCACGACATCCAGTAACCCTTCCTCCAACGCCCGGGCTACGTCGTGATATCCCATCATGCCCGATAACTCGAGCTCCCGACTCACCACGGGGAAGCTTGTCTGCCGCGATCCGCGGATCTGATCGAGAATCTGCCTCACGGGCGCATCTTCCAGGATCACGTGTGGGTCTCGATCGTAGCAGTCTACGACGCGCAGGTTCTCGAGTACCGATCGATCCGCACCATGCACGATCCGGTCACCCGTACGGGCCAGCGCTTCCGAATAGATGGACTCCGACCCAAGCCGCCGGGCGACCAGGAAACTGACCACGCACACGAGCATGAGCGGGAGGATCAGGCCGTAGTCGTCCGTCATCTCGAAGATCAGGATAATTGCTGTTAGGGGAGCGAACGTCGCTCCAGAGACTACGGCGGCCATGCCGACCAGCGCATAGGCCTCAGGCGTAATGTCGAGCCCGGGGAACCACTGCTGCGCCGTCAGGCCGAAGAAAGCTCCGAACGAAGCGCCAACCAGCAGCGATGGGGTGAACACACCGCCCACGCCGCCCCCGCCCGCTGTCAGACCGGAACTGAGCATCTTGGCCAGACCGAGTCCGAGAGCCGCGAATCCGACCAGGCGCGCGGATAACACGAGCTCGATCCCGTGACGGCCATCGCCGAGCAGTTCGGGGTGAAACATTCCCAGCCCGGCGACCAGGAGTCCCGCTACTATCGCTCGGGCCGAAATGTTGGGGAGTAGCGCCTCTAACAGGTCATGCATGCCGTAAAACACGCGCACGAATGTCCAGGCGAGTACACCACAAGCGACGGCGAACACCAGATAGACGGGGAATTCGGCTGCCGAAACGAACATGAACTCGGACGGAATCTCGAAGGCGGGGCTCGCACCGAGGAACCGTCTCGATACCACGGCGCCCATGACGCTGGCCACGACAACCGGACTCAGGGCTCCGACGGCAAAAGTGCCGAGGACGACCTCCAGCGCGAACAGCATGCCTGCAATCGGCGCATTGAATGCGGCCGAAATCCCGGCTGCCGTGCCGCAGGCCAGCAGGACGCGAGCACGACGTTGACCGAACCGAAGGGTCTGCGACAAGCTTGAAGCGACGACAGCACCAGCGACCGCAACCGGTCCCTCCGCGCCCAGCGACCCGCCCGCTCCGATCGTTACGGCGGCTCCCGCCAGCTTCCGCAGCGCCGCCGCAATCGGTAACCGACCTCCGTGCCGCACCGAAGCCCGAATCAGGGTTGGAACCAGTTCCCGGTCCCGAACATCGGCGACGAGACGAGTCGTGAGCCAGAATCCCGCCGGAACGATGGCCATCGCCAGCCACAAGACACCGGCGCCACCGCTGGTTTCCCGTGCCCACCCCGCAATCGATCGGATCCAGTCGAGCAATCCGTAGAACCCGACGACCGTGAGGCCCGCAATGATCCCGATGACGGCGGCGAGAACGACAACGAGCCCTTCGCCGAACTCAAACCGATCCGAGACCGCCCGCAGTGTGCGGCTGGCCTTGCGTAGCATGAAGCGCCACAGGATCCGGATCCGACGTGTCGCGGTCATGGGTGCGAAAAAAGAAACGAATCTTGCATAGGATTGTTGCTAGCGGTTGTATCCGTCCGGCAATGGCGGCAGAATGTCGTCATTATCGGCCCCATGACCCTGACCAGCAACGTCTGGACCGGAAACGGATCCTGCGGAGAATAGCTTCGATGGAAGTATCAGCGGCGAAGAACGGACCGGTATCGGAGGTGCTTTCCGAGCTTGCGGCCCGGTGTTCGGACAGTTCCTCCGAGACCTTAAAGGAGTTTACGCGCAGACTTCTGCGGCGAGTCTCCGAAGATTGGCTGGCCGAGCAGGATGTATCGGGTTTCACCGATGCAGTCCAGGAATTGTACGATCTTGTCGAGCGAACCCCTGAAGGCGATGTGGGAGTGGTCGTCATTCCCTCCGACAAGACAGAGAACCGTACGTATCTGCTGACGACCATGCCCGACTCGGCGTTCATCGTGGAGACGCTGCGGGAAGGGATGCACGGGCGTTCGCTGGCGATTGAATCTCTTCTTCACCCCGTACTCGTGCTTCAACGCGGCAAGAGCGGAGACATCGAGGCGGTCCTCGACCGGACGGCGGACAGAGATCGGCTTTCAGCGGTGCTTCTGGTGCTCGACGGGGCGCTTACGCCGGACGAGGCAGAGGAACTTCGTTCGGAGACGGAAGAGCACCTGCAGTTGCTCAGAAAGGCGACCGAGGACTTTCAGCCCATGCTTGGAAAGCTGAAAGATGTCGTGGCCGACCTGGAAGAGATAAAGCTCGCCATGTCGTGGCGCGCTTCCGAGATCCAAGAGGTACAAGAGCTGCTCGAGTGGATGGCCGAGGGCAACTTCGTCTTCCTCGGATTCCGCCGCTACGTGATTGATTCCAGTGGCGAAGAGGACCTGGTGCAAGTCGAGCCTGGGTCGGGACTCGGAATCCTGCGAGAAGAAAGCCGGTCGGCATTCGTCGAGCCCAGGCCGCTCGCCGAACTCCCCGCCGGCCTGCGGGCCCGGCTGGTCGGCGGGCCTCTGCTGATCGTCTCCAAGACGAACGCCTTGTCGCCTGTGCACCGTCGGGTGCGGATGGACGACATCAGCATCAAGAAGCTCAGCCTGGACGGCCAGGTGCTGGCCGAGCGCCGATTCCTGGGCTTGTTCACCGCCAAGGCGTACGCGCAGGATGCGTCGCAGATCCCGATTCTCCGTCGCAAACTGCGTGAAATTCTGGAAGCTGAGCAGGTCGATGCGGGTTCACATGATCACGGACTCATCGTCAGAACCTTCAACAGTCTACCAAAAGAGGAACTCTTCCTCACGCCCGTCCCGGAATTGTTGAGTATCGTGGATGCCGTGGTGGAGACGCTCACTACCGAGGACATCCTGATCTATGCCCGTCCGGATGCCCTCGCGCGCGGCGCGAATGTCATGGTCATCCTTCCGCGGCAGAAATTCTCCGGTGACGTGCGCCAGCGAGTACAGGAAATCCTCGTGGAAGCGTACCAGGGTCGGCTACTCAACTATTACCTGACGATCGGTGAAGGCGAGCAGGCGCGGCTGCATTTCTACCTCGCCTCGGATGTGAAAAACCTGGACAGCATCGATCTGGAGGCCATCCGGGAGTCGATCCACGAGTCGGTTCTCACCTGGACCGAGCGCCTCGCGGTGAAGCTGGAAGAAGACTACGACCGGGGACGAACTGCGGAGCTGATTAAGAGCTACGGGAACTCGTTTTCTGCCGAATACCAGGCGGTGACGAAGATTCCGACGGTCGTCAATGACATCGCGCGGTTGGAAGATATGCGGCTCAGCGGAGAACGGCAGATTGTCCTCGCCGAACAGGATCCGCCGCAGACCAACGGATACGAGCTTCGTGTGTTCGACCGTGGCGTCCCGTTTGTGCTCAGCGATGTGATGCCGGTTCTCGAGAACTTCGGATTCCGTGTTCTGGAAGCCGATGCCTTCGACGTCGAGTCAGACGAAGTAGCCAGGACAAGCATCCATACGTTCAAGATCGAAGTACCGGATGAATGGGAGATCGATCGCGAAGCGGCTGAAAGTCGGATTTCCGACGCCTTCCTGGCCCTTCAGACAGGTTCTGCGCGGAACCTGGAGATCAACTGCCTCATCCTGTCCGCCGGCATGACATGGCGCGAGACGGCCCTGCTGCATGCCTACGCGGCTTACGCCTTCCAGATTGGTGCTGTGCCCAGTCGGCTGGGACTTCGGCGTTCGCTCATCGAACATCCACGGGCGGCGCAGCTGTTGCTCGAGATTTTTTCGGCCCAGTTTGATCCGTTCCTCAAAGGCGACAGGGACACCAGGCTGGCCGAGCTTGGAAACCTGTTCCTGCAGTACGTGGAAGGTGTTCGCAGCATAGAGGACGATGGTACGCTGCGCCGGCTGCTGGCGTTGATTCACGCTACGGTACGGACCAACTACTTCCAGCCAGCCTTCCAGCTGCACAGGGATCTGCCCATTGCCCTGAAATTCGATTGTGAGGCACTGGATTTCATGCCGCATCCGGTTCCACGGTTCGAAATCTGGGTCAGCAGCGCTAGAACCGAAGGGACGCATATCCGGATGGGAGAAGTGGCTCGCGGCGGGCTGCGCTGGAGCGATCGGCCGGAGGACTTCCGCACCGAGGTTCTGGGCCTGGTAAAGACGCAACAGGTCAAGAATGCGGTGATCGTACCGGCAGGGGCAAAGGGAGCGTTCATCATCGTTGATCCCCCGACCGACCCGACGGAGTTGAAGGCTGCCGGTATGGCAAGCTACAACGATTTCGTCGGGGCCCTTCTTAACATAACGGATAATGTCGTGGACGGACGGGTCGTTCATCCAGCGGACACAGTGATTCGCGATGGAGAGGATCCGTACCTCGTCGTGGCGGCCGACAAGGGTACGTCACGCTTTTCCGATACGGCCAACTCCCTTGCGGCTGACCATGGGTTCTGGCTCGGGGATGCTTTCGCGTCGGGAGGTTCGAACGGATATGACCATAAGAAGATGGGCATTACGGCCCGCGGCACCTGGGAAGGGGTGAAGCGCCACTTCCGTGAATTGGGATCGGATATCCAGTCCGAAGATTTCATTGTGGCGGGGATCGGCGACATGAGCGGGGACGTGTTCGGCAACGGGATGCTGCTAAGCCGGCACATTCGGCTCATCGCCGCTTTCGATCACCGCCACATCTTCCTCGATCCTGATCCCGACGCGGACGTCAGCTGGGCCGAGCGGCAGCGACTGTACGAGCTGCCCGGTTCGAAGTGGACGGACTACGACTCCGCCCTGATCAGCGAGGGTGGTGGTGTGTTCGGGCGGGGTGCGAAGCGGATTCCGATCTCGGAGCCGGTCCGCCGCTGCCTGGACATCGAGGCGACGGAACTGAACGGAAACGCGCTCATCAAGGCGATACTTACGGCACCCGTGGATCTGTTGTGGAACGGCGGCATCGGTACCTATGTGAAGGCCGAGGCGGAGACCCATGCGCAGGTCGGGGATCCGGGGACCGACGTGGTACGCGTGGATGCGACACAGCTGCGATGCCGCGTCATCGGGGAGGGCGGCAACCTCGGGCTGACCCAGCGGGCCCGGGTCGAGTTTTCGTTCGCCGGCGGACGTTGCAATACGGATGCTCTCGACAACTCGGCAGGCGTGGACACCTCGGATCACGAAGTGAACATCAAGATTCTGCTGGCGGGGGCAGTGGAATCAGGCGCGCTGGAAATGGTGGCGCGGGACGAGGTGATAGCGGCGGCCGAAGATGATGTGGCCGCGCGGGTGCTCCGCAACAACTATACGCAGAGCCTGGCGGTGACCCTGGATGCCTTCCGTGTTCGGTCAAGTCCGGAATTATTCCGGCAGGCCCTCACGGAGCTCACGAGGAACGGCCACCTGGATCGAGAGATTGAACAGCTGCCGTCCACCGAGGAGATGGTCGAGCGTGAGCGACTCGACCAGCCAGTGCTGACGCGTCCGGAACTCGCCGTGCTGCTTGCCTATTCGAAACTGTACCTGAAGAATGATCTCCTAGCATCCGGTGAGCTGGAGGGATCGGGCATCCGGGCGTTGATGGGTGAATATTTTCCTCCTCGCGTTCTCGAAGCGGCGGGAGAAGAAGCTCTTGCGGCGCATCGCCTCGGGGCACATATGGCGTGCACCCGCTTGACGAACCTGGCCGTGGACTCGATGGGCGGCGCCACCCTGGTTCAATTGGCTCACGACACGGGTAAGCCGCCTTCTCGTGTGCTGAAGGCCTGGTACGTGGCGTGTTCGGCATCTGCGGCAGGCTCCACGATCCAGCGCATTCATGAACTCGACCTGCAGGTTCCGGCCGGTGTGCAGGCGCAGTGGCTGCTCGGCGTCGCTGGAGCGCTCGACAAAGCCACTCGATGGCTTCTGGCCAACGAAGACCTCAGCGGCGACCCCGAGGCACTCATCGAGTCTTACGGGGCGTCGGTCAGCGTGCTGGCTGCGTCACTCATCGAGCATCTTTCCGATCGCAAGCGTCGCGACGTGGACCAGCGGATAGCCATCTACGAGACCGACGGCATGGGGGCGGATCTCGCCCGTGAGCTCGTGGCGCTGGACTATATCGATGGGTTGCTGCCCGTCGCGGCGTTGGCCCGCCGCGAAGACATACAGGCGTCGAGGGTTGGAAGCATCTACTTCGGCCTGGTCGGGATCATCGACTTCGCCTGGTTGCAGGAACGTCTCGATAAAACCACGTCCGGTGATGCCTGGGAAATCAGGGCCGCTCGCTCCCTGGCACTCGAATTGGAGTCCGTGCGAACGCAGATCGTCCGTCACCTGCTCACGGGTCCGGATGCAGATTCAAAGTTTCCGCTGGAAGCGTTCAAGGAGCGTTGTGGGGCAGGCCTCAAGAGAATCGCAGAGCTCATCGAAGAATTGCGGGACGAGAAACGGCCAGGAATCCCTGCGCTCATGGTCGCGATTCACGCCATTCGCGATGAATGCGGTTCCTGGGCCAACGGTGAGGGCAATGGCTGGGCCAACGGCAACGGCCATGGATCCGGTGGCAACAACGGCTGGCTGCCGATGCCGTAGTCAAGCATCGACCGCCGAACACGTATCCCGCTCCAGCCACTCCCCGGCACACCCGGTCCCGGCTATCCCACAAGGCCGGTCAGTAGGACGTCAGGTACCGCTCGACTTCCCAGTTGGTGACCTGTGAAATGTACTCCTCCCATTCCTGCTTCTTCGCCGATACGAAGTTCTCAAACACGTGATCCCCGAGTGTCGCTCGCATGAATGAGCTGTTCTCGAGTTCTCCGATCGCTTCACCGAGATTGGCCGGGAGACTCTCGAGCTTGTGTTCCTCGCGCTCCGCATCGGTCAGATTCCACACGTTGACGTCCATCGGCGGGCCCGGATCGATCTCGTTGCGGATGCCGTCCAGTCCTGCGGCCAGTTGTGCGGCCAGCGCCAGGTATGGATTGCAACTCGGATCGGGCATGCGGAATTCGACTCGTGTTCCGACGCCGCGTCGGTCAGGAACTCGAATCATCGGCGAGCGATTCTTGTGTGACCAGGCGATGTCGACTGGGGCTTCATAGCCGGCGACGAGCCGCTTGAAGCTGTTGACCAGCGGGTTCGTGATCGCCGTGAGCGCACGGGCATGGCGCATCAGACCTCCGATGTACCAGCGCATGCTGTCCGAAAACTGGAACTCGCCATCCGGGTCGAAGAAGGCGTTCTCTCCGTCTCGGAATAGCGACTGGTGCGTGTGCATTCCCGAACCGTTCTGACCGAAGATGGGCTTCGGCATGAACGTGGCATGCAGACCGTGAGCAAGGGCAGCATTGCGAACGATGAACCGGAACGTCGTGAGGTCATCGGCGGTCCGAATCGCTTCTGCGTACTTGAAGTCGATCTCGTGCTGGCCAGGGGCGACCTCGTGATGGGCCGCCTCTACCTCGAAGCCCATCGCCTCGAGGTCGTTGACGATCATCCGGCGAGCCTTCTCACCCAGGTCGACCGGGGTCAAATCGAAGTATCCGCCCGCATCGTGCGTGATCGTCGTAGCCACGCCGTCCTCGTCGCGCTGAAACAGGAAGAACTCTGCCTCGACGCCCGCGTTCATTGTGTAGCCAAGCTCAGCCGCCTCGGCCACGGCGCGTTTCAATACCAGTCGCGGATCCCCTGAGAACGGAGTCTCATCCGTATTCCACACGTCGCAGATGAGACGGGCCACCCGCGCCTCGGGGTCACCCCACGGAAAGATCCGGAAGGTCTTCAGGTCGGGCTTCAGAAGCATGTCGCTCTCCTCAATTCGCACGAATCCCGCAATGGAAGACCCATCGAACATGATCTCCCCGTCCAGCGCCTTCTGAAACTGGCTGGCCGGTACCTCGACGTTCTTAGTGTGACCCAGGATGTCCGTGAATGTGAGACGAAGGAATCGGACGTTCAGCGCCCGGCAGAGCTCCAGCAGACCCTTGGCATCCGGAGATCCCGCCAGCTTGGCGCCGTAGTGAGAAAAGCGGGTTGTCTCTACATGCTCACGCGGTGCGGCAAACAGAGAATCGGCTGTCATCGATGCACCCTCATTCTGATCTGACGTTCCGGCCGCGGGCATAGTGTACTGCACCGTGCGACCAAGTAATCTCGGATGCCTGCGATTCTACGCAAAATCTGTGCGAACGTCAACGGATAGCGCATAAAAAGAGTAATATACTACTAATATGGGATAATTATGCTGTATTTATGGTTAATAATGATAATTATCCGGACGTTTGATGGATTATGTGTCGTATTGAGACAGGCGGCCAGACTCGCCAAATGGTGGGGAGTCGTTATTCAGGCCCCCATGCGGCTTCGGTGCGACAGGTACATGCCATGACCGTAGCCCTCCGACCTGTCCCGGCATTATGATCGATCAATGAACGTGCGAAACCAGCTTCGGAAGGCAAAAACGTGACGGCTGACGGCGGACGGATTCCCTCCCTCCGATTCCGACTCTTGGGTGGTCTGCTCATCCTTCTCTTCCTCGCGTTGTTCACGATCGCGGTCACCGTCTACATCGGACTCAAGCTCGAGCTGCCATCCCAGCTTCTGGGCGTAATCGTGGCGGCGGTTATCGTGGCCGACATCCTGTTGGCCTATCTCGTAGCGGATCATCAGCTGTCCCGGGCCGTGCTGAAACCGGTCGAAGAAATGGTACGAGGCTCGGAGCGGATTGCCTCCGGTGACGAAGGACACCGCCTGATCGGTTCGGATACAGCCGAATTGGACCGCCTGGCTACGGCCGTCAATACGATGGCGGAATCGCTGATACAAAACCAGGTGGAGCTGGCTCACAACGTGGAGTCGTTGGACGCGACGAATCGGGCTCTTTCCGATGCCCGCATGCGGCTCGTGCGGTCCGAGAAACTCGCCTCGATCGGCAGGCTGTCCGCAGGAGTGGCGCACGAGGTTGGAAACCCATTGGGGGCAATCCTCGGGTATGTGGCCTTGGGGAAAAAGGACGGTGTCGGAGAATCCGAATGGCTGCAGGGCATCGTATACGAGGCCCATAGAATCGATCGGATCGTACGTGGGCTGCTCGAATACGCCCGTCCCAGGCCGGCATCGACGAGCCAGATTGACATCAACGAAGTGGTGACGAGGACGGTCCAGATGATGACGCTGCAAGGCAGGTTCAAGGCGGCGGACGTCGAGACTGACCTGGCTGATGACCTCCCGCTCGTGCGGGCGGACGCCCACCAGCTGGAGCAGGTGCTCGTAAACCTGTTGCTCAACGCTTCCGATGCGATCGAGGAGACCGGTCATCGCGGCACGATTCGGATCACTACGCAGGCTGACAGCGTCGGCCAGCTTGTGGCAGACGACCACTATCACCGTGCGAACGATCCTCGCGGCATGGACTACACGCATTTGCGTCGGTTTGAAGGCGCCGTGGATCCGGGTCCACAACGATCCCTGCAACCCGGCGATGCCGTTGTGGCGCTAGTCGTGTCCGATGACGGGACCGGCCTGTCCAAAGAAGCGACTGCCAGACTGTTCGAACCTTTCTTTACGACGAAAGAACCGGGACGAGGTACCGGTCTGGGCCTTGCAGTATCTTCCCGGTTGATCGAAGGCATGGGTGGGACGATCGAAGCCGAGTCGGGAGTCATGACTGGAGCCTCGTTCCGCCTCCTGCTTCCGTCCGATACGTAGCTGGAGCCCGCAACTACATGAAAATACTGGTGATTGAGGATGACGCCGGCCTCCGGCGCACGGTCTCGTTACTGCTCGAAGGCGAGGGATATGATCTCGCGACGGCGGCCGATGGGGCGGCGGGCCTGACCAGGGCCAAAGAGTGGCATCCCGACCTGATCCTTGCAGATGTCCGGATGCCTGGCATGGACGG
>SMVB01265273.1_pt1 | contig 13488 bp, 12 predicted proteins | sample 2456461 | NCBI WGS metagenome assembly SMVB01 (sample SAMN11095934, study PRJNA526329) | marine sediment metagenome | biome: Marine sediment; feature: Surficial sediment; material: Deep marine sediment; isolation source: Hadal surficial sediment | place: Pacific Ocean | collected 2014-05 | depth...
GTTCGATCGGCCGGGGTCCGCGATCGGCCGTCGGCGTATACACTGCGCATACGGCTTCAGATTGGCGGTGATAGTCCGTTACCGCCTGTTGCAAATCGCCGAAGGCGTGCAGATGGGGCTGGTGCCAAAAAAATGGTGAGGCGCGCCGCAACCTATCCTCACCGAGACCATTAACCGTGTTACCGGACACCGCGGGGAATTTTTCCACGAAGCGGGGATCTGGAGTGTAGTCGGTGCGTTTCGCCATCAATTTTATCCTGCCGCGTCGGCGAGGCGAGCCGAGCGGTGTACTTTGAACGGGTGCCTGTCACCGGCTATGTTAACCGCCGCGCGCGCCTTCGTCATTGACCGAGCCCCGCGCGGTCGCAAGATTCGGCCGGCGACTTCGGCCTTAGCTGTTTTGCGCTAACGCCTCGGCGAGCAGCGCGAACGCGGCTTCGACGAACGTCCACATATTGCCCTCGCGGTCGTTGCTGCCGGTTTCGAGCCGCGTGGTCAAGGTGATCGGTCCGTCGACGGCAAGCACGCAGATCCCAGGTGGATGGCCATAGCGGGTACCTGCGGGTCCGGTGGCGCCGAGTTCGGCCAGTCCCCAAGTCGCGTTCAGATTTTCGCGCATGGCGCGCGCGCAATGGGCGACGTAGTCTTCGCTCAGCGGGGTCATGCCCTGCAGTATTTCATCCGGAATATTGAGTAGCACCTGACGGGCTTTTATGGTGTAGACGACAGTGCCGCCGAGAAAATAGGCAGACGCGCCGGGTACGGCAAGCAGCGAGGCCGAGATTAATCCACCGGTCGACGATTCGGCAACGGCGATAGTGTCTCCTCGTTCTTTAAGTCTAGCGGCGAGGGTGGCGGCAATTGAGGTGAGTTTCGTCATCAAATTTCGAATATTTAAGTGGGGCGGATCAGGTTACGTGAAAATTAGCGAAAATGACAAGCCGCGCCAGCTGAGTGGGAGCGGTTAAGTTCATGCATAATCCGGCGACAACGTTCAAGGCACACGTATGCGATCGTTACGGTGACCATCACGACCTGACGATTCGGGAGCTGCCGCTGCCGCTGCCTGCAACCGGCGAGATCCTTGTTGGCAATCGGGCATTTGCCGTCGGGTTCCCGGATCTACTCACAATACAGGGAAAATATCAGCGCAAACCGGCGTTACCGTTTGTTCCCGGCGGTGAGTTCTGCGGTGACGTTGTGGCCGTTGGCGCCGGCGTGACCCAATTTTGTGCGGGCGAGGCGGTGATGGGTACGGCACTGCTCGGGGCCTACGCCGAGATGGTGATCGCGCCGGCGGAGAATTGCTTCCACCTGCCGCCGAGCTTCGATTATGTTCGCGGTGCGGCGTTTCAAACAGCGTACAAGACCGCCTACGTGGGCTTGGTTGAGCGCGGTGGTCTGAAGCCGGGCGAAACTCTGCTCGTGCACGGGGCGGCCGGTGGGGTTGGTCTGGCCGCCGTCGAAATGGGTAAAGTGCTCGGCGCAACGGTGATCGCAACAGCAGCGAGCGCCGCGAAGCTATGCGTTGCGGCGGGCAAGGGTGCCGATCATACGATCAATTACGCTGATGGTTCTTTTCGCGATGCGGTACGCACCCTGACGAAGGGGCGCGGTGCCGACGTCATCTTTGATCCCGTTGGCGGGGATGTTTTCGACGAATCACTGCATTGCATCGCGCCATTTGGCCGGCTACTCGTGATCGGATTCGCCAGTGGTCGGATCTCGAACGCACCGGTGAATTATGCGTTGATCAAGCAAATGTCGATCGTCGGGGTACGCGCAGGCGAATTTGGTCGCCTCGACCCGGAGGGTGGGCGGCGGGTAAACGATGCGCTGCTGGCGTTCGCTCATGCCGACAAACTACATCCGCACATTCATGCGCGGTTTTCGTTCGATGATGTGGTGCGTGCTTTCGACGAAATATGCGCGCGCACGGTCATCGGGCGCAGCGTGGTGATGGTGACGCAATAAAATAGGACGCATGGTTGACGGCGCTCGCTGGCCGCCGTGAACCGAGCGCAGTTAAGCAGTTCATGCGCCCAATATTGCGTGCTAATTTGTTAACAATGGGTTCTTTCGGCCCTAGGCCCATATCCCGTTGCCCGCGTTGAACTTAAATGATGCGGTACCCTTTATGGATTCATGCATCAATGGAATCACTATTCTTGGCCTATAACGACGAATGCGATAGCGCGCGGGTCAACCATATCCGTAAGCAGTTGCTCGCCACCGAGCGTTATCGGGTAGAGGGTTACATGCCCTTTACCACCTGGTCCAAGACCAAGCTCGGGTGCTCGAGCGACGAAATCCAACGCATGATTGAAGAAGGTGTGGCGCGTGCGAGTGCGACCCTGATTATGATCGGACCGGATGCGGCAGCGAATACCTGGATCCGGTATGCGATTGAAAGGTCCTATACGCTAAACAAACCAATGCTTGCGCTCTACATCAACGCTTTGCCGGACGAGAGGGGTTGTCCGGCCGAGGCCGATATCAACCCGCTCGAACGCTTCGCCGTGTTGGAGCACGGCCATAAGGTTTACCTCGATGAACGTTATCGCAGCTATACCTGGAACGGCATGGAAGACGGGCAGTTCGAACTGTGGCTGGAGCTCGCCAAGTGCGAATGCACAGAATTCCGGTCAAGGTCTCAGATCAGCGGCGTTCACGCGGTCACTATGCCGGCAAGCCACACGCACACCGATGCGGATCGAACGTTCAATACAGCCAATCTCTAGGCCGAACCACCTACCAAGCGTCCCATACCGGGCGACACTGCGCTGGCAGATCGAGTGGCATGCCCAGTTGCGCCCACCGTTGATCGGGCCGATGAAAGTCCGAGCCGCACGCAGCGAGCAGATTGAAAGTCGTGGCCGCAGCCGCGAGCGTTTGGGTTAGCAGGGGATCCTGCCGACCCGAGATTACCTCCATCCCCTGGCCGCCGAGGTGGCGGAAGTTCTCGATCAATCTAAGTCGTTTCGTCGGGGTCAACCGATATTTTCCGGGATGGGCCAGCACCGCGATACCGCCGCCGTCGCGGATCCAATCGATGACTTGCGTCAATGACGCCCAGCACTGCTTGACGTCGCCGACTTTACCGGCGCCGAGGTATTTTTTGAACGCTTGCGCGGTGTCCCTAACAATCGCTGTGTCGACGAGAAAGCGCGCGAAATGGGGACGGCCGATCACGCTCGGCCCCGCAATTGCCAGCGCACCGGCGAGCGCATCCGGGATCCCGATGCGCTCCAGTTTTTCACCGATGCGTTCGGCGCGCTCGCGGCGGGCGACCTGTTGGGAGGCCGCTCCTGCACGAATCGCATCGCTATCAGGGTCGATGTTGAGGCCGAGCACGTGCACCCCGATGCCGTTCCACTCGGTTGAAAATTCGATCCCGGGAATCAGGTGAGGGGTGACGTAACTGGGCTGCTTAAGGTCACGATACGCCGCCACCGTGTCGTGATCGGTGATCGAGAGCAAGGCAATTCCGGCGTCGCCTGCTTGGCGCAGCAAGTCGCATGGCTTGAGCGCGCCGTCGGAAGCGTCGGTGTGGGTGTGCAGGTCGACGAGCAAAATTTCAATCCTCAAGAGTCGATGATTCAGCATGCGTCAAAATCGTTTGCTGATCAAACAGTGGACGAACGTGAGTTGAGCGAGCGATCGCGCGGATCAATCAGCGCGATCGATCTGGGGTGCAATGCGGGCTAAGATCAAACTATCGTCAACGACACCTTATGAAGGTTTTTCTTGGACGCACTGGTTCAACCAACGGGCCTCTCGCGGCTGCGGTTCGATAACCGCTTTGTCGGCGAACTCCCGGCCGATCCGCAGACGGCTAACCATCGCCGGCAGGTGAGGGCGGCGTGCTATTCGCGAGTTAAGCCGCGCACCGTCGCCAGGCCTGAACTGGTGGCCTACGCGGTCGAGGTTGCCGAACTGCTGGATCTGACATCCGCCGATTGTGGCACCGACCTGTTCGCCGAAGTCTTTGCCGGCAATCGAATTGTCGATGGCATGGATCCCTATGCCACGTGTTACGGCGGACATCAATTCGGTAACTGGGCCGGCCAGCTCGGCGATGGGCGCGCGATCAATCTCGGCGAGGTGGTCAATCGGCACGGCGAACGCTGGGCTCTGCAGCTCAAAGGCGCCGGGCCGACGCCGTATTCGCGCTCCGCCGATGGCCTGGCGGTGCTGCGCTCCTCGCTGCGCGAGTTTCTTTGCAGTGAAGCGATGCACCACCTTGGTGTACCGACGACGCGTGCGTTGAGTTTGATCCTGACCGGAGAGGAGGTGGTCAGGGATATGTTCTACGACGGTCGACCGCGGGCCGAACCGGGGGCGGTTGTGTGCCGGGTGGCACCGTCGTTCACCCGCTTCGGGAACTTCCAGTTGTTCGCTGCGCGCGGTGAACTAGACGTTCTGCGCGAGTTGGTCGACTACACCATCAGAACCGACTTTCCCGGGCTCGACGCGCCGGCAACGGCGACCTACGCGACGTGGATGACGGAGGTTTGTCGACTCACGGCGCTCATGGTTATTGAGTGGATGAGGGTCGGTTTCGTCCATGGCGTTATGAATACCGATAATATGTCGATCCTCGGATTGACTATTGACTACGGGCCCTATGGCTGGCTCGAAGACTACGACCCTGACTGGACCCCCAACACCACTGATGCGCAAGGCAAACGCTATCGATTTGGGCATCAACCGCACATAGCCATGTGGAATTTGGTGCAGCTGACGAATGCGATCCACCCATTGATCGACGACGTAGTCCTATTGGAACAGGCGCTCGCGACGTACACGGCAACCTACGAGCAGGGATGGCAGGCGATGATGGCGCAAAAGCTGGGACTCGATCGATTCACGGGCAATAGCGATGCGATTCTAATCGCCGATCTTACGGAGGTTCTGCAACTGGTTGAAACCGACATGACAATATTCTTCCGGCGCTTGGCGGACGTCGTCACGGAGCGGGATCAGAGTGATGCGCACATCTTGGCCGTATTGGCCGATGCGTATTACATCCCATCGCAGTTGAGTAGTGCGAATTCATTGCGCATTACCGGTTGGGTGCGTCGTTATATCGAGCGCCTGCGCAATGCGTCGATTTCCGACCGTGAACGCAAAGTACGCATGAACGCAGTGAATCCAAAATACGTGCTGCGTAATTACCTCGCGCAACTCGCAATAGATCAGGCCGAGGCGGGCGATTTCAAATTGGTGAATGAACTGTTGGAGGTACTACGACGGCCCTACGACGAGCAAATCGATAAGGATCAATACGCGGCCAAGCGTCCGGATTGGGCACGGTCGCGCGCGGGCTGTTCGATGTTATCGTGCAGCTCTTGAACGCTACATGATCAGAATAAATGTAGAACCACTAAGAACACGAAGAGCACGGAGGAAATAATTCGATAAGAATAATTTTTTCTTGCTCGCCGTGTTCTTTTGTGTTCTCCGTGGTTAACTGCCAAAGTGTTCGGGGGCTTGTGCGTTAAGGTTTCACGCGCAATTTGGCTTTAGGCCTTAATTTATGGGGATTTACAATGCGAAGAGATATCGAATTCAACGCTGACGGGGTGATTTTGCGCGGTTGGTTTTATACACCCGATTCCGGCGCTGGCCCATTTCCGATAGTGATCCTAGCGCACGGGTTTTCCGGGGTGAAAGAAATGAGCCTCGACAAATATGCCGAGGTTTTTGCCGCCGGCGGGTTAGCGGTGTTGGTCTATGACAACCGCAATCTCGGCACCAGCGATGGCGAACCGCGGCAGGAGATCGATCCCTCCTGGCAACGTCGCGACTACCGCACCGCAATCAGCTACGCCGAGACCCTGGCTGAGGTCGACAACGGACGCATTGGGATCTGGGGTACGAGTTACACCGGTGGAACGGTGTGCGTGGTGGCGGCGATTGACCGTCGGGTAAAGGCCGTTGTCACTCAGGTGCCCTTCATGAACGGACACCGCAATCTGCAGCAATTCCTACCCATCGACGGCGTGGAGGGCTTTGCCGCCATGCTTGATGCCGATCGCGCGCGGCGGCTGCGCGGCGAGCCGTCCGAATACATGAAGATGTGTTCGCTCGATCCGAACGAGCCGCACGTATTCCCGGGTGAGAAGACCTATAACTACATCCATTCATTTATCGACAACGATCCCGATTCCACTTGGGAAAATAGGGTCACCTTGCGCTCGATTGAGTACATGATGGAGTACGACGCGTCCGGGTTTATGGACATGATCAGCCCGACGCCGTTGCTAATGATCCTGGCCCGGAACGATACCACTACCCCTTCCGATATCTCGCTCGATTGCTATGCCAAGGTGGCGGGGCCCAAGGACCTGCTGATTATCGATTCCGATCACTACGCGGCGTATATCGAGAAATTTGATGTGACTAGCGCTGCGGCGCGTGATTGGTTTGTGCAGTATCTGTAAAGACTGGCCAGGGGTTCTCACCCGATCGCTGCGCCGCGCCGGCTTATGCCTTGATTCGCACGATTATTATCTGGGCTTGCTTAGCAAAGCACCGGGCAATCGTAAGCGCTACGCGGTCATCGAACGCTGGCGATAAACGTGCGCTGGGGCCAGCATATTTTAGGGATCTTATTTGCTGTTGGCATTGATCGTCGCGTGGAGGTAAAGTCAGGCCATTGCAGGTTCCTAGGCGAGCCGATCGAGCGCGATGCAACATTAGCGTTCGAGCCGCCCACGATAAGCGTTATATGAGGAGCAAATGCCATGGCAATGTTCGACATTCTGATCAAAAACGGGACGATTATTGAGGGTACCGGGTTGCCCAGATTTCGCGGCGATATCGGGATTAAAAACGGCAGAATCGCGAAGATCGGCAAGATCAAATCGCGCAGTGCCGACAAGCTAATCGACGCCGATGGTCTGATCGTTGCGCCTGGATTTGTCGATTTGCATACCCACTACGATGCGCAAGTACACTGGGATCCGTATTGCACTATATCCGGATGGCACGGGGTCACCTCGGTTGCAATTGGCAATTGTGGCTTCGGCTTTGCGCCCGCGCGGCCCGCGATGCGCGAGCGTCTGTTCCAGATGATGACCCGTACCGAGCAGATCCCGTTCGAGAGCATGGTCGAAGGTGTTGGGCTGGATTGGGAGTGGGAGACCTTACCCGAATGGATGGATCACCTTGAGCGCATTCCCAAGGGCGTGAATCTGCTCAGTTACGTGCCATTAAATCCGTTGCTGGTGCATGTCATGGGTCTCGAACGCGCGAAGAGCGGCGTCGGCGCGACGCCCGCGGAAATGTCCGAACTGAAACGCCTGTTAAACGAGGCGATGGATTGCGGCATGATGGGTTTTGGCGTACAGCGATTGGGCGAACATTCGCTGCAGGCAGATTTCGACGGCACGCCGATGCCGACCGACGTGATGCCTGATGAAGATCTGCTCGAATTGGGCCGGGTACTCGCCGAACGTGGTGAAGGCTTCGTTGAGATGATCAATGCCAAACATGGCGACCCCTTGAGCATGGGTGCCGTAGAGGACAAGTTGTTTGTTGAGCGCTTCGCCGAGGCGTGCCAACGGCCAGTGCTGTACAACGTGGTGGTGGCGTTGGACGAGTTGCCCGAAGCCCATATCGAGCAACTCAAATGGCTACATGACTGCAATGCACGGGGTCTACGGATCTATGGACAGGGATTGACCGTGCGTTCGGCGTTTCAGTTCACTTTGGAACACTGGAATCTATATGACAGCAGCCCGGCGTGGAATAAGGCAACCCAGGGGACCGTGGCTGAAAAAATGGTGAAGCTTGCCGACCTTGAGATCCGTCAACAGATGATCGCCGAGAATGAGTCGCTGGTCACCTTAGGCGTCGGCGGTCCGATTGCCGGCCTCAAAGTTCAAGATACGCCGGGACACCCCGAATTGGCCAAATATCACGGTCGACTTATTGGAGAAATCGCCGAAACTGAAGGCAAGCATCCGGTGGATGCGATGCTTGACATCGGCGTCGCCGGCGAGCTCAAGGTGTTGTATCGCACGCAAGAAATCACTAGCACGGACCCGGTCAAGGTTGGCGCCTTATGCCGCGACCAGCACGTGATCCCGGGCATATCCGATGGCGGTGCGCACACCAAGTTTTTCACTGGCGGTTCGTACACGACGGATCTCATTACGTGGCTCGTTCGCGATACCGGCGAGATGACCCTCGAGGATGCTCACTATCATCTGAGCTACTTGCCGGCCCAGGCAGCTGGCTTTCAAGACCGGGGTTATCTCCGTGAAGGCGCGCCGGCCGATATCATCGTTTACGACTTAGAAAATCTTAAGCGCGTACCGGAAGTCGATTACGAAATAGTCCACGACTTCCCCGCCGGCGAATGGCGCCGGATCCAGCGCGCTGAGGGCTATCGGTGGATTATGGTGAACGGGGTGATCACGTTTATCGATGGCGTGTGCACCAACGCAACGCCGGGGCACCTGATCCGATTGAATCGGTGGGCCGAGCAACCCGATCAAGCCATAGCGGCAGCATAGCGGTAGCGACACCGTGGGTCTCGATCCGGGAACGCCACGATGGGGATGATCGCGGCAAAAAATTGCATCGATATCGGCATCGTGGTGCAAGACATCGCCAAGAGCCTCGCATTTTATCAGGGGTTATTAGGGCTCGAAAAAATCGGCGAAACGCCGTTGTGGTTTGGGACAATGCACCGGATGGCTTATGGCGAGAGCTTCGTCAAGCTGATCGATCCTAAGGAAGTCCCGCCATGCGGGATCCTGGGCTTAGAAACCACGCTCGGATTTCGATATCTGACGTTCCAGGTCAGCAATATCGACGAGATCTGCGCCGATTGCGAAAAGGCCGGCGTGTCGTTCGAACTCGAGAAACGCGAGTTAATGCCCGGTGTCACCATCGCGATGGTGCAAGACCCTGACGGCAACATCGTGGAGTTTGTGCAACGGGCGTAATTCACGACCGACCAAATACCTCTCGTAACACCCCGCAGGCGTCGTCCAGCGCAGCCAAGGCAGTATCGACTTTCGCGCCCATGCGCATGAAGCCATGGACCATTCCGCGATAGCATTTATGATCCACCAAGCACCCCGCGGCCAATAAGGTATTGGCGTAGGTGCGCGCCTGGTCACGCAATGGATCGAATTCCGCGCTTTGGACGAACGCGCGCGCCAAATCGGTATGATTGGCGTGCAATTGCGGCGACGCTCGTGGGTCGGAACGAGCCTCGCGGTTGGGCAGATAAAGATCGGTAAACATCTCGAGTGCATCGCGCGTCAGCAGATAACCCGTCGCATTATCTGTGAGTGATTGATCGTCGGCCGTGAAATCGACGGCGGGATAGATTAGTAGCTGCAGCACAAGCGGAGCGCCGCCCGTATCGCGTAACGCGATTGCCGTCGCCGCCGCCAGATTGCCGCCCGCCGAATCTCCGCCGACAGCGAGCCGCTGAACGTCGATACCAAGTTCATCGGCGGAATCGACCACCCAACGAACCGCCGCGATGCAGTCTTCCAGCGCCGCTGGAAACTTGTGCTCCGGGGCGAGGCGGTAATCAACAGATAGCACGATTGCTGTCGCACCGTGCGCAAGGTAACGGCAAACGTGGTCGTGGGTATCCAAGTCGCCGAAGACCCAACCGCCGCCGTGAAAAAAGATCAGGCACGGATAGGCGCCTGGTTTGACTTGCAGCGGACGGTAGATCCGTATGGGTACCTCGCCTGCCGGTCCGGGAAATCCACGGTTGATGACGCTGTCGAGCTCACCGCTTGGGTGGCGATAGGCCGCGGTCGTCGCACGATAGGCAATCCGCACGGCGCGGTGATCGCCTTGGTCAAAGGGTGAACCGACCTGGGCGGCGGCATCGATAATGGCCTGACATTGGGGGTCTATCGGCATGGCGGATCTCCGGACGTCGGCGGCGGATGATACCTTAAGCGGGGGTAAAGCAGGATTTTCGCCTTCAGCCACAGTTTCTAGCTTAAATTGTTCTGCTCATGACATTGTTTCTACAGTAGGTATGCCGATGGGGTCTTTTTTCCCAGGGGGGTTCAGATTGCCGCCCGATTTTTATCACCGCTATTGGCAAAAGGAGCCGCTGGTTATCCGCGGCGCACTCGCTGATTTCCGTTCGCCATTGAGCCCCGACGAACTTGCCGGTCTTGCCTGTATGGATGGCGTCGACGCGCGCATCGTCCTTGAACAAGGCGGTAATGCGCCGTGGGAAGTGCGTTACGGGCCCTTTGCCCAGGAAATATTTTCTTCCATGCCCAAAAGTCATTGGACTTTGCTGATTCAAGCGGTTGATCATTGGGACGAAAAGGTCGCTGCGCTGCGGCGCCTGTTTCCACTGATCGCTAACTGGCGCATCGATGATGTCATGGTCAGTTATGCTTGCGATCGCGGTAGTGTCGGTCCGCACTATGACCAATACGACGTATTTTTGCTGCAGGGGATGGGCCGCCGGCGATGGCGCTTAGGTGGGCCGGTGGCGCGCGATGCCGCCCTCGAAGAAGGCTTGGATCTGCATTTATTGAAAGGATTTCGAACCCGAGCAGAGTATCTGCTGGAAGTCGGTGATGCGCTTTATCTGCCACCGGGTCATGCACACTGGGGAATTGCCGACGGTGAGTGCGTGACCTATTCCATCGGTTTTCGTGCGCCAGCTCATGGCGAGATAATCGAAGCCTGTAGTGCCAATATCGCAGACCGACTGCGCGAGGACCAGCGCTACCGGGATCGTGTGCCCGATGCCTCCGGTGCGCCGCATCCAGGCGAGATTACAGCGGACGTGATTGGACGCCTCCATGACATCGTCATCCAGCATTTGACGCACGAGTCTGTTGCACAATGGTTTGGCGCGTATGTGACCGATCCTAACTATCCCGAAGCAAAACGTGAATTCGACGCGTCCGACGCCGTCAAACGGCTCGCCGCCGGTGCCCGCTGCGTCCCCCGACCGGGCTCGCGCTTCGCCTTTATGCGCCGCGCAGATGGACTGGATCTGTACGCCGATGGCCGCCGTTTCGCATGTCCGGTAGAAGCGGAACCATGGGTGCTGAGGCTGTGCGACGGCGAATCGGTTGGTTTCGGCGACGGGGCTGAGTATCGCGCGGTGGTGGTTGAATTGCTCCGCCACGGTAGCATTGAATTTGGTTGAAACGGGACGGAGCATTCAGGCGGGGTCTCGCCATATATAATCACCGCGCCTTGGTACCATCCTAGAGTCCCCAGTTGGCCGGGCTTGATTTATGCTCATGTGTTTCGATATGACGGCTTATACTCTAATTTTAGCGTTCATCCTGTTCGGCTAAGGCCGCCTACGCATTTGATTGCACGTTTTTTACAGCCCTTACCGACAGCACATAGGCAAGGGGTGTGAGCAGGAGCGGCAGCTTTGCTTGATGGGCAAAACCTTACGTCGAACGACATGGGCGGTTATCTAGTCGGCGCAACTGAAGGTGAAAAATGCACACTCAACCAAGTCCAACTGAAGATTTTAGGAAAATCGATGAGGATTGCGCATGATTAAGCGGATTCTTGCCCTCGTCCTGGCGGCGATTCTCGGCCCCGTTATCACGCCGACGAATGCGCTGGAGACATCGCGCTGGGCGGGCGATCTGTCGGCGCTGCAGCCAGCACAATGGAACCGCACGAGAGCAGCACATCTGCTCGAACGCAGCGGCTTTGGTGCCACTGCCGACGAGGTGAGCGCATTACTTGAGTTGACCCCGGCCGCGGCGGTGCGCCGTGTGGTGTATTTCGACGGCGTCGCGGATGTCGTGTTGGCGCCGTTCGATCATTCCGGGATCTTCAAACCAGGACTGGATCCATTCCCGCCGAGTCGCCCAGCGACCACCGAGTTGGCCAAGGACACCGGCGCGGCGCTCGGAATAAAGGTAAGGGCAGGCGGTAATCGCCCGATGCAGGCGGTGGTCAACGAATTTTTTTATTGGTTGCGTGCGAGCCGCCTCGAGACCGATCGCGTCGCCTACTGGTGGGCGAATCGGATGCTCACCTCGCCGCGCGGTTTGCAGGAGAAAATGGCGCTCTTTTGGCATGGCCATTTTGCCACCAATGAGGACAAGGTGCGTGATTACCGCAAGCTGTTGCAGCAACTCGAGCTATTCCAAGGGCAAGGCTTAGGCGATTTCAGGACGCTGTTGATCCGTGTGGCACAGGGCCCGGCGATGCTTGCCTTCCTCGATGCCGGGGTCAATGTAAAAGGCGCGCCGAACGAGAATTTCGCGCGCGAGATCATGGAATTGTTCACGATGGGTGTGGGCAATTATTCCGAGCGTGATATTCGCGAAGCTGCGCGGGCTTTTACCGGTTGGAACTTTGACGGTCTCGAATTCAAGATTAACGCCGCCGAGCACGACGATGGTGACAAGGAGGTGCTGGGAAACCGTGGACGCTTCGACGGGGTCGAGGTGATCGACATTATTCTCAACCGTCGCGCCACGCCGGAATTTATCGCGGCCAAGATCTACCGTTACTTTGTGCGTGAGGATCTCGATAGCGAATTGCAGCGCGAACTTGGCCGCCGTTTGAAGGACGGGAACTACGCCCTATCGCCGTTTCTTGCGCTGTTGTTTGGGTCGAAGGATTTCTACGCGAACGAATCGGTCGCTACCCGCATCAAGAGCCCAGTGGAGCTACTCGTGTCGACCTATCGCAAGCTCGGCCTCAAGCGGATCCCGGGCGCACCCGACTTTAATCTCGTCACCGAGGCGTTGGGACAACGTCTGCTGCACCCACCGACCGTTGCCGGTTGGGCGTACGGCCGCAGCTGGATAACGCCCGGGTTGTTGCTGGAGCGGGGTAATTTTGTATTCGACGTTATGTTCGCCGATCTCTCATTTATTCCCGAAGATCGCTATCCGGTTTATGCTGGTGGCAGCGAGATTCTGGCCGTCGGCGCACGCCTGCGCGCCGGGCTCGATATTACCGCGGCGACCAAACCATCGCAGCCCGTCGACGACAACATGATGGCGATGTCGAACGCGATGGCCGATCGCGACGAAATGTTCAACACACGACTCGCCAGCTATCGCGGGTGGCAGATGGCAATTGAGCGGGTGAAACCGATCGACCGCCACATCGCTCGCCTCGATTTGTCGCGCATGGTCGTAGACGCGCGGCTGCAGACACCGCGCGCTGTCGTGGCATACTTCACCGATCGATTTTTGTCCGTGCCGCTCGATGAGAGTACCCGCGCCAAGCTCGCAGCGTTTTTGCAAAGCGAGCTCGGCACCGACGATATTCCGGCGGCCACGACCTATATGGAGGATCCGTTACGGGTATTACTGCACGTGATCCTGAGCCGTCCTGAGTATCAGCTGGGGTAAATCTGGAAATAAATGACCGCTAGTAAACGTGCTGCGCTCTACCGCCCCCAGCCATCGGGTCGTACCACCTACGTCCGCGTAGGCGTCCGTGGTTAGGTCGAGCATTTCGAGGCCTCGGTAATTTAATGATCGA